>Ga0335085_10001323_pt1 | contig 54369 bp, 45 predicted proteins | sample Lox_Sample_45_FD_206712 | JGI IMG/M metagenome (GOLD analysis project Ga0335085, IMG submission 206712) | Soil microbial communities from Loxahatchee National Wildlife Refuge, Florida, United States - Lox_Sample_4.5 | ecosystem: Environmental > Terrestrial > Soil > Wetlands | place: USA... | reverse complement strand
ACCTTGTTGTCAGGCAGGGGATGCGCCTGGCAATAGCGGGACTGGTCTTGGGTCTGATCGTAGCTCTCATCGCCATGCGCATCCTCTCCACCTTGCTGTTTGGAGTCAGTGCGCACGATCCGCTCATCTTTTGTGGGGTCTCCTTGATTTTGGCAGCGGCCGCGGTTCTGGCGTGTTACTTCCCAGCACGTCGCGCAGCACGCGTCGATCCATTGGTTGCGTTGCGCTACGAGTAGAACGTAGTCGGTTTGGGCATTTCTTTGGGAGAGAGAAAGCGGCTGATATCGAAATTGTTACGACTGGCAAGAAAGAGTAATGTGTGAAATCTCGGCTAACTAAGAGCTGCCTTCTGTCGTAGGAGGCTTCTGTTCATCGGGCAGAGTGGCTAACAACTGGTCCACCACCAAGTCAATTGACGCTGCGGAAATATCCGCCTCCGCACAATCTGTGCTGCCAATGTAAGCAGTATGGCAACCGGCCCTTTTCCCGGCGGTAGTGTCAGAGACGCTGTCACCGATCAGCCAGGATCTCGCCATATCAATCTGATATTCCTCAGCGATGCGCAGTATCATTCCCGGCTCAGGCTTTCGACAGTCGCATCGTTCGCTGATCTCGTGCGGACAAACTACGATGCGTTCTATTCTTGCGCCTGCGGACTCCACCTGTTGAACCAGGTAAGTGTGCATCTCGGCCAGATCCTGCCAAGAAACCTGCCCGCGAGCGATTCCACGCTGGTTGGTGACGATAAATAACTTGAATTGATGATCGTAGAGCTTTGCCAGAGATGGTAGAGCCTCAGGCAGGAGGGCGAATTCTTCCAATCGGGTTATGTATTCGCCTTCAGGAGCCTTTCGATTGAGGGTCCCGTCGCGATCAAGGAAGACAGCTCGATTGGATATGTGCAGCCTCAACCTTCGTTCTAATGACGACTACTCCTTCATTGAGTATGCAATAACGCCATGTCCAGGCATCTACTTGGACATGTTATCCGGCCACGGCGCCAGTTGACGGCTACTCTGCCGCTACCCCGACTGTAGCGACCATACGCAATCCTCCACTGGATTCCAGCTCAAACCGCAACCCGCAGGTGCAAACCAGCGACTTCGGCAAGCGCTCGCCACACTGACACATAAAGCCAATCTGTCGAGCCGGATTACCAACGACTAATGCATAATCCGGGACATCGCGTATAACCACCGTTCCAGCGCCGATGAAGGCGTATCGCCCGATGGTAACGCCACAGACGATCGTGGTGTTAGCTCCAATGCTGGCGCCTTCCCGAACGTCCGTGAGTACGAACTGCTCACGCGTCTTCTTGACCTCGGCGCGTGGGTTGAGGTCATTGGTGAAAACGGCATTGGGTCCCACAAAGACATGATCACCCAAAGTGACGCCGTCCCAGACCGCTACTCCGTTCTTGATGGTAACGCCATCACCAATCGTAACGTTGGACTCAACAAATGCGTGATCACAGATGTTGCAGTGCTTGCCAACGACCGCACCTTTCATTACATGAGCGAACGCCCAGACGCGAGTGCCTTCCCCAATATCGGTGGTTTCAACCAATGCATTCGGATGAATAAAATAAGACAATTCTGCTTTCATAACTTGTCGAGGCTCGACCGATAGAATCTAAAAAGCCGTTGAAGGAACTTCCTTCCGTGAGATGCCGGAGCGCAGCTTGTGACGTATCGATCTCCTGCGTTCGGCCGCCGCTGCTGACCCGTCGCTTGGATTGCTGGATCGCTCTGTCGCCATTTGTTCCGCATCCAGCAACTGCTCGATGGTTAGCTCCTTGGCAAGTTCCCGGCACGCCTTGGAAATCTGTGCCGCTGCGGTCGAATACCAGACATATGCCTGTAACGGACTGTTTGGCATCTCCTTGTTGACCGCGTGGTATTGAGCCAGAGTGATCTGCGCCATCAGAATTCCGCGAGACGCCGCGTTCCGACAAGCTGCCAGGGACGCTTCATCCCGCAAGCTCTCGTAAGCTCGCTCATTAAGGAAGTGCTGTAGAGCAGACTGGGCGCTCTTCTCCTGACTCAACGTCATAAACAAAAGCTCAACGCGGCTGGACACCCCTAGCTTGTCGAAAATCCGAAACAGGCAGTTCTTAATTGTATGCTGGCTCAACTGCAAGCGCTCGGCGATTTCTCGGTTGGAGAGTCCTAAAGCCACGCCCCGGACCACCTCCATCTCCCTCTTGGAAAGCAAATTCAGACCGCGCGAATCCACCGCTCGGATGTTATGCGACGAGGCGAGAGCCTGCGTCAATGTGGCCACTTGATGAGTGTTGGCCCAAATCTGGCCTTCAAAGACTTTTCGAATACACTTGCCCAGTATTTCAACCGAGTCGCTCTTGCTAAAGATACCCTGTGCTCCGGCGCGAAACGCCTCCAGGATTGTCTCGCCTTGCGAGCTGTCCAACAGGACGATGGACCGCAGATCAGGATGCATGCCGCGCAGAGCTCGAAGCAACTCGAATCCGCGGCCGGCCTGCCCCTCAAGATTGGAGCTAATCAACAGCACGTCGGTATCGCAGGTATTGAGGTCCGTCGAAAGACGGTCTGAGTCCGGAGGCAAGGTGGTGACCTGCAAGCACTCGTCCCGCTTCAGGGCGTCGGCGAGCAGTTCGGTGTGAACTCGCGTGCTGTCTACGACCAATACGCGGATGGGCCCGGGCAATGGCTGGTGGCGCATGCTGCTCCAAAATAGAAGCTACTGAAAATATTTTAGGGGGGAACCGAGTACGTTCGGCTGGCGCCTCCGCAAGCAAATGCAGGCGGGCTACCACCCGTGTCAGCAGTTCCCCCCAAACCTACCGCAGAGTAGCCTAATTCCAATTCGACCACAAGACAACAATGGTGGTACAGCGTTTGCACACAGTTTGTGGCGCTTGCCGCCCACATAGGTGTTACTTTGGGAGAACTCCCAGTTTGGAACGAAATTGCGTGTCGGCACTCCCGAAGACAGCTCCATGCCCACCCCGTGGACCGCAGTAAAGGCCTATGTCATCTGGTTGATGAATAAGCCTTTACAAACCCTCTTTCAAACCTAACAGAAAACCATACAGACGGAGGAATGCCGGTCGTCGCTGAAACGGAAGGCTCCCATATAGAGAAGAACGTCTCTGAGTCTGAACTACTCAACACGGTGGACTTCCAACTCTGTGCCCATAGGTAAATCCTTCGCGGAGACCCTGTACCTCTTGCGACACACTTCAACTATTCGTACTCTGGGGCTCGATTCAGAGGCCTAGACGGCTTGCTCGCGGTCCCACGCCGGACTGAGAGCGTCATTTGATACCAAACCGGGTCAGATCCAGGCGCAGATCGCGCTGGAACCTGGCACCAGTCAGCGAATCGGGCTTGTGAAAAGCCCCGATGTGAGTGAGAGGGCGAAGCTATGTCCACCGGTCCGCAGCTTCATGCGCTATCCGATCCGCCGCCATTCCTTGGCCTCAATGGAGACGTCACTGACGAAAAGTGGTTTGCGATCCATACCTTCGCCCGGCACGAGAAAGTAGTCGCCCAGGAAATTCAAGCGTTGGGAATGACAAGCTTCTTGCCTTTGGTCAAGCAGGTACGCCAATGGTCCGATCGGCGTAAGGTCGTAGAGTTCCCTGTATTCGGCTGCTACGTTTTCGTCAAGTTGGTTCCCAACCATGAAGAGAGGCTGAAGGTTCTTCGGGTCAACGGCGTCCTGAGATTTGTCGGGATCAATGGAGTGGGCCTCTCGATTCCGGAGGAGCAGATCAAAGCGATACGTGTTCTGCTCGAGGAAAAACTGCCTGTCTGCAGTCATCCATTCCTTAAGCTGGGGCAGCGAGTGCGAATCCGAAACGGGGCTTTAAGCGGTGTCGAAGGAGTTTTGATTGCGCGAAATGGAGAGCGCACGCTGATCGTCTCGGTGGATGCCATCCAAAGATCTCTAAGCGTACAAATATCCGGTTACGACGTAGAGCCTGTTTAGAGGCCTAGCTTCTTTCATGTCTGTCACCCCTTCCGCTATATCGAATAGTTATCCCACAGGTGTTCTGCGGCTCTTAGTAGTGAGCCGAGAAGCTGCTGTCCTGGGGCCTCTGTGGTCGGCGGGGGAGGCACACGGCTGGCAATTGGAGGGAGCAACTTGTGGATGGGGTGCAATGGAGAGGGTTCAATCGGGCATAACACCTGACCTCCTTGTCCTTGACCTGCCGCGTTCGGATAAAGACGCCCTCCACTTCCTCCGCTGGCTTCGCCGACTCCGTCCAGAACTGCCTATTGTCGCTCTGTATGACCGGGAAGACCAAGTCACCTATCAAGAGGCTGTACGGCTTGGCGCAAGAGACTGCCTTGAGAAACCACTCGCGAATCAATCACTGGAAGATGCAATTCGCCGGCAAGTAACCAGGCAGCTTGGCGAAGCCACTGCGCTGGAAGGCGTAGAGATAGCCAGTGATGATGTCTCTCAGGTTGTCGGCGACCGGTTCTTTGTCGCTGCCAGTCCGGTAATGCGCAAGCTGAGGACTCAGGTAGAACTCCTCGCCGAAACAGACTCCCCAGCACTGTTCCTTGGAGAATCGGGCAGCGGCAAAGAAACAACGGCACGTCTCCTGCACCAACTTTCCATAAGATCTGGTTTCAGATTCGCAAAGATCAATTGTGCAGCGCTGCCAAGCCACCTTCTGGAAACGGAGCTCTTCGGGTCGGATAGAAACGGAGGAGGGGCTCATGCTGAGAAGCGCGGCAAGCTGGAGTTCTGCGACAAGGGTACCCTTCTTCTCGACGAGATAAGCGAGATGCCGATGGCTCTGCAACTCAAGCTCATGCAGGTGCTACAAGGCCAGAGGTTCACCAGACCTGGAAGCGCAGCCTCGGTTTCAGTCGATGTGCGCATTCTGGCGGCCAGTACCACCGGGCTAGAGTCAGCTGTTTCCGATAACAAGCTGCGTGAAGACTTGTGTTACCGGCTAAGCGCCTACACGGTTCGGGTACCTCCCCTGCGGGAACGCCGCGAGGAGATCGCTCTTCTACTGCATTACTTCATGCGTCAGCTTTCGAGGCAATATGCACTGTCGCCTCGTCCGCTTTCGCAGGCAGTGTTGGAGGCATGTCAATCTCACGCTTGGCCGGGCAACTTGCGAGAGCTGGAGAATTTCGTCAAGCGTCTTCTGCTCGCGGCTGACCAGGAAATGCCCTTCGCGACCGCCGAAGATTCCGAAACTTTTGATGAGTACAGCTCCGCTCGTCCGGCGAACGGAGTATTGCCATCCCAAGCTTCAAAAGACGCAGGGATTTCACGCGGGCACTCGCTAAAGGCATTGGTACAAAACGTCAAGCTGGAGGCGGAGAAGACTGCGATTGCCGCAGCCTTGGAGAGAACCGGATGGAACCGCAAGGCTGCCTCACGCTTGTTAAGAGTCAGTTATCGAACTCTGCTGTACAAAATTGACCAATATCAACTGAGAGCTCCCGATTCTGCTCTCGTCCCTGGATCTCCCGGAGTTAGGCCAAATGGGCATGGATTCGGAGGCAATCACGGCGCCTAATGGGGCTTGCTCTCCCCGGTCAGATCCGCTGAAGGCTGAAGTATGAGACATTCATTGGGCACTGTAACGCTTAAAAGTCTGGGCTTGGGCCTGGTCTGCCTTGTTCTCGGAGGTCACATCTGGGGCCAGGCGCAGGTCGCGAGTCAGTCTGCTACCCCGCCCTTAGTTTCCGCTGATGTAGGTTCCGTCAGCAAAGCAATCCCTCAAGCAGCTACGAAGGCCCACGACGATGGCTTTGTCATAGGCAACGGTGATGTCCTGGCAATCAGCGTCTGGAAGCAACCCGACCTTTCGCGCTCGATACCGGTTCGTTCGGATGGAAAAATTTCGTTGCCGCTAATCGGAGAGGTGCAAGCGACTGGCCAAACTCCACTGAAGCTGGAGGACGAGCTAACCAAGAAATATCAGCCGTTCTTGAATGAACCAGAAGTTACGGTCATTGTCGAACAAATAAACAGCGAGAAATTCAACATCCTCGGTAGGGTGGCGAAGCCTGGTTCCTATCCCTTGGTAAATCCAACGACGGTCTTGGACGCGATTGCATTGGCCGGAGGCTGCCGCGACTTCGCCAAGCAAAAATCGATATACATCCTGCGCAAGATGCCGAATGGGACAGAAACCCGAATGCCGTTTAATTATCAGGACGTCATAAAGGGCAAGAACACCGCGCAGAACGTCGAGTTGCAAGCTCATGATACGGTGGTCGTACCTTAGCAGCGGGGCGCTCGTGCGGGTCAGCTTCTGCCTCGTACTGCTAGTGTGCCCGCTAGCGTGGAGCCAGGTCGATACCACGGGATCGGACGCCGCGAACCCCTCAGCTGACGATGCCCACATGCGCGTGCCACCACCGGTGAGTGGCCAGCCGTACCCAGCGACCTTCGCGGATGAGACGGAGTCCAATCACATCACTTATGGCCTAACTCTTGGTAGCGGCTATTCCACCAACGTCACCGGAGGCACTCCTGCGATCGGAAGCATGAATTACTCGATCTGGCCCACCATTGGGTTGAACCGAATCACCTCCAGATCTCAGCTTGTACTGAATTACAGCCCGGGATTCACCTTCTATCAGCGCGTCAGCTCTCGCAATCAAGCCAGCCAAAATCTCGCGTTCAACTTTCAGTATCAGCTGACCCCGCGACTCGCGGCCACGCTACAAGAGTCATTCACCAAGACGTCCAACATCCTTGATCAGTCCAATCCATTGAACGAGACGACGGTTTCGGGGTCGGCTCCTGTGCCAGGCCCGGCAATCGTCACACCGATCATGAATCAGATAAGTAATGCTACGACCGCGCAGCTCAACTACCAAGTCAGCGCCAACGGAATGATCGGTGGCAGTGGAACCTACAGCACATTGCGATACCCAGGCTCCTCCAACAGTTCAGGGCTTTTCAATTCGCAATTTGCAAGTGGCTCCTTCTTTTACTCGCACCGGCTTAGCGAACGATATACGATTGGTGGAACCTATCAATACCAAAACATCCTCTCCTACCAGGGCGCCGGGCTCGGCACTCGAACCGAAACTCAGTCGGTATTCGGGTTTCTCACCATCTACCTGAAGCCTACACTGTCAGTTTCATTGTCGGAAGGTCCGCAGCACTACAGCACAACGCAGGACCCGCTACCGACCTCAGCGGCATGGCAACCGATGACGATGGTAAGCGCCAACTGGCAGGGAGAACGAACCGCGATGTCATTTAGCTATTCTCGGGCAGTCAGCGGAGGCGGCGGACTGAATGGAACCTTTCACTCCAACAGTGTTAGCTGGTCGGCAAGGTGGCAGACAAGCCGCAACTGGACGGTTGGGGCCTCGGGAGCCTATACCAACAACCAATCCCTGACCCCGCTGTTTCTGTCGAGTCCGAGCGGCCACACCATAACCGGTGCTGCATCGCTACAACGCACCCTCACCGATCACACGACCCTTCAGTTTGGTTACAGCTATGCGCACCAGACTTATTCCAACATAGCAGCGATATCGAATATTCCTAGCACAAGCTGGGTGTTTGTGAATCTTAACTTTCGCACCGAGAGGCCGCTTCACCGGTAGTTATGCCGCAACTTAGTGACAATCGAAATGCCGATGGCATGGGCATCCAGCACTACCTGGGAGTGCTCAATCGCCGACGTCTCCTGTTCCTGGTCCCGTTCTTTTTGGGGTGGCTGGCGATCTGGACGGCAAGTTGGATTCTTCCGCCGAAGTATAAATCCAGCACGCTCATTCTGGTAGAGCAACCCACTATGCCCAAGGACTATGTGTTGCCTAATGTCAGTGATAACCTGCAGGAACGGCTGCAAAGCATCTCACAACAAATCTTGAGCCGCTCTCGTCTCCTTCATATCGTGGATGAGCTGGATCTTTACCCCAAGGAACGCGTCCGGTTATCGCCTGATGAGATTGTCGCTAACATGCGGAAGAATATCGATATCGAACTAGTTCGTGGAACCGACAATCGCATTAGCGCATTCAATATTTATTACACCGCGAGCGATCCGCATATCGCTCAGCAGGTCACCGGCAGGCTAACAAATTTGTTTATCGATGAGAACCTGGAGGTCCGGCAGCAGGAGTCTGAAGGTAACACCAGGTTCCTCGAAGACCAACTGGGATCAGCGCGCCAGAGCATCGAGCAGCAGGAGGAGCAGATTCGGGAGTTTAAGGCTCAGCATGTAGGCGAGCTACCGAGCCAACTGAACAGTAATCTCCAGATCCTCGGCGGCCTTCAGTCGCAACTACAAGCGGAATCCGAAGCGCTAAACACCACCAAGCAACAACGCGTCTATCTAGAGAGCCTGCTTGGCCAATATAGGGCCTTCAGCGGTAGCTCGAAAGATAAAGATATTCCCCTGAGTGGTCTGGCTGAAGTTGACGATAGGCTTGACAAGCTGCACGCACAGTTGCTTGAGATGAGTTCCGTTTACGGTGAACAATATCCGGAGGTTCGCAAAGTAAAGGATCAGATCGCGAAGGCCGAAGCGGAACGAAGCCGTCTTCTGGCGAACCCGAAGGATAATGGCAACAAGCAATCCTCAGACGCCGATTCTCATGTGTCTAGCTATGCGGAGCGCGGGCCCAAGGATCCATCATCTCTCGCGCAGTTGCAAAGCCAGTTGAAAGCAAATGAAATCGAGGTCAAGGACAGGGAACGGGAGATTGCCGCCCTTAGCGCCCGGATAGGCGAATATCAGGCGCGGTTGAACCAAGAACCAATACGGGAACAACAATTGGCGGACCTCACTCGCGGGTATGATCAATCAAAAACGTCTTATGACAATTTGCTGAAAAAGAAAAATGATTCCGCGATGGCCACTAGCATGGAACGATTGCAGCAAGGTGAGAGATTTAGAATCATCGACCCACCGAGCCTGCCACTCAAGCCCACTTTTCCAGATCGCCTGAAATTCTGCGGTCTCGGCCTAGTTGTCGGCCTCGTCCTCGGCGGTGGGGTCGTGGTAGCAGCGGAGATGATGGACGATCGGGTCTATAGCGAGGCAGAGTTGCGGCGGCTCTTGCCCGTGCCCGTGCTTTCCGAGTTGCCGGTCGTTTATGATCCGGCAGATGAACAACGCGAAAAGCGAAAAGATTGGATCAGTTGGGCAGCCACAGCTGGCGTCATTGTCACCATCCTGGGCGGCACAGCTGCCAGCTATCTCAAGGGCTAACCATTCGGATGTACAACTCCTTCTATAATCTGAACCGGAATCCCTTCAATATAAGTCCTGATCCGGATTTCCTTTTCGCCACGCCCAGGCACAATGAGGCAATGGCCGCTCTCTACCATGCAGTTCGCGGTCACAAAGGCTTTGTTGTGCTCACCGGCGAAGTTGGAACGGGTAAGACCCTCTTGTTGAGGTGTGTGCTTGAGCTGTTCCGGGAAAGCAAAGACATCGCTTATGCCTATGTGTTCAACGGGCTACTGTCACCGTGCGAGTTCCTGGAATATATCGGTAACGACTTTGGGTTGTCCGTATCCGGCAAGAATAAGAGTCAGATTCTCTCAGATCTCAGTAAGTATCTAGTAGCCCGTGGATCTCAGGAACTCACGACAGTGCTGGTCGTTGATGAAGCACATCATTTGTCTGGAGAGATACTTGAAGAAATTCGCCTACTCACTAATCTAGAAACTAGCCGCGGCAAGCTACTCCAGATACTGTTAGTTGGCCAGCCAGAACTCGATTACAAGCTGGACTCACCGACGCTGCGGCAACTCAAACAGCGAATCGCTCATAGAGCACACCTCTCACCGCTGGACATCAGCGAAACCCAAGGTTATGTGGCTTGGCGATTGCAGATTGCAGGAGCGAAGGATGGCCGCTCATTATTTCCCCAAGAGACCGTTGCCGCCCTATTCCGTCACTCCAAAGGTATACCACGGCTAATCAACACCCTTTGTGATAACGCCTTGATTACTGCCTACGCGAGAAGGCTGCCGAGTGTGTCGCCGGAAATCATTGACAGCACCGCGTCGGACCTGCGCCTGGACGTAGTGCATCTTCCTTCCGTCGAGTTGCCCGGAGATTTTGATGAGAACTTCGCCCGCCGTGCGTCCAAGAGTCTGCTGGACCTGTTTTCTTACCTTCGTCGGGCACCAACAAACGACGTCGAGCATGAGCGGTCTTAAGGGAGTTCCGAGCTGATATGAGCCAGATTTTTGACGCATTACACCAATCCCAAGGAGAAGGATCAAACAGCAGCTCGCGCAAGTTCTCAAGCGCAAGGGAACTATTGCAGAAGGTCGAGCATGATGCCGAGGCCCATCCAGGCAGTGAAGCGCCGGCCGGGCAGCTCGTTTGTCTCGAACGTCTGCAGCGGTTCTCCACTGCCCAAGTATCTCTGCCGGCAAACAGTAGGTTCGTGTGCTTCTCCCAGACTGACAGTCTGGCAGCAGAGAAGTTTCGCTTCCTGGCTACCCGCCTTCGGCACCTGCAGCAGAAGCGCGCACTCAAGCGCATTGTCATCACCAGTTCGGTGCCTGCGGAAGGAAAGACAACGGTAGCCGCTAATCTCGCTTGCGCTTTGGCCGGTGGCAAACAACACGTGCTGCTCGTCGAAGGGGACCTTCGGAGGCCATCTCTGGCTAAGCATTTTGGCTTCGATAAGACCCTAGGTTTGAGTCGACTGCTTCAAGAAAATTCCGACGTCTCGAATAATATTCTCCATCTGGAAAGTCAGGGCTTCTGTATTCTGCCGGCTGGCAATGGTTACACTAATCCGGCGGAGCTTATGGAAACAGGACGGCTCGGAACGTCTATTGATAACGCAACCATGGGGTTCGACTGGGTAGTCATCGATACTCCGCCAATGCTACCGCTCGCCGACACCACAATATGGATGCGCTTGGCCGACGCAGTCATGCTTGTGACTCGACCGGGCGTTACGACAAAGAGCCAGCTCCAGAGGTCCTTGGAAGCGATAGAACAGTCGAAGCTTTTGGGTGCAGTCCTGAATGCATCTACCGAAGCCACTGCCGGCAAATACTATTATCATTACGCAAAGTCCCCGGCTGCAATTCCCATTGAGTCATCCGCGGCCAAGTAGCTGTGAGCCAATGCGCCGCACCTCACCTGGTTTGTGGGTGATACCACTTTACCGCTGATCTTCCCCGCAACATCGCAACACAATACGGAAGACCCTGTGACTCAACAAAATCATAAGAACGGCTCCCGCAGCGATGCATCAACTCTGCGCCTAGCGCCCCCCACCGAGCGCGATGCTTTGCAAGAGGACGCATTCAAGCGAATGATCTCGCTCGAGCGCAAGAGGACCGAGCGCTCTGCGAAGCCTTTTTTACTCATGCTCCTGACGACCGGAGAGCACCTCGGCGAAGAACGAAATCGTCAGGTGCTGACAAAGGTCATTTCCGCGCTGTTGGACTCAACGCGGGAAACCGATGTCGTGGGATGGCACAAAACGAACGCTTCCGTTGGTGTCTTGTTTACAGATCTTGTCATATTTGATCACAAGTCTATCCTCAGCCAAATGCTCGGCAGGATCGCGACCATCCTGCGCGATCGCCTGAGCTCCGAACAATTCAGTCAAATCAGTATTTCCTTCCACTTCTATCCTGACAAATGGGACGACGACGCATCCGATCGGCCTAGTAATCCCACGCTATATCCCGATTTGCCGCGAGGCAACAGCCTTGGCAAGCTATTCACGCTGACAAAACGCGTGATGGACATAACCGGCAGCATCCTATTGCTTGTCCTGAGTTCTCCAGTCTTGCTGGGGATAGCGGTGGCCGTGAAGATTTCATCGAGGGGCCCGGCCCTGTATCGTCAGCAAAGAATCGGACAATATGGGAAATCGTTCACGTTTCTAAAGTTCCGGTCCATGTACGTGGACAACGATCCAACAATACATCGGGAATATGTGATGCAACTGATCGCCGGGCAAGCGCAAAAGCATCCCGCGAATGGGAATGGCGACGGGACAGGCGTGTACAAGTTGACGAATGACAAGCGTGTTACGCCGATAGGCGCATTCCTGCGCCGAACCAGCCTGGACGAGCTACCCCAACTCTTCAATGTGCTCGCCGGGGATATGTCGCTGGTCGGCCCACGCCCGGCAATTCCGTACGAAGTGGCAGCATATCAGACTTGGCACCGCCGGAGAGTATTGGAGGTCAAGCCCGGGATAACAGGTCTTTGGCAAGTTGAAGGACGGGGTCGAGTCGAGTTCGACGACATGGTTCGCCTGGATCTGCGCTACGCCAAAGAATGGTCCCCTTGGCTGGACCTGAAAATCCTCGTTCGCACCCCATTAGCCGTCATTGTTGGCGTGGGTGCGTACTAGTTCCATAACCATGAGGCCGCCCATCTCTTGGACGAGATCAGAGGAGACGAACCCTTATGTCAGCCGCTTATAAGCATTCCCCCTCAACCATAAGATCACCGAGGGGAACAAGTGTCATTAACTTTGGCGCTATCGGTTACGGTTACTGGGGTCCCAACGTAGTCCGAAATATCGACGGGCTCGAGGGCGCCTCTGTTATGGCAATTTGTGACAAGTCGCCTGCCGCTCGCGAGCGAGCGCAACGGTCCATCCAAAATGTGCGCGTGACTGACGACGCGAACGAAGTAATAACGTCGACAGATATCGACGCTATCGCCATCGTTACTCCGGTATGGACTCATTTCGAACTGGCCAAGGCTGCACTCGAAAACGGGAAGCACGTTTTCGTAGAGAAGCCTTTCACCAGCAATACAGCTCAGGCAGAAGAACTGATAAATCTAGCGGCCCGTAAGAATCTTCAGATAATGGTCGACCACACTTTTTTATTCACGGGTGCGGTGAGGAAGATTAAACAGTTGCTGGACTCTGACGCATTGGGCAAGCTTTACTATTACGATTCGACGCGCGTCAATCTTGGTCTCTTTCAACACGACGTCAATGTAATATGGGATCTCGCTCCCCATGATTTGTCGATCATGGATTACCTGATTGACGGGAACCCCGAGCATATCGTAGCTACGGGCCAAACCCATCTTAACCGTCATGAGGATGTGGCATTTATCACTCTTTACTACCCCAACCAGGTTATCGCGCATGTCAATGTAAACTGGCTGTCGCCGGTGAAAGTTAGGATGACGCTGATTGGCGGCGAGAAGAAGATGCTCGTGTGGAATGACCTTGAGGCCGACGAGAAGATCAAGATTTATGACAAAGGTGTCAAGATAACCAACCGGGAGGGAGTTTACAACCTTCTCGTCAACTACCGGTCCGGTGACATGTGGGCACCCCATCTTGAGCCGGTGGAAGCCCTTCGGGTTGAAATGGAGTATTTCCTGAACTGCATTGCAAATAATGAACGGCCCTTCAATGATGGCTTGGCCGGCCTCCGAGTAGTGCAAATGCTGGAGGCGGCTAATCAATCTTTAAAGAGCCGTGGGGCAGCCGTACACCTCGCCTCGCATGCTGCCTCAGCAGCCAGCGGATCTCCGTTGGACGACCAGACGAAGACACCGGTCGTGGGAATTTCGCAACCGTCAGCCACCGCTGCTATAGCCTCTCTCGGGTAGACGGAACGTTTCTGTCAGGAAGGATACCGAATATGGATCACATTAACGTACCGTTTCTCGATTTGGTTACGCCGCACGTAGAGTTGCAAGAACAACTCGCGGCCGTATTCCGCAATGCCCTGCACACTGCAGGATTCATCGGTGGCAAACCCGTGCAGGATTTTGAAGGCGCCTTTGCGACGTTCTGCGATGTTGACCATTGCATTGGCGTGGGCAGCGGAACAGATGCCCTGCGCTTCGCGTTGATGGCAGCGGGAGTTCGGCCGGGCGATAGTGTCATCACAGTCCCGAACACTTTCATCGCCACTACTGAGGCAATCAGCCAGGTTGGAGGCATTCCGGAATTCGTCGATATCGACGAGCAGACTTACAACATCGATCCCGAAAGACTTCGTGAGCATTTGGAACTCAAGTGTGATCGGGATTCCGTGTCTGGCAGACCGGTGTCAAGGCGGACAGGACGGACGATCACGGCTATCGTGCCGGTCCATCTATACGGGCAGATGGCCGACATGGACCCCATTCTCAAGTTGGCGGAGCACTATAACCTGGTGGTAGTGGAGGACGCTTGCCAGGCTCACGGCGCACAATATTTCTCGCGCGAAGAGCAGCGCTGGAGAAAAGCAGGCTCAATCGGCAGGGCGGCTGCTTTCAGCTTTTACCCTGGCAAGAACCTCGGAGCCTGCGGTGAGGCTGGTGCCGTTACGACGAAAGATCCCGAGGTCGCCGAGATGTGCCGCAAACTGCGCGACCATGGACAAGCCGCCAAGTACTACCATGACATCGAGGGATACAACGGGCGCCTTGACACAATCCAAGCCGGCATTCTTCTTGCGAAGCTAGCCTATCTGGCAGACTGGAACACGCAGAGGCGCCAGATAGCGCAGGGTTACAACCAACGATTGAGCGACATCGAGACTCTCGTAGTGCCATTCGAACCTTCCTGGTCTCGCGCCGTCTATCATCTTTATGTTGTTCAGATACCCGACCGACAGGAGATGCAGAACAGCCTGAAGGCGCTTGGAATTGGCACCGGAATTCACTATCCGGTTCCCCTTCACCAACAGCGCGCATATGGGGCTCTCGGTTATCGCGTCGGCGACTTTCCAGTCACTGAGCATATGGCGGGCAGAATTCTTTCGTTACCGATGTACCCGCAGCTAGGCGGTGCCGCACAGGAAGCGGTCGTGAGTGCAGCAAAAGAATCCTTGACGACTGCTGACAGCCTCTCTTCCCTATAGGGTTCATTGCGTCGGTCTTCCGCCCCATAACCAGCGGGCACGGTCTCTAATAATGGCCGTATACCGCAAGAGTCCATCGGCTACGACATGACGGTTTATGAGGTCGACCCTATCTTGGATGAACGCTGGGACACATTCCTAGACTCACATCCTCAAGCCTCCATCTTTCACACCCGCGGCTGGCTGCAGGCCTTGCAAACAACCTATGGGTACGTTCCGATCGCATTCACCACTTCTCCGCCGGGACGCCCTCTAGAAAACGGTTGGCCTTTCTGCCAGATATCGAGCTGGGTCAGCGGTCGGCGCCTCGTGTCACTGCCGTTTGCCGATCACTGCGCCCCTCTCGCAGAGGGTTCAGAGCAACTGCATTCCCTGCTCAGGCACGTGCGGGACAAAGCAATTTTCGAAAACTGGGGCTATATCGAACTGCGTCCGCCACACGGTACCGCAACGGCGGGCACAGCCTTTGGCACTAGTGATACTTTCTTCCTCCACAGGTTAGACCTACGTCCAAGCTTGGAGAAGATATACCGCCGTCTGCACAAGAACTGCGTGCAGCGAAAAATCAGACGGGCTGAGCGAGAGGGATTAATCTACGAGGAGGGACGCTCCAATATGCTGCTTGCTCGGTTTTATGACCTTCTTCTCATAACCCGCCGCCGCCACGGCCTACCAGCGCAGCCTCTAGATTGGTTTCACAACCTTGTCACCAATCTAGGCAACGCCCTGAAGATCCGTTTGGTGTCGAAGGATGGGCGGCCGGTCGCGAGCATTCTTACTCTCTGTTACAAGGACGCACTCGTTTACAAATATGGCTGCTCGGATCATGAGTTTAACAACCTAGGCGGCATGCAGCTTCTTTTGTGGAATACGATCCGCGATGCCAAGCAGAACAATCTTTCTGAACTTGATATGGGCCGCACAGATTACAATAATCCTGGTCTTGTTGCATTTAAGGATCGATGGGGCACTCATCGAGATGAGTTAACTTACTTCCGATATCCCATTGGTTATTCTCGGCGCAACTCACACACCCGGCCTAACGCAGTTAGCAAATACATCTGCTCTCACGTTCCTAGTCGGGTGTTAGCACGTGCTGGCCGCGCTCTCTATAAGCACATGGGATAGTGAAATCTTTTGATGTCTTGCGGGCATCTGACATAACTGCTTCCAGCTCGTCGCATCCCCGATGAATCCAAGGCCTAGCTCGATAAGAGTAATGCTTGCCGCCGCGCTCTCGGAGCGATTTCATAAGCGTTTGTCACCGGTAGAGCCTATCTACTCGCTCGTGTATTGAGCTTCTATTCGTGTAGTCATGCTAGCTCTTCCTACTTATATTCTTATTACGCCGGTGCGCGATGAAGCGCAGTTCATCGAGCTGACTATTAAGTCTGTGGTTGCACAAACGGTTCCGCCCATAAAATGGGTCATAGTTAGCGACGGCTCCGTCGACGGTACGGACGAGATTGTGAATAGGTACGTTGGCGTTTACGAGTGGATTGAGTTAGTTCAACTGCCAGCCCGTAGCGAAAGGCATTTCGCTGGCAAGGTTCAAGCGTTCAACGCCGGTTACGCGACGATCAGGGATCTAGAATACGAAGTTATCGGCAGCATAGACGGTGATATCTCGTTCGATGAGAACTATTTTTCGTTCTTGCTGAAGAAATTGGCAGAGGACACGACGTTGGGACTGGTCGGAACGCCATTCAAGGAGGGCAATCGCCAGAGATACGACTATCGTATCGTGGGAACCGAACATGTCTCCGGCGCATGCCAATTATTTCGGCGCCAGTGCTTCGAACAGATCGGCGGATACGTGGCCGTCAAGGGCGGAGGGATAGATCTGATCGCGGCTATTACAGCGAGGATGAAAGGATGGAACACTAGAACTTTTTTGGGCGAGGTGTACCTGCATCACCGTGCTATGGGAACTGCTCAGCACGGTACGCTTAGAGCAAGCTTCAAAGTGGGCATCAAGGACTACGCCCTTGGAAACTATCCGGTGTGGGAATTGTTTAGGACAATCTATCAGATGTTCAAGAAGCCTTTTATTGTTGGCGGGCTAACTATCGCGGCCGGCTATTTGTGGGCGATGATGAAACGCCTGGAGAGGCCGGTTCCCGAGGAGTTTGTCGAGTTTCGAAAGCAGGATCAACTACGCCGCTTGAAAGGCTTTCTCAGGAGAGACACTCTTTCGCGCAGCAAAGCGGTGCGGCGTCCTCTTGAGTCTGCTTGAGGGCGGGTAGCTCTGTTCGTCAGGCTCTTTCCTCACTGCTTAACACACTCGAGCGAGATCTGGGAAAAGGGATGAAATACGACGCGGTGCATGGCCACACGACGGGTAGCATGTCGCGTCTTCTGTTGGAAGACTCGTCCTCGCCCGATTCGGGTATGCTCGGCCACCTAGGTCGGCGAAACCCTGAGATATCATCAGTGGGCGTTCTGATTATCAACGGCGACGACTGGGGCCGGGACCCAGAGACCACCGACCGGACCCTAGACTGCTTTCTTTGTGGCGCTCTCTCCTCGGTGAGCGCCATGGTCTTCATGGAAGACTCAGCACGTGCAGCAGGAATCGCGGATGAGCGGGGGCTCGATACGGGTCTTCACCTCAACTTCACGACTCAGTTCTCCGCGCGCAACTGTTCTCCGCAACTCGTCGAGCGGCAGCGCGAACTCACAAACTGGCTCTTGCGGCACCGCCTCTCACAACACGTCTTTCACCCATCATTAACAAGCTCCTTCGAGTATGTCGTGTCAGCTCAAATTGAGGAGTTCCACCGGCTCTACGGAAGGCTCCCGGCGCGCCTGGACGGGCATCATCATATGCACCTATGCGCCAACGTCCTCCTGGGGCGACTTCTTCCGCCGGATACAGTGGTGCGAAGAAACTTCTCGTTTCGACGCGGCGAGAAGAGCTGGGGGAACCGCTTCTTTCGACGCGCGGTTGACCATTCTCTCGCCCGACGTCATCAGCTTACTGATTTCTTTTTTTCGATTACGCCGCTCGAACCGCCGGCCCGCCTGCAGCGGATTTTCTCCCTGGCGCGCCGCTTCGTCGTTGAGGTGGAGACTCACCCGGTCCGACTCGAAGAATACCGTTTTCTGGCCGGAGGCGAAGTCTTTCGTTGGACCGGAGACTCTTCGATCGCTCCGCGCTTCGCGGTGAGGCCACGGATAAATGGGCAGAGTTGATTCCAATTTTGCTTCCGTTGCGTCAGCAATGCCTTCTCACGCACGGGACAACATTAGTAACAATTCCGTGCACATCTGTGTGTGTATCTGCACCTATAAGCGTTCACAGCTTCTCAAGCGTTTGCTTGCTGAGCTTGCCCGTCAGGAAACAGGCGGGTTGTTTTCGTACTCGATCGTGGTCTCCGACAATGACCAACTTCGGTCTGCCGAAGCTGTGGTCTGCGATTTCACCGCCGTATCCAGCATACCCATCAAGTACTGCGTGGAACCTCAGCAGAATATTTCAAGAGCAAGGAATAAGGCTGTCGAGAACGCGAAAGGTGACTTTATCGCCTTCGTCGACGACGACGAATTCCCCGCCGACCGATGGCTACTGACATTGCTCAAGACCTGCTATGAGTATGGTGTGGATGGGGTGCTCGGACCAGTTAAGCGCCACTTTGATGAGAAGCCGCCAAATTGGCTCGTTAAAGGAGGATTCTACGAGCGTCCGACACACCAAACTGGATTCGTTATGACTTGGCAGGAAGGACGAACGGGGAACCTGCTGATCAAAACCGCCATTCTCCCGGCCGGCGAGCCGCCGTTTAGACCCGAGTTCCGGGCCGGGGAAGACCAGGATTTCTTGAGGAGAATGATCGAAAAAGGTCACGTGTTCATCTGGTGCAATGAGGCTGTGGTTTATGAAGTTGTCCCCCCGGCACGCTGGAAACCCACTTACATGTTGAGAAAGGCCCTGCTACGAGGGCAGACCGCGAGTCTCCAGCCCTTGGAAGTCCTGGACATCGCGAAGTCAGTAATCGCGATTCCAACATACGCGGCCTGCCTCCCATTCATAGCACTTCTAGGACGCCATAGATTCGTTGATCTTTTGGTAAGACTTTTCGATCATTTAGGAAAACTTCTGGGCCTGATCGGCATTAACCCGATCAAAGAACCTTATGTAGCAGGTTGAAATGCACAAGCGAGTCTCGATTGTTGCCGTTTCCTGTAGTGGTTCGCAGTAACAGCGATCGTAGATCAGGGAGAGGTCGCCGTCGGTAAGGCAGCAGTCGGTTTGCCGGTTGTGGTGGGTTATTCCACCCGAAGGGTTCGAATCCCTTCCCTCTCCGCCAATTTGCAGTCGGGACTGCCAATGACCTTGAAGTAGACAGTGGAATGCCCCCATATAGAGTCTTAGCCCAGCCCCAGAGGGCCGGGCTAGAACAAAGACGCCATTTGTTTATCAAGTTATGCACCTACTGATGAAAATTTGCGAACAAGAGATCAGGGTCACCGGGCGGCTGGTCCGTACGGCACGGCTCGAGGCGGACAAGTATCAGTTCCTTGACAATCCGCCGCCGGTTCTGGATGGTCTGCGCGAGTGCGGAACACGAGTCGATTTATTCACATTCATGCAGCGCCTGCCCGAAACTCTTCCGAAGCACCCTTATCCGATGGAATGGGATAACCTAGCGGCCTTACCGGTTTCAACCTTCGACCACTGGTGGAACCAACAAATCGGATTCAAGGCTCGGAACAAGGCGAAGCAAGCCGAAAAAAAGGGGGTGGTCGTGCGGGAGGTGCCTTTTGACGACGATCTCGTCCGAGGCATTTGGGAGATCTACAACGAGTGTCCGATACGCCAGGGACGACGCTTTCCGCACTATGGGAAAGACTTTAAGACGGTGCGCGAGGAAGAGGCCACATTCCTTGACAGTAGCATCTTCATCGGAGCATTTCTGGATGGCAGATTGATTGGTTTCGTCAAACTGGTGACTGACGCAACCCATACCCAAGCGGGTCTTATGAATATTGTCTCCATGATTCACCACAGAGACAAAGCCCCTACGAATGCTCTCGTAGCGCAAGCGGTCCGATCTTGCGCCGACCGCGGGATTTCTTATCTCGTGTACTCGAATTTTGCATACGGAAAAAAGCAGCGGGATAGCCTCAGTGACTTCAAGGAACGTAACGGATTTGGAAGGGTCGATCTGCCTCGCTACTACGTTCCATTAACTCTGGCCGGACGAATCGCCATCCTACTCGGTCTGCATCATAGATTCATAGACTACCTGCCTGAATCCGTTGCTGCCAGGCTCCGTAAGCTAAGGAATACCTGGAATAACCGTAAGCTTCAGTCTGCAGCGGAGGCCCTTTAAGGGGTGGCATGCCGGGTATAGTCGGTCTCATCACGAAGGAACCCCGCCGAAACGCCGAACACGAATTGCTCCGTATGTTAGAAACCATTTCTCATGAGCCCTTCTACACGACGGGTACTTGGGTGGATGAATCCCTAGGAGTGTACGTAGGGTGGGCCGAAAGGGAGAATTCGTTCTCCGATGGCATGCCGCTTCACAACGAGAGAGAAGATGTAACCCTGGTTTTCTCAGGCGAAGAATTTCCCGAGCCGGATACGGCTTGCCGCTTGAAGAAGAAGGGGCACGCCATCAGTGGAAAGGAAGCGGCGTATCTCGTCCACGTCTACGAAGATGACCCTGCTTTCCCATCTGGGTTGAATGGAAGATTTCATGGACTCTTGGCCGACAGGACCCGTGGAACCGTGATGCTGTTCAACGACCGGTATGGCATGCGGCGAATCTACCTTCATGAGTCCCCGGAGGCTTTCTATTTCGCCGCGGAAGCTAAAGCAATTCTGGCCGTGCGGCCCGAGCTTCGCCGAGTAGCTCCTCAAGGTCTCGGGGAATTCATCGGCCTAGGCTGTGTTTTGGAGAACCGAACTCTATTTGAAGATATCCATACTCTGCCGTCGGCGTCAGCATGGATGTTTCGACACGGCGCCATCGAAAGCAAGGCCAGCTATTTTCACCCCAGGGAGTGGGAAGAGCAGACGACACTGGAGCCAGAGGCCTATTATCTGGAGTTACGCGAAGCTTTCTCGCGAAGTCTACCCAGATATTTTAATGGGCAACAGCCTATCGGGATGTCTTTGACCGGCGGCTTGGACACTCGGATGATCATGGCGTGGTGGAAGGCTCCGCCGAACTCGCTTCCCTGTTACACGTTCGGCGGTTCTTACCGCGACTGTCAGGACGTCTCGATTGCGCGCCAGGTGGCTAAAATCTGCCAGCAGCCTTATCAAGTCATTCCGGTCGCGGATGAGTTTCTAAGACAATTTCCGCACTACGCGGAACGGACCGTATATCTCTCCGATGGATGCGCTGGAGTCAGCCGGTCGACGGATCTTTACGTCAATGAAATCGCTGCTAAGATCGCACCGGTCCGGATGACCGGAAATTACGGCAGCGAGATCCTGCGCCGGATGCGCATGTTCAAGCCATCGGCTCCTGCCTCCGAGCTCTTTCGGCCGGAGCTTCTGCCCTACATCCAAGCGGCCAAAGATACTTATGCCCGACTGCTGCCTGGGCACCCAGTTTCGTTCACTGCCTTCCGACAAGCTCCTTGGCATCAATACGGCCTTCTGGGGTTAGAAGAGACTCAGATCACAATCCGCTCTCCTTATTTGGACAATGACCTTGTCAGGACCGCTTTTCGCGCTCCGAATTGTTCGGCGCCAAAGAGCGATCTTTTCGAAGACAATGATGATTGCTCGCGGTTGATCGCGGACGGAAATGAGGCCCTGCGGGCAATTCGAACCGACCGCGGTTTGGGCGGCCGTCCCGGACAGTGGTCGACGCCCATCGCGCGCACCTTTCAAGAGTTCACGTTCCGGGCAGAGTATGCCTACGACTACGGCATGCCTCAATGGCTGGCTCGAATCGATCATGATCTTTCTCCGATGCACCTTGAACGCTTATTTCTAGGCCGCCACAAGTTCTATCATTTCCGTGTGTGGTATCGGGATGTCCTCTCCGAGTACGTGCGTGAAATGCTACTCGACCCGCAAACGCTCTCCCGCCCGTACCTACACGGAAAGACTCTAGCGTCCATGGTACAGCACCACCTCAAAGGCGACAGAAACTACACCACCGCTATACACCAGGTTCTCTCGCTGGAACTCTTGCACCGGCTTTTCGTCGACTGAAGATAGTTGACCGCGCACATGTGACAGGTGATGATGAGCAACTTATGCTTACGCCCAGCATCTACCACTTCTTCTCTGAGCCTTAGTTTTGTCTAATTTGTTTCCGTAAACCAAAGAAATGTCCCCAACCGTCGCATCCTTCGGTTTCGCTATAGTCATCTCTGGCCTCTTCTACCTCGATCGCGACAAGAGCTTGCGGATATCCAAAGCCCTTTGGATCCCTACAATTTGGCTGTTCGTGGTCAGCTCGCGCCCGCTATCCATGTGGCTGGGAATGGCACCGACCTTCGACTCGGCGGAGGCCTATGCAGAAGGAAGCCCACTTGATCGGGCTGTGCTTCTTGCCTTGTTGTTGGCGGGCGTGGGTGTCTTGATGAAGAGAATGGACGGAGTTGGTCCACTTCTGCGCCGAAATGGTCCGGTTGTCGCATTCTTCCTGTTTTGCGGAGTGAGCGTTCTCTGGTCTGACTTTCCTGCAGTAGCCGTTAAGCGGTGGATTAAGGCGATCGGGGATTTGGTCATGGTGCTGATCGTCTTGACCGAGCCGGATGACATGATCGCCCTAAAGGGCATTGTGACCCGGCTAGGTTTCCTTCTCTTTCCGTTGTCGGTGCTCTTCATCAAATACTATCCGGACCTCGGGCGGGTGCTGACGAATAGCTGGACGATGGAAGCCATCGGGGTGACGGAACAGAAGAACACACTCGGAGTCATCTGTATGTCTTATGGAATCTGTTTCCTATGGATGCTCCGAACCACCTACCGCGATCGAGGTAATCCCAGTCGGGGCCGACGTCTGGTCGCGCATGCCGCAGTACTCGCCACTATTGTCTGGCTGCTTGTGGTTTGCAACTCCATGACTTCCATCGTGGGCCTTGCCACGGCGGGTGCCGTGATGTGGCTGGCGGGACGTCCCTCGCTGGTCCGAAGGCCGGTGGTTATCCACCTGCTTTGCTTCGCCGTACTCGGCATCTCCGTGACTGCCCTTTTTTTTGACCCTGGTGGAGACCTCCTCGGGGCAGTCGGAAGGGACCCAACGCTTACCGGACGGACGGAGATTTGGAGTGTGGTGTTGGGCCTGCACACCAACCCGTGGATCGGGACTGGCTTCGAGAGCTTTTGGCTGGGAGACCGTTTAAAGGCCATTTGGAGCTATTTTCAGAACTTTCCAATCAACGAGGCTCACAACGGCTATCTTGAGATTTATCTGAATCTCGGTTGGATAGGCGTTACCCTCCTCGCTTTTCTCCTGTTGACTGGGTATAGGAGGGTGAGCGCCGCATTCCGAACGGAGCCGGAAAGGGGATCCTTGTTGCTCGCTCTGTTCTTGGCAGCATTGTTCGAGAGCTTCACGGAGGCTGCATTCAGGATGATGTCGCCCGCGTGGGTCTTCCTGCTCTTGGTCATCATCGCCGCCTCGAAAACTGCTTCGCACGAGTCCTCGGTGCCCACGACAAGCGAGTTTGCTGACTACCAAGAATCAGTTTGGATGTTCGGCAGCGCGAGAGTTGGGATACATCAATGAATCTGGAATTCACATTTCCAAGTCCAACCGGCCTGAGAGTTCCAGGGAGAAGTGCACCTAGCGGACTTGTCACCCGGCCGCTTTCGCAGCAGGACAAGAAAGAGCACCGAAACGAGACAAATGCATGAATCGATTGCGCGTTCTGCTGTTAGGGCCGGAATGTAATCCGGAGGAGGTGAGCATCCCTTTTGTCACCTATTCTCACGCGGCTGCTCTCGCCGAACTCCATGACGTTACATTAGTCGCTCGACAGCGCGTTGAGGAGGCACTGCGCCGCGCTAATGCTCCGTTTCGCGCCATCGAGGTAGTCCGGATGCCAAGGCTCGACCGCATCTTCGATTGGGTGCTGCGCAAGATCTTCAAATACAACTATGAGACCCAGGTGTTGACCGTTTTTCGCTATCCTTTTTCCCTTGCCTTTGAATGGCGCGCCTGGCGACAGTTGCGGCGGCGAATCCTTGCGGGCGAGTTCGATGTGGTTTTGCGTCTCGTACCGTTAACAGCGGTGCTACCGAGTCCTTTTGCTTTCTTCCTTCGGAAGGGACCTATACCCTTCGTGATTGGACCGCTCAGTGGCGGTTTGCCGTGGCCGCCCGGCTTTAGTCAGCTCGACAACCAAAGGGAATGGATCTCTGGATTAAGGAAGTTATACCGATTTCTACCGTTTGCTCGATCCACCTATCGCGACTCTGCGGCCATCATCGCCGCGTCGTCCCAAACGTATTCCGAATTCGCCGCATATTGCGACAAGCTTTTCTTTATCCCAGAAAACGGCGTGAGCCGTTCACTGTGTTCCAGTGCCACGCCCGGTCCGGAGCACGACGGCAAGCTTCACTTGATTTTCGTCGGTGGATTGGTCCCGCGCAAGGCTTGTGATCTTGGATTGCGCGCGGCTGCCCCTCTTTTGCGAGCCGATTTGGCCCGCTTCAGCGTAGTCGGTGACGGCCCGGAGCGAAAGGGCCTCGAGCAGCTTACTAGAACCCTCGGGATCGAGAACACCGTTTCCTTCTGTGGTTGGCTAAGCCATGCGGAGGTTCTGAAAAGGCTAGGATCCGCGGACGTGCTGGTGTTTCCATCGGTTCGTGACTTCGGCGGAGGTGTAGTCTTCGAGGCTCTCGCAGTTGGGGTTGTACCTGTGGTCTTGGACTTTGGCGGGCCAGGAGATACCGTTCATCCTGAGGTAGGGTTCAAGGTACCCCTTACCAACGAAACCGATGTTGTACTGGAGATGGAAAAGATTCTGACCGGTCTCGCACAGGACCGGGACCTTCTTAGTCGCTTACAACAGCAGGGCATGTCATACGCTCGGGAGAGGCTGACTTGGGATGCAAAGGCACAAAGTACATCTCAGGTCCTGAATTGGGTGGTGCGACGGGGTCCGAAACCAAATCTTCCGCCGCCAAAGATGCTCCAGGTCGGGGTCGCAAGGTGATTTTGAACAAGGGCATCTCGTCTCGCGGAGCACGCTCCGCCTACAAAGGAGCGGCCGGAAGTACAGGGCATGCACCCTTGGCAGGACGGAAGGAACTAGCCAAAGGAAGCGCTCTGCGCCTAGCGTTCAACGAGTGGGCTCGGCCACAGGAGAGTGAATGATCCCATTTGACGCCAGCGGCGCCTTCCACCCTGTAGCCGAAGGCAGAGAGTTGCGGCGCCTTGCCGTCCGAGGCGCGGCAGCAACGGTTTCCGCCCAGGGGCTCGCGCTCTTACTCCAGCTCGTGAGCACAGTCGTATTGGCACGGCTGCTGACGCCGGCGGATTTCGGGGTTGTGACCATGGTGACCACCTTCAGCCTGCTCCTGATCAGTTTTGGCTCAAGCGGTTTTAACGAGGTCGTCATTCAGGCCGATGAAATGAACCGGTTTCAGGCGAGCAATCTTTTCTGGATCACCTGCCTGATTGGATTGATCCTGACAACGGGGTTTGCTGGGGCGGGGTCGTTGCTGGCGCGATTCTATCGAAATCCGCTCGTTACAAACGTCGCTGTCGCGATGTCGGCATCGATCTTCATTGCAGCATTCTACAGCGTACACTTAGCTCTCCTGAGACGAGCTATGCGGTTCAGAGCCGTTTCCTCCAACGACGTCGTCGGTCGTGGGGTATCTACCGTTATAGCGATTCTGCTGGCCCTGAGAGGCTGGGGATACTGGGCCTTGGTGGCGGGAATCATCGCGCAGGGCCTCAGCATGACCATTGGAGCTTGGTGGCTTTGCCGCTGGATTCCAAGTTTGCCCCGTCGAGGCGTAGGTACACGCGCCATGGTAGGATTCGCCGCCAGCGTTTACGCCAGATTCAGCATGAACTATTTTGCGAGAAACTTCGACAATGTCCTGATTGGCTGGCGGTTCAGCGCGGCAGCGCTTGGATTCTACAAGAAGGCCTATGACTTGTTCCTGCTTTCCGCGAGCCAACTTACTTCCCCGCTCAACAATGTCGCCCTGGCAGCGTTGAGCCGTCTGAATCAGGACCCAGCTAATCTCAGGCGATACCTCTCCAAAGCGCTCGGGATGGTTGCATTCGTTGGCATGGCGGCGGGCGCCGATCTGACGTTGGTCGGCAAGGACGTGGTGCGCCTGGTACTTGGACCTAAGTGGTCTCAATCCGCCCGGATCTTCGAGCTATTCGGACCGGGAATCGGAATCATGCTGCTCTATAACACCGTTGGCTGGATTCATCTCTCCATTGGGAAGCCAGGCCGCTGGCTTCGCTGGACGTTTATCGAATCGGGTGCTACAGCTTTATTGTTTATTCTGGCATTGCCGTGGGGGCCGGCAGGCATCGCTGTGGCTTGGACTGTTTCCTATTGGACCCTTTCGATTCCCGCGTTCTGGTATGCCGGGCGACCAATCGGGTTTGGTGTTTCATCTCTGATCGCCGCCACTTGGAGGTATGTTGGCGCCTCACTGTTGGCGGGCCTAGCCACCGCCGCCATCATCCGGGACACGCCGTTCTGGGGCACTCCACCATATGCCAAGGATGCGCTGGCGGGAATCATCGTCATTTCGGCACTGTTTGTCACGCTTTATCTAGGCGCGACCATTCTCTTGCACCGGGGCTTTGCACCCCTGCGCCAGTTTTTCAGTCTCCTGGGCGACGTGGCGCCCACACGAAGAAACGCGAGACCTGCCGCCGAACCCGTCTAAGGATTCAAAAGCCAGCAGGAAACCGATCTGGGAAGAACAGCCCCCTGCACTACGGCCGTGAGTTCCCAAACTCCTCGACTTCAAGCCGAGGGTAGTTGTTAATGCGGAGCCGCAGTCAAGCCCGACGGAGGTTGCGGAGGATCCTCAGAGTAGCAGACATTGGCATCAAAGCTAAGCATGCCGCCGCTTCCGTCGGGAGGGCCACCCATTATGTTGAGATAGCAATCCTGTGCCGGTATCGAGTTTGCATGGCCTGCCCAAGCGGCAGTTAACTTCCCTCCATTACATTGGCTCGGTGATGTCGCCTGTGCTCCGGAATAGGTTCCGCTGCAAATACCCAAGTTGCCCGACGACACGTCTGGGCCGACCGGAGGCCACGGCTTCGCTGTAGGCCACCAGGAAGGCTCGGAATTATAGTAGAAGGACGCAGGCAGTGTGTGCGCCAGCGAGCCGAAGTAGGCGGAGCTGAAATTAGCGTTGACGTAGGGCACCGCAGCCGGAGAGGCTTCCGTGGAGTCCCACTTCGTCCCGCTCGTCACGACGTCATAGTTGCCCCAGCGCATAAGAGTGGAGAAGGTTTTCGGGTCGCATGTGGTCATGGCCCCGCCGGAGCAGGCTGGTCCGGTATAGGCCCACCCTAGCGAGTAAATGCTGGTATTCTCAGCAGAGCCTCCAGTGCCGCTGCTGCCCGAAGTCGCGTATGCCTGATATTGAGTGTGATAACCCGGTTGTCCCATAACGTTACCGACCACATTGAACGCCCGTATATTCGCACGCATGATGATCGGCAAGGTCGCATCTGTCTTCCCGCTCTGCCATCCGATGAGCATGTTGCGGAAATAACTCGCCTGCGTCGATGACCCCCAAGCGTCGTCGGCCCAGATCCCCAGAAAGTTATTGCCTTCAAAGAGGTTCATTTCGTTACCGGCGTTGTGGACACTATAAGCAGCAGCCGCAAAGGAAGCCGACCCCGTATAAATGTCGTCAATGCTGAAGTTGTAGCCGACAACGGCGCCTGACCCTTGTCCGAACATGAGCGGGTTCGTGACCTGTTGAAAGATATTGTTTTCCACCAGGAATGCCGATGATTCCTCGGATTCAACCACGTAGCTTTCGGAATAGTGAGATTGCGACTGGTAAAAATAGTTATCTCGAACTACATCGTTGGCGCTTTGATAAAGGAAAACATGCGCCCGCCCAGCGTTTTCCGATCGCACATTTTTGACCCAGCACTGATAGCAGTCATACATCACCACGGTGTGGTCTGCGTCTTGCGAGCCATCAAAAGTAAGGTTTTCGAGCCCAACATTTTGCACCATATCGGACCACCAAGCGCCCGGGGACTGGCTGGAACGTACGTTGGTAAAATAGACGCCGGGCGAGATTGTCACCGAGTACGATCCTCCTCCGAGGGATTTGACACTCGTCACAGACGCCACTTGCTGCTGGGAGTGGGTTTTTCCGCTGATGAACCGTCCATTGTTGTTTCCGCCACTCGAACCCTCGTACCCACAGTTGGCTATGTTGGTATCACAAACGTAGACCCCACTCGTGTCGGTGGTGTCGTTTGCCTGGTCCAAAATGATCAGATGGTTGGCAGGTGGTGCGCCCCCACAAGCGCTCAGAGTGATGGTCGTTGTTCCTTGGGCGTAGCCGGCAGTCCAAGAACACTGTTGGGAGCCGCTTGGGGGCATTACTGCTCCGCTGCCGTTGTAGACGGGGGAGGCGCTTATCATACACAAACCCGCCGCTGCTCCTCCGCAACCATCCTCGCTGGTCGAGATAAGGGTCGTGGACATTGGCCCTGCTCCACGTAAAACTTGTTTCCCTTGTGTACCAAACGCTATACCCGCCACATAATATGTGCCCGTGGGAATATTCACGACGTTATGGGTTGCGTCGCATGAGGCCAAGGCTTTCCGGATAGCGTTACTGTTGGCGGCGGCATTGCCGCTGCCTGTTAGAAGGGCGGGCTGGTTTGAGCAGTTTGTAGTGTAGTTAGGAATTGTAAATCCGACGCCTTGTGTCCAATCGATGGCGCGGCTCACGTCAATTATGCCATTCCAGTTCTGGGCCGATAACAAAAGTGGAAAGAAGAAAACCGCAAACAAGAACCCGTTCAGTCGCCTCATAGAGAGCCTCACTGTGGTGACTATAATGAAGGATGATTCGATAGTCACTTACATAACGCTGATTGATAAACTAACGTAACACACAATATGGTTACCATAGTCACCCACCGCCTCGCGGAGCATACAGGCCTGAAGCCGCAAGTATACGAATCCATAACCCGACTCTCCGATTGGCTGGAGAAAAACGGTTACCGAGCCTACGATCCTTTCGACGGCTTGAATGCGAAATTATTACGCCCTCTCACCTTCAACAGCAAGTTGGCGAGGACCCTACTGCAGCAGGGGGTGCGCCGCTTCCCGTTAAACCTCCGCCCCTTGCTAGGAATTCCGAGGAACCATTCGACGAAGGGCATGGGATTTCTGGCCAGAGGCTTCTTACGTCTTCATGAAGCCACCGGCGACCCGATTTGGAGCGATAAAGCCAGACGTGCGTTGCGGTGGTTGATTGAAAACCAGTCCAAAGGCTATATGGGCTCCTGCTGGGGCAACCATTTCGACTACCAGGCACGAGGAGACTTTTATCTGCCAAAGGGTGTCCCAACCGTGGTATGGACCTCGCTTATCGGTCACGCGTTTCTGGACGCCCATCCCCGCTACCCCGAGCAGGGTTTTCTGGACGTTGCGGCTAGCGCCTGCGAGCATATTCTGAACGATGTGAAAGCGACTGCCGAGGGAGATTCCGTCTGCATCAGCTACACTCCGATCCACGACGCCCAGGTCCACAACGCCAACACCCTTGCCGCAAGCCTACTGGCACGAACCTATTCTTATACCGGAAACGGGCATTACAGGAGTTTGGCGGAAAAGGCGATTCGGTATACGGCCGGGCACCAGCGTCTCGATGGCTCCTGGTTTTACGGTGAAGCGCCGTATCGCCACTGGGTCGACAACTTCCATACTGCATATGTACTGGACTCGTTCAAACATTACACCGAAAGCACAGGAGATGGCAGCTTTCGGAAGGCGATGATGCACGGGTATGAATATTGGAAAAACAACTTCTTCCTACCCGACGGAACGCCGAAATATTACGACCGTAAGGTCTTGCCGATCGATATCCAGTGCTGCGCCCAGGCGATCGACACCCTGACATTCTTTTCAGACCGCGACCCAGAGGCGCTCCGGTTGGCGTTGACAATCGCGCGATGGACGATTGCCCAGATGCAAGACCAGAGCGGATATTTCTATTATCGACGATATTCGCGGCGAATGGTCAACAAGACTCCGACGCTGCATTGGGGGCAGGCGACCATGCTTTGTGCACTTGCCGGGCTCTATAGACTGCTGTAGTCACGATGGCTCTAAACGTGAACAAGAACATTCTCATCATCGTAGAAAATCTACCAGTCCCATTTGATACTCGTGTCTGGAAAGAAGCCACTTCCCTTCATAGCAGTGGCTATGATGTGACCGTGCTATGCCCCCGAGGCAGGGGATATGAACTAAGGCGCGAAGTAATAGATGGAATTCGTATTTATCGTCACCCCATGCCTAAAGAGGGGAACAGTCCCCTAGAGTATCTCTATGAGTATGGATGTGCCCTATTTTGGGAGTTCTTGTATGCGTGGTGGATTTACCTACGATATGGCTTCCATATCATCCAAGGATGCAACCCACCTGATGATATCGTTTTGATAGCATTGCCGTTCAAATTCCTTGGGGTAAAGTACATCTTTGACCACCACGATGCCAACCCGGAGCTATATCTTTCGAAATACGGCAAGAAGGGAGCCTTGTATCGCGCTCAGGCATGGCTTGAGAAACTCACTTTCCGATTCAGCGATGTCGTCATGGCCACCAACTGTAGCTATCGGAACCTCGCGATAGAACGTGGCGGTCTCTGCCTTGAGGATGTCTTCGTCGTCCGTAATGGACCCGATTTGAGAACTTTTAAGCCAGTGCCACCGCGGGCTCCTCTTAAGTACGGCAAGCCCTATCTAGTCGGTTATGTCGGGACCATGAGTGTTCAAGAGGGTTTGGACATCCTTTTGGATGTGGCGTTGTATATCAAGAATCTCGGACGTTATGACGTCCATTTCACTTGTGTTGGTGGCGGGCCTGGCCTCGCAGAACTCCGGGAGATCGCAGGGGCGAAAGGTCTCGATGACATGGTCAACTTTACTGGCAGGATACCTAGCGACGAATTGTTAGAGATTCTCTCTACAGCCGATGTCTGCGTAAACCCGGACAAGCCGTGCCGGATGAACGACATTTCCACCATGATCAAGATTATGGAATATATGGCCCTCGAAAAGCCCATCGTTCAATTCGATCTAAAAGAGGGAAGGTTCAGCGCCCAAGAGGCATCACTATATGCCGATAACGCGAATCAAGTGCCGGATTTTGCGTCCAAAATCCTGTGGTTGCTCGATAATCCAAACGAGCGAAAGAGGATGGGTGAAATTGGACGCGAGAGAGTTGAACAAGAGTTGTCATGGGATCACTCGGTTGCAAATCTGCTGGATGCCTATCGGAGAGCTTTCAGTAAACGCCCACAGTGGTCTTTCCGCTAGCCACCAACCCATTTACCCACAACATAAGGCTTCGCCGGCGGACCGTTGAAGCTCCGCTCAGTGGCAATTGAGAGCCACAATGTGGCCGCTAACTAAGGCCAGAAATCGCTCGGCCGATCTTCAGGCAATGTTGTAAATATCGTCAGCGCCTTTGATGCCAATCTTCAGGCAAATCCTCCGGTGACACCTGGGCAAGAAAGGCCTCTTTGGTTTCGGCAAAGCCTTTCTTAAGCGATGTTCTTGGGAGACAAGAAAAATGCCCTACATATACGCAATTCCGAGTGTGCCTACATTCATAGGAAAGGGGATGTTGGGGTATACATTTGGACCATTGCGGCAGAACATCGATTTCTATTACATCGAGGTTAAGAGCGGACACGACTTTTTCATGAAGAGCCGAAAAATTACCCGGATTTATTATGTTCTTGCTGGCCTTGGCTATTTCATTATTAACAATCACAAATATGAGGTTGGGCCGAGTAGTCTGGTCGAAATTCCGCCGAAGGTAGAGTATTGTTACACGGGACAGATGACGCTTCTGGCGTTTGCAACACCACGTTGGTTTAGAGGTAATGATGTGCTCATCAAATGGAACCCCGATGTCGCGCAGGACGATTTAGGATTCCCAGACGAGCAATCCCGATGGGCGCGAATAGGCCAGTTGAGAATTTGTGGAAAGTCAGTCATCGGTGCCTATCTACGGCTTAGCCAACTCGTGTGGAATAGTCTTCCTTCTTCCTTTGTCGCTCGTGCTCAAGGGCAGTTGCCCGGTGTGTCTAGCCAGGTCCGCAATTATCTTTCGGCCAGCTTAGGCGCTAGTGCTATAGGCCGGGCGTATGGCAGGCATTTGCATGCAGTCGTTAACGCCCACTCACGGCGAAGCCAGTCCTTTGGAACATATTTTCTTCGGAACCGCCCAGAGCTGCAATTGATGCAACATTTACTGGAGTCCAAGGCAGTTGGCTCCGACTTGAATGTTTGCGTATTAGGCTGCAGTAAGGGAGCCGAGGTCTATTCGATTCTGTGGGCTATTCGATCTGTGCGCCCCGACCTCAGGCTTTCGATGCATGCGGTGGACACATCGCAGGAAATACTGGAATTCGCCGAGAGCGGAGTGTATTCACTTGACGATTCTAATGCCGGGACCGTCCCGGATGGTGACCGCACGACGGGAAAAAAGACTACAAAATGGAATACCGACAGAGATCAAGTCTCATCGATTTTCGAGCGCATGACCGAAGAGGAAAAGGAATCGATGTTCGATATTGAGGACGGCCGCGCTCGGGTCAAGCATTGGCTCAAGGAGGGAGTGTCATGGCTCAGAGGAGATGCGGGCGATCCCCAACTCGCCAACGTCCTTGGTCAGCACGATATCGTAGTGGCCAACCGCTTTCTCTGTCACATGAGGCCTGCCGCCGCGGAACGATGCTTGCGGAACCTTGCTCAACTGGTCAAGCCGGGTGGACACCTTTTCGTCTCGGGAGTCGACCTGAACATACGGTCGAGAGTTGCGCAGGAGATGAACTGGAAACCGGTGACCGATCTGATCAGGGAGATTCATGAAGGCGATACTTCGTTGCGAAATGGCTGGCCCTTGAACTACTGGGCGCTGGAACCCTTCTGCGACAGCCGGGAGGATTGGAGAATCCGATATGCCTCCGTCTTCCAACTGGGCGCGACGCCTAATTTCGAATCCTCGCCGATTCATGATCGTGCTCAAGACTCTGTCGGTGTTGTTAGTCCGGTCAGTAAACGAGGCTCGCGGTAGCAAATTCAACATGCATTTCTTGGAAATCGGCATCGCCGGCGCAAGAGTAATCGATCCGAGTCCCCGCGAAGACACGCGTGGGCGGTTCATGCGAGCTTGGTGCGTCCGGGAGTTTATGGAACACGGTCTCCAGTTCACGCCCGTCCAGGCGAATATGGGGTTCAGTCTACGAAAGGGCACGACTCGCGGTATGCACTACCAGGAGGCTCCCGCGTTGGAGACCAAGCTGGTTCGTTGCACTCGGGGTGCGATCTTTGACGTCATGCTTGACCTCAGGCCGGAGTCCCCATCCTATTGCAAGTGGTACGGAACGGAGTTAAGTGCGGAAAATGGTCGAATGCTTTACGTGCCCGAGCTTTGCGCGCACGGATATCAGACTCTCGATGAATGCACAGAGATGCACTACATGACCTCGGCGTTCTACGCTCCTGAGGGGGTGCGGGGTGTGCGATTCGACGACCCCGCTTTCGAGATTCAGTGGCCCTTGGCGGCTACAGTGGTTTCCGAACAGGATTGGAACTGGCCGCTGGTGGAGCGCGTAGGAGGTGCTCGATGATGGTAGATAAAGCCCTTCGGGAGCGTGAGGCTGCGGGTCGTCCCATCCGGGTCGGAATGATCGGTGCGGGTGCGACTGGTCGCGCTATTGCCTTGCAACTTGAAACTCCGGTCCCGGGAATACGACTGGCGGCAATCGCGAATCGGACGCCGGCGCACGGGGAGCGGGCATTTCGGGAGGCGGGAGTCACTCGCTGGCTCGGGACCGATTCGGCCCTTCAAGCAGAAGGAGCTATCGCTCGTGGTCTGCCCGTTCTCACAGAAGATCCTTCGGTCCTGATCAATTGTGACGCGATCGACGTACTGGTGGAGGTGACGGGGACCGTTGGAGCCGCCGCCGGTGTGGTTCTCAATGCGTTGGATCATGGCAAGCATGTCGTGTTAGTCAATGCCGAACTCGATTCGCTGGTCGGCCCGGTCCTCAAAGCGAAAGCGGACCGCGCGGGCGTCGTAATAACCCATACTGACGGCGATGAACCCGGCGTGGCGATGACCTTGCTGCGCTATGTGCGCTCCCTGGGACTATCCCCCGTTGCGGCGGGCAACATCAAAGGCATGGTCGACCACTACAGGACTCCAGAGACACAGAGAGCTTTCGCTGAGAGGAATGACCAGGACGTCAGAAAAGTCACTTCGTTTGCCGACGCGACTAAGCTCTCGATGGAAGCAACGGTTCTCTCTAACGCAACAGGATTTCATGTCGGACGTCGAGGCATGTACGGTCCTGCCTGTGGTTATGTGCGCGAAGTTGCGGATCTACTGCCCGCCTCCGAGATGTTGAACGGGGGGCTAGTTGACTATGCTCTCGGCGCGGCCCCATATACTGGCGCGTTCGTTGTCATTCACGAGGATGCGCAGCTTAAGAAAGTCCAACTGGCTTACTACAAGCTTGGTGACGGACCGTTCTACGTCTTTTACACGCCGTTCCACTTGCCGCACATCCAGATCGCTTCGACCATCGGCCAGGCGATGATTCATGGCGATGCGACTGTTGCTCCAATCGCAGGCCCCGTATGCGAGGTGGTAGCGGTTGCGAAGTGCGATCTGAAAGCCGGCGACCGCCTGGATGGCATCGGGGGATTTTGCACCTACGGACTCATTGACAATAACCATGCAGCTCGCAGCATGGCGGCTCTGCCGATAGGTCTTTCGGAGGGCTGCGTCTTGCGTCGTGATGTCTCCAAGGACAGCGTACTCTGCTTCCATGATGTCGAAGCAGAACCTGAGAGCCTAGTTTGGTCACTTTGGCAGGAACAGAATGCAAAGTGGCCCATCGCCAACCGAATCGTAGGAGCACCCTCGCTCCACTCGTCCTTCGAAGCACAAGCTCAATGATGGCATCCCGGATCCAGCCCTTTCCATCAGCCTTGCGCGGCACCTTGTTATCGCCGGCGGTAAATGCCCACTAAACCAGTACCAATCGATCATGCTTAACCTGTCATTTTGGAGAGACCGGAAGGTATTTGTTACCGGTCAAACTGGCTTCAAAGGTAGCTGGCTCTCGCTTTGGCTCGATGCGCTGGGCGCCGACGTTATCGGGTATGCACTGGAACCGCCCACCCGGCCAAACCTGTTCGAGCAAGCGCGAGTTGCTAAGGCAGTCCATTGCATATACGGAGACATTCGCGACTTCGCCCGGCTCAAGGCCGCCATTGCAGAGTGCCGGCCCGATGTCGTCATTCATATGGCGGCGCAGTCCGTTGTCCGCCAGGGCTATGAGGACCCTATAGAAACTTATTCTTCCAATGTCATGGGGACAGTCAACCTTCTAGAGGCCCTGCGGCAACTAAGAGAGCCCTGCGTGGTCGTCAACGTCACCAGCGACAAGTGCTATGCCAATCAAGAGTGGGTCTGGGGATACCGCGAGACTGAGCCCATGGGTGGCCGAGACCCCTACTCCAACTCGAAAGGCTGTGCTGAACTCGTGACTACAGCCTACCGGGAGTCATTCTTTCCTCCCGCATCGCTAGCAAGTCACGGCATTGCCCTTGGCAGTGCGCGGGCTGGCAATGCTGTTGGAGGTGGCGATTGGACCAGTGACCAGCTGATTCCCGACTTAATGAGAGCATTCATTGCAGGCAAAGCTTGCATGATTAGAAATCCCGCAGCCGTCCGCCCATGGCAGTTTGTCCTGGAGCCGCTGCATGGGTACCTCATGCTCGCCGAGCGACTTGCCGCAGATGGTGCCGGCTTCGCCTCGGGTTGGAACTTTGGTCCAGCTGACACGGACGCTAAGCCAGTATCGTGGCTCGCTAATGAGCTGGTTCAAACATGGGGAGGATCGGCCTCGTGGATCCAGGATCCAGCCGCTCACCCGCATGAGTCTCACCTTCTCAAGCTCGACGCTTCTAAGGCGAAGGCCAATCTGAATTGGAATCCGGTGCTCTGTCTGAGCCATGCCTTGGATTGGATTGTTGAGTGGTACCGTGCATATCAGGCCGGGGACGATCTCCGAAGCCTTACTCTCGCGCAGATCGAGCGTTACGAAGCCTTAGCTCAGACAACGACAGACCGCCTGTGCCGCGCTAACTAAAAGTATCGATCATATGGGTGAGCGGTTCAACCAAGAACAAAGTCAGCAATAAGGAGACAGAGGGCTTCCATGTCAAAGATTGTCGTTTTGGGAACCGGAATGGCCGGCTTTGGCGCTGCTTTTCGGCTGCATGCCGAAGGCATAGCGCCCGTGATGTATGACAAGAACTCTTATCACGGAGGGCACACCGCCTCATTTCGCTACGACAGTGGCTTCCTGTTTGACATCGGGCCACACATTTCCTTCACCAAGGACTCCCGGATCCAAGACTTGTTCGCCGACAGCGTTGATCAGCATTACGAGACGATCCAGATCAACCTCAACAACTACTGGCGCGGCTACTGGCCTCTGCACCCTGTGCAACTGCATCTCCAGGGCCTGCCGGAAGATGTCATCGTCAAAGTCGTCACTGACTTCGTGGAAGAACGGCAAGCGTTAGAGCGCCCGGTCAAGAACTATGCCGACTGGCTGTTGGCCAGCTTCGGGCGGACCTTTGCCGAGTCTTTCCCAATGCAGTACACGCGCAAATACCACACCACCACCGCCGAAAATATGAGTACTGATTGGCTGGGACCGCGCATTTATCGTCCCAGCTTGGAGGAGGTGCTGCGTGGCGCGCTGTCCACATCGGCCCCGCAGGTGCACTACATCACGCACTTCCGCTATCCCAGCAATGGTGGGTTCACGTCCTATCTCACCAAGTTCGTACCCATGGGGAGCCTCAAACTTAACCACGAGCTGATAGCTATCGATCCGCGTACCCGGCATGTCAGCTTCTCGAACGGAACGGTCGCAAGTTACGACGCGCTGATCTCGTCCGTGCCTTTGCCGGACCTAGTCCGCATGATCAAGGATACTCCCTCCGACGTTGTAGCAGCTGCCGAAACTTTGGCGTGTTCGACTTGCGTTCTTGTCAACATCGGCGTCAATCGTCAAGACCTCTCGTCTGCACACATGACCTATTTTTACGATGAGGACATTTGCTTTACGCGCCTCGGCTTTCCCCACATGCTGTCCGCCTCCAACGCTTTGCCCGGCACAGGAAGCATCCAGGCAGAAATTTACTTCTCCAGGAAATACAAACCGTTTACAGGCTCTCCGGAGGATTGGATTGACCCCGTCATCCGGGACCTCCGGCGCTGTGGCCTGCTTCGCGAAGACGACCAGATCCTTTGCCGAAAAGCAATGCTGCTGCCCTATGCGAATGTGATCTTTGACCTTGAACGCGCGGCCGCTCTTAAGACGGTTCACGGCTATCTGGACGATCTGGGGATTGCCTATTGTGGACGCTACGGAGATTGGGGATATATGTGGACGGATGAGAGCTTCAAAAGCGGGGAACTCGCGGCGGAACGGGCACTTGCGACAATCACCCGTTCTCGCGCACGGCTCAACGCCTTTGGCACCGATTCGTCCGTCGCCGGCCTCCACCACGAAGCCTTCCAGCAAGCCGACTAGCCTTGCGACCACGTCTCGGGTGCACGCGCTCTGAAACACAAGCCATTGCAGATCCGGAACGACATGTCTGAGAAATCCTTAAAGAGACCCAGGAAGATTGCCTTTTATGGGCTGTTTGGCCAGCAGAACTGGGGCAATGAATGTACCCTGCAGGCAATCATTCATAACGTTCGGATCCGCTTTCCGGATGCAGAGCTTAAGTGCTTTTGTACTGGCCCGGCCGACACCTCACAGAGGCACAACATCCCGGCATATCCGATTTCCAATCGATATGCCAAAGGTTACATAGTCGAGCCGACGAAACCACGTCATCTGATGATCAGATTGATCCGGAAGGTCTTCATCGGGATGCCAATGGAGCTAGTAAGCTGGCTCACAGCGTGCAAGTCTCTGCGAGGCTTCGACATGCTCCTCGTGCCCGGTACCGGCTTGCTAACAGATTTCTCGTCAAGCCCCTTCGGTCTGCCCTACCGCCTCTTCAAGTGGGCACTAATCGCCAAGCTATGTCGTTGCATGCTTCTCTTTGTGAGTGTCGGCGCAGGCCCTATCTATCATCCACTTACAAAGTGGCTGCTCAGGGCGGCTCTCTCGCTTGCAGAATACCGGTCCTATCGCGACAACTACTCCAAAAGCTTTGTGGAAAGCATTGGCTTCAAGACAGACAACGACCGCCTCTATCCTGATTTGGCTTTCAGTCTTCCACGAGAGCTCTTCCCGGAATGCAAGCATCGCCATAGCCGTCGGACCATTGTCGGCGTCGGTGTAAAAGACTACTACGGCGTCCTCGGGCTGCCGCAGCGGGGGGGGCAAGTCAAGTATCGAGCCTTTATCAACAATCTTAGCGCTCTTGTGAGTTGGCTGCTCGAGAATGGGTATAGTGTACGACTTTTGATCGGCGATCCTTTGTACGACAACAAGGTGAAGCAAGATCTTATGGATTCACTACCGAAGACGCTACGCCTCCATGGGAATCAGCAGATCATAAACGAGCCTATTTTGTCGGTCGATGAGCTGGTATCGCAGATTGCAGCAACCGATATGGTGATATCTGCCAGGTTCCATAACATACTGTTAGCCATCATGATGGAAAAGCCCGTCATTTCGCTTTCATATCATCCCAAGTTCGCCTCCTTGATGGATGGCGTAGGGCTAGGAAGATATTGTCATGATATTGACGACCTGAATATCGACGACCTTACCTCCGACATAGTTGATCTTCAACGCCGCTTCGAGACTCTTGAGCCCGCGATGAGCCTCACAGTCGAAAGGTATCGTCACGCCCTGGATGAACAGTATGCTCGGATTGTCAATTGGGATCTCGAGGAAGTGAGCCGCGCAGCGGCCGCCGTCAGAGACGCAGATCGAGACTTTCTCCAGGCTGAATACCATGAGCGCGGTCAACACAATGCCTAACATGTTGCAAGGTCACGACTCCACTCATCCGAGAGTCCTGGTATTCTCGCAGCGCGGAATTTCCCCTAACGTTCTTTACCGCGGTCCTCACTATGAATTCGAGAATATTATCTGTCAGATTGACTCAGCAACGCTGTTAGCGCCGCACCCTCACAAATGGTTCGCGTTACGCCATGGCATGGCTAAGCGCCTCGCCTGGCATTCTCCCATTCTTATGAATCCGGGACTGGTGAGAATGACGCCAGACCGAGGCTACGATTTGTTTTTTGCCATTTGTGGCTCGCCAGTAGACCTGCTTGCCCTTGGCAGTGTCGCCAACTGGCGTAACCTGGCTAATACCTCCATTTGCCTATTGGATGAGATGTGGGTAAAGGAGCTGACGGCCTATAAACACTATTTATCTATTCTGACGGCCTTCGACGTCGTAATGTTCTACTACAGTCAGACTGCCGCGGCAGTTGGTAGTGAACTTCACTCCCGGTGTATGTTTGTGCCGCCAGGTATTGATAGTATCTTGTTCTGCCCTTATCCGGAATGCCGGCCGCGCGTTGTAGACGTCTATAGCATCGGCCGAAGATCAGACGTCACACATCAAGAGCTCTTACGACAAGCGACCGATCATGGTTCGCTCTATATCCACGATAGCATTGCTGGCGGATCAGCCATCGACGTAGCACAGCATCGCATGCTCTTGGCGAACTTAGCAAAGCGAAGTCGCTATTTTATCGTAAACCCCGCATTAGTTGATCGGCCGGATGTGCGTGGCGAGCAGAGCGAAATCGGAAATAGATATTTCGAAGGTGCGGCGTCCGGCGCGGTGATGATAGGAGACCGGCCGAAGAACCGGGAATTCGACATGCTTTTTGATTGGCCAGATGCTGTGGTGAACCTACCGTTTGGTTCTGGAGATATAAACAGGCTAATAGCAGAGATGGACAGCCAACCTGACCGACTGCAGAAGATCCGTAACGATAACGTGGTAAATGCTCTAATGCGTCACGACTGGGTTTATCGCTGGGAGACCGTGCTGAAAGCTGCCGGCATCGAGCCAATGCGAGGCCTCTTGGAGAGAAAAGAACGCCTGAGGCAGCTTGCAAGCAGTATATCAGCGGCTGATACCACCGACCACAACCCGGCTGATGGACTTGGAAGCAGGCAGACTGCACACCTCGGCCACGACCAACGTATCTTTTCCAGGAGCGAGCTATGAAAGTCGTACTGTTTTGCGGTGGCTTAGGGTTGCGCATTCGTGATGCAGAGGATGTTCCCAAGCCCATGGTCCACATCGGATATCGGCCGATTTTATGGCATATCATGAAGTACTATGCTCATTTCGGGCATAAAGACTTTATTCTGTGCCTGGGATATCGAGCCGATGTAGTGAAGAACTACTTCTTGAATTACAGCGAATGTGTATCCAATGATTTTGTGCTATATGGTAGTGGGAAGAGGCTTGAGCTCTTTAATAGCGATATTGATGATTGGCGAATCACCTTCGCGGATACCGGAATCCATTCCAATATCGGTCAACGCTTGAAAGCCGTGGAGAGCTATCTTGAGGGAGAAGATGAATTTCTCGCAAACTATAGTGACGGCCTGAGCGACATGCAGCTACCCGCACAGATAGACCATTTCCATGAGCATGGCACAATCGCGAGCTTTCTATGTGTCCGGCCTAATCTGAGCTATCACGTCGTAACTCTACAAGAGAATAATGGTAGTTTAGTGTCAGGGATTCATGGAATTAACGACGGTAACATTCGAATCAACGGGGGATTCTTTATTTTCAAGAAGGACATTTTTGATTACATCCGAGGCCGAGAGGAACTCGTTGATCAGCCATTCCACAGGCTGGTAGAAGATCGGCAATTAGTTGGCTACCCATATGATGGCTTTTGGGCGAGCATGGACACCTTCAAGGACAAGCAGCATCTAGAAACGTTGTATGCTGGCGGTCTCGCGCCGTGGGAAGTCTGGAAAGTAAACGGCAATGGCCACCACAGAGCCACTGTAGCGAGTGAGCCCCTATGCGCGCTCTGAATCTGTCCTGCGACGCCAAGGCAAATCTGAATGTCTTATGTTTGGGGGCGCACTGCGACGATATCGAAATTGGATGTGGGGGAACGATTCTTCGTCTTGCCCAGCAGTATCCAAACTGGGTATTCCATTGGGTCGTCTTCAGTGCCCACGGAACGCGGGCTGAAGAAGCCAACCATGCGGCGCGGTTGTTTGTCGGTTCAACTAGCCTGAAGGGCCCACTGCTAAAGACTTTCGCTGACGGATTTTTGCCTTTTGTGGGTGCAGAAGTAAAGTCGGCGTTCGAGGAGTTAAAGCATGCGATCTCCCCAGACTTAATTTTTACATCCAACCGCATGGACGCCCATCAGGACCATCGCCTGATTGGTGAATTGACGTGGAACACATTTCGAAATCATCTGATCCTCGAGTATGAAATTCCTAAATATGATGGGGATCTGGGCCGGCCCTCCGTGTTCGTGCCAATTGAAGCCGAAGTTTGCCACAAGAAGGTTCGCTATCTCATGGACGCGTTCCGATCCCAGCATACAAAGCCTTGGTTCCAAGAGAGCACGTTCCTGTCGCTTCTACGGTTGCGTGGAATGGAGTGCAATGCCCCCAGTGGTTACGCGGAAGCCTTCTACTGCCGCAAACTCGTGTTGTGAGATTCGGTGAAACAGAAATCGCGGACCTTGCCCATTTTGGACGGGCCGGTGCAGGTCACATTCCCGAGCGACATCGTTTGTCGAGGGTCCTACTGCGCCTTCCATTGCGGTGAGCAAGGCCTTGTCAAAAGTAAGGACAACAGAGGCGCATCTCGCCGCTTTTACGCGGATCGCAGGTCGCCGGCGACGCCTTGAATGAAATTGTTTTCGCGCAACGCGAGTCCAGGAAGTCGGTGTTTAGGCCTGCCGTCCGCTGCACTATCGAGGTAGACAAAGGTGGATTCCGCTCTATGTCCCGTATCGTACTATTTTTGCTAATCACGGCTCTAGCGCTCTTCTCTGCTTCCGCTTCCGCAATTACTTACTCCACCCACTTTTCGAATACTGAGAATCCAATTTCTGAAGGTGGCACTTGGAAGAACGGAGCCTTGGACGGCATCGACTGGACTGACTGTCGCACAAGGCCCGGATTGGTCTTTGGCACCGAAAGCGGCACGAACAGTAGTCAGTATGACGATTCCACATGCATCCTCGCTGGCAAGTGGGGCCCCTTACAGACCGTCGAAGCCACCGTATTTTCGCAGAACCAGAATGATTCATATTTTCAGGAAGTCGAGCTGCGCCTTCACAGCACGATAAGACCTCACAGTTGTACGGGATACGAGGTACTGTTCCGCGTGCTTCATCCAGGGGGCTACGCGACGATCGTCCGATGGAATGGGCCACTGGGGAATTTTACCTATTTAAATCAGAAACCCAACGCCAACTACAATGGAATCCAGCCCGGAGATGTGGTTAAGGCCAGTATTGACGCGAGTGGAGTGATCATCGGATATGTTAACAATATCGAGGTAATTCGAGCTGTGGATACTACTTACGCGGACGGAAATCCGGGAATTGGGTTCTGGCTTTTGGCGCGAGGTGGGCTGCTACGAAGGGGACAGGGGAGAGGAACGAATGCTGACTTTGGATTCTCTGCTATTAGCGCGACGGATGGTCGGACTGGGTCTGTGAATCCATACGGCCCTAAGAAAAGCGAACGCATCGACCACAGCCCAGGGGTCCGTGGCCCTGGAGTGCACTCCGGACCCGACAAACAGAAGCTAATTGAGTGGAAGCTTTCAGCCGGCAAGAGAATGGTGTTCATCAGTAAATCATGATTTGGGCCACCGAGAGCAACGCCCAGCCGGCGCCGGACCTTTCAATCAGGAACCAGGCAACGATAAGACGGACTAGGGTGCTCTTGGTTTGTTCAACTCACCACGACCGACAATCCACCTCATGAGCAATGGCTGCTTGGGCCTCCACGGGCCCTTGTCGGTCGAGTCGTGATCCGCGATTAGGCTTTCCGGCTTTCGTTTTCTCAGAAGATTGAGCTGTGGGAGGTTAACGCAAAATGACAACGTGTGACGTAGCGATTATTGGAGCTGGACCCTATGGGCTGTCTGTCGCGGCTCACCTAAGGGCGCGTGGTGTCAACTTTCGCATCTTCGGCAAGCCAATGGAGTTTTGGCTGAAGCACATGCCTCAGGGCATGCGCCTGAAATCTGAGGGCTTTGCCTCCTCCATCTATGACCCTGGCGCGACGTTCACATTAGAAGCCTACTGTAGAGAGCACCGACTCCCTTATGCCCCGATCGGAAGTCCTGTTCCAATCGAAGCCTTTAGTTCGTATGGCCTGGAGTTCCAGAAGAAGTTCGTACCTGAGCTTGAATGCCATTCGGTGCTTCAGGTGAGGCGATTATCCGCAGGTTTTGAGATCGTCCTAAGTGGAGGGGAGACTCTGACTGCGCGCCGGGTTGTGGTTGCCGTCGGTCTGACTTACTACGACTACCTGCCGCCTGAACTGGCGGGACTTCCCAGCGATCTTGTAACCCACAGCTCAAGGCACAGCTCTCTGGACCACTTCAAAGGCGAAGAGGTGGTTGTGGTGGGCGCCGGTGCGTCAGCTCTCGATCTGGCAGCTCTATTACATCAGGCAGGGGTTCTTGTTCGACTGGTCGCTCGCAAGCCCTCGATTTCTTTTCACGATCGCGGGCGAGTGCCCCGACCACTACTAGAACAATTACGGAATCCCACAACCGGTATCGGCCCTGGCTGGAGGTCGTTTTTCTATACTCGTACGCCACTCTTGTTCCGTCAAATGCCAGAACCATTACGACTTAAGATCGTGAGGCAGCATCTTGGCCCCGCCCCAGCTTGGTTTGTGAAGGATCAAGTGGTTGGCAAGGTGCCATTTAACCTGGGGGTCACAATCACCCACGCCGAGGAACAGGATAAGAAGGTGAGTCTTCGCCTCACTGACGCCGACGGCCTACATCAGACACTTCTGGCAGACCATGTTATCGCTGCGACCGGCTACAAAGTCGATGTGGACCGTCTGAGCTTCCTGGATCCAGATATTTTACGTGCGATATGCAGGGTTGACCGGGCACCCGCCTTGTCGTCACATTTTGAGTCCTCTGTGCAGGGTCTATATTTCGTTGGGATATCAGCGGCGAATACGTTCGGACCACTGTTGCGCTTTGCAGTCGGTTCTAAATTTACGGCTGAAAGGTTGTCGACGCACTTGGCAAGAGCCTCTCGCGCGATGAGGCGTGAAGTTCACGCGCCGGAAGCGCAGATGTTGGCCGATCAAAATATCTAGGAATGGGCTAGTGTCTGTGAATCCGAGACACTACTTCCGACGACTAACTCGTGCATGTTTCGAAGTCAGACTCAAGGATCCCACTACCCGTCGACTTCCCAAGCACCAATAGTTTCAACAATCGCTGCCGCAAGCACGTCTGAACCGAGAAATTACAGGACATATTCTCGTGCCACCGAGCCTATATTTGTCTCCTGTCGCCGAGCCGACTGCTGGTCTCTTGAACGGCCAGGACACGCCTATCCCGAGGGTCCTAGTCGCAGAAAGCAGTCGATGGGCATGCGGGCACAGGATAGCAATTGCGCTAGCACAGGCCGGCTGCGAAGTCGCCGCCGTGTGTCCACAGTCCGATCATCCCCTTTTAAAAACACATGCCGTTGGGCGTATTTCACGATATAGCCCAATCAATCCTCTGGATTCACTGTTAGCGGCAATTGAAGCGACTAATCCGCAAATCATCATCCCTTGCGACGATCTCGCTGTCATTCACCTGCACGAACTGCACGCGAGGGCACTAAAGAGCAAAGAAAGCGCAGGTTTCGTCGCAGACGTGATCGAGCGCTCGCTCGGTTCTCCTGAAGGCTACTCCATAGTCTCCAGCCGAGACAAACTTCTCGAGATAGCACGCGACGAAGGCATACTCACGCCGCTGACCGGGCAACTTAGAACTGTCGATGATCTCAAGCGCTGGCAGATGGACCATGCACTGCCCTGGGTGTTGAAGATCGACAGGACATGGGGTGGCCGCGGTGTGAGGATAGTAAACACCGCAGACGAAGCTCAGCAACTCTTCCACGAAATGACACACCTCTTTGGGGACCTTAGAGCCGCCAAGAAGCTTATTGTTAATCGCGACCCCATCTGGATACGCCCTGCGTGGAACCGTTGCCCCCCGGCAATTACTGTTCAGCGTTACGTCTACGGTCGGGCCGCAAACTGCGGAGTTGTGAGCTGGAGAGGGCAAATCCTGGCGGGAATCGCCGTTGAAGCTATCGACACGCAAGGTCGCACTGGACCGGCATCCGTAGTACGCGTGCTTGATAATCCCACAATGCTGCTTTGCGCCGAACAAATTGCGCGGCGCCTTAATCTATCTGGATTCTTTGGTCTCGACTTTGTGATCGAAGAGGACAGCGGCCTCGCTTATCTCATTGAAATGAATCCACGCTGTACACCGGTTTGCCACTTGCAACTTGGCAAAGGTCGCGACCTGATCGAAGCGCTTTGCGCACAATTGTTCGGCAGGCCAGTTCACGAGAGCCCATCTGTTACCACAAATGAACTGATAGCCTATTTCCCTCAGGCATGGCTATCTGGAAGCAAACATTTGGAGGCAAGCTATCAGGACATTCCAAAAGGAGAGCCTGAACTTATACAAATGCTCCTTAAACCAGCGCTTCCTCATGGTCGACGCTCGGCGTCGTTCCACTATGTACTCCTTCTAGTCGATCGACTCCGGCGAATCGCATGCAGAGTGCTGCCCAAGGACAGAACCGTAACTTGAAGGATAATCTTCCCCACGGAAGTTAGAACCATGGCTTTGCACTGCATTCACGACGAGCACGACGTGTCGTGGCGCTGCGCGCTGCTTCCGGGTTCGGGGAATTGAAAAGCGTTAGCTGCTTCTGCCAAGTGTCTGCCGGTTGTTACACCTGTGGTTACTATTTCGGCCAGTGCTGAGTATCGTTCCGTATTTTTGCTTCTGTGGGATACGGGATCGCACATTTCACAAACAGCAGACCTCTATACCCACCGCCTATGTGGGCCAAATTGAATGCCTTCGCGAAGCAGAGTTATTAGCCGTCACAGGTAAGCAATACAAGAGACGATTAATGTCCCGCCCTATGTGCCAGCGGCATCAGGCGGAAGAAAGGTTACCCACCCGTGAAAGATTTTGCCACCGCCTATAACCCGCCTGAACGTAATCGCCCAAGGTATTCACACCCCGACGAATCGAACGGCATGGCTTGTCATTCGGACACAAAGAAGCCGACGCTTTCCGTGTTCGGGCTTGGCTATGTGGGTTGTGTAACGGCGGCCTGCTTCGCCAGCTTGGGATTTCGCGTAGTGGGCGTTGACGTCGACGCTCGCAAGATCCGTGCCATCCAGGAAGGCAGATCGCCTTTCTACGAGCCAGGTCTAGAGCCTATGCTCTCCGAGCATCTAAAGACCGGCCTGTTGACGGCCACACTGTCCACCGCCGAAGCTCTGCGCGACGCCGACTACGCGTTTCTATGTGTTGGCACGCCGTCTGCTGCGAACGGTAATCTTAATCTCGATCAATTGCGCAAAGTCGCGTCGGAAATCGGCAACCACATCGACGGACGCACAAAGCCTTTGACAGTGATTGTTCGCAGCACCATCTTTCCCGGAACTTGCGACGAGATAGTAAGTACCGCGCTTCGGTCGAAAGCAGATGTCGTTGCCAATCCTGAATTTCTTCGCGAGGGTAGCGCGGTCCGAGATTTCATGGAACCTTCGGTCGTTGTCATCGGCAGCAACACTCCTGCTGCCGCAGCGCGAGTGGCGGCGCTTTACGAAGACCTACCCGGGCGGATGGCGATCGTCGGGTTACGCACTGCTGAACTTGTGAAATACACATTCAATACTTTCCACGCACTAAAAATCGCCTTCGCTAATGAAATTGGCACACTCTCGACCCTTCTCGGTCTCGACGGCACCGAAGTCATGGACACCCTGTGTCTTGACACCAAGCTCAACATCTCGTCCGCATATTTGAAACCGGGGTTTGCTTTTGGCGGTTCATGTTTGCCCAAAGACCTGCGCGCCCTGAATTATCGGGCCCGTCGGCTTGACCTTGACTTGCCACTACTGAGATCCGTCTTGCCCAGCAATGAGGCCCACGTCGAGCGAGCCTTCAATCGTGTCATGGAGACTGGCTACAGAAAAGTTGGCATTTACGGCTTGGCTTTTAAGCCCAATACTGACGATCTGCGGGAGAGTCCCAGCATAGCTCTGATCGAGCGCCTGATCGGCAAAGGTTGCGACGTAAAGATATACGACCCACACATCTGCCTGGATGCACTCTACGGCAGCAATCGCGCGTTTCTGCTGAACTCGCTTCCGCACATCGGTCGTTGCATGGAAGATTGTCTGTCCAAACTTCTGGGGTGGGCCGAGTTGGTCGCCATCACGCAGGAACCAACAGCTGAATTGCGGGAGGTTCTCATGCAGTCGCCCGCCCCGGTGATCGATCTGGTGACGTTTGATGATGTGCGCGTTGCCTTCTTAGAGGCCGCAGTATAGACCACGTGTTATACCACTTTAAGCAACGCTCCGACAGAACACAAATTGCGCCTTAGGAAATAGATTGCTCTGCTCACGCAACGGCCTACACAGTAACTCAGAAGGCTGTGTCGCGGGGCAAGTGGAACGTCCACTGCGCATTACACTAGGCGGTCAGCAAGTTTGGCATTTCCAAGTGACGTAACCCACAATCTGCCGGCGACACGCCATTCCAAATATGTAACTTCCCTTTGTGATCCTCGTTAGTCCCACCGCGATTCTCGCGTTGGTACGGCCCATCTGTGAGATATAGTAAACAGTAAGGATATGGCCCTTCCATCTCAGTACTCTCTCGACGCTTTCGAGCCTTATTCCGCGACGTGGGACAGACAATCCATAACGCGGGCGTTGGTAGAGATCTATCGCTGCCCGGAAGAGTTCCTGCAGTTCGAACTTTCAGGCAAGCTTTCGTCCAAAGCAGGGTTCTTTGAGTGGAATGACATCACCTGCTATGGACGTAGCGTGGTTGGGCATGGCATGCGTGTTACCGACACGTTGCTTGATCTGCGGCCTTGCGGCTCCAGACCAGGACTGCAGTTCGATCCAACAGAGGTTATCAACAACCTTCGCCTAGAACGCTACGCCCTACACCATCGCTTGAGTGAGTTACGACATGGGGCTCGCCTGTTCCGGGATCTGTACTATCTTGCCCGGCCTTCGCTGAACCTGAGATTTCGCAAGCATTTGCAACGGGCCTACCACCATGCGTGGGACAGGATCGTTTTCCCATCGTGGCCGGTAGACACTACTGTAGAGCGCATCAGCGATCAGATGCTTTTCCGCTCGATGAAGGAACGCAATGTCGACCGAGCTCCCTTTGTCTGGTTTTGGCCTCATGGCGCACGAAGTACGGTCGTAATGACACACGACGTCGAAGCCGATTTGGGCTACGATTTCTGTGGCGAGTTGATGGCAATCGACGCGAGCTTCGACATAAAGGCGTCATTTCAGATTGTGCCAGAAGGAAGCTACAGGACCTCCGATGGTTTTCTGCAAGATATGCGCGACGGGGGATTCGAAGTCAACATCCAGGATTTGAACCATGATGGACGATTGTTTGGCAATTTGCGCGAGTTCCGGCGGCGCGCTTCCAAGATCAATCAGTACACGCGAGCTTACGAAGCCAATGGTTTTCGTGCGGCGGTGATGTACCGGAATCAAGACTGGTACGAATCATTTGACTTCTCGTATGATATGTCCGTTCCCAATGTTGCACACTTAGATCCGCAACGTGGTGGCTGCTGCACTGTGATGCCGTATTTCATCGGCGACATTCTGGAGATTCCGCTGACGACGACGCAGGACTACATGCTTTTCCACCTGCTCGGGGACTATTCGCTTGACCTTTGGAAGACTCAAGCGGAGAAGATTATTAAGCGCAATGGTCTTATTAGCTTTCTCGTGCACCCTGACTATGTCAGAGAGAGTAAAGCCCAACGTGCTTACTGCGATCTTTTAGTCTATTTGCGCGACCTTAGAGCGCAAGAAACCCTATGGTTCGCACTTCCAGGCGAGGTGGATCGATGGTGGCGAGATCGAAGTCAGATGCAAATCGTAAAACGTGGCGGACATTGGCGCATCGAGGGATCTGGAGCAGAACGCGCCGTGCTCGCTTTTGCCAGGGCTGCTGAAGATGGGCTGGAATTTGAGCTCAGCGCTGAACCCTCCTAATCCTGCTAGTGTAGTGCGTCATGCAGATCGCCGATTATTCTGAGCGGCGCGGGCGCGTTTCACCTTCTCCAGGATGTCGCTGGCCTTGGCGGTCCAGATGAAGGGCTTGGGGTGGTCGTTGTGATGGTCGATGTAGTCGAAGATGGCGGTGATCAGTTCCTCGACGCTGCGAAAGACTCCGCGGCGGAGACGGTTTTCGGTCAGGTCGCGGAAGAAGCGCTCCACCATGTTCAGCCATGAGCAGCCCGTAGGGGTGAAGTGCATGCGAAAGCGGGGGTGGCGATCCAGCCAGCGCTCCACGCGGGGATGTTTGTGGGCTGATGCGGTTTCAGTCCATGCGCACGCCAGATGCGGCGCACACTGGCCTCGCTGATGCCCGCCGCTTTCGCCATGGTACGGGTGCTCCAGTGGGTGGCGTTGGCCGGCTTATGGTGCAGCGTCATCTCCACGACGCGCTTTACCTTCCGCTCCGTGATCGTGCGCGGCTTGCCGGCTCGTGTGGCGTCCTCCTGCAAGGCCGCCACGCCGCCCGCCAGGAAGCGGTTCCGCCAGCGCGCCGCCTTCTCCGGCGTCATGTTCATCCGCCCGGCAATCTCCTTGTTTTCCAGTCCGTCGGCGGCCATCAGCACGACCCGCGCCCGCTCCACCACCCGCGCCGGTAAAGAACGTGCTCGTGCCATCCGCTCCAGGACTTCGGTCTGTTCCGGGCTCAGCGTAATTGCGGCGGCGATGCGCATATCCTCTCGTCCTCCATAGTATTGGACGCGCATCAAGGATAATCGTTACTACTTACGACGCACTACACTAGAGCAAAGCTCACCCAGTCGCTCGCAAGTTTGGCAGCTAGTGTTTACACCCCGCGACATGGCGTTTTCACTAGCATCACGGGAGACGCCGTATCCTTAGCTGTGATGATGCAAAGAGCTTTTCAAGACATGCACCCACAATTGGGATCCACGGAAGATCAGCGCGATCAATTGATGGTATCCCGAGCCGCTGTCGATATCCGTGCCCTTATTTTCGTCAGCGTTTTATGCGCCGCCGGCGTAATGATTTGGCGACATTCGTTGCTCCATACCGCCAGAATCGCCTTAAAGGTCGACGCCTACACTCACATCCTCCTGGTACTTCCTGTGAGTCTTTTGCTACTCTTGTCGGTTCGCCGGAGGCAGCCATGGAGGCCAGCTCCTGCAATCCGCCTAGGCCTGTCCTTGCTATCCTTATCCATGTTGGTGGCTACCGGAGCCTCCGGGCTGCGCTCAACGGCTGGCGCCGCCGTCGATCTCCATCTTTCCTTTGAGATGTTGGCTTTCGTGATCTGGCTGGTCGGGTCTTTTGTGCTGTGCTTCGGCAAAGCTATTGCGCGCATCTGCATCTTTCCCTTGCTATTCCTACTTTGGCTGGTTCCCTTGCCAGACGCGGCATTGAACTATATCATCCATTTCCTGCAAGAGGGCACAACGTCTTGTGCCTATGCAATGCTTACTGCTGTTGGAGTCCCAGCAATCAAGAATGGCACTACCCTGAGCATCCCCGGATTGACGCTGCAGATTGTGGAGGAATGCAGTAGTATTCGCTCGAGCATGATGCTGATCGTCAGTTCGATGGTGATGTCTTATCTTTTGCTGCGCTCATATTGGGCCAGGGGAATTGCGGTTCTTGCTGCGCTGCCATTGGCGATTCTTAAAAATGGACTGCGCGTTCTTACCTTAGCGCTCCTCGGGGCATATGTGAATCCCGAGATTCTGGATAGCCCTTTGCATCGCCAGGGAGGCCCGCTCTTTCTCGCAATTTCACTGCTGGGAATGTTCGCTTTAATTTGGCTGATGGCGAAGGCTGAGAAGCGGACTTATGGAGTTACCATGCTGGCCAGTAGCGTTCCCCAGAGTTAGCACCGGGAAACCGCCGGCAGCCGCCTATCGATTGACAGAGGATTTGACGAGGCGACGCAACTGCTTCACGGCCGGAAGAAACAGCATTTCCGCCTCCGATTTACAATTCTGCATCCGCTGTTGACCGGGCACTCAAAATATCTTAATCCGACAGAAACATACGGACGGCATGGACGAGACAGAAAGAAAATACGTACGTCATGGACGGACACACCGCCGGTTCGATTTGCAATTCCCAGTGCGTATGCGGCTCCGGTCTGGCGACACCCGCATGGAAATTGAGGGTGTCAGCAAGAACATAAGTATTGGGGGACTATTGGTGAGAACTGCATTTGCCATACCAGAACAAACATCGGTTTCGTTTGTAATAAGCCTCCACGGCAGGGATGCAGTTCGGCCAGTTCACCTAATGGGAGAGGGCGAGGTCGTTCGCCTGGTGGAATATGCAGGGATCTATCTGATGGCGGTGCGGTGTAGTGAACCTATCGTGCACCTGGAGGAATTCCTGCGCGACAATAACGAGGCAGCGCCCGCCGAACGAGCATAGATCTATAGCCATCCGTCATTAGTAATTCCGAACTTGAAAACCGAAACTAAGAAAGGCGCTCTCGCGAGCGCCTTTTTTGTTGGTTTGGTTTGGTTGGGTTGAATTGTCAGATCCAACGGGATCAGAAAAGCTGACCACGCCGGAACTAGCTCAGCGGCTTTTCCGCGCGGGCAATCCGACGCGAATATTGAACCGCAGCCATGCATGCGACGCCGACTAGGCCGAGATACATCGATGCCGAGCCCCCGTCGGGCGCGTTGAACATGATGAACTCCTGCTCTGAACAGCTCGGACCGGTGCATGGAGGCGTCAAGATAAGCATGTTCGAGTAGTTGCCGCTGCTATAGTTCTGCTCAGCTTGGAGCAGCAGCCCCCCGGTAATTTTCGTGCTGTTGCAGTTGTTGCCTGCTCCAAACACATCGTTGCAAATACCAGCGCCGTCGCCGAAGTTTTTTAGCCAGGCGATGACGTCAGCCGGATCAAAGACAGCCCATAGCGCGAAATGGTACTCCCCCTGCGTGAAGCCAGTCTTGGTCATCATCCCGGCTGCCAGCCAGCCTGCCTGCTCGTATAAGGCAGCTGCGTTCTGCATCGATCCCCACACCGTGCCGCCCAGATTGTTTGGATCGAAGCCGCGAACGGTATAGGTAGCGGGATTGAAGTTGGTTTCATCTTTGAAGTCGTCGCAAATCATCTGGAAAGAACTCGAATTACTCAGGTTTGTAAAGCTATACGGACCTACGTAAACGTTTTCCAGAATATTATTCGACGGGGGATTGTTCATTTGGGCCTGCAACGTACTTGCTTCGCAAATAGCAGCAAAGGGCCCGCCGCACAAAGCGAGGAACAGAACAACATGACCGATGTTCCAGGTCTTCCTCATTCGAGCTACTCCTCTCTCGTTCTTAGGGAGAGGCCTTTTGGTACTGGCCAAATCCTCAGACACACACTGTTAACCTTTACAGAGTCGTACCATTCCTTTCACCCGTCAAGACTGATAATTTCTGCAAGGGGTTGCAAGCCGTTGCAACATGTAAAGCTTTGAAAAGAGGTCGGTTATCGACGCAGGGCCAGAAATCTCTCCGTCCAAAGTGCGGCTGCGGCAGGGACCCACTTGCTCACAAAGACGAGGTATGGCGGCTTCCGAGTCACTAACACCCGCCTTGTTCCCGAGCGGAGAGGGACCTCCTTCGTCAAAACCCAAGGGCTCTCCCCGCTTCAACCTCAGGCGCGGTCGACAGATAAGATGGGCATATGTGTAATCCCGTGCCATCCCGGAGGGTTTCGCTCTTCTGGGCGAGAATTTCGGGGATCCTCACTTTGCTGACTGCGTGCGCAACCCTGGCCGCAGGCATTATTCCTTTTGATGCGCCTCAGAATGACGTCAGCCGGGCGGCGGAAGGAAGCGGGATCGTCCTCGGCCGTCACGGTATCGTCTTGAGTTCGCAAATGCTGGATCTCGCCGGCGGCGGGCAAGCCGGCAGCATCGAACTGTGGCTGCAACCCGCCCGCACGTGGACGAGGGGTTCGCTCCTCTCCGTCTACGACTCCTCGAAGAATCGTTTGTTCAAACTACAACAGGACTACACCGATCTCGTCCTGCGTCTGGGGGATGAAGACACCGGAGCCACAGGACGAGTCTTGCGAGTCAAGAACGTGTTTCGCAAGAAGCAGCCTTTCATCACCCTGGCCTTCGACGGGCAGGCAACGTCAGTCTATGTCGACGGCGAGCTAGCAGAGAGGTCGACAGAGTTCAAGCTTTCCGGTGGCGACCTTTCCGGCCAACTGATTCTCGGCAACGCGCCCTTTCGCAATCAGGGCTGGCCGGGAGAAATCAAAGCTCTAGCGGTTTACGGTGCTGAGTTGGATCCCGCGGCGGTCCGGCGGCAGTATCAGGGTTGGACTAAGAACCGCGAGCCGGTGGTGGAGGGTTCGGAACGGCTTACCGCTCTGTACCTGTTTCGCGAGTCGTCCGGCAACCTGATCTACAACGCTGTATCTGGCAAACCCGAGCTCGAAATCCCGGGCCGATTTTTGGTTGTGGATCAACTGCGCTTCGAATCTCCGCTTTCGGAATATCGTTCACAGCCAACCTACTTAGGAAGTGCACTATTTAATGTCGAAGGTTTCATTCCCCTGGGCGTGGTTCTGGGCTTTTATCTATCGTCAGTTTGCCGAATGAAGAGGGCAGCCCTGCTGACCATCTTGGGTGGGGCAGCGGTAAGCTTTGTCATCGAGTATTGTCAGTCGTTCCTGCCGACCCGCTTTTCCGGCTGCACCGACCTCATTACCAACACCGTTGGCACTTCGGTTGGCTTCTTGCTTCAAAAGCTCCTGGCCCACTGGATGACAGGTTTCAGGCCCTCTGCCATCCCGTCGCACCGGTGAGTTTGCTCGGCATCTTGCGCACCGCTGCCGGGCCTAGGGTACCGAAGCAGAAGCCTCGTTGGAATACCCGCTCTCCTGCTGCTGCTGGTTAACAGCCGTCGTGACGTAGTAATAGGTGTAGCCGTCCTGTACCAATCCATCGATGTAGTTGGTGGTCGAAACCAGGTTTTGATTTATTTTCGTGTATGGACCGCCGGTCGCGGTGCCGCGATACACGTTATAGC
>Ga0335085_10001321_pt1 | contig 54397 bp, 39 predicted proteins | sample Lox_Sample_45_FD_206712 | JGI IMG/M metagenome (GOLD analysis project Ga0335085, IMG submission 206712) | Soil microbial communities from Loxahatchee National Wildlife Refuge, Florida, United States - Lox_Sample_4.5 | ecosystem: Environmental > Terrestrial > Soil > Wetlands | place: USA... | reverse complement strand
CGGTCGCCGGATCATAGATTTCAGCCGAGTCAGTGCAGCCATGACCGATCCAGCCACCGGCAATGAGCACCTTGCCCGATCCCAGCAATGCAGCAACCGGGCTTACACGGCGCTCGTTCATCTCCCCGGTCGCCTGAAACTTGCCCGTCGCGGGATCATAAAGCTCAGCGGATTTATAGAAATCCTGATTCCGCCGCATGCCGCCGGCGATCAAAACCCTACCGCTCGGGAGGAGTGTAGCGGTGTGACCCGAACGCGGTTCGAGCATTGCCCCAACGGCGGTGACTGACCCGGCGCGCGCGTTTGATCCCGATGCTGAGTGGAACGCGGCAGCGCCCAATGTGAAGCTGGCAATTGTGCAGATGAGAAGACTGAGGCCCAGGCGGTTCATGGCATCCTCCTGGCTTAGTAGGACGAGGGAGGAGTCCGCCCGTTAGCATTTGAAAATCGGACTCCCTACGCGCCGACTAATTCTTTCTTTTCGCTGGGTTCGTATTCCACGATGTATCCCGCCACGGCACTTGCTGCCACCGTCAGCGGAGATGCTAGGTACATCTGTCCCGGGCCGCTGCGTCCGGGGAAGTTGCGGTTTTGCGCGCTGATGACCACCTGATCTGGCCTTGTTGAAACCCCGGGTCCAGCATTGATGCAGGCTCCGCAGCTTGGCTCGATCACATGTGCTCCTGCTTTTTGGAAAACATCGAGATATCCGCGGCGGATGCAGTAGTCGCGAGTCTCCTGCGATCCGAACTGGATGTAGAACTTGGTCGAGGACGCAACGCGCTTCCCTTGCTTCAGCGCATCAGCCAGCACAAGCGCATACATATCCATGTCTTCGTTCTTGCCGGCGGTGCAGGTGCCGCCGTATGCAATTTCAACGGGAACTGGGGTGTTCAGGTCGCGGATGTACTTGCCGTTACCCGGATCGCCGGGAGTCGCCACCATCGGTGTGATCTCTGCGGCGTCGAGCTCAATCACATGTGCATATTGCGCACCGGGATCACTGTACAGTCCTTGGATCATGGCTTCCGCCTTGCCGCGATCCATGTTGCGACGTTCAACGAGGAAGTCCACGGCCTTCCTATCTGGCGCGACAATGCCCGTAAAACCGCCAATTTCAGCTGCCATGTTTGTCATGGTGGCACGTTCGTCGACACTCAGATCTTCGATCGCCTCGCCCGCATACTCCATAACCTTGGCGAGAGCCTTGCCGCTTCGAACATATTCCAGGCTGAGAATCTTGAGGATGAAATCCTTCGCAGTGACATTGGGATGTTTCTTCCCGCGAATCACCACCTTAACTGACTCGGGCACTCTCACTCGAACATCCTTCGTGATCCACGAATTGAAGACATCCGTCGTGCCGATCCCGAATGCCACGCATCCGATCGCGCCGACGTGGGGCGTGTGAGAGTCGGAGCCAATGTTCAACTGTCCCGGAAGGGCGTAGCTCTCCAGAACGATCGAATGGCAGATCCCTTCCGAGCCTTTGCGGTCCGTCAATTCTCCATGCAGTCGAATTCCCTGCTTTTTCGCGAAATCCTGCTGCTTCAACTTGAGTTGCGTTGCCAAGTCGAGGAGGCCCAGTTTTTTCTTCTCCTCGGAAATCACCTCATCCAAAAACGTAAGGTGATCGCGGAAGAACAGGATTGTCGACGGATCGTTGACCTTGGCATCCTTGCCCACATAATGCTCGAAAAAAATGGCCGCCATCGGCGTCACGTATTCGTGACTGAATCGCAGGTCGGCGCGAGCGAAACCGGTATCACCCGGCTTTACTGAAGGCACTCCCACATCACCCTTCTCGTTAATCATGTGCCGCGCAAAGATCTTCTCTGCCAGTGCCATCGGACGCGACTCTTCGCTCTTGATTCGGGGCAGGAAAACTTTCCCCTGCATCCTGGCCACGTTGAATGGGAACAGGCCGCCATACTCAATCACCTGCCGCGTGATCTCATCCTCGCCGGCAGTGAACTCGCTCAGCGAAATCTCCTCGCCATTGCGAATGCGGTCGATCAGAGAAAACTTCGTGGACGTCAGCAGCCCGAGGTTCTGGCAGTTCTGCTTGTAAATGCGCTCAATATTCTCCGCGATCACCACTCGAATCCCCGCGCACATCTCGGCGTACGGAGACTGTTCACGGCTCGATCCTTTGCCTCTGCGCTTGCCGCTAACCGCACAGACGAATCCGCCGCGCTTCACATCGCCGCGCCCAATCGGCGTGACACTTCCGCACTTCAGGCCGAGATAAGGAATCTCTCCCAAAGTCTCGTCGAAATAAAAGCAGTAGTGCGCGGGAGTGATCTCGTCCGTCGAGATGTCGTCGCGCAGCTTCGGATTGTTGGCTGGATTTTTCGTATCCCATGCCAAATCTTCCCCGGCGAGCTGACGTTTGATCAATTCCGGATCTTCAGTGAGAAAGAGAATTCTTCCTTGCAGACGCACCTTATCTGGGCGCTTTTCGATTTTGCGTTCAACAAGAGAGTTAATCACGGTTAACCTGAGGCTTTCCTGAATTTAGCAGCCGGAGCGGAGCCAGCCTCCCCACATGCTTCATTGTAACGCCGCTGAAGTCAGATGCGGATTGGAAGGTTAACGCTGGTAAAGACGCGGATCGGGCAACGATTCCAGGCCGCGGCCAGAAAAAATCTCCTGGAATTCCTGCACTAGTGCATCGTGCACTAAGCCATTCGAGGCTAACGTTTCGCGGCTGTTCAACTGAAAGGGAGATCCATCAAAGCTGCTGACTTTGCCACCGGCTTCTTCAACGATCAAAGCACCGGCGGCTGTGTCCCATGGATTCAGATTAAACTCCCAGAAGCCGTCGAACCGGCTGCATGCCACGTTGCACAAGTCGAGCGCAGCCGAACCTGCTCGGCGTACGCCATGTGTCCGCAACGTGATCTGGTGATAAAAGAAAATATTGGGATTCTTGTGCCGCTTGTGGCTCGGAAATCCCGTCGCGACGAGACACTCCTTCAACTGTGCAGCCTTTGAAACCTGAATCGGCTTGCCATTCAACTGAGCACCGTTGCCTTGCTCAGCCGTAAACAACTCTTCCCGCGTAGGGTCATAAACGACACCGGCAATACGCCGCGCGGAGCCATTGACACGATGCTCTAACGCCATCGACACGCAAAAGACCGGATAGCCATGAGCAAAGTTCGTCGTGCCATCGAGCGGGTCAACGTACCAGCGGTAGTCACTCCCTTGATCGTTCAGCCCCTGCTCCTCCCCCAATACATCGTGAGAGGGAAACGACTTTTTGATTCGCTCTCGGATCAGCACTTCCGACGCCCGGTCCGCCGCTGTGACCAGATCGGCATCGCCCTTATATTCGATTTTCAACCCCTGGTGAAAGTACTGCATGAGAAGCGCGCCGGCTTCGCGTGCAATCGCCGACATTTCGGGGAGAAAACTAGCGGAGCGTTCTTCGTTCGATGGCATGGTGAATGAGGCTATGCGGGTGTCTTCCGGAATCCGGAGCGGAAGCCGTTACTTTTTCTTCCCGCTGTCTTCCGCGATATACATGATCTCGTGTTTGAAGATGAATAAGTTTGGAGCGCCCTGCCGTGTCAGGCGAATCATATTTTTGTCGTAATACTCGATCCAACCCTGCACAGTCTGGCCGTCCATCAGCTTGACGGCAACCGCCTTCTGTTTTTCCCCTAGATTCTTGAGAAAACCGGCTTCTTCAAAGGTATCTTCCGGAGGCGGTGTCCGCCCGCGCTTGGCATTGGGATTCCCGTGTGGGCCGCGGAACGACATGCAGGCATTGTACACAATCGACGCGGCACACCGCGCCTACCGGTGGCTGAGACCACCCCTCCACTTGGAAAGAAAAATAGCCCGTCAGTCATTGACCGACGGCCTGAAGACTTTCTCGCGATCTCTCTAGAAATTTATCTTCAAGCTGAACTCAACCTGTCGCGGTGATCCCAAACCGAAGACACCCGAGCCGGCACCCGCGCGGTTCGTTGCGTGACCCTGGTAGGTCGTCCCGTTAACGGCCCCCGGAGTGCCCGTCAGCAATCCCGACATCATGTTGCCAGGCAGATCGAAATTTACGAAATTCAATAAGTTGAAAACCGCGACTGACGGCCGGATCGTGATTCGTTCCTTGACGGTGTAGTTCCAGGCCAAACTGGTATCGAACGTCCGCAACCAGGATAAGTCCGCCTGACCTAATGGAGCCGGAGCCACAGCTGGTGCCACGCCGCCCAAATTGATCAGATCCTGTTGAGTCATCAAATTGTTGGTGACCAGCACTTGTCCGGCCGGCGTTGGTAGACCAGCAACCGTAGTGTTGTACTTCGATAGAGTTTTATTCAGACTGCTTTCGTCGACTCCACGATCGAAGTTCCCCGCGTGCGTTCCGGGAACAGGATCCTGGGTCGTGCCATCTCCGGTGAAATCGGTGCGAAAGATTTCTCCCGCCCCTGCACCAGTATTCGGAACAGTGAGCGTAGTGGAGAGCGGACTGTCAAAGTGACCCGCAGCGCCCCACTGAAATCCTTTCGGCAGATTTATGAAGCCGCCGAAGGAAATTTGATGCCGTCGATCCAGCGCCGATGGACCGAAATAGTGATTCACGTTTCGATTATCCAGAGCTGGCGCGATGAAATCCTGGTCACCACTTGCGGCAGTTACTGGACTATCCGCCGGCACACCGCCACCCGAATTGCTGAATCGCGAGATCGCATACGACAATTGCAGATTCATCGACTCCGCGCCACGGAACGGGTGCTTTACGTTGTCGACCAGCTTGATTTGAATTCCGTTATAGACTGAGCGCCCCACAGGTGACAGAAATCCCAGCGGTGGCGCAAGCGGATTCATCCCTCCGAAAGCGCAGTTGTGTCCCAACTGGGCAAGGCAACTATAACCACCCATATCTGTCGAGGATCCCAAGCCATGGGAGGCATAGTCGCTCATATTTGCCGGTCGCGCGGGATTCACGGCTGTTCCCCACGTGCCGCCGTCCGTCGTTCCGGTTGCGGGATCGAAAAGGCAGTTCAATGCCCAAGACTGGGGAACGCTTATAGCACCACAGTCAGCCAGGGTCTTGGCGATCGCAGCCTGCGCTCCCCCTTTGTCGAAATAGCGCACATCGCCTGCGTGATTCTGATCAACGCCCAGCAAGTAATGCGTCTGCACGTTTCGAACGATATCCGCGTTCAGCACCATGCCTGGCTTGAGCTCACGCTGAAAGCCGATATTCATCTGTATCGAGCGCGGCGACCGATAGGTCGGGTCGAACATGGAATTTCCGGGTGCAAAGAAGCAGCTTGTCCCACCCGCGCAACCATTGAGATACTGCCCCGCGAAAGCTGGATTCGGCGCATTCAAGTTGAACGGCGAAGCAGCAACGTACGCTTGCTGCAGCCCGATGATCGCCGGCAGTGCATTTCCAATCACCGGGAAACTGGTTGCTCCCGGAGCACCGCAGATTGCAGCTGCAGATGCACTTCCGGGAGTGTTCAGCGGTCCGCTCGCAGTCTGCAGCGTAGTCGGTTGACCGGGGGCGGAACAGGCAGAAAAAGACTGCAGAAACGCACCGGTCCGCTGGCGGTATGGCGCGTCAAACAATACGTTGTTAAACAGGGAGTTCTCCCAGAACAATCCAATACCACCACGAAACACCATCTTGCCGGAGCCGCCCGTATCCCAGGCGAAACCGAATTGCGGCGCGAAGTTTGTGTTCGGTTGCGCGACTTGGTCACCGAGACCCGTAGCCAGTGAACTCAATTGCGGGATAGGAGCGTACTGACTATCAGTACGTCCGGTATCGCGATGGTATCCAAGTCCAAAGGTTAGTGCCCAATTCGGGTGGACCTTCCACGTGTCACCGAGATATAAGAGGATGCGGTTGTCCGGCCCCAACTCACCTGCGGGAAACCCCAAGGCAGATTTATTCGTGGAGTAACCGAGCCCGTTGGCCAGCACAGCCGAATCCGCAGGATAGTTGAAGGGATTGGATGCTCCTCCGGGGAATGGTCCGTTGGCGGCATTGATAATCTCCGCCTGGGACACCTGCGAAGTAATCTGCGGCCCGTTTCCATAGAACGACGCGAATCCGCCCGCCACGATGTAGTTATACGAGCCTCCGAAACGGAGAGCGTGGTTTCGCCACATTCGGCTGCCGTCGTATTTGATCTCGATATTTCGTTGCGGCGTACCTTGGGGCGCCAGGTAACTCGGTCCAGCGACGAGGCCGGTTGCACCCATGGCGATTTCGGCATGAAGATCGTTGAATGGCAGAGCCGCGTTGCCAATGGTTGCGTCAGCCATCTGATTTTCAAATTTCAGAAACGAGAATCGAATCGAGTTCGCTTGGTTCCACCGGTCGAAATCAACACCCAGAACGTGGTTTCGTGTGATGTTGACATTGTCGTACACCGAGTAGCCCAGGCCCGACGTTGCGTCCGATGAGTTCTTGAAATAGGAAAAGCGGTAGAACGCGCGCGCGCCTTGAGTGAAGTGATAGTCCAGCCGGCCCAGCAGATTTTCCTCATGAAAGGGATTGGAAAAAGTGCCGGAATATTGTGAGAATGGCGCCGCAACTACAACCGGAACTTGTACGTGCTGAAGCGTGCGTTCGCCGTCGACGAAGAAGAATGCCTTGTCCTTGATGATCGCGCCCCCGATCGCGCCTCCATACTCGCTACGCTGGAAGGGCGCCTTGAATCCGGGCGGAGCGGGAAGCTCGCTGGAAAAAGAACTGTCGCGGAATGCGCCGAAAGCCTCCCCGTGCAAAGAGTCGGTCCCGGATTTCGTAGTGATATTCACCGCACCCGAGGACGTCAGTTGGGTGGATACATTCAGACTCGACTGGCTGATATGGAATTCTTGAATGGCTGTAGCTGGGACGCTGATCGTTGTCGTTCCGACGGTCTCATCGGATACATCCCCTCCATCTACTTCGATGCGGGCTGTACGTCCAAAGCGGCTTCCGAACGAGACGGATTGGTACCCAGCTTTTGTAGGATCGAAGCTTTGCCCGTCTTGAATCTGAACTCCGGGCTCGAATTGCGCCAGACTGAGGAAGTTCCGCCCGTTGAGTGGCAGATTTTCGATCTGAGGCAGCGTCAACTCGCCCTGCACGGTGCCTTCTTCCGTGTTGAGTTGCACCTCACCCGACATCTTGAGATTCCCGTTTGCGGCATTGTCGGATTTCACATCGACTACGAGTTGAGCTGGCTTAAACCCGATCGCCTCTGCCCGAAGATTGTATGTCCCAGGTGCAAGGTTGCCCACGGTATAAGCACCCCGGCTATCCGTTGTAGCTGTGATGGCCTTTCCGGTTTGCCCGGTAATCGTCACTTTGGCTCCAGCTAGAACCGCTCCTGAAGGAGAGGTCACCGTGCCCGAGATACTGCCGGTCGCGGCCGGCATCTGCGCCAACAATGGGGATGAAATCAAGGTAATCGTGGCCAGCAGGCTCAAATGCAACCACCCGCGCCAATTACCGTCCCGCAATAACAGGTTCAGCATTATTTCCAACCTTTCAAGATCTGGTCCGGAAGAGATTCAGCAGCTAAGCAATCCAATGCAATCAGACCTCACACCGAACCGTGGAAATTCCAGCAGTTTTTCAGCATGGAGTCTGCAAACGCTATCACGTGGAACGAATTGTGCGTCTGGGAGCCCTTCAATAACTTTCAGTCGCACAGTTCATCGACACCTGCGCCATGCCAGCGCTTCTAAGCTTCAACTGGCGCAATTTGTTCTAGATAAGGCTTAAAGGTTTCTAAATAAATGTATCTGATTTCGAAACAATGAACCAACTTCTGCCCAACACATTCGGAATCGCGTTCGAAGAAACGAACCTGACACTAGACCCTAAAACTCTGATTTGACTGTGTAATACCCCGCTCGATGCCGGACTCGGTACGCCGCCGCGTCGGGCACGCCTACTACGTTTACTTGGATGCGCCGGAATTCCGAAAACGAAGTGCGCTGCGAGGGATAGTACGCAAGCAGATATTGCGTTCTCAGTTCGTCGCTGATTTTGTGGAAGGCCTCATCCAGCTGTGCGACAGATGTCGCGTAGTAGTACTTTCCGCCAGTGTCCTCCGACAGCTGAATCAGCGCATGTTCTCCGCCGGTTTCGCGTCCAGCGCTGTTTTCAATGGGAACGACAATGATTGAATAGACGATCGCCTCCGCTTCTTCCGAAGCCCTCACCGCCTCCTTGTAATCGACTTTACTGATCGTGTCGCCCCCATCAGTGATCAGGACGATCACTTTGCGTCCTTTGCGATGATCCAGCGCTCGTGACGCCAGATAGATTGCGTCGTATAGCGCTGTCGCTGCTCCAACCCGGATGTGATCGATGCTCTCATCGATATGCCTCAAATCGGATGTGTACCCATGAGTAGCTTCGTTGACTACTTCGCTAAACGCATAAACGGAGAGCGCATCAATTGGCCGAAGGATGTCATGAGCGAATCGCTTCGCGGACGCTTGTTCCAGCGGAAGATCATGCCTCGTGCTCAGACTCGTATCGATTGCAAGTGCGATCGAGAGGGGTAGCGCCGATTCTTTGTCGAATACCTTGATCTGCTGGTCGTGATCGTCCTCTTTGAGGATGAAATTGTCCTTGTTCAATCCGCCAATCGGAGACCCATGCTGGTCGGTAACCGTAACGAAAACATTGACCAGGTTCACGTCGACCTTCATGGTCGTATCGGGATTCGACTGCTGCTCAGCGGAACGGTCGGACTGACGGGCTTGGGACTTATTCGGATTGGGTGATGCTGGCGCCTGCTGCGCCCAGGCGCTGCAGACGAACATGAGGCAAATGGCCGAAAGCAGGCTGATCGCGGGTTTACTCATTCGTGGATGCTAAGTGACTGAATTATAACGTTGCAGCCCGATCACTTAGATGCACGGTACAGGGCAGGGCTGCCTGCTCAGGATTGCGCTTTGGGGATTTCTTCCGGGAATGGCTCCCCGTCTGCCCAAACAGCTCCATCCTCAAAATATTCCTTCTTCCAGATCGGGACCGTGCGCTTCAGCGTATCAATGAGCCATCGGCACGCCTCAAAGGCCGCTGCCCGGTGAGCCGATGCCACCACGATCACAACGCTGGTTTCGCCAATTTCTAGGCGGCCCAGCCTGTGCACGATGGCGAGATCCCTGACCTTGAACTGTTCGATGGCCTTCCCGGCAAGCGTCTCCAACTCCCTGAGCGCCATCTCTTCATACGCCTCATAGTCCAGATACAAGGTCTTACGCCCTCGCGTCTGATTGCGCACGACGCCCTCGAAGACGATCGCCGCTCCATCTTCGCCCTGCTTGATGTCTGCCAGAATCGAAGCGCTGTCGATACTCTTGCGAACGATGGAGGCGTAGTGCCGTTTCCCCAGTGTCTCCTCGCGATCGCCGCGCCCTCCGCTGACGGGCGGGAGCAATGCAACTTCGTCGTTGGAGTTCAGCCGGACATCCGGGCGAACATATTGCTGATTCACTGCCACGGCTAACGAAGGGATTAAATTCTGAAGCGCTGGAAACCGGGACTCATAGTGCCGGAGCACGTCCCGCGCAACACTTTCATCAGGCAAATCAAGCTCGTCGACAGACTTCCCGGCAATATCCTTCAACACGCCGAAGAACCGCACGCGCACTCGCATCAGGCGTCCAGTGTATCGCGAGTGCGCTGGAAGCGAGCCTCACCGGTTTGTGCCGCGGATGCTCAGTGTACAATCCATGCACTCGCAGGACGGGACATGGCCTTTTCCACAGGAACTCGACTCGGCCCGTACGAAATTATCGCGCTGCTCGGTGCCGGCGGCATGGGCGAGGTGTATCGGGCGCGTGACACGCGGCTCGAGCGCACGGTCGCGATCAAAATCTTGAACGCGGCCCTGGCCGCATCGCCGAACCTGAAGACTCGATTTGAACGCGAAGCGAAGACCATCTCGCAGCTGAATCATCCGAATATTTGCACGTTATATGACGTCGGCCACGACGATGGCACCGATTACCTCGTGATGGAGTTTCTCGAAGGGGAGTCGCTGGCAGAGCGACTGAAGCGCGGCCCGGTGCAGTTGAAAGAACTTGTCTCAATCGGCTGCGACATCGCTGAGGCACTTGAGCGTGCCCACCGCGCTGGGATTGTGCACCGCGACCTGAAGCCCGGAAATATCATGCTGACGAAGACGGGCGCGAAGTTGCTCGATTTCGGACTAGCGAAACCTGGCGCGACGAGCGCGGCAGGCAGCAGCGCTTCCGCTCCTCTGCTCAGCGTCGCGATGACTATTGACTCTCCCACTCCGCCGCACTCTCCGCTGACCCAGCAAGGCGCGTTGGTTGGCACCGTACAGTACATGTCCCCCGAGCAGATCCAGGGCCTCGAAGCCGACAGCCGCAGCGATATCTTTGCTTTTGGTGCGGTCTTGTACGAGATGGCGACCGGGCAGCGGCCATTCAACGGCAAATCGCAGATCAAGGTCGCATCCGCGATCCTGGAAGACGAGCCACCGCCTCTCAGTGCAGTCCTGAAAACGTCACCTCCGACCCTGGACCGTCTCGTGCGTACTTGTCTGGCCAAAGTTCCGGACGAGCGGTTTCAGTCAGCGCTGGATGTAAAGCTCGAGTTGCAGTGGCTATTGACGGCGCAACCGGCAACTGAGTCCACACGAGTGCAGTCCGCGGGGTGGATCACGTACATTGTGCCCGCAGCGGTCGCGATCGTCGCTGCGTTTCTAGTCTGGATGCTTCTTTCGCGGCCGGCGCAGCATACGATGAATTTCACGGCCGCCCTGCCTTCCTCCGCCCGCTCAATGGCCATCGCTCCCGACGGGAAAACCGTTGCTTTGGTTACCTATCGCGAAGACACGCACCGCGTCGGACTGTTCCTGTACGAAATTGGCGCGAGCGACTCCAAGGCTCTCGCTGGCACCGACGATGCGAGCTTTCCCTTCTGGTCGCCCGATGGTCGCGCCATAGGATTTTTCGCGAACGGGAAGCTCAAACGTTTTGATCGCGACAGCGCTTCTGTCCGCACGCTCTGTGATGCTGCTAGCGGCCGCGGTGGCACATGGAATAAAGCAGGCACAATTCTCTTCACGCCCAGTGGCAGCCTGAACGATGGCATCATGTCAATTTCCGATAATGGCGGCGAGCCGACCAAGCTCAATTATCCCGGCACCGCTACCACCGAGAACAGCTATCGCTGGCCCGTCTTCATGCCTGACGGCAAGCACTATCTTTTCCTCGCCGCAAACATTCGTGGCGACACCGACCTCAACTCTTTGTATGTCGGTTCCATCGACAACCCGAGCGAAAGGCACTTTCTCACCAAGACTCCGTACAACGGCAACTACGCCGACGGATACCTCTTCTTCGTTCGCGATGGCGCCATCCAGGCCCAAAAACTCAATCTCGGCTCCTACACGCTGTCTGGCGACGTGGTGCGTATCTTCGATAATGTGAAGCCGCAATCGCGCATTTTGTATGCGACGTTCGCTGCAGGCGGCGACGTTGTCATCGCGCAAAAGGCCGGCGACGTGTCGCTTTCCAAATTGACCTGGTACGATCGCAGCGGAAAAACAATCTCCGATTCCGCGCCTCCAGACACTTACGGCAACCTTGCCATCTCGCCCGATGGGAAATATGTTGCCCTGGATAAAACCGACGCGGCGAACGAGAACACCGACGTTTTCATTTACGATCTTGCGCGTTCGTCTTTTCGGCGTCTTACTTTTGATCCTGCCATCGATTCGTTGCCGGTGTGGAGTCCAGACCGCAGCCGGATTGCATTTGGGTCCAGCCGCGGCCGCAATTTCAATATCTACGTCAAACCAGCTGACGGATCGCAAGCCGAGCGCGAGTTGGCTCCGCCGAGCGGAGTCGATTCGCTTCCGGTCGACTGGTCGCGCGATGGCAAGATTTTGTTGTACCTCGCCGGCCGCGATCTGTGGCTGTATTCCTTTGCGGAGGGTATGCCGCACTTGTTTCTGAAAGGGACCGCTTCCCTGAAGAACGCCCAGTTTTCCCCGGACGGCAAGTGGGTCGCCTACTCGTCGAACGAGAATGGACGATGGGAAGTGTACGTCACCTCGGTTCCTGACGCGCACGGCAAGTGGCAGGTGTCAACGGACGGCGGCGAACAACCGCGCTGGCGCGGCGATGGCAAGGAACTCTACTTTCTGTCATCGGATGCGAAGCTGATGGCCGTCTCGGTGGATTCGAAGAACGAATTCGAGTCTGGCACACCGGCGGTGCTTTTCCAGGCCGAGCCTCGCGAACAAATCGCAACCACGGAGCGAGTCGTGTATGACGTCAGCCGTGACGGGCAGCGCTTCCTCGTCAACAGCAGATCGAACAACGCCTCCGCACATCCGATGTCTGTAATCTTGAACTGGAAAACTGAAATGAAGAAGTAGTTTGCCGCACGATGCCAGATCTGTACGAGCATCATGAACGCTCAAGTCAGTTGATGAACCGTTCGGCCATAGGCAAACCAATCAAAGAGTTTAGTCGATTGGCGTTAAATCCCCACTACCTCATTGACCAGTTCGGCGGGCTGCCTCTCCCTGTATCCTTCGGGTAGTCGCCAACAAGATGAGGGCCCATTTTCTGTTCGACCTTGCATCCGTCGATTATTTCATCGGGTATTAGCCAGCGGTCAGGGTGTCCAGGATCGTAGCCAACCGCAAGTTTCCGGCCGATCATTCGGCCAATCATGGATTCCTCATATGCCACAGTGTCCGGTAAGAGCAAACCGGCCCGAGTAGTACTCCCCTCGAACTTGGTACGAGAATGCAAACGCCGGAAGCCTTACTGCATTGAAGCGGGTTGAGGTGACGACCTCAAGGGCACCAGTCTGAATCGTGGCTACAGTCATCCGCATGCTCTCGTCAATCTCCGTTGCTCGATGCTAAAAAATAACAACGCCAGCCCCGAAGGACCGGCGTTTAAGGATTTCTATATTCAGCTCAAGCCCTTGTCAGGACTCGATCATGCAATGGCTCAGGTTCTTTGATCGGTTCGGTCGGACCGTATTCCTGCTTTGGATCCTTTGGCGGTGCTGCCGGAATGATCTTGGCAGCAGGACCTTCAGCCACTTCCGGCAACGAAATGCGCAGTGCCTCGTCGATGGTCTTTACGTAGTGAACGTTCAGATTCTCGAGTTGCTCCGGCGTGAGATCCTCGTCCACATTCATCTTGTTTTCCGCTGGCAGAATTACGTCGTGCACTCCGGCGCGTTTTGCGGCGAGCACCTTCTCTTTGATTCCACCCACGGGCAGAACATTTCCGCTGAGAGTAATCTCGCCCGTCATCGCAATCAGCGGAGTGATGCGGTGTTTCGTCAACAATGAAACCAGCGCTGTAGCCATGGTCACGCCGGCTGAGGGCCCATCCTTTGGGATCGCTCCCGCAGGCACGTGAATGTGGAGGTCGTGGTTGGCGAAGAAGTCCTCCGCCACACCAAGCCGGTCCGCATTCGAACGAACCCAGGTTAACGCAGCCTGCATCGATTCCTGCATGACTTGCCCGATCTGGCCCGTCATGGTGAATCCACCCTTGCCCTTCATCGCATTCGCCTCGACGAAGAGCACGTCGCCGCCGGCAGGCGTCCACGCCAAGCCCACCGCCACTCCAGGCCGCTCCGTGCGCTCGGCAATTTCCCCTTCGCTGCGGATCTTAATCCCACCCAGGAATTCCTGGATGATCTCTTTGTTCACGATCAGTTTTTCGGTCTTACCTTCAGCCAGGCGTCGCGCCTGTTTGCGGCAGATCGTTCCAATCGTTCGCTCAAGGCTTCGCACACCCGCTTCGCGCGTGTAGTGGCGAATCACGTAGCGGACCGCCTCTTCGGGAAACTCAATCTGCTCAGGGGTGATCCCGTTCTCATCGATCTGCCGAGGGATAAGGTACTTGAATGCGATGTGCACCTTCTCCTCTTCGGTATACCCCTGCAGTTCGATGATCTCCATGCGATCACGCAATGGCTCCGCGATCGGATCGAGCATGTTCGCCGTCGTGATGAACAATACCTTGGACAAGTCGAAGGTCACGTCAAGGTAGTTGTCGCGAAACGTAGAGTTTTGCTCGGGATCGAGCGCTTCAAGCAATGCAGAAGCCGGATCGCCACGGAAGTCACGCCCAACTTTATCGATCTCATCAAGCATGAATACCGGGTCTTTGGTCTCGGCGCGGCGAATGCCTTGGATGATCTGTCCCGGCAAAGCTCCGATGTACGTCCGACGATGGCCGCGAATCTCAGCTTCATCGTGCACGCCACCCAAAGAGAGGCGCACGAACTTCCTTCCTAGAGCTCGAGCGATCGACTTTCCCAGCGAGGTCTTCCCCACGCCCGGAGGTCCGACAAAACATAGGATCGGCCCCTTCATGTTCGGCTTGAGACGTCGCACTGAGAGGTAATCGAGAATGCGGTCCTTCACCTTCTCGAGATCGTAGTGATCCGTGTCCAGGATCTCTTTCGCCTTCGGAATCTCAATTTCTTGCCCGGAGGTTTTGGCCCACGGCAGAACCGCCAGCCACTCGATGTAGTTCCGAGTAAGCGAATAATCGGCGGCCATCGGCGACATGCGCGACAACCGGCCCAACTCTTTCAGGGCTTCCTTCTTCACCTCGTCGGGCATCCCCGCTTCTTCGATTTTCTTCTTCAGATCCTCAACGTCGCGCTGTCCTTCATCCTGCTCGCCCAGCTCCTTCTGAATAGCCTTCATTTGCTCGCGCAGGTAATACTCGCGCTGCGTCTGCTGCACCCGATCCTGTACTTCGCTCTGGATCTTGTTTCGCAGTTGCTGGACCTCAAGCTCTTTCGCGAGATGCTGGTTGATTTTCTCCAGCCTCACGTGAATATCGAGCGTCTCTAGCGTGTCCTGTTTGTCCGGCGTCGAAAGCGAAGGAAGAGACGATGCGATGAAGTCGACCAGCCTGCCGGGCTCATCGATATTCATTGCAACCGTTGAGAGTTCATCCGACAAGGTCGGTGATCCCGCCACAATCTGCTGAAACAACGTCAGGACGTTCCGCTGTAGAGCTTCGACTTGCGATGTCGCGATTGGCATCGCACTCTCTTGCAGCTGAGAGTAATACGCGCTCATGAACGGTTGAAGCTGGGTAAACTCACCTAACTTTACTCGTTCCAGGCCTTCGGCGAACACGAACAGGCTCTGGTTTGGCATCTTCACCACTTTATGCACGACGGCGGAAGTGCCCACCGTGTATAAGTCGCTTGGTTGTGGTGCGTCCACGCGCGCTTCACGCTGCGCCACCACAATTATGGTCTTGTCTTCCCCTAAGGAATTGATTAACTGAACTGAACTTTCTCGCCCCACCGTAAGTGGCAAAACAGCATGCGGGAACAAAACTGTGTCCCGTACCGGCAGCACCGGCAACGACTTTTGCTCGTTTGTTTCTATAACCTTAGGAGAGCGCTCACTTGGCGTCTGCTGGCTCATGATTCTCCTTGAGTGTAACTCGCTCAAGTTTAGATGTTATCCGTTCTGAAAAGTTTCAGGGCCGAACCCCCACTGATCCAGTCACGGATTCTACGGGTTTCAAATGCGAGCGGAATGTTTCTAAGGTGCAGAGGCTAACGCGCAGGATGCCCCGGTGCAAGCCTAAATTTTCCTATGTTCTGCCGTAGGTAACGGTTGCGCCAAAAGAGAGAGAGTTCCACGATGTCCGGCGAAAGGCCGGAAGCTCGCGGAACTCAGCGATGAGATAGCAAACCCAGCTCAGAAAACGTGCTTTGCGGTGTCGCCCCTGAAGACCAATTCGCGTAATACTTTTTCCTTACTGGATGTAATTTCGTATACGGCCTCGTCCTTGTCTGCTTTTGCGGCAAGCGGAACCAATGTGCATTTCACGCGAACGGCCTCTTTACTGCTGCCGGCGCGTTCAAATGCCATGATGTGCTCGTCACCTTGCATGCTGTGTCGAACGATGTACTCACCTGCAGGAAGAACATCGCTGCCGATGCGAACGGGCTCTCTGAACGTGACCCGGCTCTCTTCGTGAATTCCCAGTTTATTTTCCGATGCAATCGCGATTGCACAGAGACCGAGCAGAAAAATACCCAAAAACTTGAAAAGGCGCATGAAACCTCCTCCGAGAATGTCTGCGGTTTTTCAGCAGAAGACGACAACAGTGTAAGAGTGTTGCAGTTATCGACCTGTACGCCGGATCACATAAGGCTGTGATGGCAGGAAAGCCAATCCCGGTTTTGAACTAACCGAGCTAAGTCGCAGATTGTTGCTGCTTCTGCAGTGCTGCAGCCTAGTCGAGCATGTGATGCTCCTCGGCGCCTCTTTCACGCGGCTCGGTAGATCCCCAGCACTTTGACGAATTCGGCCACTTCCTCCAGATGGCGAAGTGCATTTTGCGCGGGCTCATCATCGCCTCGCAGGAAGTCCACGTAGAATACATACTCCCATGGCCGGCCCCGCATGGGGCGTGATTCGATCTTGCTCAGACTGATATCGCGCAACGCGAACACACTGAGAGACTTAAACAAGGCGCCTGGCAAGTTTTTCACCTGAAACGCAATGGACGTCTTGTTCGCTCCCGCCGGGATGAGCCGCTGAAAGTTCGTGGCTTTTCCTTTTCCTGAGATTTTGCGTATCAGAAAAAATCGAGTGAAGTTGCGCTTATCGTCTTCCACGCCCGCCTGGAGGATCTTTCCCCCGTACTCGCGTGCGGCCTGCTGTCCCGCGATTCCCGCCGTATCCTTCAAGTGTTCCGACATAACGTGCTTCACGCTTCCAGCAGTGTCATAGAACGGCTCGGGCAGCATTTTCTTGTGTTTTCGGAAGAACTCGCGGCACTGATCCAGCGCAACTGGATGCGACAGGATCCGGCTCAAACAATTTAACGTCACGCCCGGCGCGGCGATTACGTTATGCACGATTCGCAGAAGGTATTCGGCCTGAATGAAGACGTTTCTTGAAACCAGTAAGTCCGCATGTTCGGCAACGGTGCCTGCCAGCGTGTTCTCAATGGGGATCACAGCCGCATCCGCCGCTCCCGATTGCACGTGATTAAAGACTTCCACCGACCGCATGCAAGGCACTACGGTGCAATGCGGAAGCATCCGTTCCGCCGCCTCGTGACTAAACGAACCTCGCTCGCCCTGAATTGCGATTTTCTGGTTTGCAGCTTTCATGACAGGCAAGTTATCTGGATTCTTGAGGAAAGCGCAAATGATTTTGGATTACACTTCGTCAAAGATTAAACAGTCATACACGGATTTAGGCGTTGCTCAAGATTTTCTTAAGCACCAAGGCGTCGACGCCGTTGGCGTAGTAGCGGGGCCACGTGCGAACCACTCTGTAGCCATGACTCCTGTAGAATGCGAGCGCGCTCACATTGTCGACGGCCGTCTCCAGATTGATGATCCTGCTCCCGCTCGACACCAAGCGATCTTCCGCCCCGCGAAGGAGAAGCGAGCCAACTCCCGACCTTCGAGCCTGTGGACTCACGTCAATGGTGATAACGTGTCCTGCTTTGCCACCCTGAGTCACAATAAAGCCCTGGATCTCCTTGGCGTCAGTCGCCACTAGCGTAAAGGCTCCCGAACGATTGATGAAGCTCATCAGTTCAGGTTTCGAGTACGAAACGCCGGGCGCAAAGCACTCCTGATCCATGCGCCAGAGAGTCTCAAAGTCCCCCGGTTGGAAATCACGTACGAAGGTGGCCACGGCGGTATTGTATTCCGCCAAGGCGTCAATTCGGCCCAGAGACATGCGGAATTGCCCGCAGCAAGTGGCTGATTCCACGTTTTCCACAACCTCCCTGAATTTGGTTACGAAAATTTGCATTCTGGGGACCATTGACCTCTTGCTCAGCCCGCAACCTCGGACGTACCATCGGCATCAGAGGATTAGGCGAAGACGGCTGTGGGACGCCTTCTTGGGATCGACGTTATCTGTGCGGTTGTGCTGTTAGGGGTGTGGTATGCCTTGTTCGCAGCCTACAACCGTCGCCGCGGAGCGGAAGCGCTTCGCTGGATTCAGTCTGCTTGCGCCGGTAAGGGTCGCATCGTCGACTTTCGCTGGCTCAATAGTTCGCGACTTCATGCCCGGCTTCAATTTCCCTCCCGCAGCTTTGAGAATGCCCGAGTCACCCTGAAGTTCTGTCCACGTGCCCTGCCCGTCCACTGGGTCCTCAGCCGCCTGCATAAACAGAAAGAGACTTTAACTTTCGAAGCCGACCTTGGCGGATCACCCCTCTTCCGACTGGATGTCATTCGCCACCGCTGGTGCGCCCACAGTCGCGGCGTTATCAGCCGTAAGCGGCACGAACGCGAATGGGACATCTACGAGCCTGGACCGATCGTCTTGACAACCCGCACGCACTGGAAAGAGGATTCGACCTCTGAACTGAACACGCTGATGACCGTGCGCCAGCAGGATGTACTTCAAGTGCGCTTCCGCCCGGAATCGCCTCAGTTCTCAGCCACGATCGCCCTCGACGCACTGCACGACCCGCGAACCGCTGCGGGCTTCCTAACCACTCTGCGCGAACTGGCCTCCGGCGCGTCGGCCCACCATCAGTAAGTCGCGCATTCCGAGTTACTTCAGTCCCCTTGGACCAACGGGAACCTTAGTGATTGGCCTTGCAATGAGGTAGACTGCGCCCATGGGCCGCCAGAACTCGATTCGTTTATTCAGCTATTCAGGAATCGAGGTGCGCCTCCACTGGTTCTGGTTTTTCGCTGCCGTATATGAGATCCAAGCGCGCGCAGGCCTTTATTCCTCAATCTTCTGGAACATCCTGGAGTATCTCGCACTTTTTCTGATTGTGACGCTTCACGAATTCGGCCATGCGCTGGCATGCAGGCAGGTCGGCGGGAGAGCGAACCGGATTCTGTTGTGGCCGTTTGGCGGAGTGGCGTACGTTGATCCGCCGCCACGTCCAGGCGCGACTTTGTGGAGCATCGCGGCCGGTCCGCTGGTCAATGTTGCGCTCCTCCCTATTCTGTTCATTGCCGTCAGCGCGGCCAAATCGGCTGGTTGGCCTTCCCAATTACGCGACGCCTTTACACTGTTGTTGAGCGTTTCCCAGATTAACCTTTTGTTGTTGGTTTTCAACATCCTGCCGGCCTATCCCCTCGATGGTGGACAGATTTTACGTTCGTTGTTGTGGTTTGTTCTCGGTCGTGCCCGCAGCCTGATGGTAGCGGCCGTTTTCGGTTTGTTTGGCGTCGGCGCATTCATTGTATGGGCAATCTCGAAGCAGAATGTGTGGCTCGGATTGATTGCCATATACATGGGTATGAATTGCTGGGGTGGATTCAAACACGCCCAACAATTACTGCAAATGGCCAAGATGCCCCGACGAAACGGCTACACATGTCCGACCTGCAACACCGCGCCGCCGATCGGTCAATATTGGAGGTGCAGCCAGTGCGGACAATCCTTCGACACCTTCGAAACAGGTGCGGTGTGCCCCAACTGCAAATCTCAATTCCCCGCTACGCAGTGTCTGGACTGTGGGCGCCAGCACGCGTTACCTGCATGGACATCGACTTCGCTCGCTCCACATTTTTCCAACACGTAGAGCCAGCTCTCAAATAAATCCCTTTTATGCAGCACATCAGCTTTTTCGATTGGCTGACCTGCTTCCCTCGCGCTATCCTTCCGAGTTCCAAGTCCTGTTGAAACCAGCCATTTCAACTTCCCGAATTTCGTCAAGTAGTTTGCTCAAAATTTCGCACTTGCACTGAAGGAGACTGATCGACATCCATGTCCACTGAACTGCGCAATTTCCTGGCACTGTCCTACGACGAACTGGAAGAACTCAACCTGAAGGCAAAGGAGCAGCGCAGGAACCGCGTCGCGCCCGACAAAATCCGTGAAGAGCGGACCAAGTATCTGACCGATGAGAAGCGTATCAAGGCCGTAACCGTGCTCTTCAGCGACCTCGAAGGCCGGCTGCACATGCTCGATTACGACAAAAAGTTCCTGCTAAAGAGCTGGGACAACTTGACCTTCGACGGATCCTCGATTCGCGGCTTTACTGCGCAGCGCGAGAGCGACCTCCGCCTTGGCATCGATTGGGGAGCTTTCTATTGGGCGCCTGCCGACGTTTTCGGTTCGGGCAAAGTTCTGGTCTTCGGCGAGGTCATCGATAAGGGCGGCACGTCATACTCTGGCGATATTCGCGGCGTTCTCAAGAATTACGCCAACGATCTCCACGCGAAGAAGGGATACACGCTCAACGCAGCCAACGAAATCGAAGGCTTCCTTTTCAGTGGCTCCGACGCAGAGCGGCATTTCCACGAAACCGGCAGGTTCGAGTACGTCAATACCGGCGGCTACTATCACTCGCTGCCCGGAGACCCGCTGCGCACCTTCATCGACACAACTGCTGAAGTACAGCGCTCAATGGGCTTCCAGAATGAAAAAGACCATCCGGAAGTCGCGCCTTCACAGTTTGAAATCAACTACGGCTATGGTGAAGTTGTCGCCGCCGCTGATCAGATTCAACTCTACAAGCTGATCTGCCGCCAGGTCGCCACGCACATGGGCCTCACCGCGTCGTTCTTGCCCAAGCCTGTCGTCGGCGTAAACGGTAGCGGCATGCACACCAATGTGTCGATCAGCGAAAACGGCAAGAATCTGTTCTGGGATGCGAAAGGCGAAGAGAAGCTCAGCAAACTGGGCTGGGCCTTCACCGACCGTATCCTCACCCATGGAAACGACATTTGCCTGTTATTGAATCCAAGCGTCAACGCCTATCGCCGGCTCGATCCACACTTCGAAGCTCCGAACCAGATTAAGGCCTCGCCCACGGATCGCGGATCGATGGTCCGCATCCCGATCGGCAACGAGAAAAGCATGCGCGTAGAAGTTCGGTCGGTCGCGCCCGATGCGAATCCCTACATGGTCATGCTCGCAGTCTTCAAGACCGGGATCGACGGCGAGACCGCCAAGATCAAGAATCTCCGCCAGGCCGAGCGCTATTTGCCAGATAACATTTACGATGCGCTCGATAACTTCCGAAAGGCCGACTGGACGACGAAGCTGCTCGGCGAGGACGTAAAGGCCCGCTACGCCGACCTGAAGCAGGCCTCCGCGGACCGTTGTCCCCGGGCTCTAGGGACTTTTGTAAAGTCCCAGGAAGTCCAGTTCCATCACGAGGTCTACAACCAGTTTCTCTGGAATTTGTTCTAAGGTGCTGCAGTTCTGCCGCGAATATGCCCCGGCGTAAGCCGGGGCTTTTTTGCAGCCTACGGGATCGTGCTCTTCACGATATTCGACTTGATGCTCTCGTGCCCGTGTACGTCAACGGCCGTCGTGGCGTAGTAGTAGACAGTGTTGTTCGCTACGGTGGAGTCGCTGTACGTCGTGGAGCCATTGAGGCTGACGTTGATCCTCCTCCAGTACAGTCCGTCGGCGCCCCGATAAACGTTGTATCCCATCACATCCTTGGTCTTGGAAGCCTTCCAGCCCAGATCGACCACGTGGTTGGGGAGAGCCTGAACCGTCACGGTATACGAGGCCTTCGCGACCTGCCCATGACAACTCTTGGCCGCAAGCTCGAACGTGTACTTGGCAGCTTTCGTCGGCTTGCCGTAGAGACCCAGTTCTGACGTCGACTTCGACGCCTTAATACTGAGTCCAGGCGGCAGGCTTCCGGAGATTACACTCCAGGTGTTGGGAGCACAGCCTCCGGAGACTACCGCTACTCCATAATAGGTATCGTTGACAATGCCGTTCGGCAACGTCGTCGTGGGGATGCTCATGCCCAGGCATGGGGCAACCAAAGCGAGAAGAAGGAAGCAGGGGGAGAGCTTCATCTGCCGATCTTGGCCTATGCGTGGGCCCTGGCGACAGTCACGGCAGAATGCAAACCTTTGTGTTTGTTAGTTTTGTGAATCTTTCATTACGAAGTGCTTAAGACCAAGCCAGCGCTGTGGAGCCATGACGAAAACGTCTAACTCTCCATTTCTAAGTAGCTGATTCTTCGGGCCTGGCCACGACAAGTCGCTTCTCGAATCACACCCCTCCGTGACCGCAGTCATGGCCGCCGTTCCGCACCCGTCTTTACTATTCGCGCGGAATCATTGTCGGCTCTCATCGGCCAACAATCTGTACAGCCCGCGTCGGACAGAGCCGAATAAATGTCACGGGAGGAATCTGATGCTCGCAACCAAGTTAACCGTCGGCTTTTACGGGCACGTGCGCCAGTACCACAACATCAAGTCTGAAATCGACGCCAACATCCACGAAGTCCTGGAAAGCGGGCAGTATGTGCTTGGCCCGATGCTGAAGAAGTTTGAGCAGGAATTAGCCGCGTTTCACGATACAAAGTACGCCATCGGAGTCGGCAACGGCACGGACGCTCTCTGGCTAACCTTCCTGGCCCTCGGGATCGGCCCCGGCGATGAATGCATCACCACCACGAATACGTTCTTTGCAACCGCGGAAGCGATCTGGATCACCGGTGCAACAGCTGTCTTCGTCGACTCTGACCCGCGTACCAATTGCATCGATCCGAAGAAGATTGAAGCAGCCATCACTTCGCGCACCAAGGCGATCGTTCCTGTCCATCTTTACGGGCAATGCGCAGATATGAAAGCAATCCGCAAGATCGCTGACAAGCACCAGTTGTTCGTGATCGAAGACAATGCGCAGGCAATCGGAGCTCATGGCGACGGCTTCCGCATCGCCGAACTCAGCGATGCTGCCACAATCAGCTTCATTATTCAGAAGAATCTAGGGACGTTCGGCGACGGCGGCGCGATCGTCACCAACAATCCCGAGGTTGACAGAATTGCGAGAAAGCTGCGGAACCACGGTTCTGACAAGCGCTCCTGCCACAGCCCCGGATACAACAGCCGTCTGGACGACCTTCACGCGGGAGTTTTGGGTGCGAAGCTGAAACATACGCACGAGTGGAGTGATCTGCGGCGGAAGTGGGCGGCCCGCTTCAGCAAAGGTCTGGCACATGCGAAGAACATCACGCTTCCCTATGAGACTCCGGGTTACCGCCATGTGTTTCACCTCTATGTAATCGAGACCAAGTTGGCCAGACATCGTGATGGCCTGCTCGAGTTCCTGAACGCCGAAGGCATCGACGCGAAGTGCCACTATCCGATCGCCATCCATCAGCAGGAAGGCTATCCGTGGGGCAAGCCCGCGCGCATCGTTGGAGATATCCCCAACTCCGAGCGTAATGCGGCTTGCTGCATTTCGCTGCCGATGTACCCGGAACTCACACAGGATGAAGTCGACTACACGGTCGACCGCATTCTTGATTGGGACAAGAGGGCGCGATGACCAACAAATACCGCGTCGTTGTGGTGGGCATGGGCAAGCGTGGCATGCACCATGCCCTCGCCTTTCAATCCAATGGCCGCTTCGAAGTTGCTGGCGTTTGCGATGTCGACAAAACACGTCTCGACCCGGCGGCCGCAAAGTTCGGCGGTGTCGCGGGAACCGATGCCTTTCAGGTCGCGTCCAAAGTCAAGCCGGACGTTTTCTGCTTCTGCACGCTTCCCAAGCTGCGCACGGAGATGATTCGAATTGGCATTGAAAGTGGCGCACGCTTGATCGCTTTCGAAAAACCTGTCGCCCTTAACAGCCGCGAAGGCATGGAAGTGAAGCGGCTTCTTGCTGACAGCGCAGTGAAAGCCGTCGTGAGCCATCAGCATCGCTACGGCGAACACTATCGCAAGGTGAAGGAGATCATCGCCGGCGGAGCTCTGGGTCGTATCCACACCGTCTACGGCACCGCCTCTGGATGGATGATGCACATGCTCTCGCATCTCATCGACTACATGCGCTGGTATAACGGCGAGGCCAAGGCAGAATGGGTCATGGGACAGGCCGCAGGCGCAAGCAAGTTCTATGACCTGCATCCCTCCCCCGACTACATCGGCGGATTCATTCAGTTCGCTAATGGCGTCCGTGGAATCGTCGAATGCGGAGCCGGCGCGCCCGATGTTCCGGAAGTCGATTACTGGTGGCGGAAATGTCGCATCGGCGCCCAAGGCACTGACGGTTTCGCCGAAGTGCTCACGGGTGGCGGATGGCGCGCAGTCACAAAAACCGGAGCCTCCTCCGGTCCGGGTTGTATGAACTACGACCTCGACATGCCGCCCTACATCCAGGACATCGCGAACTGGCTCGACGATGACAAGAAGGTTCATCCTTGTAACTTCGCGAGCGCCTATGAAGGCTTCGAGATCATGATGGCTCTGTGCCGCTCGGTGCTGGATGGAGGACAAGTGGCACTGCCGCTGTCCAGCGGAATGGATGAGATTCTGAGCCTCTCCGCTCGGCTCGCTGGACGGAGGGTCTTATTGTCGACAGACGCCAATACCAAAGAGTACACGCCGGTGAAAGCTATGCCGGAACCGGCAACTGTTCGATAAACCTTGGCAGTTCTTGGGTGAAAGCGTCCTGATTCTGCTCAGGGCGCTTCATTTTCCTTAAAAAGCGACCTGCTCACGAGTGGTTCTACTTCCCGGACTGAAATTGAATTCGATACGCGAACGCGTATTTTCCGGAAGGCGCCGTAGGCACCGATACGTGCAGCCCATCTTCGCGTTGCTGGAATGTAGGTTTTGACTCCGCACCAAGCAACTCGACCGACTGCACTTTCTCCTGCCCGACCCCACCGGCCAGAGACCGAATCACAATCTCACCTTTCGCTGGCCATCCCAGTTCAATCGCGTACAGAAACCCACCCTTGGTAGTGAACCGGAAATCTTCGGGAGTGTACGGCTGAACATCCGTGTCATGGAAGGATCCTTCAGCAACCTTCGTTGGCCCTTCACCGAAGACCCGCCACGGCCTCGTGCCATAAATCGCTTCCCCGTTCGCATTCAGCCATGCACCGACATCGCGAAGTACGCGTTGGACTTCATCAGGAATTGTCCCGTCCGACTTCGGCCCGATGTTCAACAGCAAATTGCCATTCTTGCTGACGATATCGACAAGTTGATGCACGATAAATTCCGGGCTCTTGAAAGTGTCGTTCTCGATGTATCCCCATGATTTGTTGCTGACGGAAGTGTCGGTTTGCCAGTACTTCGGCCGAATGCCGCCCAGTTGCCCGCGCTCGATGTCGAGCACGCCCGAGTCTTCCTGCATCGCGTAGTCTTTGTAGTTGATGACACCGGCTGGCTTTCCATTCGCCTGAATCGAGTTGTAATAAAAAGCCGCAAAACGAGTAAGCGCCGGCCGAACCGAGGGCTGCCCGTCCCACCAATCGAAATACATAATCTCCGGCTTGTACTTCTCGACGATCTCAGCCGACCGCGCGAGCCAATCGCGTGTCCAGGCTTCCGATACGTACGTGAAATCGTTGTTCAACGGAGTGCCATTGCGATTTGCTAGCCAACGATGCGCCGGACCGTAGAACGCCGCATACTGGGGGTCGTTTACATCCGAATTAAATTCTCTTCCGACGCCTAAAAAGAAATTGTGCTCCACACGATGTGACGACGCACCCAGATGCAATCCCTCTGCGCGCACTGCCTTGGCTAAATCTCCCTGCAAGTCACGCTTCGGTCCCATCTTCGCGGCGGTCCAATCCGAGACGCCGCAGTCGTACATCGCAAATCCGTCATGATGCTCGAACACCGGCACAACGTACTTCGCGCCGGACTCCTTGAATAATCGAGCCCATGCCGCAGGATCAAACTTCTCCGCTTTGAATTTGGGAATGAAATCCTTGTACCCAAACTTGTCTTGTGGTCCATAGGTCGCGATGTGATGCTTGAATTCCGGCGATCCTTGCGTGTACATCATTCGCGGATACCACTCGCTGCCAAAAGCCGGAACCGAATACACACCCCAGTGAATGAAGATTCCGAACTTCGCATCCTTATACCATTCGGGAACGTCGAAGTGCTGCAACGACTCCCAATCCGGCCGGAAACCACCCTTCGCATTGACCTCGTCGACATGTTTCAGAATCGCAGTACGGGCAGCATCGTATTTAGAACTCGCGTTTTGCCAGATCTCGTCAATCTGATCGGGATTCAGGGACGCAGCGGGAGCGTTCGGATTCGCTTGAGCGCGCGCCAAAGAAAACAACAAATGCATCTCGAACATGAGAAGCACAAAAAGAAGATAACGGCGGACACACGTCGACATGCGAGTCTCCTCCTAAACCGGAATAGCCGTACATCATAAACTCCGTTCGCCCGATTTTTCTGCGCATGCGGTCACAGGCGGCGTTTTGACTAATCAAACTCGGGAAACGACAATCTTCCATAGCGCTAACAATGTTTCCATTCTCCAGACTTCCCTACCTAGAACAACCATGAAACAATTCGGTGGCATGAAGAGCGACAGTCGAAATTTCGTTTTACCTATAGTGGCAACTCTCTTGCTCTTGTGGACGACCATCTGCGCCGGAGAGGAGAAACCCTCTCCAGCATGGAATTCGCACGATTTTCAGTTTCGCGTCTTAAATACAACTGCCGCCCCTGGCTACTTGTGGATTTGTGGCACTGACGAGTCGATCGCAGTGTCTCCCGATGACGGGAAGAACTGGGAAATAAAACACAATACTCCCGACGGGAATGTGTTGTTGAACATTGAATTTGTGACTGAGTATTTTGGTTACGCAACTGGAACGGGAGGCATTTTTTTGACGACTGAAGATGGTGGCAAGAGCTGGGTGTCACGATCGGTCGGAAAAGACACTATACTCCAGGCATCTTTTTCTGACCCTCAACACGGAATTATTCGAACTACCAGTTCACTCCTGTTTACGCTTGATGGTGGAGAGCATCTTTCAGTCGTGTCCGGCGGGCAAAATGCGGATGTTGTAAAGCAATTCCCTTACACATTTGCTCTAGTCGCGCTCGATCCAGCTCACATGGGCGTCATGATAAAACAAGGATCAGCGCAGTACGAGGGGCAGCGGTTCCTGGTCTCGTCCGATTCAGGCAAGACCTGGAGCATTGCCCTCATACCGGATTCCACGATCTACAGCTTTCTACGCGTCGGGGGACAATACTGGGCTGTGGGAACACAGGTTATCGGGAAAGACAAACCCGGTGGAGGTCATGCAGTAGCGGCCGCTTTTTATTCATCAGATGGCGAGAAATGGGCTCACGGGAATTCAGATGTTTCAGCATGCCAGCTCAGAATGTGTGTTGTGTGCAAGAAAGAAGGCTGCTTCTCTTCCAATGGAACGATTACCAACATTTTCCGAGAGAAAACGACATATAGCGAGTTCCCATCCAACCCTGGTCTTACGCCGAAGTGGTCGGCGTCGAATTCCAGTATTTGCTTTGTGGGTAATGGCTTGCACTGTGCGAGCCTAAAGCAAATCGATCAACCCAAAAATACGGAGGGCCCAGCCAGTCCCGTTGCCGTTTCTCCCGCTCCGCTCGGGGCCGCGGTAACTAACGGACCACAGTGCATTCTTTGCGGCATGGACCGAATATTAATCGATAACAATAAGCAAGGAACTTTTTTCATAAAGCTAACGCTCACAATTGCAAAGGACGGAATTGTGACGAATGTGGAAACCGAAGGTGCGCCCACACCGGAAATCAAGTCTCGAATCGAGCAGCAAGCAAGAGAGTGGTTGTTCGAAACTTACCTGAAGAACGGACAACGGGTGAACGTAAGGCTAAACACCAGTGTTTCGATCAACGTGATAGGACCGCACTAGCAAGTCTTTCGGCCAAATTGAAGCTATCGCGATGAGTGAGCCAAACAGTCAAACTTCCCGTGTACCATTTTTTGCCATCCTCTCCGGGGACCGATAGCTCCGCATTGACTCACGGCTGAACCGCCCCTAAGATGTCACTTCGGCATCAAACATTCGACTTCGAGGCTCTTTCGATTGTCAGAACCTACTGATCGCGCCACCCGCAACCTCTTTCGCGCCATCGCAACCGACGTTCACTTCTGGATTCCGCTCGGCGTCCTGCTCGGCGGACTCGCCCTTCTGGACAAAATTCGTTGAGCGTTCAACCCACGCGGCTGACACAAGATCCAGCACCTGTTCTCGAAGTAGTCCCCATAAATCGCCTCCGAAGCCTCCAAGCCTTGGGAATTTTTTGCGGATTCGCGGCAGGTGCATGGCTCGGCGGCGCCGAAGCCCCGATCAAACTCGTCAATCCCAACATCTCTCCCATCACCGTGTCGCTGATTATGGTCTGCGGAGTGTTCCTCGCCCGCTGGAGCGTGCCCGCGTTCATCCGCGGAACGGCGCATCTGAACGCGGATGTTCGACAGGCCCCGCACCTGATCGTCTGGGCCATCCTCGCCGGATGCATGTGGGCTGTCGCCAACACTCTCACGATTTACGCAATCCGTGACGTTGGGCTAAGCATTGCGTTTCCCCTATGGAACACGAATAGCTTGCTCGGCATCTTCTGGGGATTTCTGCTCTTCAACGAACTCCACTACGCCGGATGGAAACGCTGGCTCGGCGTCATCGGGGGCGCACTGAGCATGTTCGCCGGCGCGACTCTTCTGGCCATAGCCTCGTCTCATCAGGCGGTTCCCGGCAAAGCGACTTTCGGAGTGCTCGCGGCGTTAGGAGCAGGCATTCTGTGGGGCACGATGTACATCCCCTATCGCAAGGCATACCTGACCGGCATGAATCCGCTGTCTTTCATCACCTTCTTCACGATCGGCGAGCTCATCACTATGATTCTCCTCGCCCTCGGCTACCGCGGCCCTGCCCCACTCTGGAGCGAACTCACGAGCGCACGCCCCGTACTCTTCTGGCTCATGCTCGGCGGATTCGTCTGGGTACTCGGCGATCTTTTCCAGCAGTACGCGACAAAATATGTTGGCATCAGCCGCGGAATCCCGCTGTCAAACACGAATCAGCTCTGGGGACTAGCTTGGGGAATCCTGGTCTTTCACGAACTGCGCGGAGGCGGTCACACCATCTACTCCCAAGTTGGCGGCGGATCTCTTCTGATGGCCGCTGGCGCAGTCGCGATTGCTCTGTCCTCCGCAACGGAAAAGGAACGTTCCTCCTGGCGCGATGCCGCCCATCGTGAAGGCGAACGCTACGGAGTCGAACACGAATACGTCCGCGCGGGCATGGAAGGCAAATCCTATGGCACTGTCTCTCACTCCAGAACCATTATTGATTGGACTCTGATTCTGGGTACAACCGCTCTCTTCGCGGTACTCGCGTCAATGACCCGCCTGCCCCACATCGAAGTCAGTTTTGCCTGGGCAATCACTCTCACTCTCGCCATGCTCGGCCTATTAGCAGCAGGAGGCATTGCCCTCTGGCGCACAACACGTTTCCGTTGACTTTTGTCTGTCTGGAGCGTCAAAAGTCGGAAGCTCCCCGAATTCCCTGTTCAAATCTAAAATCGGATTCTCAAATCTAAGGAGAAATTATGCAACGCAAATTTGCCGCCGTTTGCTTTGCCTTCCTCGCGATCTCGGCTCTCCGAGCAACAGCCCAGATAAACCCATATAAGGAAGGCACACCAGGAGTCACCGGATATAAAGCCGAGGTTATGGCCGAAGTGATGGTTCAGGAAGACAAACTGACTCGCCTGGCCGAAGCCATTCCGGCGGACAAATACACTTGGCGTCCCGCCGATGACACGCGCTCCTTCGCCGAAGTGATGCTCCACATCAGCGCCGCAAACTACAATCTTTACAAACTGGTAGGCACCCAGCCGCCGACCGGGATCGATCTCAAGAACCTCGAGAAATCGACCACTGACAAAGCGAAAATTGTCGCAACTTTGAAAGACTCATTCGCGCACGCGAAGCAAGCCATCAAGGCCGTGCCCGACGCGGATCTCGACAAGAGCATGGACTGGTTCGGCGGCAAGAACACCGAGCGTGGCGTCTTGCTATTCATCGTTCGTCACACCGCAGAACATCTGGGGCAATCGATTGCATATGCACGTATGATCGGAGTCGTTCCACCCTGGACGGAAGACGCGCGGAAGAAGCAGCCTGAAAAGAAGTAACCGGGCACGAAATATCACCAAGGATCAGCGAAGCGTTTTCTTCGTGTACCTTCGTGTCCTTTGTGGTTAATGAAGTTACTGCCGCTTGGGACCGAATGGTCATCGCTCCCGTATGCTAGAGTCGAGACTTTGAATGGAGTTCGCCCCTTCCATCTCCACCCAGTCCCTCAGCCGGCGATTCGGTGACCTGATCGCGGTCGACGACGTTAACCTGCAAGTCGCACCTGGACAATTTTTCGGCTTCCTCGGGCCCAACGGCGCAGGAAAATCGACCACAATCAAGATGCTAACCGGATTACTTGCCCCAAGTTCCGGAAAAATTGAAATTCTCGGACTCGATCTCGAGCAGCACCCCGTCGAGGTGAAACGCCAGATCGGTGTCGTCCCCGAAGGCATGGCGTTATTTGGACGTCTGACTGGCGCGGAATTTCTCAGTTTTGCGGGACGAATGTACGGCCTGGATCGCCAGACCGCCGCGCAGCGTGCCGCTGAACTGCTCGATTTTATGCAACTTGCCGATCAGCCGAAAAAGCTCGTCACCGACTATTCGCACGGCATGCAGAAAAAGCTCGCCATGGCAGCGGCTGTAATTCACGGACCAAAGATTCTTTTTCTGGATGAACCGTTTGAGGGCGTCGACGCAATTGCCGCCGGCACTCTCAAATCCATGCTGCAACGCATGATTGCTCGTGGCGCGACGATCTTTCTCACTTCGCATGTTCTTGAAATTGTTGAGCGCCTCTGCAGTCACGTCGCCATCATTCATCAAGGACGGCTAGTCGCGCAGGGATCGCTCGAAGAGCTCCGCGCAGGCGTGCAGGCGCAAACTCACGAGGCAGGTGAGAATATGTCGCAAGCGGCTGAGAAACTGACTTTAGAGGAAATCTTTCTGAGAATCGTCGGCGGCGAGCGCCATCCAGATCAGGAACTCTCGTGGCTAGGATGAGTAGTAAAAACGCGGTGAGAGAAGCAGAAAGCGTGGTCCGCAAAGCCGAAGGTAAATTCCTTTGCTTCATCCATTAAGATCGAGTTCTTCGCCGCCGAAATGTTCTCTTGCCCTGAAGCTGCAGCCGTTTTAGAACTGGAAATAATCTCCGTCGACGCGTGATTGACATCGACTCGAGAGAATAGCGAAAACTTGCGCCGCAGTCACAACAAACTTTGTAGCTGTGGCCCTCGATCGTGAATACACGGCTTAATCGTCGGTGATGGCAACCAAACGCGATGTCCAGCACATCAGCAAACGGTTGTGTCACACTCTCCCACAGCGGAGCTTCTTCTGATGCAGACATCTTTGCGTCGCCTCCACTGCTCTAGCCTGTCATGCCCTTTCTTCGGCGCAAGTGATCATCCCTACCTGCTGGTGTGATTGGAGTCACGACACCCCTTTCCACCATGCAAGACGCATTCTCCGAACTGGGACCGCTCCGCTAAATGCCGGCTCAGCAACGAATTACGAGAGATCACGCCTTGGATCGCGAGATGTGCAAAAATTAAACTTCTCCTGAAGTGGAAAACACGAAGGTCATAACCGGACAGCTCTCCGCGATTGCCCAGCTTCGCTGGCGCATGTTCGTCAACAGCCTGCGCACTCGTCGCGGCAAGATGGAACTCGCGTCCCGAGTCATCGTGACATCTGCGTTCGCGCTTGGTGGACTTGGGGGATTCTTTGCCATCGCCGGCATATCCTGGTATTTCGTTTCGCACGGCAATGGACAACTGCTTGCCATCCCGCTCTGGATCATTCTCTTCTTCTGGCAAGCCTTTCCGGTGATGGCGACGGCGTTCACCAATAACCCCGACTCATCCGAGCTGTTGCGCTTTCCACTGACGTACCACTCCTACTTCCTTGTGCGGCTCGCCTACGGATTCCTTGATCCGGCAAGCGCTTTGGGATCTGTCGGCCTCTTCGGAGTTCTTGTCGGTGTGACTGCCGCCCGTCCTCTGTTCTTTCCTTGGGCCGTTATTGTTCTCGTGACATTCGCGTTGTTTAACCTCGTGCTGATGCAGACAATCTTCGCCTGGCTTGAGCGTTGGTTGGCGCAACGCCGCACCCGCGAAGTACTCGGCGTCCTTTTCATCCTGGCAACTCTGAGTTTTCAGATGATCGGCCCGCTCATGCAGCGGGTCACCCATGGCTCCCATCCGCAAATGCTGCAATCACTCGCACTCGCGGGGAAGATCCAGGCCGTTTTGCCTCCGGGCCTCGCTGCCGACGCGATCTCGCGAGCGCTGGGCGCTGATTTCTTCGTGGGATTTACTTCCCTGCTCTTCCTGGCGACAATCACCTGCGCCGTAGGACTTCTCCTGAATGTACGTATTCGCGCGCAGTTCCATGGAGAAAACCTGAGTGAAGCTGCGGCGCGCCCGCTCACAAAGCAGCCACGAATCTTGCAGGTTGGTTGGGATCTGCCCGGCTTTTCCCATTCCGTTGCGGCAGTATTCGAGAAAGAGATGCGGTATCTTTCGCGCAGCGGCCCCATGCTCCTGACCCTCATCATGCCGATCTTTATGTTGGTAGTAATTCGCATGGGACCACTGAACGCGATGCGCCACTCGGGCATGATGAATCGCACACCCGACTCTGCATTTCCTGGCGCGGCAGCTTACAGCCTTCTGATCCTCACCAATCTCGTCTACAACAGCTTCGGCGGTGACGGAGGCGGCATGCAGTTTTTCTATGCGTCTCCCGCACGATTCCGCCACATCGTGTTAGGGAAAAATCTCACCCACGCCACTGTCCTGGTCGCAACCACAGCGTTTGCATGGATCGCCGTGACTTATCTTTACGGCGCTCCGCATGTCGCGGTCACCATCGCAACCTTCGCTGGATTGTTGTTCGCCGCCCCTCTGAACTTCACGGCAGGAAACCTGCTTTCGCTCTATTCCCCGAAGAAACGCGACTTCTCTACCTTCGGCCGGCAGAATGCCTCTCAGACGACTGTCCTCGCAAGTTTCGGAATGCAGATTGTGATCGTGGGGCTCGGCGCAGGGATATTCGCCGTATCGAGGCTTTACCACAATCTTTGGATCGCCGCTCTCCTATTCTTGCTGCTGTCGGCTGTATCAATTCCGGTCTATGTCGTAGTTTTGAATCGGATGGATGGTTTAGCTGCCGAGCGCAGGGAAACTCTACTGGCTGAGCTGTGTCGAGCATAAATGTTGGCATGCCTTTACTTCATCTCAGGCTTCGCCAAAAAGCGATACCCCACTCCACGAACGGTCAACAGATGTCGTGGACTTCCCGGATCATCCTCGATATATCGCCGCAACCTCACGACAAAATTGTCGATCGCCCGCGTGTCCGTATCTTCGTGCAATCCCCAAACCTCTTCGAGAATCTGTTTCCGGGATACAACCTTGCCATCGTTTTGTACCATGTGCCGCAATAGCTCCGATTCCATGAGAGTCAAATGGATGGTGTTCCCGCGCGAGCGTAGTTCCAGCCCTCTGAAATCGATCGTTTTCCCGGCGAAAGAAAACTGCTGGAAATCATCCGCTTTGCCCGTGTTCCTCTGCGCCCCGATGTCTTGCCCCGTGTGCATCCATTGAGTCCGGCGCAACAAACCTTGCAGTCGCGCCAACAAAATCGAGAGATCGAACGGCTTCGCCAGATAGTCATCCGCACCCGAAGCAAATCCTTTTAGCACATCTTCCGGACGTCCCCGTGCCGTCAGCATCAGCACAGGCACATAGTTCTTCGCCGCCCGTAGTTCTGACACCACGTGGAATCCATCCTTGCCCGGCAGCATGATGTCGAGTACGACAGCGTCGAACTTCTCTTTTGCCGTCAGCAACTTGTTCGTGGCCGATTCTCCGTCGCCGACCACCTCGGCCTCGTAGCCCTCCTCTTCCAGGTTGAACCGCAGTCCCTGTGCAAGATGTTCCTCATCCTCTACTACCAGGATGCGGCTCATGCTTCCGCTCCTCCCGGCTGTACCGGTGCGGATTTCGGCAGCTCAATCACGACAGTCGTTCCCTGCCCCTCGCCCTCGCTCGTCGCGAATGCAGTGCCACCATGTTTCTTCGCAATCGATTTCACGATAAACAATCCCAAGCCCGTTCCTTTCACGTGAGAGAGAGACCGCGGTGTAAGGCGATGGAACCGCTTGAAGATTCTCTTCAAATCCTCAGGTGCAATTCCCACTCCCTGATCTTGCACCTTAAGCACTACCTTCTTCTGATCAGGTGATTCCAGCCGGACGCGGACATCAATCTGCTCCCCGGAATATTTCACGGCGTTGTCCAGCACGTTTGAAACGGCAGTGCGAAGGTCATCCACGCTACCCTTCACGTGGAGTCCATCCCCGTTACTCGCCATTTCTTCGTATCGCAGATTTTCAGCTTGCAAATGATATCGATTGCGTATCACTTCCATGCACTCGTGGACTAACCGGCCGAAATCGACATCGGCCTTCTCCTTGCCCGCCTTCTTGTCGCCGGCTCGGCCGGCCTTGAGCACCTGCTCCACCGTGTCCGTAAGCCGGTCTGCATCGCTCAGCATCAGTTTGTAGAACTCCTGCTTGCGTTCCTCTGCCAATTGACGGCGCTGCAAGGTTTCAAGGTGAAGACGAATCGAGGCGATCGGAGTCTTCAATTCATGGGTCACGGCATTGATGAAGCTATCATGCTGCTCGCTGCGCCGAAGCTCGCGCACAAGGAAGATCGTATTTACTACCATCCCCGCGATAAGAAGCGCGAAAAACACGATCCCAAAGAACAGCAGGACGCCCTCGCGCCAGTTGAGGATGATCCACCCAACGTTCAGCGCGACGGCCAAGGCGACAAGCCCGATGCCCAGGCACAGGAAAAAAACGATCGTTCCACGACGGCTCGAAATCCGCATAGGAATCTGGACAGATTCTAAACCGTCTATCGATTACGGGACTGCGATCTGACAAGGAAGGTGTGTGTTACCAGTTTACTTTCAGTCCAAATTGCAGCTGTCGAGATGTCGTGGCTGTGCTGCTGATCGCTCCTGCCGTACCCGAGACTCCGGTGGGAGTAAACACGATCAGGTTTGGTGTGTTGAAGTTTGCACGATCCAGCAGGTTGAAAATCTCCGCTCGGAATTGCAGGCCGACCCTTTCGTGCAGAGTGGTCTGTTTCGCTACCGAGAAATCCCAAGCCGCAAGACCAGGCCCGATCAACGTATCGCGGCCCAGATTCCCATAAAATCCGCTGTTGGGAGGAGGTGCGAGGAAAGCGTCTGGATTGAACCACTGACCCGGTTTTCCGAGAATCACTGGACCGGTGAAGTCCGGATTCGCAAACGGCCGCACGGGATTGCGGGTGTCGCCGTTGTTTGAAGGGTTGTAGCTCAGCTGCGGTGTGAATGGAAATCCGGACTGAACTGTAAGGATGCTGTTCACAGACCAGCCGCTGGCCATGGCACTCTTCCACCCTTCCAGTGATCCACCATAAGCTTCACCATGACCGAACGGCAGGCGGTACATTCCGTTGATCACTGCAATATGGCGCACGTCATACGTCGCAAGTCCATAATCGGCCCGCAGGTCGAAGGGGTTCGAAACCAACCCGGGAGCATTGCCCGCAGCTGTGGCATTGAGCGAGTCCCCGTCATCCAGAGCCTTCGACCACGTATACACTCCACGCAACGAAAGCCCATGACTGAACCGCCGGTTCACATCGATTTGCAATGCGTTGTAATTACTGTCTCCCACCGAGAACCACGTCCACGTATTGGCTAACTTAGTGTTTGCCCGCGGAGTACTCGGCGAGATGTACGGAATGTAGTACGTTCCTGCCGGAACGGGCGCATTTGCCAGTGCTCCCGGAAAGGTGCTGGGATAAGTTGCCGGGCATGGTGATGCCGGGCAAATCGCCGGAAACGGCTCGTTGGCATCGATCCCAAGCATTTCGTGATATCCATGACTGCCGATGTAACCGATAGTCAGCGAAGTGTCGGGCAAAACCTGCTGCTCCACCCGCAAAGACCACGAGACGAGAGTCGGCGTTTTCATATCCGGCTGCACTCCGCCTGGGACTAGCTTGGCGCCTGTTGGTAGGGGTGATGATGGATCAATCGGGAGTGACGATACTGGAAGCGAAGCGATGCTGTACGTGGGATTAAACGGCGCATTCTGATCTGTTCGGTACCCCAATGCATCTTGCAGGTCGTTGTACATCCCGAAACCTGCCCGCGCGACCGTCTTGTCGTTCAAAGGACTCCATGCGACTCCAATCCGCGGCTGCGGGAGAAACTTCGCGTTATTTGTTGTGAAAAGCGAATGCCCAACTTGCGGATCGGTATCGATGACGCCATTCGTAAATGTGTAATTGGCGGCGCGATCGTGCGCCTCGTTCCAGCCATTGGAAAACTCGCCTCGGAAGCCCAGGGAGAGAGTCAGCTTGGAGCTCGCTCGGATGACATCTTCCGCATACCAAGCCCCGAATAGAGAGCGCCAGTTCATGGCACTGGGCGAAGGATCATATAAGAAGCTCGATGTCGTGCCCGAGAGGAAACTGCTCAAGCTGGAGAATGTTGCCTGCCCGTACTGACTCAGCGCAATCACTTCATTCGACTGAAACGGCTGAAACCACGCCCCAACAGTAAATTGATGTTTTCCGCGCACCAGGGTCACGTGATCTTCAAACGTGTAGAGGTTTCTCGCGATCGACAGGTTGCTGCCGTTATTGCTGCCCGCCAATCCAATTTGCGCCTGTGGATTGGAAGTAGCCGCCCCACCTACGACAACCGCACCGACTTTTCGGCCAAGAAGAAATCCGGGGACACTCTCTGCTGGAGTCCCCGGCGTGGGTTCGCCGGTGAAAAAGTAACCGGCTCGCGAGTAACCGACGCGGGCAACGTTCACTGATGCCGAGGAAAATGAATGCGTCTCATCCAAGCTCAAGACCTGTTCACGCAATGAAAGCACGTCCGAACTGTAGGGATTGAGCACTGTCGCCGTGAAATCGTTTCCATCATCAATCGTGTACACGGCAGCCAGGGAATCATGCTGCCCGAAGTTTCGGTCGAGTCTCACCGTGCCAAAGTCCTCTCGTATGGTCTGCAGAGGACTGCTGAATACCTGGGCAATTCCATTGAAATCCGGTGCCCCTGGCGGGGCGACCGGCCAGAGATTCAACAGCGGCTGAACGCTTGGCACCGCGGCAGCTCGCGATACTGCGTTGGGAACAAAAGCCGCGGACGTCTGGTGTAAATGTTGTCGTAACCCTTCATAGTTTCCAAATAGAAACGTCCTGCCTTTTTGCAAGGGTCCGCCGAGCGACGCGCCAAACTGATTTCTCTGAAACGGCGGCGTCGAACCCTGGTCAAAGTAGTTGGGCGCGTCCAGAGCGTTGTTTCTCATGAACTCATAGACACTTCCATGCAACTGGTTCGTTCCCGAATCCGTAACAATGACGACTTGTCCGCCGGGGTGCTTGCCGTATTCAGCTCCATACGAATCGCGCAACAGGTTGAATTCGCGCACCGCATCGACTCCAAGCAGTTCCCCACTGGATCCGCCCGGCGTCATATTGTTTTCGGCGGCGCCGGTAAATTCCACCCCGTTCATCAGGAACAGGTTCTGTTGTGGACGATTCCCCGATACCGCAAAGTTATTTCCCGTCGTGGAATTCGATACTCCAATGCCTCCGGTCTTCTCCGAAGTGAAGTTGACAACGCCCGGATTCAATGGCAGCAGCAAGTCATAGCTTCGCCCGTTCAACGGCAGATCCTTCACTTGGCGTTCCGTAACAAGCCCTGAGATATCCCTTGTGCTCAACTCCACAACCGGAGCGTCTCCCGTCACCTTCAGCTCTTCGCTCACGCCGCCAACACGAAGTGCGAAATCGACCGTCGCGTCCTGTCCGACTACCAGACGAACGCCCGTGCGAAGGGCCACCGCAAATCCATCTTTGGTCGCACGCACTGCATACGACCCCACCGGAAGAGCAAACACTTGATATCGGCCTGCCGCATCGGACGCGGTTGACCGGGAAACCTCAGTTTCGAGATTCTTTACCACCACTTCAGCGCCGCCCACCGCCGCACCTGATTGATCCGTAACCGTCCCCGAGACGTTAGCCGACGTCTGCGACCACATAAATACCGAAGAGCACAAGCCGAGACACAGAAACAGAAGACAAGAGCTCAGATGAAGTGGACCTTGCGAACGGCGCATCGCGGGGACGTGTACAGAAAAAAGCTCACGCATGCTTTCTCCCAGATCTGGTATCGGAATTGAAGTGTATATTATGTTCGATTTATATGTCGCTTTCGATGCGTTTCTATACGTATTTTTTTATAAGACGAAGCGCCAGAAAAACCTGCGCCTGAATTGACCGCATCAGAATCGCGCGATAGGATTTCCGTTCAAATGGCAAAGGAAGCAAAGACTCAAAGGTCGACCAAGACCGAAAACCTACTTCGTCTGCGCGATGCGGCTGTCCAACTGAAGATCAGCTATCCTACGATCAAACAATGGATTTATAACCGCAAGCTGCGCACGGTAAAGACTCCCGGAGGGCATCACCGTATTCCGCAATCAGAAATCGACCGTCTTCTCTACCGAACGCGGGGACACAATGAAGAAGAGCGCCGCGTGAGCTATCAGCGCATCAGCGGACGCAATCAGCTCGTCGGCCGAATCGTCGATGTCCGCGTAAGCGGATTGGTGGGCCAAGTGACTCTCTCGGTGGGAGGACAGCTGATTACCTCGCTGATCACCTCTGGAGCAGTCCGAGAGATGGGATTAAAGAAGGGACAGACCGCAGCAGCCTTGATCAAAGCCACAGAAGTGATGATCATCCGCGTATAAGCGCTTTGGCCTTCGTCGCGTCAGGCTTTATTTCTGAAACGAACTCAGGGACAACTGTGGAAGAGCGGCCCTTTTAGGGACGCGTCGGAGAGTGCAAGAAAGGGGCTGCAGCCCCAGCGGTCGTGTTTCCCCCAGGGCAAATAGAAAAGCCCCGGTCATAATGACCGGGGCATGAACAGATTCGACCGACTTTAGTCTCCTGCAGCCCAAGACTCCGCCGCATCCGGCGTAATCAACTGCCCATTCGGCGCTGCGACAAGGCCGCGCTCCACGTCAGCCAGTGTGACCCGTTTGATGTCCCATGCCAAACCAAGCTTCTTCAGAATCCAAATGCCGTACCAGTTGGTGTCAATCTCCCACCAGGTAAATCCATGTGACGCCGACGTCGGATGCGCGTGATGATTGTTATGCCATCCTTCACCAAACGTCAGCAGCGCCACCCACCAACTGTTAGTTGACAGATCCCGCGTAGCGAAGCGCCGGCTTCCCCAGGAATGCGTTGCTGAATTTACCAACCAGGTGGCATGAAGCAAGAACACAGTGCGGAAGAACGTTCCCCACAGCAGCCAAGGCAGACCGCCAATGGCGTAGAGCACCATTCCAAGAATGATCTGCGGAACGTAATGATACTTGGTGATCCACACGTGAAACTTATCTTTGGCAAGATCAGGGACGTAGCGTGCCAGGGTTGTGGCGTCATGGTGCATCGACTTACCCATGAGAATCCATCCCATGTGCGCCCACCACTTGCCATCGATTGGCGAATGCGGATCGCCTTCCTGGTCGGAAAACTGATGATGGATGCGGTGCGTCGCGACCCAGAAAATCGGTCCGCCTTCAAGCGCAATCGTCGCGCAGAATGTCAGGAAGTACTCGACCCATTTGTAAGTCTTGTAGCCACGATGAGTGAGGAGCCGGTGGTAAGCCATTCCAATTCCGAGACTCCCGCCAACCCACCACAGAAAGATCGCAACAAATAGCGCCTTCCAGGTAAAGAAAAACAGTGCGGCGATTGCCCCCACATGAAACAGCGCCATGAAAATCGCTGTTACCCAATTCACTTGATCTTTGGCAGACTGAGCCTTTTCCAAATCTTGCAGTTGAATGTCCAAGATGTCCCCGTTCCCAAGCCTTCGACGTAGAAGAAACCCACGCTTAAGCTATCAGGAGGCGAAGGGATGTAACTGTAATACTTGTGTAATACGGGCGGTGATGGCATTACGGCGGTAACGGAAATGGCAATCTCAGGCGTTGAAAATTGTCTGCTCGCTGTAGCTTTTTTGAGTCTTGGGCGTGCCATCGGAATCCAACTCTCCCGATACCCAACGCTATGGCGGAACAACTGTTGGACCTCGTCTCCTTGCCCAGTATCGATGAAATCAAATCTGCCGGAGAACTCGTCTACTCCGTAATGCCGCCTACTCCGCAGTTTGTTTGGCCGCTGCTCTCACAACGGCTGGGCACAGAACTGTGGATCAAGCACGAGAACCATACCCCCACCGGCGCCTTCAAAGCGCGTACCGCTATTGCCTACGCGGCCGAGTTGTTTCGCGCGAAGAGTCATATCACCGGCTTGGTCACTGCCACCCGCGGCAATCATGGGCAGTCGGTGGCCTCGGCTGCACGCCGCTTTGGCGTCACCGCCAACATCGTGGTTCCTAAAGGCAACAGTCCCGAGAAGAACGCCGCGATGCGGGCTCAAGGCGGAGCTCTTATCGAGTTCGGCGATGACTATCAGGAATCGAAAGAGCACGCCCAGATGCTCGCTGCCCAGAATAAATGGCAGTTCGTCCCGTCTTATCATCGGGACATCGTAAAAGGCGTCGCTACCTACTGGCTGGAGTTCTTTTCAGCCGCCTCGAACCTTGATGTCGTATACGTTCCGATTGGCCAAGGCTCTAGCATCTGTTCCTGCGCCGCCGTGCGCAACGGTCTAAATCTCAAAACAGAAATTGTGGGAGTCGTTGCCAAAGGCGCTCCCGCCTATGCTCTCTCCTTCGAAGCCGGTCGCAAGATCGCAGCCCCGGTGACGACGCTCCTGGCCGATGGAATGGCTTGCCGCGTTCCCGACGATGCCTCTCTGGAAATTGTTATCCAAAATGTGGATCACATCGTTCAGGTTAGCGAAGAAGAAATCGGGCGCGCGATGAAGGCGATCTTCACCGATACCCACAACGTTGCCGAAGGAGCGGGCGCTGCAGGATTAGCCGCCGCGATGAAAGAAAAGTCTGCTCTGCAAGGTAAACGCGTCGGCACCGTAATCACAGGCGGAAACGTCGATCACGACGTCTTCGCCAAAGTAATCGCGGACTGAACTGGCAGTCACCTTTTGTCGCCTGTCGCCGGGACAGGTGGCGCGACATCTCGAAACAAAACTCACTGCGGGTGTGATGTCATCCTGAGGATGCGCAAAGCGCGGACGAAGGACTGTACGACAGCAGAAACCGCCACTGCGGTAAACGGGAATATCCCAGCGGCCGGAAACGACGTTACCGTGTCCCATTCACCGTAATCGTCACAAACGTCTTCCCCACATTCCCGCAGTTATCCCAAGACTGCACCACGGTGTTATATGTTCCGGGAGACAGATCGATCTGCGTATTCAGACTCGAACCATCCACCGTGTACGCGATCACTCCCGGCGAACTATAAATCCGCATCGACGCCACGCCCTTCGAACAATTCGGACTCGCCGCCGACGCCGTGAACTGCACCGGAGAAGTCACCTCGCTTCCATTCGTCGGAACGCTCACCGTCACCGCCGGAGCCGGCGTAAAGTCGTACACCTTATTGTTACCCGTCCCCGACCGGCTGTAACCCGATCCCCAATACAAATTCGCGTTCACGATCGACGGCCCATCGATCACCGACCCGCCGCTCGCATAACTCCAGACAATCGCTCCGGTCGCGCTATTGATGGCATAGACATGTCCATCAAGCGACCCCGCATAGACCACGCCATTCGAAACGCTCAACGCTCCAATGTCCCACGTGCCCTGCGTCGGATCAGGCGTCTGCCACAGAATCTTTCCATTCGCCCCGCTGACGGCGCTCCAGAATCCCCACGTCACCGTCTGTCCATCGACCAATCTGTAAGAACTATTCGTCGAGTTCGAACTCGCAATGTAGATGTTCTTTCCATCGCTCGCCGTGCCCCACTGGATTCCGCCCAGCGGACCGCCCGGCCCCATCAACTTCGTCCACACCGACACTCCCGTGTCCGCATCGAGCGCAAAGTAATATCCGCTCTTCTGCCCGAATCCAACGTAATTCCCCGCAAAGTTCGGTCCCGATCCAAAGTCGTAATCCGGCCCCGACGGATTCGGACACTGCGGCTGCGAATACTTGCACGCCAAATCCCACACATCGTATCCGCTGAATCGCCGCGACCACTTGATCATCCCCGTCGTCATATCGAGCTCCAGCGCCGAATCAAAGTAATCGGTTGCGACCATGCACATGTTGTCATTCGGATTCTTCAGCCGGCACTGCTCCACACTCGCTGGCGCGCTGTAGTTGTTCCCCGTTCCCACGTAAATCTGATTCCGCACTACATCCACCGCCGGAGCCGACCACACCGGACCGCCGCTATATCCTCCCGCCTTGCCGCCATTGTCCGGCACGGTATAGGTCTTCCATAGAATCGCGCCCGTATCTGCATCCAGCGCCACCACGCTCCCGCGAAACGTGCAGCACGTATACCCGCTGTAGTTGTAAAGTCCTTCCTCGATCGACGAGATTCCCTGATAGATCACATGCCCCACAACAACCGGAGACCCGGTAATAATCGCCGCCGGCTGACTATCGACGAGCGTGATCCAATTCATGTTCCCCGTCGCCTGGTCCACCGAGATCACATTCGCCCCGCCATGTGGTGCGCCGTTCTCGTTGTCCCCAATGATCAGCGCATTGCCATATAGCGCCGGGCTCACGCGCGAGAACGCCGTCGAATACCCGTCATACTCCGAGATCCGATGCGACCACAGCTGCGCCCCTGTCGCCAGATCGATCGCAAACAAATTCCCGCTGAAGTCCGGCACAAATACCGCCGCCACACCAACCGTCGGCGTGGCCGAAACATCCCCGCCCGTAGTGAACACCCACTTCGGCACCAGCGACGCAGCATTCGCCGAACTCAAATATGGCTCCGCAGGCTGATCGCGCAAATTGCCAGCGCCTTGCCCGGTCAGCGGCCATTCCACAATCTGCCCAGCGGCATTCTCGGGCACGGCAACAACGAAGCAAGTTGTGGAAAGAAGACAAACCAGCAGAAAAGTGCCCACGGCCAGAAGACGCATGGAAGATGTCTCCACGAACGGAATGCTGACAGGCCGTAAGTTGCGGAATTGACGTGCTAGGGAGATCAGGAGAAACCCCTAATCACACCGGGAAAATAATTTGTGAATGCGACCTCGGCCATACTTCAGCCGAATTTGTCACGTGGGCGCGACTCAGCACCTCACCGGCTTGACGTCCAGCACTGGAGTTCCATCGATCGCTTCCATCGGTCCAATCCGCAAACGCCTCCCGTCAATTTTCCGCACCGTAACCGAATGCAGCCCAATCGGATTCGGCCGGTCCGGAGACCTCGTCGCGAACACACCCGTCAGCCGCCGCTCCGGATCCGACCGCGGATGCACCTTCATCGTCTCCCGCCTCGCTCGATGCAACCATGTCAAAACCACAATTTCATCTCCCACCGCCAGCCCATCCAGAGCCTCCTCAGCGAACGCTCTCATTTCAAGCCAAACATCAGGAGCACCCTCCGAACCCTGCTTCGGAGCCTTGCTTCGATCCTTGATCGAAGAACGAATAACCCCAATGGGCCTTAATTGAAATCGACCGGTTCTGCTTGTGCCGTCAGTTTGATTTTGCATCGCTCGTTTTCGCATCAATCCCTCAAATCTCCCGCCCACAGGAAAGCCGGCATCCGCGCTGGCTATCGTCGGATCGTCTCGCACGACATCTCCCTCAAATACCCAACGCTTCAGGCGCAAACGCACTTTCATCAACCGTGGAAGCGCGGCGCTTTAGCGCCGCGTCAAAACCCTACTTACAGACTGGGCTTTAGCCCATGATAAAGTGATCACCACGGAAGTGCGATGCACTCGGGCCGCATGCCCGGCAGCATCGTCCCAGCACTTGCATAGGCGCTAACGTGCCCGAAGCGCCGCCGAGGGGGCGGGCACCAACAGATCCGGCAAGCGAAAAGTAAAAACGTTGAAAGGCCGAACCAAGCCCTTCAAAAGGAGTCCCTATGAAGCGGATCGCTCTCGCTCTGGTCCTCATCGTCTTGTTGTTGATTGGCGGCGCGTATCTTTACCTGAGTCAGCCTCAGTTTCGAGTTGACGTACCGGAGTATCAGAATCCGCCCGAACAACTCATTCATTCGGAACAAGGATGGACCGACGATCAGCGTCTTCACTTCCACCACACTTCGCAAGGAACTCGCCTAGTCCCGTACGACTGGTTCATGGCGCTCGAACAACCTTGCCTGTCACTTTTCGGATGTGACCTGTTCACCGACAAGACTTACCTCGCTCGATTCGGCTTTCTAAATAGTCAGACCGATCCGAAGCTCAATCCCGACGGTCTGCCCGTCGGCTTCGCCCGCCAGGACAATTTCTACGATCCAGAAACCAAGTCAACCTATGCAGTCGTTGGACTAACGTGCGCCGCCTGTCACACCGGAGAACTCCACTACGGCAAATACGCCGTGCAAGTCGATGGCGCTCCCGCCATGATCGAGGTCACGCAATTTCAGAAAGCATTGCTGCTCGCCGTCGGCTTCACGCAGAAAATCCCCTTCCGCTACGGACGTTTCGAAAAACGCGTGCTCGGACCGAACGCGACTGAAGACCAGAAGGCAGACCTGAAGCAGCGCTTCACCGCATTCATCGACAGCGCGAAATTCGAACTCGACCATGCCGGGCCAGGAAAAGGTATCTACGACAACGAAGCTGGCTTCAATCGCACCGACGCTCTAACCCGCATCGGCAATCAGGTCTTCGCCGTCGATATGCAGAACGCCGCGAATTTCGCTCCGGCAAATGCTCCGGTCCGCTTTCCCCAGATCTGGGATGCGTCCTGGTACAACTGGGTGCAATACAATTCCTCGATCGCCGACCCGATCCTCCGCAATATCGGCGAATCGCTCGGCGTTCGAGCGGCCGCGAAGCTCTACGGACCAGATGCCAAGGATTTCAACAACAGTGTCAACATGGATGGGCTAAAAGAATTGGAATGGCTACTCTCCGGCCCCGCGCCCTATCAAGGACTGCGTCCGCCAAACTGGCCAGCGGTGTTCCCCGCACCGGACCAGAAAAAAGTTGCCCGCGGCGCCGAACTCTACAAGTCGCTCTGCCAGCCCTGCCATCTTCCACCAACCGAGGAGATAGTCTTGGATCTAAAAAATCCCCATCCCATCTATTGGTGGGAGAACAGTCAAAAGAAGCGCTTCATGATTGTGAAGGACATCAAGCAATCCTTCGTCGGCACAGATCCGCACGAGGCAACCGACTTCATCAACCGCACCGCCGACTCCGGCGACCTCGGCAAAGGACGCGTTTCCGCCGCAGTTGGATTGGAACTGGTCACCAACGGAATCGCCAACAGTTATTTTGCGAAGATGAAACTCACTCCGGAGCAGCAGATTGACTGGAGAGCAGGCCGCGATCCCCACGATCCGCCCATCCGTGCTGAAGCGATTTACAAAGCGCGCCCGCTGACCGGCATTTGGGCAGTTTCTCCGTATCTTCACAACGGATCTGTCCCGAACATGTATGCGTTACTCTCGCCACAGGAAGAGAGACCGAACCAATTCTGGACCGGCACCAAAGAATTCGATCCCGTGAAGCTAGGTCACGACACATCCGAACTTAAGGGTGGATATCTCTACGACGTGACCAAACCGGGCAACGACAATCACGGCCACGAGTTCAAAGACGGCCCCAGAGGAAACGGAGTAGTTGGCCCAGCCATCTCCCCCGACGACCGCTACGCCATTATCGAATATCTGAAGTCGCTGAAAGCGCCCGACCTGCAGAAGTAAAATGCGAATCGTAAAAAGAAGGTGATGGAAATAGCCTGAATAACTGCTTGAGCAACCGTGGAAGAGCGGCGCTTCAGCGCCGCGTCAAGTAGTGGAGCTGCCGGGGCTTCAGCCCCGGTGGATATTCTTCCAAACGCATTCATCCGAAGGACGCTACAGGCTGCTCGATCCCCCGAATCCTCATTTCAATCCTTCAAGGCCTCACCAAGCACCTTCAAAATCCTGCAATTACTCTCTTCATCCTTCACTGCGATACGCAAAGCACGGTCGCCGAGCCCACGCGAGATTTCACCCGCATCCCGAATATAGACGCCTTGCTTCCGGCAGCGACGAGCAACCAAGGCTGCATCGGGATATCGTTCAGGAAGGTGACACAACAAAAAATTGGCCACCGACGGATTCACATCCAGCCCCAAATCTTGCAGGCCGGCAGCCAGCTTCTCGCGTAAAGCATGAGTCTCTCGATACCGCGCGGCATAGTATTCGTGATCTTCGAGCGCGCGCACCGCGGCCACCTGTGCCGGCAAGCTGACCGCCCACGGAGGACTGATCTCTCGCAGGCGTGCGGCGATTGCCGGCGTCGAGCACAAGTATGCCGCGCGTACTCCAGAGAGCGCATACAGTTTCGACATCGATTTGCAGACCACGACATTCTCGCTCGTCGCTGCAAATGCCTCCAGAGACTGATCCTTGCCGGCATAGTCCAGGTAGGTTTCGTCAATCCATACGCGAGTTCTCTTCGGAACCTTACTCAGCAAGGGCTCCATCCTCTCGCGGGACACATACTGTCCCGTTGGACTGTTCGGATTAACGATTACCACTAGATCATAGTCATCCTCAATGATCCGCGCCTCAAGCGCCTTCACATCCAATCGGTATTCTGAGCTCCGCGATAACTCGATGCGATCTACGTGACACCCAACCACGCGTTCCGTCACATGAGCGTATTCCCCATAGCTCGGATCGAGAAGCAAAACTCGCGACTCGCGATGCAGCCACTCCCGAAACGCAAGAAAGATCAATTCCGATGAGCCTGCCGCTGCCACAACGCACTCCGTTGGCACTCTCCGCGCTCGCGAGACCGCACGGATAAATCCCGCGCAATCGGTCGGTGGAGATGTTCGGATCAAAAATGGAAGATGTTCTTGCAGCGCCGCGATCACTCGCGGCGACGGTGCGAACCACGCATCCAGCACGTCAGCGTTGACGACATCAGCGCTTCGCTCAAGATGATCGAAATCCTCTCCGATATCCAGAAATGAATCCCCACCATGACGACAGGACTCTACGGGTGCAAACGAAAATGCGAACTGCCAATCTACGCGCGATCTCAGCCAATCCAGAGTTGCTGCATGTTGATTCGCGTTCGCTCGTAGATCGGCAACCGTCGCGGTCAGCAGCTCATACGTAACCGCTCCCGACTGAGCCGATCTGCCAAGTGACTTCAATCCCGCCCTCAGATATAGGCTGAGCACTTCGCGGCGTCCGATTGCGACAACCCGCGTTCCGCCACTCACCTCTATCCAACGAAACGCCGCATTCATCAGCAAGCTGGCCATCGCCATCCCGCGATATTCTGGCAAGACTGTCAGCAACCGAATCTCGTACACGCGCTCATCGAATGAAAATGGAAATACCTCTCTGTCAAAGTACTTGTCTACCGAATACTCTTGCCCGGAGGAGTCACGCTGACGAAACCGCCAATTTGTTCGCCGACGCTGGCTTTCAGATAGACGTTGTATTCATCGAGAGGATCTCGCAGTTGCCGCTCCACGTTTGGAGGGTGCTGCCCAAGTTCCAGCGCATAAATCTGATGTCGGAGCTTGTAGATGGCGGACCGATCCGCGTCATCGGCCAAAGCAATCTGCACCTTCGTTGACAACCGCGACGGCCGCGGAAACTCAGCAACAGAAGTGGACATGGCTGGAGATTGTAGCGGATCTGGCGAGTGAGTAGCGCCTCGCTCGCGACCATCACGACTTCGCGATCACGTCGTAAGGCCGCATCATCTCGTTATCTTCATGCTCCAAAATATGACAGTGCCAGACGTAGCGCCCAACGTATCCTTCAAACTTGACGATGATGCGAGTAATCATCCCCGGATCGGCCCGAACCGTATCTTTCCATCCGGCCTCGCTTGGTTCGGGAGGCATTGGATTTCCCCGATACCGCAGGAGATTATTTTCATTCTGATAAGCGAATGCATCGAACCGCCGTCGATCCAAGATTTGGAATTTCACCATATGAAGATGGATGGGATGAGCATCATCTGTCACATTGATCAACTCCCAGATCTCCACGGAATCCAGCGTCGGATTCTCCGTAACCGGCATGCTCCAATGAGCATTGTTGAGCAACATCGTGACTGAATCGCCGTGCAGATCAGTGATCTCGCCAAGCATGAGAGACCGCGTCTTGACTGCCTCGGACTCGGCGATCTTATGCACCGGACGCAGCGTCGAAGGCACGGAGCTCTCGTCGTTTACCTTTCCCTTCGCTACTCGAAACTGCATCACCGGCAAAAGCATGTCGTTCTTCAGAATGATCTGTTCACCTGAGTGATCTCCGAAATCCACGATTAGATCCGCGCGCTCTCCTGGCGCCAGTGAGCAGATCTTGACCGTCACGGGCGCCGACAGAAGCCCTTGATCCGTCCCAATCTGCTGAAACGTCTGACCCGATGACATCGACAGATGAAAGAACCTTCCATTCGCGCCGTTCAAAACCCGAAAGCGATATTTCCGCGGCTCGACCTCCAGGTATGGCAGCAGCTTTCCGTTGGCAAGAATTGCGTTCCCAAACAATTCCGGTATCCACGGCTTGCCCGCAACGGGCGACACCGGATAGTAAAGCTGTGAGTTTTGATCAAAGAACCGGTCATACAAAACCAGCGGAACTTCGTACTTCCCACCAGGCAGGTTGAGTCCCGACTCAAAAGAATCGCGAACGATAAACAGTCCCAGCAGGCCGGCATAGACGTTCAGTCGATTAAGGCCAAGCGTGTGATCGTGATACCAGAGCATCGCGGCATCCTGCATGTTGGGATATAAGTACATCGCCGACTTTCCCGGCACATACCAATCCTCCGGATACCCATCCGCCGCGGCCGGGACGCGCGCACCATGCATGTGAATGACACTGCGAACGTCAGGCTTTTCTGCCTCTGCTCCGTGCAGGCTGTGATCAATGGGCAAGAAATGCGCTTTCGGAAGTTCATTCGCCCACTCGACAAACATGCCTTGGCCGCTTTGCGTCTCCAGAGTGGGCCCGGGGACCGTCGAGTCGACCGCCCACTGCATCGTCGGCTTCATATCGCGGTGCACCTTGCTCTGCACCTGCCGCATTGCCAGCCGGTAATACGGAGCCTTTTGCTTGCCACCATCGGGACTCGGCCGAAAATCGTTTGGCCGTGCGACCGGTGGAATCGGAAGCGGATCAACAAACGGCGTCAGGCTATTCGGATCCAGAACAGGCTTCGCCATCACCACCTGCCGATGCCGCCCCATTTGAGGCACGGAAAGCAGGGCCAGACTCATCCCCCCACGTTTCAAGAAGGTTCTGCGCGTCGTAAGCGCGCGACTCACGTCGTTTCCGGTCATCGTAGAATCCGTTTTGTCAGAAAATGAAATGGACACGCAGAAGACTTTTTTCCGCATGCCCATTCTTACCTAAAACTGCTTATTCTGCTGGGATGCCGTAGCCTGCCTCTACGGAATTGGTTCTCCAGTGTTCGGATTCAGAACCAGGAAGCCATTGCTTCTGGGTGCCGAAAAATCAAACATCTGCGTGATGGAGTTGGCGATGCTGTCGAAAGACCCCTGGCCAATTCGTTGACCATGCAGCCAATTGTCCTCGACGAAACGAATCACCGAGCTCTGGTCCGTTACGACATGATCCACGAAGTTCTCGCGGGCATACGGTGAGACCACAATCAACGGTTGCCGCGGACCATAGCCGCAACGTCCGAGAGCGTGAGGATTCCCGGAATCGATTCCCGGAAGTGCGATAACACCGGTACCACAAGCATTCGTGCCGGTGAGTGCATCAGCCGGTCCGGTGGACTGGTTAACGATGGGAGCCATCGCGTGGTCGTACCAGCCGTCGGAGTCATCGTACAGAATGACAACGGCTGTGCTGCTCCAGGTATCCTGCTGCTCCAGGAAATTGATCAACCCGACAACAAACTTCTGTTCGTCCAGTGGACCTGAGTAGCCGGCGTGACCATCCTGATATCCGGGTGCCTTGATGAAACTTACCGCCGGGAAGTTCCCCGCTTTCACGGCGTTGACGAAATCGATGACATCATACTGGTGGTTCGCCGGGCCATCGTTTCCGATCTCAGCAAGGCTCTTCGGGCGGGTATGGTTCGGATTCGCCGTCGAAGTGTAATAGTTGAAAAACGAGTGATGCGGAATGTAGTCGCCAGTCGTTCCCGCCAGGCCGGTCGAACTTCTCGCGCAACCGGTGGTTCCGTTCGGATTCACGATCGAAAGATTGAATCCTCCCATGAACGATCCCCAGCTCACCCCTGCGGCGCTCAACAAGTCTCCAATGTTCTTGCTTCCCATCGTGACCTGGTTGCGCGTCGAATTGGAACAAATATCGCCGATTGGGTCGGGATCTCCAATGACTGTAAGCGAACCATTGCCGCCATCGACTTCATCGCCGGTTCCATTCAGAGTTGCAATGGCGCCATTGGTCTGACCCGAGACAAGGTTGATTACACCAACAGTCGACGGACCAAACGTCGTGCTGTAAGAGTTATCGCTCATCGCGAACTTCTGAGCGTAGTTCCACAATCCTGTCACGGTGTTCCCGTCGAAGTATCCGAGGTTCAATCCAGTCGTGTCCAGAATCCCTCCGCCCGCAGGAGGCGGTCCCGGCGTTCCAACGTACTTGGGGAACAGGTCGAGCAAGCCGGCGTCAAAGGCCTGTTGCTCAGCCATGTAATCGTGATCCTGGTCCGACGTTACGGACTGCGTGCGATCCAGACGGAAAGGGTTAGTGGCGCCGTCACCGTTTGCCGGGTTCAGGTTGGGGTTGTTGTTCAGGAGTGCGTTCGTGAATCCGTTCACGTTCGGAGTTCCGCGCTTGGCGACGAACCGAGGCTCTCCGGCAGGGTTCCTAGCTATCGGGTAGGTTCCGAAGTAGTGATCGAATGAAACGTTCTCCTGGAAAATTACAACCAGGTGTTGGATCGGCGTAGCAGTAGATTGCGGACTCGAGGCCGAGGCCGCGAACGCCGGGGTAGCACTCGGTCCCAAGCCGATCGACGCTGCTGCGAGCAACGCCAAAAGCTTCCTGGGGGCAACTGCTGCTTTGAACTCTTGGAACATCTGGTCCTCCGTGCCCTGGCGGATTCTGGCACACTACGTTTCTCGTCCGCCGGGTCAGGCTAGGGTAAAGACCAATTGTTGCGCCTGTGCGACTGTCTGATTAACGGTAAGTAAATTGTGATGGGGCAAATCAAAGGGCTGCAAACCCTGTGGAAAAACTTGCAACAGCCCTGTCTTGCCACGATGTGCTCCTCCAGTCACCAGATGCGCCGGTGATCGCAGCAGAAAACAATTCACGAGTGCGACACGTGTTTCGATTAGAACTCTGTGGAGCCAGAGATGTTGGCTATGTAGTTAGCTTTCCCTCCTTGAGCTGCCAGCTTCTAGCTCCTGGCTTCTGGCTAAGACCCGATCGCGCATGCCATTTCGACGGCGGAATGTTTCCACAATCAGGATTTCGCCTGAGTTTCAGCTACCGCTTTTGTAAGCGCGGGTAGATTTTCGCGAATCTCTCTCGTGATGTTAGCGCGCCTTTGCTCCAGGGTTGTGCTGACCGGAGGCTTTCTGGGCCTGCGTGCGAGGTATCCATCCTCATCGATATATTGTTCATCCTCGTCGGGATGTTCGTTGTTCCATTTGCGTAGCGCTTCGCGGTCCTGCTCGCGCTTTTGCGCCTGTTCGCGCGCTTTGCGCCATGAACGCATTCTCGTCTTCGAGAATACCGATCTGCATCGGATAACCTCTTTGAGTTTTTCGCGTTGCAAGATCGGAGTAGACGTTGTTGCTGCTCGTCAGATTGAATGAGTGATTCGTCGCCCCGTAGAAGTCGATGAAGTTGATGTTGCACCCGCGGCTTATCATGTCGCTGTCCTGCATGGCCACCGTATCCTTGTTGTTTTCGTCGTACCCAATCTCGATGTGACCGTTGTAATTGATTTGCGACTGCGTGCTGAACCATGGTTGATACTCACACAGAACTTTGCCAGTCCAGTTCTGTGCAGTCGTGTTCATAAGCCGACCGATCTGGACCGACGATACGTGTCCCGGGAAAGCGTCGATCGTTGTCGTCTGAGCGCCAGCTTGCTGGTTGGCTGGGCTTGTAACTTGAGGCGGCAGCGCCTCGGCACAATAGGACGGACTTCCTACTGCGGAACAGGCGCTAGTGTTGTTTGAAGTTTCGCTCAACCAGGTTATCGATTGTGCGTTACCAACCTGGACGGCGACGAGGCACACGAACAGCAGCGCTCCAAAGACGAAGCTGCGCATTGGAGAGTCCTTTCGGCGAATCTAATTTTTCTTACACCCAAAGGTCGGAGCCGATAAACCGGCGGAAAGTTTTAGCTTGGCTGTGGCGAGCACGAAGGCGCGCAATCTCTTCCAACAACCGAATGAGCGAGAGGCCCGAAAGCATCGGAATATTCACAGCCGAACACAAATTGCGCAATCAGAGTAATCCTGTAGCACCACGTACAGTTGACACTTTATGGCAGAGTGCAAGCGATGGCTCTAAGTTTCGCATGCGAGGTGAAATGTGAAGATCTGCCTCTGTGCCCCTGCTTTGTTATTGGCTACCTGGGCTTTCGCGCTACCGAGTCCGACCCCGGCGCAGTCAGCTGGCAAGGTGCTGTACGCCTTCCAGGAATGCGGCGAGCCGGCCGCCCCGCTTGTCACCGACATCCGCGGCAATCTTTATGGCAGTACGACAAGAGGTGGACTCTACGGAAATGGCTGCATCTTCGAGCTATCTCCAACCGAAAACGGCTGGGCTGAGTCTGTCATATGCAATTTTGATGGCAGCTACGGGGCTTCCCTAGTGGCTTTGATCTTCGACAAAGCGGGGAATCTGTACGGCGCCGGAGGAGGAGGCGCCTACGACGCTGGCATCGTTTTCGAACTGAGCCCACAACCGAATGGGCAGTGGACCGAGACCATCCTCCACAGTTTTGGAAATTGGGGTGACGGATGGGACGTCGAAGGCAACCTATTCTTCGACAAGAAGGGAAACCTCTACGGCACAACTAAAAGCGGAGGCGAAAAAAATGGGGGCCAGGTTTTCAAATTAAGTCCCGGCGCGAACGGCTGGACGGAGACGATCCTTTACTCGTTCCCCGGTTCCATTGCTGGCCCGGACGGCGATGGACCGATCGGAGTAGTTGCAGACCGAGAAGGCAATCTTTACGGCGTAACCGAGTCTGGCGGCGCTCTAGGGTATGGAGCCGTTTTCAAGTTGACCCACGATCCGAATTCCGACGGGTATGTCGAGACGCTAATTCACAACTTTGAACTGACCGACGGATACCAGCCAGGCTCTGCCCTGTCCATGGATTCCTATGGGCAGCTTTACGGCACAACCCTCGCAGGCGGCAATACCGCACTATGCGACTACGTGGGATGCGGCGTTGTTTTCAAGTTGGCAAAAGATGCGGAAGGAAACTGGAACGAGACGGTCTTGCATGAAATGACTGGCACGGACGGGACGTTCCCGCTCGGACCGGTCGTCTTCGATCCCAAAGGAAACCTTTACGCGGTCGGTCAACTCGGAGCGATCATGGGCATGGGATCGGTGTTCATGCTGACGCCCACCAAGAGCGGTCCTTGGACAGAGACCGTTCTGCACCTGTTCGATTTCCAGTTCCCAAACGGTAAAGACGGTCGCAGTCCGTATGCTGGCGTGATATTTGATAAGGGCAGAATCTTCGGGACAACGCTGGCGGGCGGTGTAAACGACGCCGGTATTGTTTTCGAGGGCACCCCACCACAAGCTTCGGTCAGCGCTCTGGAAGGTGCGCCTCAGTAACAGGAGCCGGCGACGGACGCGACACTCCCCAATTCAACTGCCGCGCACAATCACATCACTGTGTGATCCCAGTCCTATCTTTCTCAATTTCGACAGCAGATCATAGCCAAGGCGAAAGCGGTATAGGAAGCAATCGCTGGCCAGGAGCTAACTCCTTACAAGCTCAAGATTTTGCCTGTAACTGCTTGAGCCCCATAGATTATTTCGAGTTTTCCCGGTAACTCGATGATTCCAGAGATCTGAGGGGGGAGGGGTACCCCGAAAATCCAGCCGATTTCCGAAACGGGAAAAACTCTCTGCTCTGAGAACCTTCCGCGAAATTCGAGTCCATCTCCACAAGACGACGTGACTTTCGGTGCAAGAATTCCCGCGCTCGCCCTTCCTTTTTCTGACCGAAGTATCGAACAATAGATTCCAAACACCACCCATCCTCAATGTCAGCAGCTTCCCCAAATTCCGGCGCGTCGACTCTACAGAGCGCGATCGACCAATACTTCGAGATCGCCCTCTTTCTATTGGTCGCAACCGGATTTGTCACGCTCGCGATGACTGGCCAACTCGACGTTACCGCGA
>Ga0335085_10001320_pt1 | contig 54429 bp, 31 predicted proteins | sample Lox_Sample_45_FD_206712 | JGI IMG/M metagenome (GOLD analysis project Ga0335085, IMG submission 206712) | Soil microbial communities from Loxahatchee National Wildlife Refuge, Florida, United States - Lox_Sample_4.5 | ecosystem: Environmental > Terrestrial > Soil > Wetlands | place: USA... | reverse complement strand
CCTGTGGGACGGCAGGTCGAACTGGGATCGCACGCAGCCCCAAGGATCTGTGAAATCGTAGGAGTCACACAAGATGTGCGCTATGCGGAAATTCGCGACGAAGTGCCTCCAACGGTGTATATCCCGATGTCGCAGACACCGTATCCTCTGGATGAAGTCAGCTACCTGGTGAACACAGCAGGTGAGCGAGCGGGGTTGCCGGCAATGATAAGAGCCGCGGCGCTCGAAATCGATCCCGGTGTCCCGGTCGTGAACTTCCGTTCGGAAAAAACAGTCATCAACCGGCATTTGTCGACGGACAGAACATTTGCCCAGATGAGCAGCGGGTTTGCAATGGTGGGACTACTGCTCGCTTGTATCGGTTTGTACGGGACTGTGGCTTATGGAGTGGCGAGGCGCACTGGCGAGATTGGAGTGCGACTGGCGGTGGGCGCGGAGAGGTTTGATATCGTGCGCATGGTGGTTGGCGAGACTTTGGCTGTCGCGGTCATCGGAGTTGCGATCGGGCTACCGGGAGCGTGGTTCTTTGGACAGGCGTTGCGATCGCAGTTGTATGGGCTTGGTCCACATGATTGGGTGACGCTGGTGATTGCAGTGGGAACACTTCTGCTGGTTAGCTTTTGTGCTGGAGTGATACCGGCGAGGAGCGCGGCGGCGATTGATCCGGTGGCGGCGTTGCGGAATGAATAACAGAATTACCGCGACCGGCGCCTCTTCAATCGCGTCTCGAATTCGCGTCTCAGGCTTGCGCTGTGGTTCGGCCCGCAGATTTCGTAAGTCCGAGTGCCCCGGGAGTCCCGCTCAAGAAGATTGCTTAAGGATTACTCCTCCTATAGCGCCATGGCGCTGCGTCACTTCTTCCCTTCTGAATTCATAGCGGCCATGCGGAGCTGGGCTAATTGATACGACGAATCGGGGATTCCTGTTTCTTTTTTGGGTTTCTTTACGCGCTTGTAGTTGGCTAGCGCTACTTCCCTCTCGCCGTATTGCTCGGCTATGCGACCAAATGCGTACCAGTAGTTATCGTCGGGTTGGTCGAGATCCAAATCGTCCATGGCAGCGGTGAGCACGTCGCGAGCTTCTTTGGTTTTGCCCAGCTCTGCGTAAACGCAACCAAGAGTGTGAAGGACGTTGGGGCTGTTATTGCTGAGCTCAGCGCCTTTGAGGGCGGCTTCGAGGTCCGAGGCGTCGATTTTGCCCGTGAACAATGAGTACCAGGCGAGGTTATTGAGATCCTGGGGTTCGGCTTTGCCTTCGGTTTCCATCCTCTGTCCAAAGGTACGAGCGGCAGCGTGATCGCCGCGAGCGACCGCCAGAACGGAGAGGGCGCGCAGGGTGTCGAGGTCTCCTGGCATGCGTTGGAGGCGTTCTTCGGCAATCTGCTCAGCTTCCTTGACGCGGCCAAGATAGCGGAGTCCGTAGATGAGGTAATAAAACGCGCTGACTGATTCAGGATATTGTTTGGTCAAATCTCCACTGATAGCAGCAGCCTTTTCAAAGCTCTCCAAGACGCCGTCGGCCCTGAGAATCGCAAGCGTGATATTGAGCTTTTCAATCTCGTTGGTAGAGGAATCTTTTTCCTGCTGAAGCAACGCGAGGCCGCGGCTGGCAGTTTCTTTCTGTTCGACCAAGATGGCAGCCGCCGCCGCTTTCATGGTGGCGGGATCGGCATTGCGTCCCTTGGCCCAGAGCCGAGCAAAGGGTTGGCCAGCTAACGGGTCGTCGCCGCCGACAAGGTGGTAGTCGTCGCGAATCCAGTCGAGAAGGGTGCGGGCAGCGGTGAGATCGTTGCGCTCGATGCGATCGAGGACTTCAAGGCCAATGCCGGTGTCGTTGCCAGGCACGGCGGTGTCGGCAAGCACGCGGTACCTGCCGTCTTCCTTGACGATAAAGGTATCGCTCTTGTACTTGGCCGATGGCCATAGCGTAACGCGGTAACCAGTGGAGTCATCGCCCTGGACCTTGGGCTGCGCGCGAGCGAGAGCCAAGTCCAAGCCGAGGTCGGTGAAGTTGCCGTTACGGGCTTTTCGGATGTAGGTTTCGCGAGCCGACTTGACAAAAGTGTCGAGCATGTCGGTCGTGGCGAGGCCGACTGCACCATTACGGCTGGTGATGGCGCGCAGTTGGTCCAGACTCAGTTTGGGATCGGAGCGCAGAACGTAGAATCGCAGGGCAGTACCGGCAGGATCGTCAGGAAAAACGATCTGCGCGTGAGGCTTGGCATGACGAAGGGTGGCGGCGTCGGCGGCAATGCCAGACGCGTTATCGCCCGAGGCACCGATCTCCATTAGATCCGGAGCGACCGAATATTTGCCCACATTCTCGAGAAGGTCTCCGGCCGTTTTCACATATTCCTTGAACTGTTCATCGTTGCCGGAGCGCTTGCGGGCTTCGGAAATGGCAGCTTGAGAGCCGTTGAGAGCACCCTGACAGGCGACGATGAGGCCCACCGGCGGGGGATTTAAGGTCTCAGACTCTTTCTCCGCCTCGGCGAACTGGCCCGCGTAGAAGAGAGTGACGGCAAGGTTGTTTCCGATACCGAGATCGGATCGTTTTTCGGGAGTGAGCTTGCGGTATTCGGCGATGGAATCTTTGAGTGGAGCGTCGGGGCTGTAGCGCGCGCCCCAGGAATCGTACTCAAGGAGGATGGCGAGATCGCCGGTGGTGGAGTCGTCATCGGGATCAAGCTCGATAGCGGACTGGAAGGCGGCGCGGGCGCCGGCCCAATCGCTACCCGGACGGAAGCGGCGTCCGACGAGGTCATATTCGAGAATAAAGGCGAGCGTTTTTTGGGCTAGAGCGGACTTGGTTTCGAGCTTGACTGCGGCTTGAGCTTCGGAGCGCGCGGCTTCGCCCATTCCCGCTGCGAGTAACGCCTGCGCGAGTTGGAGATGATGGACGGATTCAATGGGATGCAGGGCGATGAGGTCGCGGTAGGAGAGGAGTGCCTCGCGGACTTTGCCCTGGTTGAGCAGACTTTCTCCGATGGGTTCGAAGTAGATGACGATGGGCTGGCTTTCGCGGACCTGCGCAACTCCTTCGCGGAGTTCGGCGGCTTCGGCCGCCGTGAAACGTCGCTTGACGGAGTCGAAGCGGATGGTGGCATGAACTGCGCCGTCAGCGGCGGCGGAAAAATCCTGAGTGAGCAAGGCGGGACCGAGAGAACGTTTGACGTTCTCCGGCAGCGGCTTCGGCTTGAATCCGGCAGGAGGGAGGATGGTGTACTGCCATTCGGTAACGGAAGCATCGCGGAGCTGGTAGTCGGTGGTGCGCTTCCTTTTGGGCTTGGCATCGGGGCTCTCGTTCTTGTTTTCATCGTCGCTATCGCGCTGCTGCAAGTCCTGCGGGAGGCGACTGAACAGGGTGTCAAAGCGAATGGCAGCGGCAGCTCCGTTGAGATCGGTGTTGCCGCGGTGGGCTTTGTCACAGGAGATGGTCAGTTCGAACTGCCTGGATAGGTCCGCCGGGTCGGAGCGGTCGACTTTATCGAGCTTGTCGGAGAGGTATTGGGATTTGACATAACGCGTTAGTTCCTCACTGACGTGTTTGCTGTCCTTGTCGGCGTAACTGCGGCGGTAGGAAGATTCGATGGATCCGTGCGGTTGTGAAATCTCGGTGATGTAGGCAGGGCCGTTTTCCGAAAGACGAATCTCGCGCTTCTCGATCAGGAGGTTGTCGGCGGCGGAGCTTTGGGGCGTTTTGATAAGCGCGGTTGTGCCGGAGCGCGCGATGAGAGCCAAGCGGTCCTGATCGGGAACGGGCAGCTGACCGAGTCGCGCATATTCGTCAGTGGCGTCGATCCAGATATCGGGAGAGCCTGGGGCGTAGACGATGGCGTGATCGAACATTCCCATACCTGGACGATCGGGGGCGACGTCTTGGCGGCTGCCCGCGTTCAGGAGAGCGATGTAGGCGGGAATCCTGGCGGCTCGGAAGAGCGCGACCAATAATGATGCTTTGTCTTTGCAGTCTCCATACTTGCGCGTGAGAGTCTCGGAGGGTGAGCGAGGAACAACCGCAGCATCTCCGAACTCCACACCGGTATAGCGAACTTCACGGCTGACATATTGCAAAATGGCAGCGGCTTTGCCTTCGCGGGACTTCTTGCCGGAAATGAGGGGAGCCACAATGGAAGTGAGATCACCCGCGATCTGTTTATCGACAAGCTGACTGTATTGCTCGGCAACGGATTGCCAGGAACTCCCGGTGGAGAAGGTGATATTGGAGAAAGCCGGAACTTCGCTGGGGAGGCCTGGATCGGCATGCTCAAATCCGTCCATGGGACCGACGTCGAAGGTGAGGCGGAGTCGGCCGTCTCTTTGCTCAGTGACGGGCTTGAGATGGGGGAGGAGTTCGGCGGTGTAGAGAAGCGGGAAAGTGGTGGGAGCTTCAAGGACGAGGCGGGCGTGGTGCATCGGCACGGAAAAGCCGAAGTAAAAACGCTGGACGGAGCCCGCACCGAAAAAAACCGAGGATTCGCGGGAGATCTCCTGCTGCTCGACGAGGGAACCGGGAGCGATCGCGGGCAACGGGGCGCGAAGCACGCGGCGATTGGTGAACACGCTCTCCTCGGTCTCGCGAGCGGGTGCGTCGGTGATGGTAGCGGGATCGAGTGGATGCACCGCATTGTCTGAAGTAATGACGCGGGCGCGCAGTTCAGGGCGCTCTTCGTGCCAGGGCTCCCAGGTAGAGGCGAGATCGGCCCACTGCTGAGCTCCTTTTTGGGTGAGGACTTTGTAGAGCAAATAGCGCGTGTGGATGGCCTTGCCGTCGCCATCAAAAGAAACGATCTCTTCGTTTTCGAGGACGAAGACATCGGCTTTCGCGGGCGGCGCAACGGCCGAAGCAGTTTGGTAGACGGCGGCTGCGTCGGGAGCAAAGTGAATGGTTTGCCCGTAGGCGTAGAGCCCGGGCAGCGCAGATAGAGCGAGTATGAGCAGCAGAGATTTTTTGAAGGACAAGTGGCTTACCTCTAGGACATAGCACGGTAACGCGGAATGGGCTGGGTCGCAAGTGCAGGGCGCACACTGGGCTTAACCGCTAAGAACGCCAAGAACTGTTGCGCAGTGGAGCAGTCGACTTATGGAACGGCCCGCGCGGCCGGACGAAGGCGTGCCGAGCTGCACAACTTTGATTCAGGGGCGCACAAAGGATCTCGCCTTCACTTGGAGCCCTACTCTTCGCGTAAGGCGACCATGGGTTGGAGCTTCGCGGCGCGTCTGGCTGGGATAGCGCTTGCCAGGACTGCTATGATCGCCAGCCCAAGACACGCCATCGTTATGATTTTGGGATCGTAGGGCTTCAGGCCGAAGAGGAGTGAGGCTGCCCATCGGCCGACTGCCAGCGCCAATATGATTCCAGTGACGACTCCGATGCCGAGCAGCCTTCCCGCCTCACCCAGCACCATCGCCAGCATTCGGGCGGGGGCCGCGCCCAATGCCATGCGGATGCCAATTTCGTTCGTTCTCCTCGCTACCATGTAAGCCATCACACCGTAGAGTCCGATCGTGGCGAGGACCACGGCCAGGAGGCCGAAGAACCCGCTGAGCATGGCCAAGAGACGTTCTTTGAGCAATCCGTTTCTAATCTGCTCGTCGAGAGAACGGAAGTCGAGAGTGATATCGGGATTTATCTCGGTCATGGTGTGTCGCAGCGCGGCGACGACAGACTCCAGCGAACCGCTGGAGCGCACGATGATGCGGCCGTAATTGTCGGGACTGTCGTCTTGCAGCTGGGGATAGAAGGCAATGGGATCGAAATCCTGGCGCAAGTCGTAGTACTTGGCATTCGCCATGAGGCCAACGATTTCGAATTCGTGCTGCTGCTCGCCTTGATAGACGTGGATCTTGAATGTGCGGCCGATGGGATTTTCAGTGCCAAGAATTTTGCGCGCGAATTCCTGATTGACGATGGCGACCTTCTGTGAGGCAGCGGTATCGTGCTGGTTGAACTCGCGTCCGGCCAGCAACGGCGTGCCGATGGTCTTGAAATATCCCGGCGTGATGTTGCCCATGTCGACCAGAGTCTTGTTCACCTCGCCATTCACTTCGACCTGATCGTTCCAGTAACTTCCGCCCAGAGGAACGGTGCTGGCCTCAGCGGCCGATTCGATCTCGGGCAACGCGCGCACGCGCTCGACGACAGTTTCCCGGAAGCCGGCGCGCTGTGGCGGCGGAATATTGAGGCGGGTGAAATCGATGTCCATCATCAGCACGCCCTCGCGCTGGAATCCGGCGTCGAGGGTGAGGAGCTTGCGCAGGCTGCCGCTAAATAACAATGCGCTGACTACGAGCACGAGCGACAGCGCGACTTGAGTGACGACAAGAATTCTGCGAAGGCTGAACCGCTCGCGCGTTGCGGTCAAGCCGCGTCCGGCCAGGCTCATCACGCGCGCGGGAGCGGTGCCGGTTGCTTTGATGGCAGGGGCGAGCCCGACAAGCACACAGGTGAGAATGGCAAGACCTGCTGTGAAGCCGAGAACGCGCCAATCCATGACGAGGCCGACGAAGATGTGGCGGACGTCTCCTTCGCCGCTCAGATATCGAACGAGGAACGAACTCAGGAGGCGAGCCAACGCGGTACCGAGTACGGCGCCCAGGAGAGCGATCACGAGACTCTCGGTGAATAATTGCCGGAGGATGCGGCTTCTGGCAGCGCCGAGCGCGATGCGCACGGCGATTTCTTTTTCGCGAGCACTGGCGCGCACCAACATGAGGTTGGTGAGGTTGGCGCATGCGATGAGGAGGACCAGTCCTGTGATGGCCAGCAGTAACCAGAGTGGCGACTCGTATTCGCGACGGAGGTTGGAGAGTCCGTTACTGCCGGGGAATGCGGCCAACTTCTTCTGCAGGTACTGCTTTCGTGCTTCGTCCTGGTAGACCGGTGGCGTGGTCTCGGCCATGATCGCGGGCGAAATGGAATCGAGTTGCGCGGTTGCTTTCTCGAGAGTCCATCCTGGATTCAGGCGGCCCATCACCGCGAGCCACCAGCCATGCCGCATGGAGAGGATCGTGTCCTCACCGGCGATGAGTGGCTCGGAGCAGATGAGCGTGGCGACATCGAAGCTGTGGCCTACATCCACTCCGTGGAAACTTGCCGGGGTCACGCCGATTACCGGGAACGCGTGTCCTTCAAGAGACACTGACTTTCCAATGGCTGCGGCGTTTCCGTCGAATTCGCTCTGCCAGAAGCGATAGCTGATTACCGCACCGGGAGCTCCGCAGCCCGGGTGATCGTCGGAAGCGTGGAAGAACCGCCCGAGGACTGGCTGGATACCGAGCACATCGAAAAATTCGCCGCTGACCCAGAGACCCTGCGCGTAGCGGACTTGTCCGCGGGTGGCGAGATTGAAGGACTGGTTGCCAAAGGCGAAGACGCCACTGAATCCGCGCTGCTGAGTACGAATCTGCTCCCAGATCGGGTCGGTGAGGAAGGCGTAACGCCCAGTCGAGCGGCCGATCGTTCCGAGATCTGTGGGACGGATAACTGCGAGTTGTTCGGGATGCGGTACGGGGAGCGTCCGCATTCTTACGGCGTCGATGAGCTGAAAAATGGCCGTGTTAGCGCCTATTCCCAAGGCGAGCGAAAGTACGCAGACGATTGCGAACACCGGGTCGAGACGCAGCTTGCGCAGGGCGTAGCGCAAATCCTGCCAGAGCGCCGGCCAGAATTGAGTACGCGGCGTGGAACCCAAGGTCACAGGCTCCTTCCATCGGCCTTCGATATCGCGCAATTCGGCGGATAAATCGCGGCCGTCGAATTCGGCGATGATGGCGCGCTCCGCTTCGTTTTCATTCATGCCGCTGGCGAGCTGCGATTCGTAACGGTCGCGCAGGTGTTGCGAGAGTTCGTCGACGATTTCGGCCTCGCGGGTCGGCTCCAGGCCACCGTCGCGGAGACGATCGCGCACGATACGTTGAAAATCAGGCATGGCTCACTCCGGTGATGCGTTGCATGGCGGTGACGAACTCCGCCCAGGTGCGGCGGTGCTCTTTAAGCATGGCCTTGCCGGGCGGTGTCAGCTTGTAGTAACGGCGGCGGCGCTGGCCCGCCTTCTCGACCCATTGGCCGGAGATCCATCCGCGCTTCTCGAGACGGTAGAGCAGAGGGTAAAGCGAGGCGACGTTGAACTTCAGCGTGCCGTCGGAGCGCTGCTCGATAAGCTGGCTGATTTCGTATCCGTGGCGGGGGCGGCTTTCGAGCAAGGAGAGGATGAGGAGCTCGGCGCTTCCCTTTTTCAACTCCCGGTCAAACATTGCGTTTGTTGTAGACATATATGTCTTAGACATATATTGCTATGACACGTTGTTTGTCAAGAGGTGTTTGGCATGCTGCAGGCTTGAGACTCGGTCTGGGCTTTATTTGTTGGTTTCGAGGGCTTCGTCGGGGTCGTAGGCGTAGATTCCGCGGATGACTGCGGTTGGTAGTTTCTTACGGAGTTGGTAGATGAAGGGGCGTGGGGCTGACGCTTTTTGTTCCGTCACTAGTTCATAGAACTGGCCATCGTGGGAGATGGTTGTGAGCTGATTCCATTGCTTGGGACGACAGCTGGCGATGCGCAGGGATTGACCCGCGGAATCGATGACGATTTCGTCGCGGAGACGAGCTCCCATGCTTCGCTCTCTTTGTTGTGCGCTGAGTCGGGCGTGGGCGTATTCGAGCAGCTTGAGCGGGAGGGACGGAACGGTTTCACGGCTGGCGATCGCAGCGATCACGCGGATGAGTCCTTCGACGAGGAAAAAGGAGAAGACGACCGTCGTGATGCGAAAAAGGAAATCGATGAAAGCAAAACCGCCAATGCTGGCGACAGCAGCTTCTCCCCCTTTTTCTGCAGCTCTTTCCATGACGAGAAGAGAGGTCGCTTCAAGACGTGCGTTCATGAACGTGTTGTAACTGTGGATGAGGAGGCCGAAGGCGAGTAGGGATTCGAGGAATCCGCCGAGGATTGAGCCGGCCGAGGGAATTTCGAATGGAGTGAACACGTCGCGATACCGCTTCGGCAAGAAGGAGAGAAGGACCGCAGCAAAAATATTCACGGGGATAACGGGACAGAGTAGGAGTTGGGGAGATTGGGGGCAAGATTACGAGGGTTCCGTGAGTGCGCTGGGGCATTGAGAGAAGCGTACCCGGAATGGACGTCGAGGATGGCAGCGTGTCTCCCTACGGAACTCCGGCCGTTGGCCTTCCACTCCCCACACTGCCGTGTGGGCCTTTTATGTTTCACCGCCATGTAGGACTGAAGCAGCGCATGTTTGCTTGAAGACGTTTTCTTTCGCCCCTTGCGGGGCTGTCCAGGATTTTCGGATATCTCCCACGCTGGCGCCGTGGGCTGCATTCGTTCGCCGCTTTTGCGGCTGGGGTTTGTGTGATCTGGATCACACTCCGTGACTCAAATCGCCAAACATTCGTGTACGAACGTAACAGGAAGAAACGCGTGCTGAAACCTACGATAGGAATGTTCCTTCCGGAGGACCCATGTCGAAGTTTCTTGCGGGGATTCGTGTTTCTTGTCCAGCCATCTTCTTGAGTATTCTCTGCTGCGCTTTCCCTCATAGCGGTTTTGGCCAGACGGCGACAAGTGGCGAGACGCACCGGCCGTTGCGCGCGAGCGAAGTGATGGCAATCCAGGCTGGTGCCGCGCTGCCGGCGAATATCGCGCACGACATTGCGACACGCGGGTTAACTTTTCGTCCGGATGAAGAGTTCCTTGGCTTAATGACCAAGGCCGGTGCTGACGACGGAGTAATTACAGCACTGAAGACCGCGAAGGTGAATCCAGACTCGACGGTAAAACCTGACATAGATCTGTTACGGAAGTTGAGTGACGCCGCGGTGTTGATGAAGAACAGGCAATACGACGAAGCCGCGAGCAGACTCAGCGAGGCTTTGGACACGAGCTTTGCCCGAATCGAAACGGGATTTGTGATGGCGGAGTTGCTGAAGCAGAGAGTGCAGTTCGGGGCATCGGTGGCGGTGTATGCGGAGATTATGCAGAAAGAGCCGGGCTTTCCCGAGTTACATGACAAGGCAAGCTACGTTCTTTACCGGCTGGGCGATGACGAGTCGGCTCTAAATGAGGCGAAAGCAGCAATTGCCGAGTATCGCGATGATGCCGACGCTCACATGAACGCCGCGCTGTCGCTGAGCCGGTTACGCAACTACGATGCAGCGATGCTGGAGTTTAAGGAAGCGCTGCGCATCAAGCCGGATTATGCGGCTGCGCATTCGGGACTCGGGCTCCTGCATCAGCGGATGGGTGACGATAAGACGGCGATTGAGGAGTACAAGAAAGCGATTGGGTTCGATCCGGAATATTCGCTGGCACACTATAACCTCGGCAACACGTATCTGGAATTGGACCGGGTGCGCGAGGCAATCGCAGAGTTCCGCGAGGCGCGCAGACTGTGCCCGGACAATCCGGAATATTGGCAGAACCTTGGTTCGGCGCTGATGCGGCAAGAGCCGCGAACGGCCGTAAAGGAATTCCGGGAAATGGAAAAGAGATTTCCGGATTTTGAAGTTTGCCATCTGTGCCTGGGACACGGGCTCGCGTGGGATAACGATCTGAAGGGAGCGGAGGAAGAATTTCAGAAGGCGATCAAGCTGGATCCCTCGGATGCGAGTCCGCACGTGGGGCTGGGAGACATTCGAGCAAAGGAACAGAACTTCGATGCGGCGCTGGAAGAGTATCGGATAGCGGAGCGAGTGGATCCGAGCGATCCGGATGCATTCAAGAGTGCCGGCAAGTTGCTGCTCGACAAAAAGGATTTCGCGGGAGCCGCGGCCGAGTTGAAGAAGGCCGAGGCTCTGGGGCAGAGCAACTGGGAGATTCATGAGCTTTACGGGAAGGCGTTGGCAGCCAGTGGGCAAGGTGATCTCGCCATCGCGGAATTTAAGGAGGCAGTGGCGCTTGACCCGAACCAGGGGCAAGTGATCTCGGAGATCGGGGTGGAGTTGGAGAAGAAGGGCGACTGGGCGGGAGCGCTGGAACAGTATCGCAAGGGTATGGATGCGGACGAGAAGCGGCTCAGCAAGGTGCAGCCGGGGGAATCGGCCTGGCATTACGATCCGAGTCCGCGAAAGCAGTACATGCAGGCGAAGGCGCGGTTCAAGGATCACTTGGTGGACCTGAAGGCGGCGGGAAAGAAAGATGAGGCTGCGGCATTAGAGCAGCGCGTCACGATGATGGAGGGGTCGGCGGGCACGGCGGAGAAAGTGCAAGAGGCGATGCACACCGGCGACGAGGCTATGCAGCAGCACCATGCTGAAGAGGCGGAGAAGGCATTCACGGAAGCGGTGGCGTTGGCGGAGAATCTTCCGCCGGGCGACGAGAACATGATCCTTGCACTCGGGCGTCTGGGGAATGCTTACGGGATGCTGCAGAAATACGACGATGCGGAAGCGGCGTTTCACCGGCAGTTGACCATCATTGAGAAGACATTCGGTCCTGCGTATCCAAGATTGACCGACCCTCTGCGGTATTTGGGAAGTATTGCTGCGGGACGAAAGAGATACCCTGAAGCCGAGAGTTATTTCTCACGAGCGTTGGAGATCAACGTGAAGGCGTTCGGCGAGAACAGCAGTCGAACCGCGGACAGCCTGCGAGCCATGGCAGGACTGTATATGGTGCAGCAGCAGTGGGAGAAGGCAGAGACCTATTTGCTGCGGGCGGTGAAGGCAGAGGAAGTCGCGTCGGGACCGGACGAGAACATGACGCTGGTTGCTGTATGGGGACTTTGCGATCTATATGACCGGTGGGGTAAGCCAGAGAAGTCTCAGCCTTGTTGGCATCGCGCGACAGGAATCATGGAGAAGACCGAAGGGATGAATAGTCCGGCGCTGAAGGATTCGTTGATGGCGGAAGCGAATGCTTTGCGCAAGCTCGGACGGGCAGCAGAGGCGCAGCCGCTGGAAGAAAGAGTAGTGAATATTCAGAAGACGGCGGCTACGCAGTAGGTTCGCCCGCACGTGGCGGCCGCGGCTAAAGCCCCTTTTCCTTCTTCGACCCAAACGCGGCGCTGAAAGCGCCGCTCTTCCACGGTCGCTTTGACATCTGCGGTAACGGCGCTCGCTTCGCTGGCGGGACAGCCGAGGCGGCTGTCCCGACGTGAGTGTTATTCGAAGCGCAGGGCTGTCATTGGATCTACTTTTGTCGCTCTTCTTGCTGGGACCCAGACTGCTAATAGCGCTATGGCGCAAAGGAACAGTGGCGTCAGAACGAAGGCCATCGGATCCCACTTCTTTACTCCGAACAGGAATCCTGTCAGAAACTTCGTCAGCCAGAAGGCTCCGGCAATGCCGATGACCAGGCCGATCCCGGCCAGCACCATTCCCTGACGGATGACCATGTTACGAATGTTTGAGGATTGCGCTCCGAGCGCCATTCTTACTCCGAGTTCCTGCGTACGCTGCTGGACCGAGTAAGCCATCAGGCCGTAGATGCCGATTGCTGCCATCAGCAGGGCTGAGGCACCGAACGAGGTGAGCAGCAGCATGTTGAAGCGCTCGCGCGATGTGGTCAGGACGACGATTTCGTCCATGCTGCGGATGTGGGCCACGGGGAGTCCGCCGGTCGATTCGCGGATCGCGGTAGTGATGGCCGATGTGAGGGTGTGTGGCTCCATGCGCGTGCGGACGATCCACCACAGGGGCGCGATGCGTGAGTTGAGTTCCGTGACTTTGTCGGGCATCTGTGCCACGGGGATATACATGGTTGGGCCCGGGTCCTGATTGAGTCCGCCATCGCGCGTGTCACCCACGATGCCGATGACCTGACGTGGCGGTTCAGCGAAAACCGGTCCCATGCCCGCGCCGATTTCGATGCGGTCGTTCAGCGGATCGCCGTTGGGCCAGAACTCACGCGCCATCGCTTCGTTGATGATGACCACTCCTGGCGCCGATCCGTTGTCGCGCTCGGTGAAATTGCGTCCACGGAGAACGGGCACTTTGAAGACATCGAAATAACCCCACGAGACCGGGAAGTATCCGGCACCACCGGTGTTGGGATTGTTGCCGTTTGGCCGCCCCACAATGTTGAAGGGCAGCCCAAAGCCGCCCTGCAAAGGCAAGCAGCATGCGGCGGCTGTGGCTGTGACGCCGGGAACCGCACTAATGCGCTCGGTACCGTCGTGAATCACTTGCGCGACGCTGGCGGTTTTCAGGAAGCGGTCGCCGCTAATTGACATCGCCATGGTTAGTACGTTGTGCGTGTTGAAGCCTGGATCGACCGACTGGAGCTTCATGAATGTGCGAATCAAGAGCGTGGCTCCGATGACCAGGACGAGAGCAAGAGCCATCTCGCTGACGACGAGAAAGGAACGCACCTTGCCACTGCGGAAGCCGACTCCGGCACGATTGCTGCTCTCGTTCAAGGCGGCTGCGAGATTTTTGCGGGAGGCGCTGATGGCCGGGACAAGTCCAAACAGAATTCCGGTCAGCAGAGAAACTGCAAGTGTGAAAAGAAGAACATTCAAATCGACTTTGACGGCTGATCCATCTTCGCCGATGCGCGGGATGCTCCCGGGATTAATGGCGAGCAGCAAGCGCACGCCCACGAATCCGAGAATGAGCCCGAGGACTCCACCAGTGAGTGATACAAGTAAACTCTCGGTGAGCAACTGACGGATGATGTGCCAGCGTCCGGCACCGAGGGCAGAGCGTGTGGCAAGTTCCCGTTTACGTGACGTGGCGCGAATCAGCAAGAGATTGGCAACGTTGGCGCAGGCGATCAACAGGACGAGGCCGACGCTGCCAAGCAAGACGTAGAGGGACGAACGCGTATCGCGGACCATCAACTCCTGCCATGGAGTTACGCCGAAGCTGCTGTTCGGTCCCAGAGTTCCGGGATATGTCGTACGGTACTGATCGGCAGCGAGTTTCAATTGAGCGTTGGCCATGGGCACGGTGACGCCGGGCTTCAGACGGGCAATCACGCCGAAGTAGTGCGCCTGGTTCGTTGAACTCATTTCAAACTGAAAGGGCAGCCAGAGATCGGCTGGATTGTCGGTAACGAATTCACGCCCGATCACGCCCACTACCTGATAGGGCTGTCCGTTCAGCTGAATATTGTTACCCACGATGCCGCGGTCTCCGCCATACCGCCGCTTCCACAGGCCGTAACTCAGCACAACGACATTTCCGCCATGTGGGCTGTCTTCGGCGGCGGTGAAGGTTCGTCCTGCGATCACGGGGGCACCGAGCACCGCAAAATACTCAGCGCTGACATGCACACCCTGGACCTGTTCGGGTTGATCGTTGCCGGTGAGGTTTAATCCGGCGCCACCGGTGTCGTACGCGGCGACCTGCTGGAGGATTCCGGTCTGCTGCCGCCAGATGTTGAACTTGGGGACGTTGGCCGCGGGAGAGGAACCTTGATCGCCAGTGTTCATCAGATGGACCAGCGATTGGGGATCGGGATAGGTGAGGGGCTTAAGGAGAACGGTATCGATGACGGAGAAAACGGCGGTGTTGGCGCCGATGCCGACGGCAATCACGAGAATGGCGATGACGGTGAATCCTGGGGACTTCAGGAGGGATCGCACGGCAAAGCGGATGTCGCGCCAGATGGATTCGGCGGAGGGAAATGCGGAGTTGGCTTGGCTTGGTGCGTTCGTTGCACTCTGCTGATTCACGGCGCCTCCTCGAGCTTGTTCACATTCAAGATGGACGGAGCAGAACCTTTAACGTTAGTGGCCGTTGGGCTCGCGTTGCTTCGCCGTTCGTGGTTCGCGCTCGCTTCGCTCGCGGGACAGCCGAGGCGGCTGTCCCTACGTGAGTTTGTCGCAGCCGGGGCATTCGGTGTAGTAGGCATTGCCTTTGTAGTCTAGTTCTTCGAGACCCTTGGCGGAGGTGTAATAGCCGCGGATAGCTTCGGGGCGCGCCAGTTCCAGGAACTTCCGAACGGAGGCTTCTGTCTGCGGTTTCGATGCGGTAGTAACGACTTCTGTTTGTTGTGCGGCGGTGAGCTGCAGGAAGTCGCGGCCATGGAGTTTCAGGCAGAGGTCGTGAAGGGCTCGGAGCCCGGTGCGGGCAATTGCCTGGGGGTCGGCAATCTCGAGTTCGCGGACCGAGTCTTCTCCGTAGTAGGCGACGGCGAGGATACGATGGAGGGGATCGAGATGCTGTGCGGCTGTGCTGACTCGGCTCGAAGCAGACAGCCAGAGGTCGAACCATTTTGTGGCTTCTCGCAGAGAGGTTGCGTCGACGTTGCCGAGGAGGACCTCGAAGATGCGCGTGACCACAGCAAATTCATCTGCGGAAAAGAATTGGAGAAGCTGCGAGGATCCTTGCTGCACGTATTCGGTTTCGCTGCCAACGGGAGGCGACCAGTTCTTGCCTGCGCTGCTGAGGGCGTGAACGAGATGATCCTGCGAGGCCTCGTAGAGGCCCGGAGGGAGTTGGGTGGGATCAATTCCCTGCCCTTGCGCAAACGCTGCGGCGAACTCGGGAAGTGCGCCACTTACCCCGGCGAGCGCGATCAGTTCTCCGAGGCGCAGAATCCAGTGACGGCGCGTAAGGTCATCGGGTTGCACAGTCTGTTCTTCCGTGTCCACTTTTCTCCTTTCCGAGAATCAAAGTCCCCACTCCAAAATCGCAAACTGCGCGATTTTGGAATGGGCCACCCTCATATCTCTCCTTGCCGCAGGGCTTTGGCGATGTGCTCTCCGGCGCGGGCTGAGATGGCCATGATCGTCAGCGTGGGCTCGTAGCATCCTTGTGTCGTGAAGACTGCTCCATCGGTAACGAAAACGTTGGGTGTGTCGTGTACTTTGCAGTTGGCGTCGACGACGCTCTTTTTTGGATCGGCTCCCATGCGCGCGGTGCCGCACTCGTGAATGTTCTTGCCGAAGATGCTGATGTCGGATTTCGCCGGAGTGACTTCGGAGAGATGCATCGCATCGAGGATGGCGTTGAGGTCATCACGCATCGCCGCGGCCATGGCGCGTTCGTTCTCTCCGTAGCTAGCATGGATATGGAGCACAGGGATGCCCCAGGCGTCTTTCTTGTGCGGGTCAAGTTCCACGTAATTGTCGGCGCGCGGCAGGCATTCGCCCTGCGCTTCCATGCCGAAGTAGTAGGGGATCTCTTCGCGCACACGCTGGCGCCACGCGTCGCCGAACTCGGGCATCAAGAAAGCGTGGCCGTAGAGTTCCTGGCTGCCGTCGCCGTCGAAGCGGTATCCGCGGATGAATTTGGAGTTGCGGTCTTTGGCCGTGCTGGTTGCGATGTTGACGTACTTGGGAATGAGGAAGCCGCAGGGGCGTCCGACGGGCTCGCGCTTGGAAGAGCGCAGAGTGGGCATGCCTCCTCCGGCGCCTTCTATCGTGAAGTGATCCATCAAATAGTGACCGACGACGCCGGTAGAGTTACCGATTCCCTGCTGGTGAGACGGTGATTTCGAGTTGAGCAGGATGCGCGTGGATTCGAGCGCTCCGGCTGCGAGGACAATCACTTTGGCGTGTGCCTCGCGGTGCGTTCGTGTCTGGCGATCGATGTAGTGGACGCCAGTGGCGCGGCCGCTGGAGTCAACTACGATGTCGCTGACGATGGCATCGCTGACGAGCATGAACTTTCCAGTGCGCGCGGCGGCGGGAAGTGTAACCGAAGGACTATTGAAGTAGGAAGCGGTGAAGCATCCGCGCTGGCATTGATCGCAGAAGTGACAGGCGGGACGTCCGCGGTGATCGACGGTGAGGTTGGCGACGCGGTCGGGCATGACGCGCCAGCCGAATTTCTTTTCGATGACCTGCCTGGCTTCGAGGGCGCCACAAGAGAGATTCATGGGCGGAAGGAACTGGCCGTCGGGCATCTGCGGGAGGCCTTCGCGAGATCCGCTGACGCCGATGTGGCTTTCGACGAGATCGTAGTAGGGCTCGAGTTCTTTGTACGAGATAGGCCAGTCTTCTCCGTAGCCGTCGCGGGTAGCGGCTTTGAATTCGTTGTCAGTGAAGCGGTAGCTCTCGCGCGCCCAGCAGAAGGTCTTGCCTCCGACCTGGCGGCCGCGAATCCACATGAAGGGTTTGTCGGCGGGGAACGTGTAGGGATGCTCCAGGTCGTTGACGAAAAACTGGTGGCTGAACTCGTCGCAGGCGTAGCAGAGGCGCTGCACAGGCTGAGTCTCAAGCAAACGCTGCTGGTTGCCGAAGCCGCGGAACTTCAGCTGATAGGGCCAGATGTGCTCGGTGAAATCGCGCGTGGGGACGCGAGGAGGTCCGGCTTCGAGCATGGCGACCTGGATGCCGTGCTCGGTGAGTTCTTTGGCGACCCAGCCTCCGCTGGCGCCGGAGCCGATGATGAGGACCTCGTGGGTTGTGGTGGGCACGAGGGGGGTAGTGTAGCAAAGTCGGATGATGTCGACCTGCATATTCTGAACAGGAAAGGAGGCGAGGATCGAGGCGTACGCAAAGGAAGGCAAGTTCCATTTCCATTTTCCAATCCTGCTATTCTTGCCCTTTCTTTCGAGCGAGGACACCATGAGTGATTCCAGCGGACCCCGCGTCTATTTTGAAAACAGCGCGCCGATTTTGCGGGTTGAAGATATGAAAGTTGCGGTGTCGTTCTATGTGGACAAACTTGGCTTTGCGAACGCGAGTTGGGGTAACGAAGACTTTACGTCGGTGAACCGGGACCGCGCGGGTATCTATTTGTGCCGCGGTGGGCAGGGACGTGGCGGGGCTTGGGTGTGGATCGGGGTCGAGGACGCGGCGAAGTTGCACGACGAGTTGGTAGCACGGGATGTTGCCATCCGGATGCCCCTGACAAATTTTTCGTGGGCGCTTGAGTTTCACGTGGAGGATCGGGATGGGAATGTGTTGCGGTTTGGCTCGGAGCCGCGGGCGGAATAGTTTGGGCCTTCGTACCTATTTGGTTTCGTCTTTTCCCCTGAGATACGTGAGCAAAGCATCCATGGGACCTCGATGGGAATCCCGCCCTCTGTGCGCATTTTCCATACCTGCCAGCGTCCAGAGCGCGCAGAAGCGAAATAAATCCATTTACCATCCTGCGAGAAGCTGGGGCAGACGTTGTGCAACTTCTCCGGAGTCAGCAACTGAAGCGCGCCACCGCGCAGATTCATGGTGACGATCTTGCTTCCGTCAGGAGTGTCGGGAGCATCAAGGGAGACGCGCCACAGCGAGGGCCACTCCCCTATCTTCTCCTCCAATCGCACCGGTCACCCCCGTCGTACGACCACAGCGGCGGGCTGGAGCAGGTTGCAGGTGCTCATGAACGGGCGATCGGATGGCACGCAGTTGAGCAGGAGTTTTCCGCCCGGGGGTTGGCAGAATAGGCGTCTCAAGTTATAGCCGGAACTACCGATAAGTAGTCCAAGGAGACTGTTCTCATGTTCCGGCGTGGGATTTATGCATTGCTGGTGTGTCTGGGCTCGGGCGCGGCGATCGCGCAGGATCTGGAGAACCTGCAGATCCATGGTTTCGCAACACAGAGTTTCCTGTACAGTTCAGCGAACAACTATCTGACGATGAAGTCGAGTTCGGGAAGCCTGCAGTGGACCGAGGGCGCCTTAAACGTGAGCGATGGGGTGAGTGAGAAGTTGCGAGTGGGGATCCAACTGCATATGTATCACATGGGGGAGATGGGGGGGCCCAATGTGCTGGTGGATTGGGTATCGGGAGATTACAAGCTGAACGACCAGGTGGGATTTCGGGCGGGCAAGGTAAAGATCCCGATGGGGTTGTTCAACGACTCGCAAGATGTGGACTCACTATTCTTGTGGACGTTGTTGCCGCAATGCAACTATCCGGATGACAGCCGGGACTTCGACCTGGCGGTGTTGGGCGGCGAAACCTATGGAGGGGTGAGCCTGGGAGAGCATGGTCGCGTGCAGTATCGCGGGTATGCAGGAGAGAACCGGCTTGATGCGAATGGCGGCTACATGCTGAGCCTGGCGGATTTGGGAATGACGTTTACGAACCCGCCGAGCGGCAAGGCGTTTGGAGGAGATCTTCGTTGGGTCACTCCATGGCAGGGACTGATGGTGGGGACGAGTGTGGAGAGCCAGAGTCTGGATGGAGTGGGAGCGGAAGGTACGGTACACATGGCGCCCGCGTTCATAACGGCGTATTACGCAGAGTGGACGAAGGGGCGATGGTACGTGGCGGGAGAGTACTGGCGAGTTCCGATCCTGGTCCAACTACAAGCGGGAAGGGAGTTTCTGGCAGTGCCGGTCGATCAGCGGTCGTGGTATCCGATGGTGAGCTACCAGGTGACCCAGAGGTTGCAGGTGGGAACGTATTACGGTCACTACATTAATAAGGCGGCCGACACATCATTGCCGGAGAACTATTCAAAGGATTGGGCGATCTCGGGCAGGTACAACTTCAACGCCAACTTCTACGGCAAGGTGGAAGGGCACTTTCTCCACGGAACCGCACTTGGATACTACAGCGGCACCAATCCGGACGGGCTGAAACCGCAGGCCAACATGATCGCGGCGCGGGTCGGATTCACTTTCTAGGCAACAATTCAAGAACATCGGAAATAGTTAGTACACCCGAGCGTGCATGGGCCATTGCCCGAAAACATGTACTACTGGCCACTCGTGGGCCAATGACCGTTGGGTATCTGTGCCCCTCTGAGTCGGTTGTCTAGTGTTACCCCGTGGACGGCCTCGAGTTGGCGTCCTCTTGAACCCCCATTCGAGAGGTAACACATGACTAGGTCCGAAGCACTTCTTCCGGTCCGGAATGACGTAGCTGGGCGCGGTTCCAGGGTTCTTCGCTGGTTGTCCCTGGCCATTCTTTTATCCAGCTTTGCCTGGTTGTCGGGCTGCGCATTGTGGGATTCTCCCGCAAAGACGAGTCAAGAAAACAAGACGGGGCATCTTGTGATCACCGGCGATCTGCCGGCGGCGCGCGTGGGAGTGGCCTGCAACGCGGTATTCAGCGTCAGCGGCGGTAATTCTCCCTACACGTTCAGCATTGCGTCGGGAACGCTTCCCCCTGGTCTGACGATGCGGGATACGACGGGAACAATCTCGGGCACACCGAGCAAGGAAGGCACATATAGCTTTACGGTCCAAGTTGCCGACCCGAAAGGGCTCACGGGAACGAATCTGTTTGAGATGGCGGTAACGAATCCGACAAGTGTGGGCGTGACCGTCAGTCCCGGCTCGACCATCGTCTCATCGTCTGGAGTACAGCAATTCTCTGCCGCGGTCACCAATACGTCGAATGTGGGCGTGATGTGGAGTGCGACAGTAGGAACGGTGAGTAGCAGCGGACTCTACACTGCACCAAAGGTAACGACCACGACAAGCGCGACCGTGACGGCCACGAGCAATGCCGATACGACGAAGTCGGCAAAGGCCAATGTAACGATCTATGCAGCAACGCAAGTGCCGGCTCTCTCGATCAGCACGACCTCCCTGCCGTCGGCAACTTCGGGGTCTTCGTACAGCAATGCCTTGCTGGCTTCAGGCGGTACGTCGCCTTATTCGTGGGCGATTACATCAGGGGCATTGCCCTCGGGATTGAGCTTGAGCAGCAGTGGATCGATCACTGGAACGGCGAGCCAAACAGGACAATACACGCTGACATTCCAGGCGACGGACGCGTCGTCGCCGCAACAGTCTGCCACGAAGTCGCTGACGCTTACGGTGAATCAGGCGGTTGTGACCGGGCCGACAGTTCCGAAGACGTTCTTCGGAGCCGACTTCAACGGACACCAAGTGTGGCCTCCGACGGATGGAATGGGTCAACAGGCGACACTGGGCGGGCTCCGTTTGTGGGATGACAACGTGAAATGGGGACACATCAATACGGCGTATGGGGTTTACGACTGGAGCAAGCTGGATGACTGGCTCGACCGCGCGCAATCGGCAAACATGGATGTGCTCTACACGCTCGGATACACACCGGATTGGGCGACCTCGGGCATTCAGCCGGGCATGTGCCTGCAACCTTCAGGATTGAGTTGCGTGCCTCCGGTAGATGTGAATGCCGACGGAACCGGTACGGATGCGTACTTCCAGGCGTTCGTGACGGCTCTGGTACAGCACGCTGCGGGGCGCATCGCATTTTATGAACTGTGGAACGAGCCGGACTGCGACTGCTTCTTCAACGGAACGACGGCGCAGCTGATTCGCATGAGCAAAGACGCGTCGGCGATCATCCGTTCGCTCGATCCGCAGGCGAAGATTCTGAGCCCGTCGTATCACAAGTACTCGATGTCGACGAAGTTTGACGATTACATCGCGCAGGGTGGGGCGGCGTACTTCGACATCGTGAATGTACACATGCGGGGTGTGGACAACGCGAATGCCAACCCCGAAGAGTTCCTGAACGTCTACAACACGGTTGAGTCGGAACTCGTAAAGCGTAACCTGACGAGCCTGCCGCTGTGGGACGACGAGCATGGAATTCTCGACGACAACGGCCTCACGGATCCTGATGAACTGGCGGGATATGTGGCACGGTCGGCAATTCTGCGGGCGAGCGTAGGAATCCAGCGGCAGTACGTGTATAGCTGGGACAGCGCACCTCCGTTTGGATTGCAGGGCAATGCGTCGGGCACGGCATGGGATGAAGTCGCGGGCTGGCTGATTGGACACTCGATCAGCGCTTGCACCGTGACAAGCACGATTTACACCTGCCAACTCGACAACGGGCAGGTCGTGTGGGACACGGCGCAAACATGCAGCCGCGGGGTGTGCTCGACGTCAAACTACACGTATCCGACGAAGTACACCTCGTATCGGGATATGGCTAGCGGAAGCCGTGTCACGCTGACGGGGAATACGGTACCGATCGGATACAAGCCGATCCTGCTGACGAACCAGTAATTCTTGCGGCTCTTTCAAAAAGCCCCATTTCTGGCCAACAGAGCCAGGAGTGGGGCACTTTTTTTCTTGCTGGGGATCGGGATCGGTGAGTCTCGACTACACGCGCAGAATCATGACTTCAGTGGCCTTGATCAGGGCGGCTGCGGTCTGGCCAGGTTTCAGGTTCATCTCGCGGGCAGAACTGGCTGTAATGATGGAAGTGATCTGCTGATCGCCGATGGAAATCTTCACCTCTGCCATCAGGCCACTGATGCGCACGGCGTCGATTCGCCCTACGAGCTGATTTCTGCCGCTGACGCGGCGGATGACCAGGTTCCGTTCAGGGGCCGTCCTAGCCCGAGTCCGGTAGAGGAGGCGGTCGACTTCACTCTGTGGAATACGGTGATGGCCTCCGGCTGTCTTGACGCTCCTAATTTTCCGCTTGTAGATCCACTGCTTGATGGTGGGATAGCTGATGCGCAGCTCGAGGGCCGCCTCATTGAGCTTCAGCAACTCTTCATTCTCCTTCACATTCAACGGACGGCGAGTTGGACGAGGGATCGGCATTCGCAGAGGAATCGTAGCGTCTGCCGACAGGTCCGTCAATCCGGGTCGCGCCGGCATCCGGCGTATCTTCGAAACACCAGTGGGACAGATATACATAACCAACCATGATTGGACAGTAGAATCATATTGCTTATACACTATTGGCTCTCTTCCGCGGGGCGGCCTAATGATATGGGTCGCTTGGGGTGTCTGGATCTGAGAGGGGTTCTCATGCAACGAAGGTTTCGCGTCACCGCGGCACTGCTGTTTCTGGGAACGAAGATTGCACTTGGGCAGGCGGGGACTGCAGAGTTGACTGGCATGGTTTCGGACAGCGCGGGCGCGTTATTGCCCACGGCAAAAGTGACTGCGACCGATCAACGGACGGGCGTCACAACCGAGACCATCACGGCTGCGGGGGGAATCTACGTTTTCAGTAACTTGCGTCCGAGTGTGTACGCGGTTGCAGCGGAGACAACCGGGTTTCAGAAGCTGGTGCGGACCGGGATCACTCTTGTCACAGGCGAACGAACGCGGGTGGATCTGTCACTCGCCGTAGGCAGTACGAAGGAGAGCGTCACGGTGGCGGGAGATGCGCCGCTGCTGCAGACGGAATCCGGGAGCATTACTCAATCGATCGACAACCAGAAGATTCTCCAATTACCGCTGAACGGGCGGACTTTCGTTCAACTGGCGACGCTCTCACCCGGAGTTACTCTTCCCCCCGGAACGCAGTTGCCGAGAATCAATGGTGGGCGTCCGCGTACGAACGAGTACCTGTTTGACGGAATCAGCGCATTACAGCCGGAGCCTGGGCAGGTTGTGTTCTTCCCGATTATCGATTCGATTCAAGAGTTTAATGTTCAGACCAATGGAGTACCGGCGGAGTTTGGCAGATTCAACGGCGGGGTCGTGAATCTCTCCACGCGGAGCGGGGCCAATCGGTTTCACGGAAGCGTTTATGAGTTCTTTCGCAATGAGGCCCTGAATGCCCGGAATTACTTTGCTCCGGCAAATCAGAGCAAGCCCGAGTTTCGGCGTAACCAGTACGGAGCCGCTCTCGGCGGACCAATCGTAAAGGACCGTACATTCTTCTTCGTCGATTACCAGGGAATGAAGCAGGCGATCGGCACGGTTCGGACATCGACCGTTCCAACCATTTTGGAGCGGAGTGGAGATTTCACCGAGCTTTACGGCGCCACAAATCCGGTGCTGTTTGATCCGGAGACCACGGTGCAGAACGGCACAACCTTTACGCGGGTTCCGTTCACTCCGACGAACGTGATTCCTACCGATCGGATTGATCCCTCGGCGCTGAACGTACTGGATCATTACCCGCTGCCTACGAAACCTGGCACGGCCAACAATTTCACCCTTGTTGGGAACGATCAGGATCATCAGAATCAGTTCGACGCTCGGGCAGACCACAAATTCTCAGACCAGAACCAGGCATTTGGGCGCTACTCGTACTTTCATGACGTGGATCAGCCGGTTCCGTATCTTCCGGATGGAAGCGGGAACATTACGACGGGGGTGATCGGATGGACCAACACGCTGGGGCAGCAGGTGGTGGGCAGCTACATCCACACCTTTAACGCAAAAACGCTGAATGATCTGCGATTGGGTTATTCCCGGCGATCGTTCCAACGACGAGGAGTACAGCTCGATTCGTCTCCATCTGACAGTCTGGATGTTCCGGGAATTCCGACGAATGGGGCATTTAACAACGCATTGCCGATCTTCAACATTTCGGGATATCAGCAGATCGGGTCGCCTTCGAACACCAACTCAAATTTCCGTACGGACGTTACGGAACTTGTAGATACGGTTTCGCATCTGGTCGGAAAGCACGCGATCAAGTTTGGCCTCGATTTTCGCTGGGAACGGCTGGATGTGATTCAGCCTCCGAACCCGACAGGAACATTCCAGTTCTCTCAACTCTTCACGGATCAGCCCGGAACCGCGAAGACTGGAGATCCGCTGGCGAGTTTTCTGCTGGGTCAGGTGCAGACCTTTTCAATTGATCTACAGGACAAGGTTCTGCGTCCGCGAGCGCACATTCAGGAATACTTCGTGCAGGACGACTGGAAGGCGACGCGCCGTCTCACCGTGAATGCCGGAATTCGCTGGACGCTAAATTTTCCATCAACTGAAGTGGACAACCAGGGAGCCATCTTCAATACGACTACGCAGCAACTCGACTACCTTGGGAAGGGTGGATATCCGGATACGGCACGCGAATTACACGGGCACGACTTTGGACCGCGCGCAGGACTCTCGTACTTGCTACAGGACAAGACGGTGATCCGCGCGGGTTATGGCCTGGTGTGGATTGAGCAGACTGGAATTACGACGCCGTTTACAATTCCGCAATTTCCGTTTCTGCAGACGACGAACCAACGGACGCTGGACAACATCAATCCGGCATTTGTGCTTTCGGGCCGGCCCAGCGTGGAGCCGATTCCTCTGACGCCGGATGCCGGTCTGGGACAGGGCGTGTTCACGGTGAACCGCGATCTCGGTTCCGGGTACGCGCAGCAATGGAACCTGGCGATCCAGCGCGAGATCACGCGGAACCTATCGTTTGAAGTGGCATATGTGGGTTCCCACATCACGCACGTGGGAATTCCGGACGTGAACATCAATCAGCTTACGGTTGAGCAATTGGCGACCGGGTCGGCGTTGCTGCAGAAGGTGGCGAATCCCTTCTTTGGAGAGATTCCGCGATCGTCGTCGCTAGGAGATCCGACGATTGCCGCAGGGCAATTGGAGAAGCCATTCCCGGAGTTTCTAACTGTGGCTCCTTACAGAAACAACGTAGGCAGCACGGTGTACCACGGACTTGAAGCCAAGCTGGAGCAGAGGCTCTCGCATGGATTGTCTTATCTCGTGAGCTATACGCATTCGAAACTAATCGACACAGCGTCTTCGGTTTTCGACGCGTCGATCCTTACGGGACCCATAGCGAATTTTCCGGTAGCGGACAGCTTTAATCTGCGGCGCGAGCGGGATTCATCGACGGGGGACATTCCTAACGTATTTGCGGTGAGTTCAACGTGGGACCTTCCCATTGGGCGAAGCCACAACCTGCATCCGTCGGGTGTGTGGGGAGTCCTGGCGAATGGGTGGCAGATCACGGGAGTGGTCCTGCTGCAGTCAGGTATGCCTTTCGCGATCACCCAGACGACGAACTTCAATTCGTTTGCCGGATTCGGGGTGCAACGGCCCAACGTGGTGGCGCCGCCGAATCTGCCAGCCGATCAGCGTACCCCGGCGAAATGGTTTAACACGACAGCATTTGAGGTGGCTGCGCAATTCACGCTGGGCGATGCCTCGCGGAATCCGGTGCGCGGGCCCAATTATCACGATGCCGATGTTGCGTTTATCAAACACACGGGGATTGGGGAACGCGTTGACCTGGAGTTCCGCACGGAGGTTTTCAATCTGACCAACACTCCGGCGTTCGCTCAGCCGAACGGAACGTTGGGCAACAGCGCGTTTGGGACGATCGTGGCGACGGCCACAGATCCGCGCGTGATCCAGTTTGGGCTCAAGATGAACTACTAGGAGCCAGAAGGGGCTGCGGAGAAGCGTGCTAGACTGGCGCTTGCCTTCCCTGTTGCAATCCCTGAAACGACGGCTGTTCTGGATCGTTGCGCATACCTGCTTCACTCTTTACCGCTGGTTTCCGGTCTTCGGATCGCTGAGGGCATCGCTCGCCATCATTCATCGCGATGGGAAATTCCTTGTCATACATAGGAATGACGGACGCGGTCTGGGATTGCCTGGTGGAATCAACGGATGGCGGGAAGACGAGGAAGTCGCGTTACGTCGTGAGGTGCAAGAAGAGACTGGGCTCAGCGTAGAGAGCGCGAGGGTGGAGATGCGGTATTACAGCAACGCGGATGTGCCGTGCAATATCGCGGTGTTTCGCGCCGAGGCAAATGGGGAACTCAGGGATTCGTGGGAAGGGTCGCCACGTTGGATGAGGCTAGAAGAATTGGAGCCACGGATTTTGGAGAGCCAGCGTGCGGTGGTGGGGCTGATGAGAGGGATTGTGGAGCGGAGGATGTGAGGGTCGTGGAGTGTTCCGTCCGAGGATTAATTCGACGGCGAGGTCGTCACCGGCATCAATTTCTTTCGCCCGCTGCGGGGCTGACGGCGTCGGTTCACTTGCTCACCCACGGCTTGCGGCGTGGGCTGCATTCTTTCGCCGCTTCGCGGCTTCTCAGTTTGCCCACGCTGCAGAAGAATTATTGCCTGCGATTCAGCTTGTTCCCGGTGCCAGACCCCTCCGGCGCGGCTTGTCAGTTGCCTGTGCCGGAGAGCGTGACTACCTGCGGTGAGGATCCTGCGGCGTAGTTGAGGGTGAGGTCACCCGTAATAGCTCCTTGCACCGTAGGGCTGAATGCCACACCCAACGTACAGATGGAGTTAGCGGGGATGTTCACGCCGCAGGGCAGACTGCCGCCTGAGGTCGAGACGAACTGCCCGCTGGGGACCACGCTGTTGATGGGCACAGCACTGAGCAGGTGGTTTGTGACCGTCACGACTTGAACCGAACTGGTGCTACCTACGGCAATCGTCCCAAAGGCAATGTTTGTGGGCGACATTGTCACGGCTAGAACACCGTTGCCGCTGGCGTTCTGCACTTGCGTGCTGACGGATGCATTGTCAATCACAGTGATGCCGCCAATGATGGTTCCCGTCACCAGCGGAGTAAAGGTAACGGTCACGGTGCAGGCCTTGCCGGCATTCAGGTTACCGCCACAAGGAGTGGTTCCACTCGGGTTCACGACGTATGGGCCACTGCCAGTAACGCTGGAGATGCTGATTGCCGTCGTGCCTGTGTTCTTGATCGTGACTGTCTTCGAGCTCGAAGTATTCAAAACTATGTTGCCATAGCTCAGGTTGGCGGGACTAAAAGTCAGTGGGGCACTGGGGCCATTTTGTCCGTTGCCGGTCAGGCCTCCAGAGATGGGGCTGCCGCCGGCACTGTGCGTGATGGTCAAGGCACCCTTGATCTGTCCATTGAAGGTCGGGGTAAAGGTCACACCGAAGGTACATTTGGCCTTGGCTGCCAGAGTACCGTTACAAGGGATGGTCCCGTTGCCGACTGCCGAAAAGTCTCCGCTGGTCGCCCAGGTAAAGGTCAGGGCCTGTGTCTGATTGTTGGTCAAGGTCATGGTCTGCGGAGAGCTGGAGCTTCCCACATTCGTAGCCGGGAAGGAAAGATTGGCCGAGAGCGAGGCTGCCAGTTGGCTGGTTCCAGTTGCCGTGACTATGTGCGGCGCACCGGGCGCATTGTCGTTAATGGTGACCGTGCCGGAGTAGGCTCCCGTCACGACCGGAGCAAACGAGATCGTTGCCGTGCAGTGTTGACCGGGGGGGAGAATGTTTCCCGCGCAGTTGTCGGTATCGGTAAAACCTCCGCTGGCCTGGACCGAGTTGATGGTGACGTTGGTGAAACCGGCGTTGGTCACGGTGATTGCCTGTCCGGCGCTCGAGGTGTTGATAACTTGACTGCCGAAGGTAAGGGCCGTGGGAGCAACGGTGAGTGCGGCAGAAACTCCGATGCCAGCGAGAGCCACCGTTTGCGGGCTATTGTTCGCATCGTCAGTAATGGTGAGCAAACCGGTGCGCGTGCCTGTAGCGGATGGCGTGAAGAAGATACTGATCGTGCAGGAAGCGTGTGCGGCGATCGGTTGCTGACAAGTGTTGGTCTGGAAGAAGTCACCGGTGGCGAAGATGTTGGTGATGTTCAGCGCCACCGACTGATTGTTGGTGACAGTCTCAACAATGGCATTGCTGCGAAGCTCGACCTGCTGGTTGCCGAAATTGATGGCGACATTCGACAGCAGGACGGGTCCGCTTGCACAAGTGCTGGCGGGAGGGAGCGAGGCGAGTTGCGTATACCAGAAGGGCGTCGTGGTCCTGGTGGAGGGCAAGTATTCGCCAGCAACCCAGACGGTGCAGCCGTCGGAAGGGTCGAGGACGGCGCTGTACCAGTCGCCCCAACGGTAAGCGAGATTATCTGTGCCCTGAGCGTCGGCGTCGGTAATGGGGCTCGCGATGTAGCCGTAGGTAGAAGCGGTTTGCGCTGCTGGATTGAAGTTCAGGCTGTCGAGTCCGGGATGTTGATTGACACCACTGCCGGAGATGCCGAGGATGCCTTGCAGATTGCCCGCTTTGTCGCGGACGATGCTGGGAAGAAAAACATAAGCGGTGCTGTCGGAGGGATCGACGATGGGATAATCCGCGGCGACAAAAACGGCGTTGGGAGCGGCGGCATGTCTTTGCAGAACGCGGACATCGGCTTCCGTCTGGGTAAAGCTCGTTGCATTGGGAACTATCTGAATCACGTGCGAAGAGGTCCAGATACTCCCCTGACCGCCGTTCGAGGTGTAGTGAAAGAACTGCTGCATACGGTCAGCGACGGAATCGATCTTTACGCCGCCTGCTGCGGTCGAGGGCTGCGGGATACAGACAGTGTTGTAGTAACTGCCGGGATTGAAGCAGCCGAGTTGGTCGCCAGCGGCCTGAGTCGAGGGTAGATCCCAGCTGTTGACCAAGGTCGGTGTTGGGGTGGCTGCGGTCCAATCGATCGTCCATTGCTCGACGCCCTGCGTATGGTTGGGATCGGTGAGATAGGTGTGAGTATCCTTGGGCGGCTCAATCATGTACGTGAACATCTCACCATCAGCGGCGATGGGAGGTGTCGTATCGCTGTTGTTGGCCGGCACCCAACTGCGGCGCTGGTTGAAGGTCGAGAGTGAGTGCGCGACGATACAGGCTGGTGTCTTGGAATTGTTCACCCAGGGATTCGCAGTGCTGGCGCGCAGCCCGGCGAGATCGGCGGCACAAATCAGAACGCCATTGATGTTGGACTGATTGTTCACATCCTGCAGGTCGTAGCTAACCCAGAGCGCCTGGTCCTTGGCGGCAGTGTAGGGCGGCGTTGTGGTGGTGGAAGTCTGCCACAATCCGGCCTGCGGATAATCCGGATAGTAGAAGTTGCCCTGAGCGTTTTTGGGAATGACCAGATCGAGGTCGTACTCCATCGCAAACCAGGCAAAGTTCGGATCGGAGAAGTCTTCGACGTTGCTGATAGCGAGGCACATGTAATTGTGTCCGCCACCGGCCGCGGTAACGCGCCGCTCGAGAACCCAGCGGTTGTAGACGTTGTCGTGGAGAAATTGGGAGTTCGGGGTGTAGGCGGTTCCGCAATGCGTTGTGTTGCCGCTGTTGTTGCTGTTCTGTGTCCAGGGAAATGCGTCCGACTTGGCGTTGGTGTTCCCGAAAAACTTTACCGGCTGGTTGGTGCTCTTCCACCAGCACTGATATCCGCTATTGGCGTGCTCGCAGTATTGCAGAGTGCCGACGGCGATGGTCGGGTCAGGTGCAGCGCTGGCATTAATCCTGTTCTGAACGGTATTGAGTCCCGGAAAGGTGCTCATCGTCTGGGCCAACGAGAGACTAGAGGACATGGGAATAAGACAAAGAAGAACGGCCACCAATTTGGCTCGAGGGGTCAACGCGGGATGCTCCGTGTTCAGAGTTGTGGGGGGTTGGACTGGGGGTTTAAGCATTGTAACTTCCAATCTGCATGAGGTAAACAAGCAATTATGTCTATATTTATGAATAACTTAAGCGACATTTCCTAAACCGCTTCAGCTTGGCCGGTTTCTGGCGTTTTGCCCTGATAACGCGACTTCATCTTGCGGTATTTCTGCCAAATACGGACCGGCACGAGCGCATAGGCGTGTGGGACGATCTGGTCCTTGGTGCGCAGTATGCGGTGTGTCATCCGATCTTTTGTGCGTTCGAACCAAGATGCGGGTTGCGTGCCCTCGGTGACGGCGGCGTTTACCGGCCAGCTGCCGCCGCACTCTTTGCGCCAGTAGACCACATAGCGCTCGACCTTCCTCTTCAGTTCCGGCGATAGAACTTCGGGGCGCTCGCGCTTCGCAACGATGGAGGAACTCTTCACGCCCGAATGGTGGTCTCCGTTGTAGACGGCGGAGCGGTCGGCGCCTTCGAGCGAGGCCATCTTCGGGTCGAAAGGAATCCCGACGAAGTTGCAGATGGCGCGCAAGCTTGTCTCCGGCTGGCGGACGAGGTCGTCATACTGCAACTGGTAGATCTGGGCGCCGCGGCGGACAAGTTCGTCGGCTTCCTGCTTCATGCGGCGATAGCCGAAGATGGCCCGAAGATCCATGCCCGGGCGCGCGAACCAGGGAGACTTCATGGCGGCGCGGATGATGCTGCGGCAGACGTCGGCGGGGTCGCGCCAGATTACGATGAACTTGGCCTGCGGATACCAGTCGGCGAACTGATTCATGCAGTCGTAGTATGTCGGCGACTTGCATCCCCAAATAGTTGCGCCTTTGTGGGAGGCGTACTGCTGCGCGACGGCACGAAAGGCGTTGGGCAGGTCGGTGATGTTGGGATCGACCTTTGTGGCGTCGATCTTGTGGCGCGTGAGCGCGCCATTCCAGGAATCGACTTTGTTCAGCCACCAAGCGCTTTTGCGCGGGATGAAGAAGAGCGGCGAGAGCGTCAGCATGTCGCACTCGTACATCAATCCGATCTGCGGATTCTGATTGAGCAAGGCGTAGAGCAGCGACGTGCCGGAGCGCCACATACCGACAACAAAGAGCGGACCGGCGGCCATGGTGCTTTGGGGCGCTGCCTTCATTGCTTCGGGTTCGTGCTCGGCTACGTTCATGGTTTCAGGTCTTCGGTCTTCGGTCTTAGGTCTTAGTTCTTTTGGACTTGCTCAAAAATCTTCATCAGGTTGCTGTAGGCCTGCTGCGGGCCATATTTGGTTTCGCTCAACTGACGTCCGCAAGCGCCCATGCGGACGGCTTCTTCGGGCTGATCGATTAGTTGCTGAATGCTACGCGCCAATTCGTCCGGCTCGCCCGCTTCGAAGAGCAGGCCGGACTTCCCTTCTTCCACAATGTACGGCAAGCCTCCCATGCGAGAGGCGATTACAGGCTTTGACGCCATGAAAGCTTCGAGCACTGTTACCGGAAAGTTCTCGTACCACTCCGAGGGAAGAACCAGGCACAACGCGTTGCGCAGGATGTTGAGCTTTTCGTCGCCGGTCTTGAATCCCAGGAACTCGATGTTTCGAATTCCCTTCTCGCTGACATAGGTTCGGAGTTCCTGCTCCATGGGGCCGCTGCCGAGAATCTTCAGGGCAACGTGCGGCAGCTTTTCAAACGCGCGAATTAGCGTCCAGCAGCCCTTTTCCGGGGAGAGTCGGCCCATGAAAAGTGCATAGTTGTTCGCAGATTTCTGATCAGCGAACGGTGGCGCTTCGACGAAGTTTGGGCGAACAAAAAGTTTCGAGTCCGGCACGCCTGCTTCTCGCATCTTGATGCGAAAGAATTCGGTGAGGCAGATGAAGCCGGAGATCTTGTTGACCATCCCAGCCATGCGGTTCAGGCCAAGGGTTGCCGCATAGAGGCCGCTTAACAACGTACTGTCTTTGTAGCAGCGCTTGCTGACGGCATTGAGGTAGTTGCCGTCTTTGCACGCTTCGCAAACCCGGCCCTGCGTATAAAAGAATCCGTTGGGACAGAAGGGGCGAAAGTTGTGCAGTACCTGCACCGTTGGGACGCCCATCTGATGCAACTTGTGATAGGCCGCCGGGGAGATCAGCGGATAGACGTTGTGGATGAATGCGACGTCCGGTTTCATGCGCTGGACCACGTCTTCCAGTTCGCCGCTGGTCTTCCAGGAGTAGATGCTCTGCGGGAAGAAGAGCGCCTTGTCGAGCAGCCCGTATTGTTTGATTTCGTCGTTGTGGCGGGAGTAGAGGTGGACCTCATCTCCGTGCTTCTTGAGAAGTTCGGTTTCAGCGCGAACGACGGAGTCTTCGCCCCCGAATTGCTGGTACGCGCTGTGAACGAGGAGAACTCGCATGCATGGTGCCGTTCCTGCTGGCTGGCGCTAAAGCGCCACTCTGGCACGGTTACGCTTGCTGCATGTTACGCTTCTGGCACGGTTACGCTTCCCCGGTTACACGTGCACAGTTACGCTTCCTGCTGCTTTCTGATTCCTAATAGCTCCAGCGTGATCTGCCAGACGAACTTTGGATTGTTGACCAAATATCGCTTCCAGAGGCGCTTGGGATCCTGATAGATGCGATGGAGCCACTGCGTTCCCGTGAATTTCATCCAATAGGGTGCGTCCTGGATGCGGCCGGTATGCATATCGAATGCTGCACCAACTCCGAGCATCAGCTTGGCATCGAGCTTTGGACCATATTCGTCCATAAACCGCTCCTGCTTCGGCGTGCTCAGGCCCACCCAGAAGAAGTCCGGTGTGGTTTCTGCAACTTTACGAATGAGGTCCTTCTCTTCCTCCGCGGTGAGCGCGCGGAATGGAGGCGTATAAGTACCGACAACATGGAGTCCGGGGAAACGCTCGGTCAGCGTGGCTTTCAAGTGGTCGGCAACGCCATCGTTTCCGCCGAAAAAGAAATGTTTGTACCCCTTGGTACGCGAGAGATCACAGATCCGCAACATCATGGTGGGACCGGTGACCTGGCGCATGTGGAACAGCCCGCGCAGCCAACCGACCCAGACGGTCGGGCGGCCGTCAGGAATCGTCAGCAGCGAGTGATTGATGATGCGCTTGAGGTTGGCGTCCACCTGCGCTTCCATGACGCCTTGCACGCCTGTCACGCAGACGTAGCCCTTCTCGCCGTTCGCGATGGCGCTTTCGAGACGGTCAAGCGTGCGGTCCATGCTGGTGGCATGGACGCGCACACCCAGGATTTTCACGCTACTGTCAACCGCGGGATTCGGCATTGGATTCGTTCTCGAAACCGTCGGTGGTCGTTTGTCGTTAGTCGCTAGCAAGACCCAGAACCGGTCCGGGTTTGGCCAAACGACCAACGACTATCAACGAACGACGAGGCTCAGATTAGTCGCCTGCGACTTCCGCCAGTTCGCCGGCTTCCTTCTTCTTCAGTTCGCCCTCGATCCACTTATAGGTGACGGCCAAGCCCTTCTCCAGCGGAGTATTGGGCTCCCAGCCGAGTACCTTGCGGAGCAGGGTGTTGTCGCTGTTGCGTCCTCGGACGCCTTGCGGTTTGGACATGTCGTGCTGCTTCGTCAGGTTCTTGCCGGCGATGCCGCAGATCATGTCGACCAGGTGGTTGATGGAAACCATTTCGTCGGTGCCGAGATTCAGGGGTTCGCGATGGTTCGAGGCCATCAGGCGGATGAGGCCTTCCACGCAATCATCGACGTACATGTAGGAACGGGTCTGAAGACCGTCGCCCCAGATTTCGATGTCGCCGCCATCTTTGGCCTGCGCGACTTTACGAGAGATGGCTGCAGGAGACTTCTCCTTGCCACCGTCGTAGGTGCCGAGCGGTCCGTAGACGTTGTGGAAACGGACGATGCGGGTCTCGAACTTGTAGTCGTGATAGTAGTAGCGGCATAGCTCTTCGGCGAAGAGCTTTTCCCATCCGTAGCCCGGCTCGGGATCGGCGGGATAAGCATCTTCTTCCTTCAGGGGAACAAGGTCGGCGCTCTTTTGCTTGTACTGCGCGTACACGCAGGCCGACGAGGAGAAGAGATACTTCTGCACGCCGTTCTGCTTGGAGGCATCGAGCATGTGCGCGTTGATAAGGATGTTGTTCTTGGAGATGTCGGCCAGGAACGCGGTGATGTAGCCGATGCCGCCCATATCGGCAGCGAGGTTGTAGACCTGGTCGATGTCGCGAGTTGCGGTGAGGCAGTTCTCCCACAAACGCAGGTCGAGAATTTGAAAATCGTCAGCCGCTGAAGCTTCGTACTCGGGATATTTGATATCGACCCCGCGCACCCAGTGGCCATCTTTCTTCAAACGCTTGACAAGATGATGACCAATGAACCCACCCGCCCCAGTTACCAGAATCCGAGTCTTGTTTGCCATTGCGATTTACTCCCCCAGTAAGGTTGTTGTTCAGTTTCGGTGAAAATCCTTGTTACCGTTACGGCTACTGCAATTCGAGACTGCTAGCTTCGAAAGTTCGTAGACTCATCTTTCGGCGCTCGAGCGCAAAGTTGAGTTGAATCTTCGGGTAGGTGCGAACGAATTCCGCGTACCCGAGGATTGAGAAATACAAAAGCGGACAGTGCCAGCTCAATTCGTCGTTAAAGAACGAGTGCATGGTAAGCATGCCGAGCAGGGCGAAGAGCTCAAGAGCGAGCTGGCGCTGATCGGGAGTGAAGATTTCGCTGCGGATGCAGCGGTACAGATACCACCACGCGGCGATCAGAGCAGCGGCGAACGGGATGAGACCCCAGAAGCTGGTGCCGATTAAAACTTCGATCCAGTCGCTGTGCATCATGGCGGCAGCGCCGACGCCGAGCTTGCCAAGGACGGCGAAGCGGCCAGCGGCATATGCGCCGAGGCCTGTCCAGGGGTGATGCATCAACTGCTGGATACCGTATTCCCACCAGGCGGTACGTCCGCTCAGTGAGCCAATAGCAGCGTCGGACTGGTCACGCTGGGCGACGCTTACGGCGAAATCCCACAATTGCGGGAAAAGGCGGTCGTTCAGGATGGCAGCCATCGCAACGAATGGCACGGCTGCGATACTTCCCCAGATGGCGATCTTGCGGAGGCGTGGGGTGAATGCAACAACCACAACTACGGCGAAGATGAAGGCAGCTTCGGCGTTTCTGGTTTTGGACAGCACCATGGAAACCAGACCGAAAGCGAGGAGCAGCATGTACCAGGCGCGATCCTTTGCTTTGCCAAAGATGGGCATCAAGCGACAGAGTGCGATGATCGCCAACACGGCACCCGAGGTTCCCACGCTGTTCGAGGCTTCGACGGGCATCACGCCGGTGAGACGTCCGCCATCCATCGCTTCGGACGGCCAGATCGGGAGGTTGCTCCAGACACCCACCAACGATATGCCGTAAAAGGTGAGCGTCCAGTCGACAAGATTCTTATAGGTAAAGAAGCCCTCAGCGCTGGCGACGATGGAAGCCAGCAGCGAAACGTCGGCGAGGAATTCGAACGACTTGTAGGCCGTCCATGAGGGATTCACCGAGATCGGCGTGGTCGCGATGCAGACCACACAGTAGATGGCCATCGCGCCCGGGATACCGCGGAATAGCGCACCGAGCCAGTTGGGCTTTTTCAGAATCAGCCGAATGATCAGCGAGAGCGAGACGAAGGCCTCCGGCAGGATTCGCAGCATGGCGTAGGCATCGACAGGATTCTGCTGCGCCGCGCCTACGTCGCGGATGCGGAAGACCAGCATGCTGAAGAAAATGCAGAACCAGAGTGGATGCCACCAGGTCCAGTTGCGCCGGAGTAGACGCGCATTCTCTAAGGCTTCAGGGGCTGCCTTGATGATCAAAGCGATGAGAGGAATCGAAATGACAACGACGGCGGCAACAGCTAAAACGCCGTAGGGCGAAGAACCGGCCAGCAACGAAACGCTGACGGAGATCCCGAAGCCGACGAGCACAAACAGCAAGAGCAGCCACGCCGACTTGGCACGACGAGGCGCACCGTGAGGCTGCGGTTCGCGCTCGCGGAGCTCGAGTCCGTTGCTTGCTGTCGACCGATCTAGAATGCTGGAACTCATCTTTATGTTCTAGCGCCCCTCTTGCAGTGCTTGCAGCACGCCGTAGTAGGCGGGCTTCTTTTTATAGTGCTCATCAAACAGAACCGGCTTGGCGTTTGGCAGATTCTTCCAGTCCGAAGTACGAAGCCAGCTATAGCGATCAGCGATGCCCCAGGTCATGAAGCCGATGCAGTTGGAATCCTTCAAGCAGGTGCGGGCCACGTTGTAGAAAACTTCTTTCTGCTTTGCGAAGGCTTCCGGAGTGTCTTCGGGACCCTGATAGACGTCCATTTCGGTGACGTGTACTTTCACACCGGCTTTGCGAGCGCTATCAAGGAAGGCCTTGAACTCGTCGAGATAGGTGGGACGAAGTTGTGGCAATTCCCAATGCATCTCGGTGCCTACGACATCAATGGGCGCGCCCTTCTTCTTGACGCGATCGACGAGAGCGAAAAACTCGTCCGCCCGCTGCTTGTCGATGCCACCCTGTCCGAAGGTGTCGTTGAGCAGCAGGAGTGCCGTGGGGTTGGCTTCCCGGGCATATTGAAATGCCTTCACGATGTAGTCGTCTTCGCCCAATATCCGCGCCCAGCAGCCATTGTGCGTGGGATTCGTTGGTTCGTTGACAACCTCCCACGAATAGTAGGTATCGCCACCATGGCGCACGACGGTTTGAATATGCTCTTTCAGAATCTGATCGAGTTCTTTCGGGGCCCAACCGCCGCAGCGCTGGTCCTGAAAGTTCAACCACGGCGCCGACGTCATGTTGCGGTAGACGAGGCAGTGTCCCATGAGTTTCATGTTGTGTGATTTGGCGAAACTCATAGCCTCGTCCATGGGATCGAAATTGAAACGTCCCCGCTGCGGCTGCGTGATGCCTTGAAACACAATGGAGACAGCTGCGTTGAACTCCTTACCGAGTACCGGCTTGTATCCGGGATCCTGATTCCACATGCGTCCCTGGATGGTCGTGCCAACCCAGAACCCCATCGGGTCGGCGGCCTGGCGAAGAGTTCCGTTTTCAGACGCGGCGTCTTTTTTCTGCGACGTCGCCAGGGGAACTAGTAGGAACATCATCGCCAGAAACGCTCCAGATTTCTTCATAACCTCGGTCATAGTTTGGGTGGTAACTCCCGGCTGATTACTAACGGGTGGTTGCCATCTCCGCAGGCATTTCTTCTTCCAAACGAGCGGGATAGCCAGCTCTCACCAGGGCTTCTCCAGCGTATTTCGTGACCATGGCGACCTGGGCGTAACTGAGCTTGGAGCGCCATCCGCCAACCGATCCGCTGCGCACGAATCGCGCGTCTTCGCGGTCCACATTGTGCTTGCGCAGGAGAGTTCCCTTCCCGAGCGTGGCACCGGACTTCTTGGCTTTTTCTTCTTTCTCGCGCATGGCGCGGAGCGAGTTGTTCTCGACGGCACGGCGGATCAGTTCGCGATCGCGGTCGATGCCGAGGAAGTTCAGCATTTCGACGAGTCCGCTCTCCGTGTCCTTGCGCAGATCTTCATAACGAAGGACGAGCAGGTTGCCGCTCTTCGCCAGCGGACAGTTCACCCAGGAGTCGACATGGGACTGCCAGGATCCGAAGCGGGTGACCTTGCCCTTCAGGAACGACTCGATGTAGCCGTCCATACCCTTGCCCTGGTCGAAGTACCGGGAGAAGCCCATTTCCTTGTCGCGCGCCCAATTCGAAAGCATGACGTCACGCAGATCACGCATGAGGTAGACGGCGCGCTTGTACCCCGAACGATACTGGTGGTGTGTCTTGATGAAGCGTCCGCCATTGGGTAATACGGCTTCTGCATTCTGGTGCGTTCCCAGCTCCGGTAACAACTGGTTCACGTTGAGGAAGCCGGCCGTATCCTGGGTCAAAATCTCGAACAGCACAAAGCGTAGCCACGTATTTCCGGAGCGCTCGAAAGATGCGAACATCACATCGCTGTCGTTCAGTCCGCGATGCTCCCACCACGATTTGGGCATGCGGAGTTTCGTGCGGGACGCTCTATAACGAAGTGTCTTGATTGCGTTCATTCTTTAACTCTCCCCTTCCAGGACCGGGTTTGGAACTGTAAGTGAATTGGACTTGCGCTGGAGGATGTACATCGAAATGAAGAAGGCCGCGAGATTGGCGATGATGATGCTGATCACCACTCCCCAAAGACCGAAAGACCGCGTCGCCGGTACGCCGACGACCAGCGACAAAACGCTGGCGACGATGCGGGCATAGAAAATCGAGTCCGGAGATTCAATGGCGCGAAGCAGAATGGCCGGACCAAACGCCGCGCTCCACAAGGTAGTTCCGAGAGCAACATATGGAATCAGCGGCGTGACTTCGAGATACTTTCCACCATAGAGGACGTGAAACACGAGGCCCTTCAGCGGAATCAGGACTGCCCAATATGCGAGTGCGCCGAAGATAAACAACGCCGTGATGCGGCGGACCAGCGGGCCGGAACTCTGGATGCCCTTCTCGCGGCAGATGCGTGCCGAATAGGGCAGGAACAGAATCGAGAGCGCCGTATAGCTCTGCTCCATAGGAAGCGAGAGATTCATCAGAGCACGCAACTGTCCGGCCTGCGCCATGCCGCCGAAATAGCTGACCAGCGGGTAATACATGTAATACGGAATCCACGTAACGACGGAGACGGCGAGAGCCCAACGTCCATATTCCCAGTGCTTCCGCCAGGCTTGCGCGGCGGTGGGGCCTGCCTCGGAGTCGGGTGGCAGAGCCTTGTTCACCTGCGAGAGGAGGAACAAGCCTGTGCCAAGCGCGCCGATCGCCATCAAGAGGTATGCGGAGAACGGCGAGATCAAGGCCCTCTTGTACGCGACGAAGAGACCGCCGGTCACCAGTACGCAATAGATGAAGGCTCCGATGGCGGCCCGCGCAGGAGCCAGATTCATGTAATAGGCGCGGCGCAGAAGCCAGAAGAACAGAATGCATGGCGAGGCGATGGCTACTCCGGCAAGCGCGCCGGGCAGACCGTCGGCCTTGCCCATCTCGTAAACGATAGCGGCAGCGCCGCCCAACAACCCGATGCCAAAGATGGTCAGCATCAACTGGATGCTGAGTAGTGCCTTCAGATATCCGCGAAGACACTTACTGTATGCCGATCCGCTGAAGACTCCTTGCGGCTCCGACAAGAGTGAGTGATAGACGTAGGACAGGAGCAGGAAGACGGAAAACGCGAGCGAGAACGCGCCGTACTGCGCGGGCACCAGCCAGCGTGCCAGCAGGATGCCGACAAGGAAATTGGATCCCGAGATCAAGCCTTGATCCAGGATCGCGAGCCCGCCCTTGGTAGCCCACCGCGTCAGCTTCTTCCCGAGGCCGCCACGGTCGACGTCTGAGATCGGATCGGGAACGGTAACGGTCTCTTCGACCGGATCGAGCAACTGTTCTGTATTCGGCGAGCTCATGGACAGATTAGGCCCCAACTCCCACGAGAGAATTTTCGCTGACAGTCTGCGCCAGGCAATTACCGAGTTCTTCGGCCAGGAAACGAACCTGCGGTTCCTTCAACAGGCTGAGGTGGTCACCGCTGATTTCGCGGAGATCGACACCACCCTCCGCGACGCGCCACCAGATGGCATAAGGATCGTTCAGACTACCGACGGATTTTTCACGAACCCGGAACAGGGTGACACGCCCGCGATACGGCTGCACATCGTACTTGTCAGCAGCTCTGGAGCACGCTTGGCGTACGTTTCGCAACGCCGGTGGCAGCATCCGAAGTTCAAGCCGCTTGCGCAGCGTCATCAATACAAAGGCCCCCTTTTTCACGACGAAGCTGATTCGTTCCTTCAACGGCAGCGCGGTCAGGTTCCTGAGCGCGGATGCACGGGATTCCGTCTTGCCCGGATAGGTATCAAACAGCGCGAGCAGGGCGACTTCCGTGCCTTGTGCTTCAAGCATCTGTGCCATTTCGTAGGCAACCAGGCCTCCGAAAGAATAGCCACCAATGCGGTACGGCCCTTCCGGCTGTATCTTGCGAATCTCCTGGATGTAGCGCTCGGCCATTTCGGGGATGCTGGTGAGGCATGGACGCTTGCCGTCGAGGCCTTGCGGCTGCAGCGCATAGAACGGTTGCTCGTTCCCCACGTGGCGTGCAAGGTCGCGGAATCCTACGACGTTGCCACCGACTCCGTGAACACAGAAGAACGGCGGCTTCGTGCCCTCCGGCTGAATAGCCACTAGAGATGAGAATCCGGCGGAGCCTTCGTCGTGGCGCAACATGCGCGCGAGCTGCTCGACGGTGGGTGCCTGCAAGAGCGCGGCAAGCGGAAGACGCTCTCCGAGTTGCTGCTCGATGCGGTGCATGAGGCGTGCGGCAAGAAGTGAGTGACCACCGAGTTCGAAGAAGTTGTCGCGAATGCCCACGGGCTTCTTCTCGAGAACCGTCTCCCAAATGTGGGCGAGCTGGGTTTCGAGCTCGTTGGTGGGTGCGACGTATTCCTGGGTTTCGGCAAAATCGGCCGCTTTCGGGGCGGGCAGAGCGCGCTTGTCGACTTTGCCGTTGGGCGTCTTCGGCATTGCTTCGAGGAGCACGAAGGCTGAAGGCACCATGTAGTGCGGCAGCTTTTGTTTCAGATGGGTACGTAGTTCGCTGGTGGCGGGAACCTGCTCGCGAGCAGGAACGAGATAGGCGACCAGCGTCTTCTCGCCCGAGGCATTCTCGCGGGCCATCACAACCACTTCGTGGGCTCCGGGATGCGATCCAAGGACAGCTTCAATCTCTTCCAGTTCCACGCGATATCCGCGAATTTTGACCTGGTCGTCGGTGCGTCCGGCAAATTCGATCTCGCCGCTAGCGAGGTAGCGGGCGAGGTCACCGGTTTTGTACATACGCGCACCAGGAATGAAAGGATCGTTGACGAATTTCTCGGCGGTGATCTCCGGACGATTGTGGTAGCCGCGCGCTAAACCGGGACCGGAAACGTAAAGGTCGCCAGCGATACCCACCGGCAGCGGCTGCAGATTCTTCCCGAGGATGTAGATCTTTGTGTTTGCAATGGGACGGCCGATGGGGAGCACCGCGGGAATTTCTTCTGAAATCTTTGGCTCGAACGAGCTGACGATCACACTGGTTTCCGTGGGGCCGTAGGTATTGACCCAGCGGACGCGGGATCCAGCGAGTCTGCGCCATGCCGTCAGGGCGGCAGAGGATGCTTTCTCTCCGCCGACGATCACGATGCGGAGACTGCCGGGCAAGCTCAGATTCGACTCAGAGAGCTCCCGAACAAGTTCATGCCAATAAGCAGTGGGAAGATCGAGAGCAGTAACTCGTTTCTCTTCGACCCAGCGCAGAAAGTCACCGACAGCGAGTGACGCGTCTTCCTCACGGACGACGAGGGCGCCCCCGGAAATCCATGTCGGGAAGATTTCTTCGATGGCGATGTCGAAAGAAATCGAGGCGAACTGCGCCATGCGGTCGGCTTGGGTGATGCCGAAGAGTTTGGCGGCAGCACAGTTATGGTTTACCAATCCGCGATGGGTCAGCAGAACGCCGCGCGGCTTGCCCGTTGAACCTGACGTATAAATCACGTACGCGAGATTCTCGGGAGTGATTCCGCTCGCAGGGTTCTCGCGGGTTTCGGATGAAAACAGCTTCCAGTCGGATTCGAGATTGATGACCTCGGCGTCAAAATCAGTGACTTCCGCCAATAGCCCGGGCTGGGTCAACACCAGCGAGGTCTGAGAGTCCTCGAGCATGTACGTGAGGCGCTCTTTGGGATACGCCGGGTCGAGCGGGACGCAAGCCGCTCCAGACTTCAGCACCGCGAGGATCGCGATGGGAAGCTCGAGCGAACGGCGGAGGCAGATGCCGACCTTTGATTCGGTTCCAATACCATGCTTGCGCAAGAAATGTGCGAGCTGGTTAGCTCGCTCATTCAGTTCGCGAAAGGTCAGAGCATCGGACATGTGCTCGACTGCATTTGCGTCTGGAGTTCGGGCTGCCTGCCGCTCCACCAACTGATGCGTGCACGACTGGCGCGGATACTCCGTCTCGGTCCGGTTCCAGTCGGCGAATTGACGCTTCTCGTTTTCCGAGAGCAGAGGCAGACTCGAAATCTTCTGATCGGGATCCGCGACGATCGCCTCGATCATGGTCTGGAAATGTCCGATCATGCGATCGATGGTGGATGGATCAAACAGATCAGTGCAGTAGACGAAGCGGCCCTGCAATCCGGCTGGGCGATCGTCAAGTTCAAGGTCTAGATCGAACTTCGCCGTGCCGGTGTCGAGATCGAGCTGGTTCAAGTCCCAACCATGTTCGTACGCTGCGGTTGGCGGAGCCAGTGAGAACATCACGTTGAAGATCGGGTTGCGACTGGCATCGCGGCGAACGGAAAGCTCCTCGACCAGACGCTCAAATGGTGCGTTGTCGTGGGCGAGAGCACTCAACGTGACATCGCGGGTGTAGGCGAGGAGTTCGCGGAAGGTCGGGTCGCCAGCGAGTCTCAGGCGAAGCGCCAGCGGGTTCTGGAAGCAGCCGAGCAGCGCTTCGAGCTCCGAGTGCTTGCGGCCAGAAGTTACCGTGCCGATCACGAAATCATCCTGCGAACTGTAACGGCGGAGCAGGGTGGCAAAGCAGGTCAAGACCGTGACAAAAAAACTGGTGTGCTCACGGTTTGCAAGCTGGTGCAGGCTCTCGGAGAGACTCTTCGAAAACCCGAAGCGATGCATGGCGCCGCGGAAGCTCTGCAGCGCAGGTCGCGGATGATCGGTAGGCAGTTGGAGCACCGGAATATCGCCGTTCAGCTGGCTGGCCCAGAAGTCACGCGATTCCTTGATCTGATCCTGATTCAAAGAATCACGTTGCCACTGCGCAAAGTCGGAATATTGCACGCGCAATTCGGGTAGCGACGGTCTCGTGCCGCCCAGGCAGGCGTTGTAGATCTTCACCAACTCGGGCAGAAACACGTTGTAGACGGAGAATCCATCAAAAATGATGTGGTGCAGGAACAGGTACAACCGATGGTCGGCATCGGCGATGTGGGCAAGCATCGCGCGCACGAGCGGACCACGCTCCATGTTGTAGGGAGCACGGGCACGTTCACGCGCGAGGCGGAGTGACTCGGTTTCCCGCTCGTCGGCAGGAAGATGTCGGAGATCTACAACCTCAACTGCAAGATGGTACGGCGGATTCACGACTTGCATTGGCTGGCCATCAACCACCTGGAATGTGGTGCGCCATGCTTCGTGGCGACGGACCATCTCATTCAGGGCCCGCTTCATCACGGGGACGTCGATTGATCCCCTCCGGTAGACCGTGACGGATTCGTTGTAAAGCTCGCGGGCAAACTGGCAGTGCAGCCAGATCTGTTCCTGCGCGAAAGAGAGTGGAGCCGGGCCGGATGCTGCGCGGTCTGGAATCGCGGGAGCGCTTTCGACTTTTCCGCCGGCGCGAGACTGCAAATACTTCCGGATCAAAGCCTGCTTGTCGCCATTTCCGTGCTCAAAAGGGCAACCGGCGGGCTTCGTGGCGGACGTTGTTTCTGGCGTCGCTTGCTGACTCGTTCCTGTATGGATGCTCTCGACTGAGTGAGGACCCACTTTGACTTTCAGGGCTTTCAAGCCACGCAGTCCAAGATTGCTGCGCCACTCGAGCGGGTCTGGCGCGAGTGTGATGCTTGGGTAGCGGCGGAGAATCGCATCGAAAGCAAGCTGTCCTTCGACGCGCGCCAGCGGGGCTCCGAAGCAGAAGTGCGCGGCGTAGCCAAAAGCAAGGTGGCGATTGTCCGAGCGCGTGATGTCGAAGCGGTCGGGATCGGGAAAACGCTCGGGGTCGCGATTGGCCGCAGCCATCACGGCGATCACGGCCTGGCGCTTCTGAATCAGCTTGCCGCCCATTTCGCGATCAGACGGGCACATGCGCGCCGTGTGCTGGCTGGGACTCTCGTAGCGAAGCATCTCTTCTACCGCCGACGGAATCAGAGAGAGATCGTTGCGCAGTTTCTGCAACTCTTCTGGATTCCGCAGCAGGGTGAGCATCCCGTTGCCGATGAGATTAGTAGTGGTCTCCTGTCCACCGACCATGGTGACGATACAGTTGGAAATCACTTCGTCTTCGGTCAGGCGGTCGCCGTCGACTTCGGCGGTCAACAACGAATGGATCAGGCCCTCGCGAGGATGTTCGCGCACTTCGCGGACTGCATTCTGGAAGTACGCGGTCATCTCGTTGACGGTCTTCAACACACGTGGATAACGCTCGGGATTGTGTTGAAAATTGCCAAGCATCTCCGCAAAATCAGCGGACCACGACTTGAGTTGAAGGTGATCCTGCGTGGGCAAGCCCATCAGTTCGGCGGTGACAATGGCCGGCAATGGCTCGGCGATGTCGGCGATGACGTCGATCTCGTCCCTTCCTCGCAAACCGTCGAGCAGATTCTTCACGATGTCGTGAATGTGCGAGCGCAATTGCTCGACCCTCGCCGGTGTGAACGCTTTGGCTGCCAATGTGCGCAGACGCGTGTGGGCTGGGGCATCCATGAAAAGCATCTGCCTGACCATCACGCGGGCGATGGGATTCAGCGACGAGAGTCCCATCTGATCCAGCTGCTCGGGAGTCGGCGTGCGGTCGGCGGAGAACGACAAGAGCACTTCCATTACGTCGGAGTAGCGCGTGACGACCCAGGCGTGGAGGAAGGGATCCCAGTGCACGGGATCTTGGGAGCGCAGACGATGGAAGAGCGGATAGGGATTGGCCAGCACCTCAGGATCGAGGAGGTGATAGAGGCTCGTCGCCGTACTCTGATTCTCCAGCCGGGTTGGAGTTGTGCTAGACACCTGCGCTGCGCTCTCCTGATTGGTCGGCTCTGGCAGACTGCGCGACCTTGGCTAATATCAAAGTTTCGATTTCGGAAGCCATCTCGGCGACCGTCGGATGATCGAACAATTTGAGCAGTGTGAGATCGACGCCGAACGTGTCGCTGACCCGGGCGATCAACTGCGTGCCCAGCAGCGAATGGCCGCCCAGCAGGAAGAAGTTGTCGTTGACGCCGACGCGGTCGACCTTGAGAAGCGGGATGAGGATCTTGACCAATTCTTCTTCGACCAGCGTGCGCGGTTCGACGTAGACTTCGTCGGAGAGCCGGTTGCCATTGAGGCCATGCAAGGCGGCGCGATTCACTTTTCCCTGCTCGGTAATGGGCAGGCTGGAGATTGTGACGAAGGCCGCGGGCACCATGTAATCGGGAAGGCTCTGGAGCAAGAATTCACGCAAAGACGCCGCCGTTACGGTGGTGCCAGGTGCCGGAACCAAGTAGGCCGTCAGCTGCTTCTCCCCGGGCGCGTCTTCCGTGGCGATGACGGTGCAAGTCTGCACGGCCGGGTGCCGGCTCAATGCAACGGAGATTTCGCCCGGCTCGACACGATATCCGCGAATTTTCACTTGCTCGTCGACGCGTCCCAGGAATGCGATTTCGCCGCTCGGCAGCCAGCGTCCGAGGTCCCCGGTACGGTACATCCGAGCGCCTGCATCACTGTGGAACGGGTTCGGTACAAACTTCTCTGCAGCGAGATCGGGCCGATTGCGATAGCCTCGCGCCAGGTTGGCACCGCCGACGTAGATTTCTCCGGAAGCGCCGTTGCTCACCGGCTGCATTTGCTCGTCGAGAATGTAGATTTCTACTCCGTCGATCGCGCGCCCGATGGATGGCGCCCGATTCGGCACGCCACCGGCGGGCACGACTCCTGACGTGCTCACGACCGTACATTCTGTTGGACCGTAGTTGTTCACCAGCACGAAGGGCAAACGAGCGGACGGATAAGTCTTGAGCGTATCGGCGCCGGTCAGCAGGAAGCGAAGCGCGGTGTTGGACGGCCATTCCAGTTGCAAAAGCTGCTCTGCGAGCGCGGTGGCCGCGAACGAAATCGTGATGTTGCGAGATACCATCCAATCTCGCAGCGCCGTGGCATCGTTGCGGAACGATTCGTCGGGTAAGTGCAGGCTCGCGCCGGCGGTGAGGTAAGACCAGAGCTCCCACACGGCTGCGTCGAAGCCCAGAGTAGACTGGGCGCTGGCACGGTCGGCGCTTGTGACCTGGAAGGCGCGGTGATGCCAGCTGACAAGATTGGCCAGGCCGGAGTGAATGAGTTCCACGCCTTTGGGCTGTCCTGTCGAACCGGATGTATAAATAATGTAAGCGAGATCGTCGCCTGTTACGCCAGTGGTTGGTTGACTTTCGGGCTGAGCCGCGATCTTGTCCGCATCACCGTCAACCGTCACCACTTGCCATGCTCCGTTGGGAAACCCTGCCATCAAGCGCGTCGTGCTGACGACGGCGTGTGCTTGCGAGTCCTTCAGCATGAACGCCAGCCGGTCTGCGGGATGAATTGGATCGAGCGGGATGTAAGCCCCGCCCGCTTTGAGAATGGCCAGTGCGGCAATTGCCATTGCCGGAGAACGTTCGATGTAGAGCCCGACGACGACGTTGCGGTCTACACCAACCGAACGCATGTAATGTGCCAGACGGTTGGCGCGGCGATCGAGTTCACCGTAGGAAAGATCTTCGGTTGTGCTCGAAATTGCGAGTGCGCTGGAATTCTCGGCCGCCCGTTGCGCCACGCGTTGGTGGACGCACGAGGCCTCTGACTTCCAGTCGCTTCCCGTTTGGACTTCAGGTACAGAAATAGACGAATTGACGGTTGACATATTTTGTTGGGGTTACGTGTTTACGCTGCGCCGGAGCCTCGAAGAACTGCCGGCACGGTCTTTGCGAGAATCTCCAGATCCAACCACAGGGACCAGGTGCGGATGTATTGGAGATCCAATTCCATCCATCGTTCAAACGTTGTGGAGCTTCTGCCCATGATCTGCCACAGGCAGGTGATGCCGGGACGGACACTGAAGCGTTTGCGCTGCCAATCGCCACAGTGGGTTTCGAACAATTCGTAGTCGCGAACCTGCAACGGACGCGGACCGACCAGACTCATCTCGCCCTTGAGGACATTGAAGAGTTGGGGCAATTCGTCGATGCTGGTCTTCCGCAGGAAGGCTCCGACCATCGTGATGCGCGGGTCTTTCTTGATTTTGAAGACCGCGCCATCGGCTTCATTCAAGTGTTCCAGTTCCTTCAGCCGAGCTTCAGCATCGATGACCATGGTGCGGAACTTGTAGATGTTGAACATCCGCTTGTTGAGACCAAGACGCTTTTGCACGAAAAAGACCGGGCCTTGCGAAGTGAGCTTGACCAGAATGGCGGTCAGAACCAGCACGGGCGAGAGGATGATGATGGCGGTTAGTGAAACCACAATGTCGATAGCGCGCTTGATGGTCAGGCCCCAGAAATCCGTGATGGTGGTTTCGTGACTGATCATGGCATCGCCGTCGAACTCGTCGGCGCGGTGGCGCGATTCCTTCAGATCGAAGATATTGGGCAGGAACCGGATGATGATTCCTTGCTGTTCACAGGCAGCCGCAATCTGAGAGGCATAAGTATGGAAGGAGCGGATGGGAAGCGCGAGGACGACCTCATCCACGATATTGCGGCGCATGTACGCGGGCAAGGTGTCGAGATCGGACACCAGTGGTACGCCATGTTTCTTGAATTCCTCGATTCCCTGCCAATCCTCGTCGGCACAGCCAAGGATGCGGTATCCGAGTTCGGGCTTGCGCTGGATACGCTGGACCATTTCTAGGGCACGCGGGTTGGTGCCGATAATCAGCATGTTGCGCGTGTTGCGGCCATGGCGACGGGCAGACGCCAGGATCCAACGGATCGCACCACGGCTGAGGATGACCAGAGAAGTGGTCATCACCCAGAAGAGCACGAGGAATATCCGGTTCACGACCCAGATGCGAAATGCCAAACCGAAAACGGCGATCATGAACGTACCGGTGGTCGTGGCACGGACCGCGTCGCGGATTTCGTCCCAACGGCTCGCGAGACGCTTGGAACCATAGAGGCCGAACAAGTTGAAGAGAATGTGCCAGATGACGAGGAGGGCGACAAAGAGGATCAAGTTTCCCAACTTCACCCGCATCTCAAAAAACTCGGCCAGCCTGAACCTGCCAACGCGCTCGAATTGCGGCAGGGTAGCCACAACGAAGGAAACCATCATCAAGAACAAATCAAACAGCTTGAAACCGTTTGAAAATATTTGGCGGCCTATTCGCATAAGAAATCCTGAGGAGATGGTTACGAGTATTTCGCGGCCCGAGGGGAGGGATGGACTGCAGGAAAGCGGGCAACGCGTGCCCGCTTTGCGTTAGGGTCTGGCTACTTCTTGCTCTTGGCTAAAACAAGCTTCTCAATGGCGTCGACGCTTTCGAGGTTGTCATGGGTAATCTCTTCGTCCCCGATGCGGACATTGAACGTCTCTTCCAGAAACGCGACGAGACGAAAAATTCCCATCGAGTCGATGACGCCGTTCTTGGTCAGAACTTCCTGATCGGTAATCTGGTTGATACCCTTGGACTTGGCGAATTCCTCGAGGACATACTCGCGAATCCGGTCTTTCACGTCTGCCGACTCAATCATTTTCTTCTCCCCAGTAGTGGTGTGAATTTGGTGTTGCTAAAAGCTGTTCGTCTGAAACCTGTATTCAGCGAGCGACCACTGACTCCGATGCCAGCTTCACGCGATCGATCTTTCCGGTCGAGGTCTTCGGAAGCTCATCGCACAGGTCGATCAATTCCGGGATCATGTACTTGGGCACGCGTGACGCGCAGTACTGCTGTAGTTGTAGAACCCCGAGCAAGCCCGGAACGTGCGGCGCGACCACAGCGCGGATCCGGTTTCCGATGACCTCATCGGGAACGGCGAGCACGCAGGCCTCGCGCACATCGGGATGGCTGAGCAGGGCGCTTTCGATTTCCCCGAGCTCGATGCGGTAGCCGCGGCTCTTGATCTGGCTATCGCGGCGTCCCTGGAAGTAGTAGTTGCCGTCGTCGCCGACAGTAACGATATCGCCGGTGCGGTACATTTTTTCTTCGAAGAATTCCTGAAAATGGTTGGGAACAACCATCTTCTTCGTTTTCTCGGGGTCGGCCCAGTAACCATTAGTCACGGATGGGCCGCGCACATAGAGTTCACCAGCCTCACCTTCCTTGCTGAGCTGACCTTCCGGACTCACCGAGAAACACTCGGTGTTGGCGCAGGCGATGCCGATGGGCAACTTGTCGAGTGTGGCGAGACGCTCGCGCTCGACCTTGTAGTACGTGCAGACATTGGTTTCGGTCGGCCCGTAGAGATTGTAGAGATCGCTCGCGGTCGAAACTTCCGCTAATTGGCGCAGATATTTCATGGGGAAGACTTCGCCGGCGAACAGGATGATGCGGAGACTCTTGAGCTTTTCCGAAGTCACGCGTCCATGCAGCAAAAGCAGCATCAGCGCGGAGGGCACCGAGTACCAGATTGTGATGCCCTGAGTCTCGATGAAGTTCGAAAGGCTCGTCGGGAACAACGCCAGATCTTCGGTGATCAGATAGACAGTCGCGCCAGCTTCGAGCGTGTTGTAAACGTCAAAGACGGAGAGATCGAAGTGCAGCGGAGCATGATTCGACAGCTTGTCGTCACTGCGAACCTGAAATTCTTCCGCGCACCATTCCACGAAAGTCAGCGCGTTCTGGTGCGTGAGCATCACGCCCTTGGGACGTCCGGTCGAACCGGACGTGTACAGAATGTAGGCCAGGTCGGTTTCAACCAGAGTGACCAGCGGGGCGTAGGTCGAGGGGAACCCTGAAAGCTGGGACCATGCGACCAGGTCGCTACCGTTACCCTCGCCTTCGGTGAGGAGACAGCAGTCGAGTGTGCTTACGGTCTCTGGAGCAAGAGCGGATCGGCGTTCCGCGTTCGTGATCAGGATTTGGATACCGCAGTTGCCGATGATGTAGCCGATGCGATCGGCGGGAGCCTGTGGATCGAGCGGAACGTAGACGCCACCCGCTTTCAGCACGCCGAGCATGCTGATGATCGATTCGACGCACTTGGGAAAGAAGAGTCCGACGCGGTCGCCCTTTTGCACGCCGCGCTGGCGCAGGAAGTGCGCGACCTGATTCGAGTACTCATCGAGTTCGCGATAGGTGATGCTACGGCCGCGCGCCCACACCGCCGGCTTGTCGGGGTATGCTTTCGCGCTCTTGGTCAGCAGTTGCTGCAGTATGTATGCCATCTCTCAGAACCCAGCCCAGTTGGAATTAGTTGGGGGACAAACCCGGAACCCCTTACTCAACCGCTTCTCACAGTCCGTAGTAGCTCGAGATGATGACACGGTGTACTTCCGATGTTCCGGAGTAGATCGTGCCTGCGATCGCATCCCGTAATTCTCTTTCGAGTTCGTACTCCACCATGTAGCCATAGCCGCCGTGCAACTGAATTGCTTCGAGGCAGCTCTTGATGCATGCTTCACTGACATACAGCTTCGCGATGGACGCCTCGCGCAGAGGATGCCGTCCTTGACTCTTGAGCCACGCAGCCTTGTAAAGCGCAAGACGGCCCGTCTCGAGGCGGACATCCATGTCGGCGATCTTGTTGTTGATAGCCGGAAACTTTCCGATCGGCTCGCCGAATTGCTTGCGCTCTTTGGCGTACTTGATGCAAGTTTCCATGATGCGCTGCATGGCGCCGAGATGGCTGGCGAGGATGCAAATGCGCTCCCACTCCATGGACGAGGTGAAGACCGCCTGGCCGCCGAATTCTTTGCCGAGCAGGTTCTCGACGGGAATCACACAATCCTGCAGGGAGAGTTCCGCCATCGGAGAAGTGCGCAGGCCCATCTTGTGGAGTTTCTTGCCGACGGAGAACCCGGGGGTTCCCTTGTCGACCAGGAAAGCCGTGACTCCGTTCGGTCCGCGACTCGGATCGAGGTTGGCGAAGACGATTGTTACGTCCGCGTCGGGCGCGTTGCTGCTGAACGTCTTCGAACCGTTCAGGATGTACTTGTCGCCCTTCTTTTCCGCTCGCGTCTTGAGGCTGTAAGCATCGGAGCCGGAGCCCGGTTCGGTCATGGCGTGCAGACCGATACCGCCGCTCACGAGGCCGGGCAGATATTTCTTCTTCTGCGCTTCGGTGCCGAAATTCCAGATGGGAATCTCGGAACTCCACATGTGCGCGTTGATCGAGAACAGAAGGCCGTTATCGGCGCATCCATAGCCGAGCGCCTCGAGAGCGCAAACCGTAGTCAGAGTGTCGGCACCGCCGCCTCCGTATTCGGTGGGAATCGGAAGGCCCTGAATGCCAAATTTCGCGCATTTTTCCCAGAGGTCTTTCGGAAATTGCTCTTTGCGATCGCGTTCAATGACGTCGCCCTTCAGTTCTTCTTTAGCAAAGCGGAGGACCTCTTTCCGAAACGCCGCCTGCTCTTCAGTCCATGCAAAGTCCAAGGTGGTCTATCTCCTAAGTGTTGTCGTTCTGGCCCAAGTGACCTTGAGCTTTGCTACGCAGAAACTGAAGCTGCTGTGCTTTCCGGTACAGCTTTTGGAGCCGCCGGAACTGGCTTCGCCGGAACTGCTGCCGGCGCGGCCTTCTTGACGAAACGTTGTGGACGTCCACCGGGCAGCTTGATGCGCGCCGGAACGCCCATCACCATCATGTTGTCGCGCACGTCGGTGAGAACGAGGCTATTGGCCGCGATCACGACGTTGTTGCCGATTTTTGCATCGCCGACGAGTTTGGCGCCCGGGCCGAAGTAGACGTTATCGCCGATTCCGCGGCAGGCGTGCGAGATCAGGCAGCCCGTGGCGATGGTGAAGTTCTCGCCGATCGTGGTCTTTCCCAGGTTGATGGCGTACACGGAATGGATGACGAATCCAGGGCCGATCTTGGCGTTGACGTCAATATGGACGCTCGTGAACAGTTCCGTCCACTTGCGGAAGATCAATCCACTGATGCGAAGCAGCAACCCGATGACAGGAATGCGAACGCCGAGCGTCCAGTGTCCGTAGCGATAGGCGATGACCGGCCAGGTCGCGTGACGGATGCTCACGTTGAGCTTGTCCTTCCAGTTCGGCTGCCAGTTCGGGTCATTGCGGGTCTCCCGCATGGCCCTGCTGATATCTGCTCTTAGCGTATCGAACATATTCCTCTCGAAAACAATTGGTTACAGCTTGCGATAGATGGCTTCCGGAACCGGGAAGGTGCGGCGGTTCAGCACAGCTCCCAGAACGCGAACACTGGCGGCCTCGAGGTCGCGTACGGCCTTCCGCGCGGTTTCACGACGCGAAGAGTGAGCGCGCAACACAAGGACGATGCCCTCAGCCGAGCGGCCGAGCATCACGCTGTCGTCGCTCGTTTCCATCGGAGGCGCGTCAATCAGCACGTAATCAAATTCACGCTGCAGCTCCGGCAGGATCGATCGCATACGATCGGAGCCCAGCATGGTCTGCATGCCATCGACTTCGGCTCCACAACTGAGAAGCCAGAGATTCGGGCGCGATAGCGAAGTGACAAACCTGCGGATGGGTTCGCCCACCTGGAGGGCATCCGTGAGTCCGTAGTGATTCGGCACGCCGAATTCACGGTGCAAGCCGGGTGAGCGAAGATTCGCGTCAACAACACAAACGGAGCCCGCGACCTGAGACGAGAGAACTTCGGCCATGCGAGCGCAAAGCCAGCTGCACCCGTTTCCAGCTTCCATGGCGGAAACAACCACCAAGCGGCCTCTAGCCGCTCCGGGCATCAGGAACACGCGCTGCACGAGCTTAAAGACCTCATCGCGCTGACCTTCTTCCATATGTAACTGCAGGGGCTGCAATTCCACCGGGGCGGGCACGAACTTGGCGGCGGGTTCCGCCACGACGGTGCTCGCTTCCATAGGGGCCTCGAACATTTCCCGTTCCTTGCCCAGGTTCTGCATCAACTCGAAATTTCTGCTCATAGGGTCTCGCTCTATTGGTACGGACGGTGGTCGTATCTTTATAGCTTTCTCAGGCGGACTGCCGGCCGGTGCGACCCGTCCCGCTCCGCCAGTTGTGCAACAACCGTGCTACATCCCGCATGTGCTCGATCGCTTCCGCGGGGCTCAGGTAATCTTTTGCTTCATCAGCGGACATGGCTGGACGCGCAAATTGCAGGGCCGGACCCGTTAATTCCTCAACGGGGTGGAATGGATCCGGAGTGGTTTCTGCGGGCGGACGGTGCGGCAAGCCAACATCGGAGACGAAGCGCGTGATATCCAGGTCGTGCGTTACTTCGCGCACCATCGCGACATCAACGGTCTTCTTGCGCATGGCACAAGCCAGAGAGAGCGCGTGGAAGCAGTAGTTATTAATCTGACGCGGAATTCCCTCGCTCACGTGCGAGATCAGGTCCTGCGCATCCGCCGTGAAGAGTTTCGGACCTTGATAACCGGCAACCTGCAGGCGATGGTCGATGAAGCGGCCGGTTTCCTCACGGTTCAAGGAGCTGAGCCCGCTGACCGAGGTGATGCGCTGGCGGAGTTGCACGAGTGATGGGCTAGCCAGCTTGTCGGCCAAGCCTGGCTGCCCGACGAGAATGATCTGGAGCAGCTTGGCCTGCGGCGTCTCGAAATCTGAAAGCAATCGCACGGTCTCAAGAACGGAAGGATCAAGGTTCTGGGCTTCATCAATCACCACGATGAAGCGCTTGCCCGCTCTCGCTTCCTGCACCAGGCAACGGTTGAACTGTTCGTGCATGCGGACAAAATCCTGCGAATCGCTCTCAATGCCGATTTCGGCGAGAAGGAATCGCATGAACTCGCGTGAACTGCATTGCGTCTGGAACAGGAAAGCAGTGCGCGCAGTGCGGTCGAATTTTGTCAGCAGGTGGAAGAGCAGCGTGGTCTTGCCCATCCCTGGCCGGGCGATCAGCGACATGAAACCGCGGTTCGCTTCGATCCCGTAATAAAGCGAGGCCAGTGCTTCGCGGTGTCCGGGGCTGAGATACAGGTATCTCGGATCCGGTGTTACGCCGAAGGGCTGCTCTCGAAGGCCGAAATAGTCGAGAAACATCGGTCTTACCCTCGCTCCTCAGTGATAGGTGTGCTGGTTGTGTCGAGGTTGATGTCGTCGGCATGGTTACCATTGCCATTGCCGTTGCCGTTTCCATTGCTGCCGTTACGGCGCACTCCGTCGATCAGGTTGTAATGCGTAGGAACCGCGGCCAGCACCGGAATTCTCAATTCGTGCAAGACTTCGGACGGTGTACGGAAGGACTGGTCGGCGTAGTCGATCGCGAAGACGACGCCCAGGCTGACGGCCGCGGCCAGAAGAACGGCGACAAGTCCGAAGATGAATGGGGAGCGAGTGGGAATGCTCGGAATCGCCGGATTTTCCACGACGGAGACGTTCAGCAGACGCGTGCGATCGAGAGCGTCAGCGATGCGGGCTTCTTCCTTCTTCTGCGTGTACAACAGATAGCTGGCTTCGTCCGACTTCTGTTGCCGGGTCAAGTCAGATTGCTGAATGCCCTGCTGCTCCAGCCTGCGGGCCTGGTCAGTATAGACAGCGATAATGGAGTTGAGTGCAGTCTCTCGAGCCTGAAAACCGGCGAGATCCGCCTTCGCTTTCGCCAACTCCCCGCTGACCCAGGCATAGGTTGGATTCTGGT
>Ga0335085_10001319_pt1 | contig 54454 bp, 47 predicted proteins | sample Lox_Sample_45_FD_206712 | JGI IMG/M metagenome (GOLD analysis project Ga0335085, IMG submission 206712) | Soil microbial communities from Loxahatchee National Wildlife Refuge, Florida, United States - Lox_Sample_4.5 | ecosystem: Environmental > Terrestrial > Soil > Wetlands | place: USA... | reverse complement strand
CACCATCACGCATATGCAGTTCGGCGGTGACCTTGGCCGATACTGAATCGCCTTCCTTAAGCTTCTTCGAGTCCAGCGACTTGGTCAGCTCTGCCGGCATCGGACCGTGAGGCTTGGCATCAGCGGCCTGTGCGGCCGCCAGCGCGGCAGTCTGGGCTGATCCCTGATTCGCCGTGGCGAAGCTAGCACCTCGTCCCACACAAAACAAAGCAGTCAGAACTGCCAAGAAGAGCTTTCCTGCAAGTCTATTCATACTTACTCCCATCCAATCCTCAACTGTTACCAGCCATCTCCCGCTTTTTTGCCCGTTACGTGGCATCCGTTTCGAATCAGTGTACTCCGCTCCGGGTCTCTGAAATCAGGTTTTTCCATGGATTGTCAAATCTTGCTTTCGGTCAGTTGATGAGCTTCCAAGCAAGAAAAAAGGCGACCCTGGGAAGGGTCGCCGCAAGTACAGCAGAACCGAATTGGTTAGAAGACAATCTTGCCGGCGAACTGGATGATTCGTCCCGAAGGCAGACCCGGGAAGAAGGATCCATAGGGCCCAGTTGGAGGCGCCGTCGTCACCTGGATCTGACCGAACGTTCCGTCGGCCAGGTTAAGATCCGGGTTGGCGAAATTCGGGTGATTGAACACGTTGTAGAAGTTGGTGGTGAAGTTAAAGGTGAACCTCTCCGTCAACTTGAAGTTCTTGCCGACCGTGAAGTCCGAATCGAAGAAATGCGGACCGCGGTATCCGTTGCGGCGCTGGTTCGGCTGGGTTCCGAAGAAATCTGCCGACGCAAACGCATTCGGATTCAGACACTGGCTGTTGCCGTTGATGCAATTCTGCTGGCCGTTCCCTCCAATCACGTTAGCCACAGTATTGGTCGGGCCATAGTTGCCGATGGAAGTATTTCCATCAATGACCGACAGAGGCAAACCGGAACGCCAGAAGAAGTTCTCCGAGATCTGCCAGCCACCAAATGCTGCGTTGACAAAGCTGTTGCTGAACTTGTAGGGCATCTGCCACACATAACTTGCGTTAAAGCTGTTGCGGATGTCGTAGTCAGCATTGCCGTAGTTGTTGCAGGTCAGGCAGAGAGGATTAATCTGCCAGGCCAACGATCCGAACGTCTGAGAATTGTTGTACGGAGTTTGACGAATGCCGCCGTTGGATACGTCGTCGTTCGCATGACCCCAGGTGTAACTGGCCTGGAAGGTCAAGCCATAAACCGCGCGCTGGCTTACGCTTGCGGTCAGGCCATTGTAGTTGGAGATACCGATCGAGGAGTACTGATCAACCGCGCCGAAAATGCTGGTTGGCGCAGCAGCGGGGAGTCCGACACCGGCGCCGAAGGCATTCACGCCGCGATTGTCAATGGGAATGTGCACTCCATGGTTCCCTACATATCCCAGCGAGACCGAAGTCTTGTCGCCCACCGCTTGCTGGAATCCAAGGCTCCACTGCTCGTAGTACGGAGTATGGAAGGTACCAATCTGGTTGTTGTAGCCGGGGGTCCGGAACTGCGCTCCCAGTTGCGCCCTCAGCGAGGCGAAAGACGCACCCTGGTCGAATCCCGACATGATGGCCGCGGCGGAGTTCGCACCCTGGATATACGGACTGTCAGGCGTCGTGGTATCGCCCCACTGCGGGCCGGTAATACGCACGTTAACCAATCCGGGCAGGTTGGTCATGAAAGAATCAGCCACCACTGCCGGGAAGGCGTCGTAGAAGATACCGAAGCCCCCGCGGATCACTGTGTTCGGGCCCACCGGCGACCATGCAAATCCGAAACGGGGCCCGATGTCGATGGCGTCCGTCGCGTTATAGAGCTGGTGCCTGTGAGCGTCAATGATCGAGTTATACGGTGTGGTCTTGCTCAGCATTCCGGCGTTGAGCAGACTGTTAAACGGCGCATTCAGCAATGAGCCGCAATCGGTCTGGCACACCGGGTTAGAGTTCTTTTCGAAGCGCAGAGCCAAGGTCAGGGTGAGGTTCGGGCGGACCTTCCACTCATCCTGAGCGTACATACCCACTCCCCACAGCGCGACCGGCTGGGTTAAGCGCGACGGGAAGCTCTGGCGAGTCTGCAGCGCCGTTCCGTTGTAGATATCCAGAACGCCGCCGTCAGTGTAGTTCGGATCACCCACGATCGCGCTAGCATTGCCCGTGATATCGCCGAGCAATACTTCAGGATTGTTGAGCACACTGAAGGTGTAGTCGGTGATGTCGTACCGGCGGAAGTTGCCGCCGAACCTCAAGCTATGCTGACCCTTGGTCCAGGAGAAGTCGTCGATAAACTGGTACTGCGTGACATTACGTCCCTGGGGGAAGTCGAAGGCATAGCTGGTCACGCCGCTCGGATCGCCCAAGTTGAAGCCCGTCGAAATAATTGAATACGGGAAGTAACTTGGGTTCGTCTGGGTGAAGATGGCCTGATAGTGACTCAGGTCCGCGCTGAACTGGTTGGTAGCAGTCGGACCAAACACGTGGGTCCATCCCACTTGGCCATCATAGGCGGGCTGATAGCTGGCAGCGCTAAGGTTCGGGCTGAATGGATCAGCCAGCGTTGCTTGCGTGCCATGGTCGATGCGGGCGCGGAAATAGAGCTGGTCCTTCTGAGTGACGTTCCAATCGATCCTGAAGGGCAGGATCCATTCCGTTCCCGGCAGGGCCGGTGTCGCCTGATAGGTGGAGAAGCAGTTGTCGGCGCTGAACGCCGGATTGACCATAGGCAGAGCCAGGCCGCAGCTTCCCGGGATGAAGTTATTCCCGTTGTAGCCCTTTGCGTTCGTGTAGACGTTGAACCACTTCTGATAAAGCGCAACCTCGGCCGGATCAGTCGCCTGCAGATTGGCCAGGGTCTGAGTGATGTAGGTCTGCGTCGGCACATACACGGGTTCGCTGGAAGGAACGATGTACTGGATCGCCTCATAGTCTACGAAGAAGAACAGCTTGTCCTTCTTGATGGGGCCACCCAACGACGCTCCCCACTGATTGTTGTTGGCAAACGGACGCGGCGTGTCCGTGTGATTGTTAAACCAGTCGTTGGCATCCATAGAGGAACCGGTCCACTCATAGAAAACATTGCCATGGAACTGATTCGTTCCCGACTTGGTCACATAGTTAACCTGCGCACCTGCCTGCTGGCCGTATTGTCCGGAGTAGGCATTGCTGGTGACGACCACCGCTTCCTGCACCTCGTTCTTGCCCAGCGTCAGGTTGGTCGCACCCGAGTTGTTCAGGTTCAGGTACGGATCCATGTCGTTCTCGCCGTTAACCGTGAACAGGTTGGAAGTGGCGGGAAGACCGTTGGCGGTGAAGTTGCCGTAGCCCTGGCCCGTGTTCATCGTGACACCGGGCGCCGTCTGGGCAATGTACGTCAGGTCGTTGCCGCCATTGGGCTGGTTCTGGATCATGTTCTGGTTGAAGCTGGTGGACAGGTTGGCATTGTCGGTCTGCACCAGGGGCAGCGCGGTGGTGACTTCCACTGTCTGTGTAGTGGAACCAACCTGTAGCTTGATGTCGGTTACGCTGGCCTGGCCGATATTGACGTTGACTGTACGCTCAGCCTTGGTAAATCCAGCGGCCTCGGCCGTGATGCTGTAGCTCCCAGGAGGCAAGAGGGAGAACCGGTAAAACCCGGTAGCATTTGTTGTGGTTGTACGGGTTTGGCCCGTCCCGGTGCTCTTCAAGGTCACATTGACACTCGGTGTGACCGCACCACTCTGATCTGTAATTGTGCCGGTAATGTCGCCCGTTGTGAGCGACTGCCCGAAGGCAACAGGGGCCGTCAAGCACGCTACCAGCAACAATGTTAGGGCTGCGCAAAAGCATTTCATAGTAGCACAACACTCCAATTGGCCAAGGTGTTCGCAATACTTTCATCCCTTGGCTAGGTTTGCCTTAACTAGTGCAGGTATGGTGCCATTGAAATGACTTTGGGATGTTGACGTATGCAGCAGATTAGAAATGAGATAGGCAGTTACACGCGCGGCCCTTATTCCACGAAAGTATTACTTTTCACAGACTTCCACTTTGGGATATTCCGTTTTTGGAATAATGTGAAGGGTCACTACCTGGGTACGCATCGCCAAACCTGGCGGCATCCCATAACAAAGTGTTTGCCGACAATACCTTACAATCAGATCGCGGCAAAGTATTGCGCCGCAAAGGGATGACACACTGAGCTGAGCAAATGAACGACGCCTAGCTCCTAGCTCATGCCCCTGGGCTGGAGATGCGTGTGTCCTTCTGATCCTCTGCCGATGCTTTCGTTTTCCTTGGTCGGTGCCAACCTATTGTTTGTCGGCCACAAAGGTGGAGATGCGGCCAGTCAGTTTGCTCTCGACCACAGTGGTCAGCTTCTTGCCGTCAGCGGATATTGATATCTTATCCACCTCTATCAACTGCCCTCCGCGCTTGTAGCTCGCCTGGATAGTATTGTCGTTGATCTGCTTCAGAGAAACTGTATCGAATGCGTTGCTGCCCTTTACGGGATACTCTTTCCCATCCATTGTGGCAGTCCAGGTCTCTCCGGCAGGCGTGGACCAGGTCAGCTCAGTGCCGCTGCCCTTGTAGGTTTCCAGCAGGCCATTTTCGGCTTCGCTCACCTTCTTGATTCGCCAGGAACCAGAAGTTGCGTTGGCGCCTGCCGGAGCCTTTCCCAAGCGCTCCAGCGTGGCTTCTGACATGACCGGTTGCGTGCTGTCGGGAGGATGGCTGGTACTCTTCACTGTCAGAGTTTTCCCGTCGTCCGAAGCGGTTCGTGTCTGCTCGAGGCTCGTCTTTCCATTCTTCTTCGTGACCACGCTGATGGTGTGTGGATTGACTTCCTTCACTGCAATAGTGTCATAAGCCTGGCCGCTCACCGGCTGGTCCTGCCCGTCGGCCTTGACGTCGATCTTGGGAGCGCAACTGGAGCAGTCGTACATCCCATTGTTTACCGAGAAGGTGATTGGTTTAGGCGAGAACTTTGCCTGGTCGAGATTCGTCTTCCAGGTTCCGTCGAAAGGGCTCTGGGCGAACAGCGCAGCCGGAGCCATCACAGCAAGCGTCAGAAATAACTTCCTCATCAGGCTACTCCTTCCGGTTGGATATCAACATAAGGCGCAAAGACCCGGCACCTCTGCCAGGCGATAGCAAGCTACTAGAACCACGGAAAAGGGTCAAGCAAACTGCAAAGCCCGGCCATAGATAGGCCCGCTTTCGGCAATTGCGAAGCGGAGGCGGAGCCGGCCTACTGCGTCAGCCGCAGCAAGATCTTGGCGGCGATAGTCTGGAAGACCTCCTGCAACTGCGCGCTGCACTGGTTGGATGGGCAACTCGGAGCAAATACCGCCAGGCCCGCTGGTTGGTTGGGATTGTAGCTGGAGCTATCGGGATCGTTGGCTATCTGTTGCAGAAACGACTGGTCCACCTTATTCCCCAATCCCACGGCGTAGACATACATACCTTCGGCCCGCATAGCGTTGGCCAGTTGCAGTGCGTCATAGACAGAATCATTGGTGACATTGGTCCGAGTAAAAGACTTCAATGAACCGTCGATCGCAGAGGTAAAGCCGGTCACACCCGTGCAGCAGGACGGGGTACCTGATCCGCTATAAGTGCAGTTCTGATTGCCGTTGTTGGGATTGAAGAAGCCGACGCTGCTTCCCGAGTCATATCCTCCGAAATTCAAAAGGGTGGGAGTTCCCGGCGAGCTCTTGCTTACACCACACTGGAGGGTTTGCTGGATGATGTTGACCCAGCCATCGGTAAAGTAAACCGCCACCTTTACGACGTTTTGTCCCTGTGGTACGGGAACGCTTTCATTCTGGCTCTTAGCATAGACCAGTCCGCCAGGGCCGAAGGTACCGCCATTGAACGTCATGGCGTTGACGGCGCTGGTGATCGGAGTAATGAAGTTGTAGTTGATGGGCACGTCAAGGGTCGCGTTGGAGGAGAAACTGGCCATCGCGACCTCGTCGGTCGTGTTGTTGAAGTCGTTGACAAAGCTGGTAACTGCCGGGGGAAGAGCTGTAGATCCTCCATTTGTCGACATGGAGCCGGAGCGGTCAAGGACCAGCGTCATAACCAGCTTGCCACGTGTAGCCTGGGCGCTGTCGGCAATCTGCCAAGTTTGGAACTGGGGGAAGATTCGCAGAAAGAATGTCCGAACGGTTGCTGTCGCCGTAATGCTGACAAGGGTTTGTCCATTGCCATCGGTCGTGAAGGCAATGTTGAGGGAGGGGGGGCTGTCATCAATGCTCGACATTGCGTAGTTCACATTGAACGAATCAGTAGCCAGGGATCGGGCCGTGGACTGTCCTTGGGGAAGGTTCCGCATGGCTGTGAGACAGGCAGCATCCACGGCTTTGGAAAGTTTCGCCTTGGCAACGTAAGCAAAGCCGACATCAACGGCCAGCGCCATGCACAGCAATACGATAGTCATGGAAAGGGCCAACAGGACAACGATTTGCCCCCGATCATGTTTTCGATTCAAGATGCGATGCAGGCTCATGGTCGCTCCCCGTCAGTAGTACGCCACGTCGTACAACTGCGACGGCAATATCGTGGTGCCCAGGAAATTTCCGATCGGGGTTATCGGCTTATAGGCATAGAAGACTTCGGTCACAAAGACCGTTTGGTTGAGCTGCGGCGCCGCTCCGGCTGGAAGGCTGGCGGCGCCGCCAATCGTCGTTCCCACCTTGCTGGTGGCGACGATACCTCCTTGCGTTGCCTGCCCTGTGAGCTTGAGCGAGTTGTTGCTGTTCAGGACGGAGGAAACAATGACCCGACCATTGACGTTGAGGTCGAGAGGAGAAGCCGCGCCCACCACCGCGGTTACGCTGTCGGACAGGTTAGTTCCGCGTGAAGCCATGGCGGAACCTTCACCCGTCAGGTTCTTCATCACCTCAACGTCGTAAATGGCACGGCTAAAGTCGATCATGCCAAAGACGAGAGTCAGTAAAACTGCGACGGACGCGGCAAACTCCACGATGGCCTGCCCCGAGTTGGGCGACCATGCTATCCTCCATCCGCACGTTCCCTCCTCTGCTCGCACCGACATGATTCTTCTCCTCTAGGTAGTGTTGTTTGGCGGGAACGACTCGTTCCTGAACGTGACGCTGACGGTGAATGTGTACGTGCCGTCCTTGAAGAACTGTGCGATCAGGCCCGTCATAAGCTTCAGGTTCGTAGTCAGCGAGATGGTTACGGTATCTCCGGGACCGCCCGCGCTGCCTGCGCCACCGCCCAGACTGGACACTTGAATGGCCGAAACATCCAGGCCCCCGGCGGCATCCTGAGCAACCTGAATAATGGAACTCACTCGCGACAGGGTGTTCCCCGGATGCTGCGGATCGGCCATGTGGTTTCCCGTGATGGCATATCGTCCGGCTTGCCGGACTGCGTTTTGCAGAGTGAGCTCAACGTAGAACAACCTCCCAAAATCCATCAGAGCAAACAGCAGGAGAAAAAATATGGGCACAACCAAAGCAAACTCAAGTATGGAAGTGCCCACTGTGGAGGTGTACTTACCCCAGCGGCGTCGTCCTTTATGCCGTCGTATGCGATCCCGCGACGGACACCTCCAAGCTCCAATCAGGGACGACTGTCGTAGCTCCATTCCAACTCCAAAGACAACGCGGCTAGCTAAGGGTCAGCACTCGTCACGATAACTTCAAATCAACCGGCAAGCTTTCAAGATCTTTGCGCCAATGGCAGGTTCTTGCGCTCAATTCATGGTGACACGGGAGGCGAGAGGTTCTCAGGCCGCTATTGCACGTTGCCAGGCGTCAATTGTGTATGGCTCCAACTGCTGATCTGCTTGCGAGACAGCAGTTGCTCGCGGTAGTTACGAGGCTGTGTTCCCGTGAATTTACGGAATACAGTGGTGAAATGGCCTTGGCTGGAAAAGCCAAGGTCGTAGGCAATTCCCGCCAGGCTCGCCTGTTCATCCTTCAGCATTTCCACGGCGCGATCGATGCGGCGGCGCAACACATACTGGTGTGGAGACAGTCCGGTGGATTCTTTGAAAGCACGCGCAAAATGACACGGCCCCATCTGCACCAGATTGGCGATATCGGTAAGGCTGAGGTTGCTGGCCAGGTTGTCGTTTACAAACGACTTGACCAGCCTGAGCTTTGCCGGCGAGAGACCTCCGCGATAACCTCCCGGCCGCTGCGCCGCCCCTAAACGCCGGCTGAGCAGTGTCGTAGCGAAGGAGAGTCCCATATATTCTCCGAAAAGCCGTCCCGAGGGAAACCCGGCCAGTAGCTCATGATGCATGGCCAGCACAATGTAGCGGAGTTGATCATCGAGAAACGGTCGGCATGGCCCAAGATCGAAATGGTCGTCTACGAGAAGTTCTTCGGCGGCCCACATGATGTGGGTGGGTGCCATCTCCAGCAGCAGGAATTCCAGCTCACCTTCCGATTCCAGGGCCGGGATCTTCCCCGGGCTGGCCACAGCGATCGCTTGTGGCTTGACCGCAACATGGTGATCCGCCGGTCCTGCTGCAGAGTCAGGGTCGCAATTCAGACAAAGCGCTGCCAGGAATGATGTTGTCGAGATCTCCGGCGTGCGCAGGTCTTCCACTTTGTGGTGCTCCATTTTGATGCCCGGCCAGGGTGAGCGCCGCGAATCGCGCAGCGGGGTCATGCCGGCAACCAGCGGAACAATCCGCTTGGTGGCGCGGTTCCAGCCGCCTATCCTGTCGCCAGTCATCATCTTCCTGCCATGTCTGAGAGCGCAGATGTGCGCTCTTGGTTTGTATCGGCGGGGAATCGCATCGTCTTCATTCGACTTGGAAACCGGGGCCACACTGGAGTAGCCGCGTCGTCTCCAGGTGGAAGAACCAGGGTTTGGCCGTTGTGGTGAAGAATCAATAATCCTGCGCAAGATCATGGAATAAAGGTGGTGGCGGCAAGAGATACGCTCATCTTGCGTCGGTGTAACGGGCAGTCCCGTTTCCATGACGCCAATCCGCGGAGGTGAAGGAATGAAATATCTTGAGACCTTGAAGAAGCTGATTCGTGACGAATCCGGGCAGGACCTGATCGAGTATGCCTTGGTGGCAGCTTTGATCGCTCTGGGCTCAGTGGTTGCGATGAAAAGCCTTGCAGGCGGCATCGAAACGGCCTTTCAGGGCGTTTCCGACAATCTGAAGTCGTCGCTGCCCTAATCACAACACCAGCGCGACCCCGGGGTCGTCACATCAACAACAGAAGGAAGCGCGGCCAGGCAAACTGCTTCGGCCGCGTTTTCATTTAGGTGTCGAACAGTTCGGAATCCGGAATACCGCCGACGCCGCGCATAACGTATTTCCGGCACCGTGCCGATAGGACAGTTGTCAAACGACTCGCCCCCCCGAGAAGGGCAAGCGCGGGCAGTCCTTTGAGAATGCAAGTCACGCAGCGAGGCGATTCGTGTCGAGTAATGACCTTGATCGGATATTTCTACTGACCGCGCTGGCGTGCGCGCTGATCGGCGCGGCCTGCGACGTCCGCTCGCGCCGCATTCCCAACTGGCTGACCGGAACTTCCGTGCTGCTCGGGCTTCTCCTGCACCTCTGCCTGCAGGGTTGGGCTGGACTGAGCGGCGCGGCCCTGGCCGGCGCGCTCGGCGGAGGAGCCTTTCTGGTCTTCTACGTGGGCGGCGGCATGGGAGCAGGGGACGTGAAGCTGATGGCAGCGGTAAGCGTGCTGGCTGGTCGTAGTCACGTGGGCGAAGTTCTGGTAGCCACAACCCTTCTTGGGGGAGCATTTGCCGTGGTGTTTGCTCTGCTGCAGGGGCGGCTCAAGGCCGTTCTGGCCAACGTGGGCACGTTGCTGGCTCATCATGGGCGGGCAGGGCTGACGCCGCATCCGGAACTCAACCTTACTAACCCTCTAACGCTCCGCCTTCCTTACGGCATTGCCATTGCCGCGGGAGCGGCGGTGTTGTCTTGGAACGCGCTGCTGAGGTAAGAGCATGAATCCTCGCCGCCTTGTCGTTGCCCTTTTGATTGCCCTGCTGCTGTCCGGGGGGATGACCTTCTTTATCAGTCGCAAAGTGGCCAGCCACAGCACCGTCCGGCCGCAGACGCACCGCTACGTCGCCGCTTCCCGTGCCATACAGTCGGGCGAAGTGCTGAGGCCGGACAACCTGGTCATGGTGAACTGGCCGGACTCGGTCCCGGTACAGGGCGGATACCAAAAGATGGAGGAGTTGACGGGGCGATCGGTGATTTATCCGGTGGCCAGCGGCCAGCCGATTCTGGCCAGCTATCTGGCGGCACCGGGCTCGGGCATCGGGCTGACGGTAAAGATTCCCGAAGGGATGCGGGCCACCTCGGTGAAATCCGATGAAGTGGTGGGAGTCGCGGGGTTCCTGTTTCCTGGCTCGCATGTGGATGTGCTGGTCACGTTTCGCGCCGAGAGCGGCACGGCACCTGCGGCGCAAATCGTATTGCAGGACGTTGAGGTCTTGACCACCGGTCAGAACTTCCAGCCCGATCCCCAGGGCAAGGCGCAATCGGTGAATGTAGTGACCTTGCTGCTGACCCCACAGGACGCGCAGAAACTCGTGCTGGCCGCCAGCCAGGGCAACATCCAGTTTGTGCTGCGCAACGGAGCCGACCGGGGCCGCGTGAATCCCGTTCCTCTGGCGGTGACGGCGCTGTCGGGGGCGTCAGTGGCCCATGCTACGGGCGATCGGGCAGTTGCACGCGTAGCCCCCAGTCAAGGTTACGTGGTGGAGACAATTCTCGGCGACAAGCATTCCACTGCGCGGTTCGAGTAAAGCCATGGTTACGATGAGAAAAATCGATCGAGTGTGGGCCTGCATGATAGGCGCGCTTCTTCTCTTGCTGGTGAATCCAACATCAGGCCAGGATGTGTATACGGCGCCACCAGTTGCTCCCAACTCCGCTGCCGCTGCGTCCGCATCCATGCCTGAGGCCAGCGCCCTGGCGGGGGTTGCGAATGGCAACAAAGGCGCCAGTGCTCCCTCTGCCTGGGTGTTTAGCAAGCTGCCCCGCTCGGAGGCCGGTGGACAAGCCGCCACCCTCGCTTCGGGCAAGACACCGGCTCAGGAGCCGGCACCGCAATCCGGAAGCGCGAGCCGTACCATCCATCTGGTCGTGGGACGGTCGCTGTTTATTACCACAACCAACCGCTTGCGGCGTGTCTATGTGAGCAATCCTCTGGTGCTGGATTCGTTGACGACCAGTCCGCATGAGCTGGTAATCAGCGCCAAAGCCACGGGCAGCAGCAGCGTTGTGGTCTGGACCGAGGCTGGCGAGTCGACCATCTACAGCGTGCTTGCGGATGTGGATGTTGCCGGATTGCGCCGGGCTCTGCAGGAAGCTCTGCCGGACTGCCAGATTGAAGTCGAATCCCAGCAAGGGAAGGTATTCGTCTCGGGAGTGGTGGGCGCCGATGCCGAAGCCGAAGCCGCCGGCAAGCTGGCATCGGTTTACTCCAAGGAGGTCATCAACTCGCTGGTAGTGGATCCCCGGCATCGCCCTCAGGTGCAACTCAAGATTGAAATCGCGGAGGTAGATCGGAATAAGTTGGATGCCTTCGGTATCAACATCTTCAGCCTGGGGAAGAACACTTCGCTTTCCACCACCGGCCAGTTCAGCGCACCCATGTTCCCCGTGGTCGGCGGCGGACCGGGGCAGGCCACCGCGACCCTGAGCGATGTGTTGAATCTATTCTTCTTCAACACCGACCTCAACCTGGGCGTGACCCTGAAAGACCTGCAGAATAAGGGCGTGTTGGAGATTCTGGCTGAGCCCACGCTGATGACCATCCACGGCCAGCCGGCCAAGTTTCTAGCAGGCGGCGAATTTCCCTACCCGGTGGTGCAGCCGTCCGGCGGAGGAGGCGTGACCAGCGTAACCATCCAGTTCCGGCAATACGGAGTCAAGCTCGATTTCACTCCTTTCGTGAATCCCGATGGAACAATCCGGCTGAAGGTGACCCCCGAGGTCAGCGCTCTGGATTACACCAATCAAGTGATTATCGCCGGCTATACGCTACCGTCGATCTCGACCCGCAAGGCGGATACAGAAATTGAGTTGCGCGATGGGCAGAGTTTCGGCATCTCCGGGCTGCTCGACCACCGCACCACCGAGCAACTTAGCAAGATCCCCGGTATCGGAGACATCCCGATCCTGGGACAGCTTTTCCGGTCGAAGAACCTCAACCATTCGGTGAACGAACTGGTCGTTATTGCGACACCCACCATCGTGGACCCGCTGAACGGCCCCCTGACGCCACCCGCGCAACCTAACTGGGTGACGCCGCCCGGAGAGCTCAAGAATTTCGATCATGGCATGCCCAGGTAGAGCGGAGAACGCAGGCTGGTCGAACAGGAGCAGGTTGTGAATGCTGAGGAACCCAACACGAAATCTGTCGGGATGTGTGTAGTAACTATCTGCGTTGATCCGGGATCGGCGGACCAGGTGCGCCAGGCCACCTTGCGGGAATATGGCAACTTTGTGGGAGAGTTGCAGGACTACTCCCCGCGAGAAGGCGAGCTGCAGCCGCTGCTCAAGCTGCAAAACGCAGAAGCATCCGTATGCGTCATCGATTTCGACAGAGATCATGAGCGGGCCGTGCAGGCGGCTCACATTCTGCAGCAGATGCTGCATGGCAAGACCACGCTGATTGCCCTCTCGGAAAAGAATGAGCCGGCACTGATTCTGGAAGCAATGCGCGCGGGGTGCAGCGAGTACCTGACCAAGCCGTTGTCGATCGAAGCGCTCTGCGAGTCCCTGACCAGGCTGCGCGACCGCCTGAAGTCCACTGAGGCGGCGCCGAAGACCCTCGGCAAAACCCTCGCTTTTCTGGGCTGTCGGGGAGGCGCCGGATGCACGACCCTGGCGGTCCATCTGGCCATGTTTCTTTGCCGACCCTTCGGCAAGAAGGTGCTCATCGCCGACCAGCACCGTCAGCTGGGCCATGTGGGCCTCTATCTTGGCCTAGACGGGGCAAGTTACGACTTCTATGAGCTGATACGGAACGTTGCTCGGCTGGACCGGACGCTGTTGAATAGCTTCGTCACCCATCATTCCAGCGGCCTCGATGTCCTGCCCTCTCCCAGCGTGTTGAATGGCGTGCCCAGCATCTCGCTCGACGCCATCGAGCGGGCCGTGCATTATCTGGCCGAGATTTACGAATACGTCATTATTGATTCGCCGCGGGGAATCGGCGACCTGAACCTGGTAACCATCGACTGCTGCGACGAGCTGTATCTGATCGCCACTCCCGACGTTCCGGCATTGCGTGACCTGTCACGCTATATCGACCGCCTGCTGCAGTGCTCAGTCCCCCCCGCGAAGCTCAAGGTCGTCATCAACCGCTTTTCCTCGCAAGGCGCGGTGAGTCTGGAGCAAATTGAGAACGCCATTCGGCAGCCGGTCTCCATTACCGTGCCGAACAATTCCGTTGCCTTGATTCGCGCCATGAATACCGGAACTCCTATCGCAGCCGACCAGAAGAGCGAGTTTGTCTTACAGATGAAGAAATGGGCGGGCAGCCTGGCTCCGTCGGCGGAAATCGTTCAGGAACCGCCCAAACGCAAGTTTTCTTTGTGGGGCTAGAGGATGCGGCTGAGAGCGATGGGCAGCAGGAGGACCTGTGGGTGAACTAACCACGACCGCGCTCCCGGTCAGCCGGGTGGTGGGCACGGCGGGCCGCGTTCCCAAGCAGATGGTGGGACGGGCACAGCAGGAGGTGAAGTCTGCCGTCCATCGCGATCTGATCAACAAGCTGGATCTCGAGAAGTTGTTTTTCATGGAGGATGCGCGCGCCCGGCAGCAGCTTCTGGGGATCATCTTTCAACTGGTCAGCGAGCAGGGAATCCCGTTCAGCGCCATGGAGCGGGAGCGCATCGCCAACGAGGTGCTGGACGAGGTCTTCGGTCTGGGGCCGCTGGAACCGCTCCTGCAGGACCCGAGCGTGAACGACATTCTGGTGAACACCGCCGATACCGTTTATGTGGAGCGCGGTGGCGTGCTGGAGAGAACCAACGTCGTTTTCAAAGACAACACGCACTTGATGCACATCATCGACAAGATCGTGTCCGCGGTGGGCCGGAGGGTGGATGAATCCTCCCCGATGGTGGACGCGCGCCTCAAGGACGGCTCGCGTGTCAATGTGATTATTCCGCCCTTGGCCGTAGACGGCCCCATTCTCTCGATACGGCGTTTTGGCAGTGCCCCGCTCACGTCGGAGGATCTACTGAGCTATCGCGAGTTTACGCCAGAGATGATGGAAGTTCTGCAGGGAGCGGTTAAGGCCCGTCTCAACATCATCGTTTCGGGAGGAACCGGAGCGGGGAAAACCACCCTGCTGAACGTCCTGTCCAGCTTCATCACGGACAAAGAGCGCATTGTCACTATTGAAGATTCGGCCGAGCTGCAACTTCGCCAGAGACACGTCGTGCGGCTGGAATGCCGTCCTCCCAACGTGGAGGGCAAGGGAGGGGTGCGCGCCCGCGAACTGGTGATTAACGCTCTGCGTATGCGTCCGGACCGGATTGTGGTGGGTGAGGTGCGTGGTGAAGAAGCACTCGACATGTTGCAGGCGATGAATACCGGCCACGATGGATCGATCACCACCGTGCATGCCAACGGTCCCCGCGACGCGCTGGCGCGCATCGAGACCATGGCCATGATGGCCAACCTGAACCTGCCGGAAAAGGCGGTGCGGCAGCAGATTGCTTCCGCCATCCAGGTGATTGTGCAGGTGTCACGCATGAGCGATGGCACCCGCCGCGTGACTCATATATCGGAGATCGCAGGCACGGTCGGCGATCTGGTCAGCATGCAGGACATCTTTCTCTTCGAGAAGCGCGGCATCGGACCCAACGGGAAAGTGATGGGCCGATTCAAGGCGACTGGGATTGTTCCCAAGTTCGCGGAGAGGCTGCGGGCCTCGGGCATCCCGTTCTCCATGAACCTGCTGGAAGTTTCTGAGGAGGTGTAGGGCCAGCCCTTAAACTATGCTGCTGCTGAGTCTGGTCTTCGTTCTGGTCCTGATCATGACCTTCGCGGTGGTGATCATTCTTACGCGCCCGACCGCGACAGACCGTGCCATTGAGGCGCGTGTGGCAGGCATCCAGTCGGCTTCCCCAGGCGTCTTCACGGGCGAGGGTGTGCCGGAAATCTTCAAGCGTACCAAGCTCAGTGAGATTGGCTGGTTGGACAGCTTGCTCCAGCACTGGAACGTGTCCCATCGCATACGGCTGCTGGCGTCGCAGGCGGAGAGTTCCTGGAGTGTGCCCACCGTGCTGGCGATTTCCGCCGGTTGCGGATTAACGAGCTTTGCCGCTGTGTACTACTACATGCAAGATCTGCTGGCTGCTTCGCTGGTTGGCCTTGCCTCCTGCTTCCTGCCCCTCGTGTATCTCCACGTCCTGCGGACGCGACGTCTGAAGCGCTTTAACCAGGCTCTTCCCGACGCTTTGGATCTTATTACCCGCGCATTGCGTGCCGGTCATTCGGTCAGTGCTGCCATCGAGATCGTGGGGCAAGAGGCGGCTGAACCGGTCCGTACCGAATTTCGAGAAGTGTACCGGCAACAGAACTTCGGATTGCCGCACCGCGAAGCGTTGCTGGAACTGGCCAGCCGCGTGCCGTCGCAGGACCTGCAGTTTGTGATCACCGCCATGCTGGTGCAAAAGGAGACTGGCGGTAACCTGGTGGATACGCTCGACCGCACGGCAGCGGTGGTGCGCGATCGTATGCGCATCCAGGGGGAGGTGCGGACCTACACGGCCCAGGGACGCATGACCGGGTGCATTCTCGGCGCATTGCCCATCATCATGTTCTTCCTCATCAACATGGCAAATCACAGCTATGCCCGGGTGCTGATCGAGGACCCGACGGGCCGAAAACTCATTTACGCAGGAGCCAGCGCCATGGTACTGGGCGGATTGATGATTCGCAAGATCGTCAACATCAAGGTGTGAACGATGAGCTTGATCCTTATCATCAGCATCGTGCTCACCGCATTCTGTGCTGCCGGCCTGCTGGTGGCGTTGTACATGATGCTGCCATCGCGGCACGCCCGGCGCATCATGCAAGTGACACGTACCCCCGTTCCCTTCGAAACGGTCGCAGAGGAACGTACCGACCTGGTCCAGCGGGCGTTACAAACGGTGCGCGCGATTCGCACTCGTCTGCGATTTGGAGACAACGAGAAACTTCGCCAACGCCTGATCGCGGCTGGCCGCCGCAACAAGAGTGACATTGATTTGTATTTCGGGCTTCGCTTGCTGGCGCCGCTGGTCGCGGTGGTGGCCGCAACTTTTATCCCCGGTAACAACGGCTTCTGGATGATGGTGCTGCCGGCGGTCGCCTATCTCGCGCCCGACCTGTTGCTGACGGAGATGACCCGCCGGCGGAGAGAGGCCATCCGCCTGGGTATGCCCGATGCCATAGATCTTATGGTGATTTGTGTGGAAGCGGGCTTGGGTTTGGATCAGGCCCTGCTGCGTGCCGGGCAGGAGCTGGCGATCAGCCATCCCGCCATCAGCGAGGAGTTCATGACCATCAACATTGAGCAGCGCGCCGGCAAAGCGCGGCTCGATGCCTGGCGCGGCATGGCCGAGCGCACCCGGCTCGACATCGTCAAAGCATTCGTCAGCATGCTGGGGCAAACCGACCGCTTTGGGACGCCCATTGCGAAGGCGCTCAGCGTGTTTTCCGACAGCATGCGGATCAAACGGCGGCAGCAAGCTGAGGAGATGGCGGCCAAGACCACGGTGAAGCTCATTTTTCCTCTGGTCCTGTTCATATTTCCCAGCATCTTCATCGTTTTGCTCGGGCCTGCCTTTCTCACGATCGGTAGAAGCCTGCATACGTTGTTTAAGTAGAAACGCGGTAACCAACCCACGGAGGAGAGGAGATAACCATGGATACGGTAGCTGTGATTCGTACGGCGGCAGGTGTTCTGTTCGCAGTCGTTCTCATGGTCCTGATTATGCGCCGACGTAAGACCGCATAATCCTGAGGAGCCCGAACATGACAGGGTCTCGTGCCATTGAGATCGTGAACCTAACCAAGAACGTTTCGGTAGGCTCGCGAATCCGCGTCGCCGGCAAAGCGATCGCGCGTCTCGTGGGCCTGCTTGGAACCAGGAAACTGGAACCCGGATGCGGGCTCCTCATCGAGCCGTCATCCGGGATCCACACCTTTGGCATGCGCTTTCCCATCGACGTGGTCTCCCTGGATGCGAACCTTCAGGTAATCGGAACCTGGGAGAAGCTTGCTCCCTGCCGCCTCGCCGCTGTCCATTGGAAGACGCGCAAGGTGCTCGAACTGCCTGTCGGAACAATTCGAGCAGCACGCATTGAAGTCAATGACCAGCTCGGACTCAACATGACGGTTGCGCCTCCCGCGGCTACTTCGCCCTCTGGCCGGCTATAGCGCGCTGCAACCTGGATAGCTGTGCGAAGCTGAGAGGCCGAATCGGTCTGCCCGCTACACGTAATCGAACAGCGTCATAAACCCGAAGTCCATGTGCAATTGCTGGTGGCAGTGGAAAAGCGTCAGGCCAGGATTGTTGGCTACGATGTCGATTTCGGCCTGTTGGTATCCGCCCAGCATCATGACGTCTTTCATCAGGCCTGCCATGCGCTGGCCCCCGTAATTGGTTATCTCAAAGCTGTGGCGATGCAGGTGGATGGGATGAATGTCGTCGCTGGCATTGCGCATGTGGATGCGATAGCGCTTGCCCTCCTTGAGGTGATAGGCGGCTAGCGCCATCTGGTTTGAATCGGCATAGGCGACGCCATTGATCGTCCAGCGATTGAAGCCCTGGTCGGCAGCGTTCTCCTTGGCGAAGGTCATGATGACGGTGTCGTCAGGGGTGGGGGCATTGCACGGGCACTTGGCGAAATCAGCATAGTTCCAACGAGATCGCAGTGGTGCGATCCACTGCGCCCTTCCAGTACGGTTGGCGTACTCCACCACGATTCCCATGCCGTGATGGCGATCGTCGTCGGCAAGGTCACCCATGATCCAGACGCCGGGATGGTTCATCTCCACGATGGCGGAGATGCGCTCGGCGGTGCCCAGCCAGAGAACGGGCACCGTTACAGGATTGGGAATGGGATTGCCGTCCATTGCAACTATGTTGAAGGAATGGCCGGGTAAAGCCAGGCTGCGGATTTCAGTGGCGCTGCCGTTCAGGATGTGAAACAGAACGCGTTCTCCTGCCTTCACGCGAATGGGCTCGCCATAGTGCAGCATGCGACCGTTGATGGTGAAAGAGCTGTACCCGACTTCGTAGCCATGCGGCATGCCCCTGGCCAGGGAGGCCTTCATCGCCGACTCACCCGCTTCCTCCAGTTCCTTTACTTTGGCAGAAGGAGAAAGGAAGTTCTGTGGCATGTCGCCGCCACGGCTGAAGGAAGGTTCAAATTCCTTCAGCGTGAGGAAAATCTCGCGATCGTAGCGTCCCGGCTCAGACTTCGGCTCGATAAAAACCGGCCCGACCTGCCCGGTGTACTGTCCCGCCGACAAGTCTGCACCCGCCCGGTTGTGGGTATGGTAGAAACGCAAACCTGCGGGCTGAGGTACGAATGTGATGCGCCGCTTGCCGTGCGCAGGAATGTATGGCGTGCCTTCCTCGGCAGCGCCATCGACATCGGTCGAGACGAATTGACCATGCCAGTGCAGCTGCTCAGGAACCTCGGTTTCGTTGACGATGTCCACCGTGACTCGCTTACCTTCTTTGAAGCGCAGCAGAGGACCGGGGAACTGACCGTTGTAGGCAGTTGCGGAAATAATGCGGCTTGGCGCTATTTCGATTGGTGTCACCGCGATGCGGATGGTGTAATCGGCGGCTGCGGATTCGGCCAGCGGCAATCCCGCCGCAGCCTGATCGGAAGCCGCAAGCGCAGGTTTCTCGAAGGCGGCCGATCCTAGGGCGAGGGCACCAACTGTCAATCCGGTCGTCCTCAGGAACTGGCGACGCGAATCTAGATATCTTTTCACGAATCCTCCTGCTGCGTTCTCAGACGTCGCCGAGGAGAATCGAAGACGATAGGGCGGGCACTTCTTTCGAACAATTCTCCGAAAAGCTCCATGACCTTCTCTTTGGCTGCTGTCAGGGCACTTCTGCCGGAAGGGGTAGCCCGATAGACGCGCCGGATCCGCCCGCTCGCAAGCTTCCTTTCCGAGCGTAGCCATCCTCGGGCTTCCATCTCGTGAAGAATCGGGTACAGGGTTCCGGGGCCGACCTGGTATCCATGGCGGGACAGTTCCTCGATCATCTCCAGTCCGAAGATCGCGCCTTTGCAGGCGTGATAGAGCACGTGCAGGCGGATCATCCCTGAATAGAGAGCCTGATACTCGTCGACTGGCGCCCTTGAATTGGCAATTCGCATTGATCGCGTTCTGCTCTAGTCCAAGCGGGGATGGTTGCCGCTGCCGGGCAATGCCGGTATTATTGTACTCGATTTACGATATCGTAATTCGATACCATTCTATTTCCTCACTGTACCCCGGGGAAGCTTCGCAAGCCATGACCGTCGGCAGCTCATCTCCCGATCCACCACAGGGTTCGCAACGGTTGACCGAGGTTTCGCCCGGGGCCCCGTCCATGGATCGTGACAAGGCGCCGCTGTCACATGTGGCGCTCCTGTTCCTGCGGTTGGGGTTCACTGCCTTTGGCGGCCCGGCAGCTCATATCGCCATGATGGAAGACGAGGTAGTGCGGCGGCGGCGATGGCTAACCCGTGAGCGGTTCCTGGATCTGCTGGGTGCTGCTAACCTCATCCCGGGTCCCAGTTCGACGGAGATGGCCATCTATATTGGTTACACTCAGGCAGGGTGGGCCGGCATCGTGCTGGGCGGCACATGCTTCATCCTGCCGGCGGCCCTCATCACCCTGGGCCTGGCCTGGTCTTATCGGCGATTTGGTCATCTCCCTCAAGTCGTCGGAATACTTTACGGCGTGAAGCCGGTCGTAATTGCCATCATCGCGCAGGCAGTTTGGAATCTTGGGCGCACTGCCGTCAAAGGTCGGGTTCAGTTCTTGGTTGGCCTCGCGGCGCTCGTCATCGCTGCAGCAACGGGCCGCACTGTGTCAGTGCTTCTAGGAGCTGGAATAATGATGATTCTGTGGCTGGCTGTCGGGAGTGGGCTGAGGCGCCGCCGCTGGTCATCCTTTGCGGTTTCTCCCACTCTCTTCAGCATCACGCCCGCCGCCTGGAGTGCAGCCTCCTCGTTTTCCATCTTCCTGGTGTTTTTCAAGATTGGCGCCGTGGTGTTTGGAAGCGGGTACGTTCTTTTGGCTTTTCTGAAGGCGGACCTGGTGGATCAGCGGCACTGGCTGACCAATGCCCAGCTCCTCGATGCCGTGGCTGTAGGCCAGGTGACCCCCGGACCGGTTTTCACGACTGCAACTTTTATAGGTTATCTGCTGGCTGGATTTCCCGGAGCAACACTTGCCACCGTCGGCATCTTCCTCCCTGGATTTCTTCTCGTGGCTGCCAGCGGTCCACTGATACCGTGGCTGCGCCAGTCAACTGTCGCGGGAACATTCCTGGATGGGGTGAACGTCGCCGCCCTGGCTCTGATGACAGTCGTGACGTGGCAACTAGCACGCGCGTCGATCCATGACGTGACGTCCGCCGCCCTGGCGGTGCTGTCCGCTATTCTTCTGCTTCATTTTCGGCTGAATTCGTTCTGGTTGATCGCGATGGGCGCGGGTGCGGGTTTATTGCTTCGCAGGTGATGGCCGGTAATGCAAGTCACACTGGCTGAGAGGTGGATCCAATGAAAAGACGAGTGGACGTGGTACCAGTAGCAGCGCGAAGCATCGCGCTCATCCGGCTGGCCGTCGGCCTGATCTTTGCCACCCAAGGTATCCTGAAATACGCCGATCCCAACATGGGAGTGAACCGCTTTGCCCGTATCGGCTTTCCCGCTCCGCTGTTCACCGCACACTTTGTGGGGGCTTTCGAAATGGTTTGTGGAATCCTGGTTCTGGTGGGACTCTGGACGCGCATTTCGGCCATTCCCCTGTTGATTGTCATCTCCACCGCCATCGCGACCACCAAGCTGCCCGAACTCTTCCGCCCGAATCAGGGATTCTGGTTCATGGTGAGCGATGCCCGAACGGATTTTTCCATGTTCTGTAGCTTGCTGTTTCTTATCGCCTCCGGCCCTGGCGTCTGGTCGGTGGATCGTTTCTTCAGGCCAGGAAAGTTAAGTCGCTAGCTCACCAAACAGCGGATGGCTTCGCCGTGGTGCCCCAATGGGAACTGGTTTAAAATCAACAGAGCCGTAGAGTCGGGGCGTAGCGCAGCCTGGTAGCGCACCTGCCTTGGGCGCAGGGGGTCGGAGGTTCAAATCCTCTCGCCCCGACCATTTGTTTCCGCAGCCTATTCACAGCTACCTCAGGTCAGATAGTCATCCTTCCTTCTTGAGCTTCCCAAAGTTGTACGTGTCCCACACTGCAACATAAATCAGGGACTGCTCCTGCGGAAACGCATGCCGATAATAACAGTAGACTTACTCGGCAATGTCCACCCGAAGCAGATTCCTGGCGGGTTGTGCCGCCGGCGTAGCAGCGACGCTCGCCGCCGCCGTTCTCTTCTTGTCGCCGGCCAGGAGGCATCGCTCCCGACTTCGAGAGGAACACCCCAATCTGCCCAACCGCCCACTGCACCAGACTTTCTTGCACTGCGATTCCCTCGATCCTCCGGATCAGAGCGTATTCGGTGGTAGACAGGCTCAGCATCTGGATCCTGACGTTCGGCTTCCCGTGGTAGAAGGTCCGGTCCATACCGATAACAACGGAAGAAGCGGGCCAGATACGCCTGCGCGGGGAGAGCCTGCGCCAGCGTTATCGGTGGTGGACGCTGGCTTCAAGTCCGCCTGGTATCGCCAGTTCCGTGGGGCAGACTACATCACGGCGGTCGTCGCCGTGATGGTCATGGCTGCGGTTACCTGCTTGGGCGTTGCATTCCGGAACCAGACGCAGATGACGACGGCTCAACTGGCCGAATCGGCGGCTGCGATGCGGGAGCTGCGTGTGGAGGTCCAAGCTGATCAGCGCGCCTGGGTCGGACTGGCGGAGGCCACGGCTCAACCGTTGACGGCCGACGGAGGAGGATTCTCGATCAAGCTGCAAAATACCGGCAAGACGCCAGCGCTCGACGTGCAGGTCTCCGATATCGTCACGATTGAGGAGATCGCTGCGGCTGTTAGCGCGCGCGAACCAACTCCTGCCTCGGAGAACTCAGCCGGCTCCATGATGCCCGGGGCAAGCTACACAACAGATGTGTGGTTCAAGACCTCACCAGACGCGCTGTATGGCCTGGCCCACGATCAATTGCGCGCCGTAAACTTCGTCCGTATCAATTACAAGGACATAAACCACGGATCGCACGTAACGAAGATCTGCTTTTACTGGCGCAGCAGTCTCTCCCGAGTCAAGCCATGCGACAGTTATAACGAAGCGAACTGACAGCGGTTGGATCGACTCGGAGCCCGATCAGGGTCCTTCTAGAAGATGAGGAAATCTTGATGTAGCTTGCGCACTGGGCGTCTTCTCACACATCATCGCAAACTGCTGGATTCTTACCTTCTTTAACAGTGCGGAACGATGCAGAAACCGAAGAGCAACAAGACGAAAGCGAAGAGCGAAAAGCTTTGCCGAGCTAGCTTCCTGCGGTGACCCCGCGCGGCTTTACGTTGCTGCGGATGAAGTCGATGATGGAATCCATGGGCGTGCCCGGTTGGAAGACCGCGGCTACCCCGGCTTTCTTCAGCGCTTCGACGTCCTGGTCGGGAATGATGCCACCGACGAGGACCAGCACGTCATCCATCTGGCTTTGCTTGAGCAGGTCCATGACCCGCGGCACGATGGCGTTGTGCGCACCGGAAAGAATGCTGAGGCCGATGACGTCCACGTCCTCCTGCAGCGAGGCGTTGACCACCATTTCGGGGGTCTGGCGCAGTCCCGTGTAGATGACTTCCATGCCGGCGTCGCGCAGAGCGCGGGCGATCACTTTGGCCCCGCGGTCGTGGCCATCAAGGCCGGGCTTAGCGACAAGCACGCGGATTTTGCGGTCAGGGGACATATGGGTAGCTCTCAGCTCTCAGCCGCCAGCTCAGCTAAACCTTGCATGATAAACCCTGAAGGCGAGATTCGTCAGCGAGAATGAATCTGCCAGGGCGTTTTCGGAACGGCTCACGCCCGAGAGAAGCAGAAAGGTCTTCATGCGAACGCCGTCTCCGTGTACGTTCCGTGCACGTCACGTAGAGCGTCACAGATTTCGCCGACGGTGGCGTATGCTTTCACGGCATCCACAATGAACGGCATGGTGTTGACGGGCGAGATCTGGCCGTTTTCACCAGCCATCGGTTCTCGTGCGGCCGCTTTTTTCAGGGCATCAAGACGGCGCGTTACCTCTTCGTTGGAGCGCCGTTCGCGCAGCGCCTTTAGCTTGGCGCTCTGGTGGCGGGCGACCGATTCATCAATGTAAAGGATGTGGGGCGGCTCCTCTTCGATGACGAACTCGTTCGCGCCGACCGTGATCTTTTCCTTCGCTTCAGTGGCACGCTGGAACTGGTAGCTGGCCTCGGCGATCTCCTTTTGCGGATAGCCCTTCTCGATGGCCTTCACCATGCCACCCATGGCGTCAAGCTTGTCGAAGTAATCGAAGGCGCCCCTCTCCATGTCGAGGGTGAGCCGCTCGACAAAATAGGAGCCGCCCAGCGGATCGACGGTCTGCGCGACGCCTGACTCGTAGGCAATAATCTGCTGTGTGCGCAAGGCGATGCGCACCGCGTCCTCGGTGGGCAAGGCCAGGGCTTCGTCATAGCTGTCGGTGTGCAGCGACTGGGTTCCGCCCAGCACGCCGGCCAGTGCCTGGATGGCGACGCGCGCGATGTTGTTCATCGGCTGCTGCGCGGTAAGCGACACGCCCGCCGTCTGGGTGTGGAAGCGCATCAGCCACGTGCGCTGGTTCTTCGCGCCGAAGCGGTCCTTCATCAGGCGATACCAGACTTTGCGTGACGCTCGGTACTTGGCAATCTCCTCAAAGAAGTCGTTGTGGGCGTTGAAGAAGAAGCTCAGCCTCGGGCCGAACTCGTCTACGTCGAGCCCGCGACGCCGGGCCCACTCCACGTACTCCACCCCGTCGTAGATGGTGAAGGCCAGTTCCTGAAGCGCGGTCGAACCGGCTTCGCGAATGTGATAGCCACTGATGGAAATGGTGTTGAACTTCGGGGTGAACTTGGAGCCGAACTCGAAAGTGTCAATCACCAGCCGCATCGAGGGCGCCGGCGGATAAATGTATTCCTTCTGCGCGATGTATTCCTTCAGGATGTCGTTCTGGATGGTGCCGGAAATTTTCTTCCAGTCCGCACTCTGCTTCTCGGCGACCGCCAGGTACATGGCCCACAGCACCGACGCGGGCGAGTTGATGGTCATGGAGACGGTGGTCTTCTCCAGATCAATGCCGTCAAAGAGGATTTCCATGTCCTCCAGCGAGTCAATGGCAACGCCGCACTTGCCGACCTCGCCCTCGCTGAATGGATGATCGCTGTCGTAGCCCATCAGGGTGGGCAGGTCGAAGGCGACCGACAGACCCATGCCGCCGTGCTCCAGCAGGTATTTGTAGCGCTGGTTGGTCTCCTCGGGCGAGGCGAAGCCCGAGAACTGGCGCATGGTCCACATCTTGCCGCGATAGCCAGAGGCGTGAATACCGCGGGTGAACGGCGGCTGTCCGGGATAGTCCAGGTAGTCCTCGTACTTCCAGTCGGCGGGGAGGTCGGCCTGGGTGTAGAGTCGGCGAATGGGCACGCCGGAAATGGTGGTGTAGCGCGCGTGGCCGTGCTCGTTAAGGTTGATGCCAGTGGACACACCGATGGGTTTCTCCGGAGCTTTTTGCAGCGTGGGAGCGAGCGTCTTCTCGGCCCATTCTTTCTCGGACTCGGAGGGATGACGGCCCGCCTCGAAGAGATCGGTAACGGGCGATTCGGCTACAGCTTTTCCATTGGACGCGCGCTTATCAGGCATGAATGACCCCACTCGGAAAGAACTCTACATGCTAGTAGATGTGGGGAGAGTGGGACAATAGGCTGTCGCCTCTGGAGAGTCGAAGTGGGGTCTCTCCACTTGGACCCAAGCCCCTCAGTTCTTCGAGCCCAGGACTGCGAGCACCTCACGGTTGCCTTTCTCCGCGGCCATCTCGGCCGCGGTAAGCCCGTCGTCGCTGCGAATGGAAAGGTCAGCACCTGCATCCAGCAGCGCCTGTGCCCGCTCCACGCTGTTGTGCATGGCCGCCTCGTGCAGGGCGGTATAGCCGCCTTGCTGTTGCAGGTTGGGATTGGCGCCGGCTTGCAACACCAGCTTCACGATGGTCGCGTTACGCGACGCTGCGGCGCTGTGGATCACCGCAATCCGGCTGGGAGAAACGGCGTTAACATCAGCGCCCTGCTGGATCAGCGTTTCGGCCGCCTCCGGTTGCCCGAAGAAGCACGCCAGGTGCAAAGGCGTGAATCCGTCGATGCTCTCTGCCTTCACCAGCGCAGGATCATTCGCCACCAACGCCATTAGCCGCGTGGTGTCTCCCAAGGCAGCCGCTTCGAAGATGTCCAGGTTTCCAGCCGCTTCGCGCAACAGGGCCACAATGTCCGACTGATTTTCGTAGCGCGCCTGCATCAGGGCCGAAACCCCCGCTTGGTTGCGGACGTGCGCTATAGCCGTGTGCTTTGCGATCAACTCCTTGACCCTGGCGGTGTCGCCCGATCTGATGGCTGAAAAGATGCCCCGTTCCATGATTCCCTCATGTTAATTAGCATTGCTAACTAAAGTGTCTCGCGCTACACTACACCGGAACCGGGCAAAAAAGCAATGAAAAAGGATCGAAAGGAAATCGTGGCACTGGCGGACGGGCTTCACTCGGCAGCCATTCATCTGCTCCGCCTGGTGCGCACCGAGGACCGCGCCACCGGGATAGGCCCGGCGCAGCTTTCCGCACTTTCCGTGCTGGTCTTTGGCGGGAGCATGTCGCTCCGGCGCCTTGCGGCCATCGAACAGGTCAAGCCCCCAACCATGGTACGCATCGTGCAAGGGCTGGGGAGGCAGCAGTTGGCGGTGAGCCGCACCGACCTGGCCGACGCGCGGAGGATCAGTATTTCCGCTACGCGGCGGGGCCGCGCGTGGATGTTGCGCGCGCGGAAACGCCGGGTTCAAGCGCTGGCAGAAATGCTAGCGTGCCGACCGGAGACGGAGTTGCGCCAACTGCAGAAAGCAGTCGGCATCTTGAAGGCGCTGACTTGGATCGCAACGCCACCTGCGGCAAAGAAGTCACGGCACGCGTCCTGAGAATCCTCGCCCTTGATCAGAGGATACGATTGCGGATTTGCAGCGGATAGTGGATATTGATTAATGGATCGAGTGCGCAGCTCGAGACCCGCAGTCGCCGGGCCAGAGATGGGGTGAGTAAGCGATCCAGTCTTCTATCCACGATCCACGATGCTCATCATCCCCACCTACAACGAAAGGGAGAATATCGCGTCTCTTGTAGGCCGAATCCGCAGCGCGGTAGGTGACGAGCCCATCTTCTTCGTGGATGACAACTCTCCCGACGGAACGGCTGACGAGATCCGGCGCGTGCAGCAGCAGGACGCCAACGTCCACCTGATGGCACGCCCGGGCAAGGGCGGATATGGCTCGGCCTGCCGCGATGCCATGAAAAAAATCCTGCAGGAGAATCTGGCCGACTACGTGATCCAGTCCGACGCCGACCTGTCGCATCCGCCCGAACTGCTGCCGCGCATGCTGGAAATGCTCAAGAATTGCCCGGTGGTCATCGGCTCACGTTATGTGCGCGGCGGTGGCGCCAAGAACTGGAGCCTGCCCCGCCGTACTCTGAGCTTTGGCGCCAACCTCTACGCCCGCCTCTTTACCGGCGTACCGGTGCACGATATGACTGCCGGCTTCGTGGGCTACCGCACCGAGCTGCTGCGTCAAATCAACCTCGACGAAATCCGCTCCGAAGGTTATGCCTTCCTCATGGAGATGAAGTTCACATTGCATCGCCACGGCGCCACCTTCTGCGAGTTCCCGATTATTTTTTCCGAGCGCGAATCCGGCAAATCCAAGTTCAGCCGCAAAATCCTCTTTGAAGGCGTGCGTTTCCCGCTCAAGGCGTTGGGCAAGAGAATTAGAGTCGCGTCCTAAACCTGTTTCTCAGCGCAACGGATCGCCCCGCAGAAAATGTCCTGTTACCTGCTGGTAAGCGTCTGAGGTTTGCCGGCCCGGAACTCCGTCCACGTCCACACTGATTCCGGGAAAAGTGTTGAGCGCGATTTGCAAGGAGCGCGCGACATCTGACCGCTGAGTGAGGGAGAAAGTAACTGTGTTATCAAACTGTACTGCCAACTGCGCCGCAGTTGTCGCCGGCGCCGGCGACGCCGGGGCAGCCGCACCCGCGGGAGTTGCACCCGCAGCAGCCGCTCTCGCCCCCGCAAAGTTCACCACCCCGTTCTTTTGCATTTGGAATAGGATGACCGCGGCGCCACACTGGTCCGAAACCGCATTCGGATTGAATACCCCGTCGGCAACGAACTTTCCGCTGGTGTATTGGTTGGAGAAGCTCCAAAGATACGGCGTGTTGATGGACGGGGTGTGGTTGCGATAACCGAAGCCGTTGTATGCCTCCAGACGGTACAGGATGGCGGGCAGAGTCCAATCCGGCTTGTTGGCAAAACCCTCGATGGTCAGCGCGTCGGTGGCGCTCTGCTCCCAAGTGAAGGGCGGCTGTCCGGGCGGCCGGCCCGCGGGAACGTGAACTGTGCGAGCCGTCAGCGGATCGCCATTATGCAGCTGGCAATTGAAATTCAGCGAGCATTCCATGTTGTGGATGACGGCAACGAAAAACCATGGAATCCCCAGCGGGCCGGCGACCGACTGATAGCGTGCCTGGTTGGGCCTGATGCGGGCTATGATGTTGTTCACCGCATCCTGGCGCTCCGGATTCACGACACAACTGTTGAACAGAGCTTGATACTGCTGACGCAGATCGTGAGTGAGTGGAACGCTCATGGCTACCCCACCTAAATGTAAGGAACGACTTACATTAGCAGGAGAGCTGTGGCAGTTCCAGAATTAATTCATTACGCTGCCGCTGCTAGTCGGGCGGCGAGCTGTAGGTGCATTGCTGGCCTGCAGTGGACTGGCTTGCCAAAAACCAAGGCACCGCCCAGTCCATCGAATAGTTCGTATCGTCGGTAAACTTGCCTGGGACCGGTGGCTTGGCGATTCCGATTTTGAAGTTATCGAGCATCGTTATACCGAAAGCAAAACATCCGTTGAGCGGACAATCAAGGTCTTTGATAGCCCAGGAGCAAACGGAATCGTCTGTGCACTCGGTGCCGGGCGCGCAGGCACATTGGTTTCCTTTCGGCGCACAATAGGTGCGCGGCTGACAAAAGCTGGGCGTGTCCTGCGTGAATTCATCGGCATAGGCCGACAGATTGACTTCAATCGTCACGAGCCCGGTGCCGGTTGGAAGCGGCTTGTTATCGTAGGTCACCGTGAGAAACGAGGGACCCTGCGCAGGGTTGAACATGTAGTTCTGGTCATTGAGGATCACCCGGAACGGCTGGACAGATGCCAGGACCGTATCCTCGTCGAGTCCGTAGCCGACGAACATCTGGTAGATCTGGTGCGTGCTGGATTTGGCGTAGATGAGGTAGGTGTAGTAGGTCTGGCCGGGCAAATAAACATTCAACTCCGTCGCCCCGCTTGCCTGCTGCGTCTGCTTCGTCACCTGGTCGTCGATGTAGTACTTCCCGTGGTTGACGGTCAACGTGCTCCGCTGTCCGGTCGCCTGCCCCATCATGCGGATGGCCGGCCGAGGGAAGCCGCTGGGGTTGCTTGAGTACTGTGTGTACTCCGCATCGGTTAGATACTGGCGATACAAAGGCACGCCGTAACAGGCCGTCGGACCGGAGCCGGCGGCGCATTGGTCTCCCCAGGCACAATATTGATTACCCGATCCGTGACTGCAATCGATGTTATTCGGCAGGTTCTGCCGGCACCCCGCCTTGTTGATGCCGCACTTGGCGATGGTCGCAGTGGTGACATATTCGTACGGACTGGTATTCGCAGTTCCCGGCGGATCGGTGGCCGGAACACCTTGGCCATGGGTATCGGAGGCACACTCAATAGTCTCCTTAGGAGCATTGAAGAAGCGTAGCGGTACAGTGTCCTGGTCCTCGTTGACGGAAATTGTTTCCCGGGTTGCGCCACTTCCCAGGTCTGCCAGCAGACCGGTCAGTGAGCCGTCATCATCGTTTAGCACGGTTTGCCGGTCCACGTCCGTGTAATTGTTGAACATCGTTGTAGTCCAGGTGCAGTAGCGTTTCTTGACCGCGTCCGCATCGGTGGTAAACATGCCCAAATTAAACAGCGGCTCGATCACGAAATGGCGGATGCCCACATTCTGGAAGAACAAGTTGTGGGAATGAAAGGCGGGAGGATAGAAGAAACCGTTCGACTGCTTCCAGGCAATCGCTGCATTGGGCAAATAACACGCCGGACTTGTGGGAGGACTCGCCGGATCGGCGGGCAGCCCAAACTCGAGCCCGTACAGATATTTGAACGACGGGCAAGTTTGTTGGCTTCCATCCGCAGAGAGCGTGCAATTTGTGCCCTTGCCAACCGGGGTAACAGGAATGTCAAGATAGGCGTTCCGCTCCTGGTAGGATGGGCCATCGTAAATACTGACCAGCTTCTGGTTCACGCTGAAGAAGTCGGTCGTGTAGCTGATGCCCTGAGCGCTGGAGAGACAAAAGTTCACTCCTGGCGGCGCCGGCTGGTCGCACTGCAGGCCGTTGGGGTTGAAAGGTCCGGCACTGGAGGCATAGGAATTGAGCGGCTGGGCGCCGGAGGACGTCAGTTGCGTGTTGCCCACCAGGGCGCTCTTGCGCAGCAGCGACCAGTAGCCCTGCGAAATGTCCGAGCGCGTGTAGCCACCGCTGGTCACAAACGTGATTCCGCCTTGCTGCACGTCGGTGATTGCGCTGTTCTGCATCAGGAACCACCAGGGACGCAGCCACACCGCGGCAAAGTTCTTCTGTGCCCAATTGAAGGAAGTGGTATAGCGGTCAAGGGTGGTAACCACACAATTCGCTTCGCCCGACCCGAAAGCGGAGCACGGAACATTGCATTGGCTCCCCCCGGGATCGCACCGGCAATTAGGACCCGTGCACTGTGTGGGGTCGCGGAGACCGGTGACATAAGGATAGTAGGGATCGTTTCCTTGGACGGGGCTTTTGGCAGGAGCCTGCGGGTTGTTGACAGCCAGGAGCGTGCCGGTGTTCGGTAGGTTGCTAACGCCGTAGCAGGGAGCCGTGTCGCCGATGTTCAGGAACGACTCCATGGCCGTCGAGCACGAGTTACCAACAAACTTTTTCAGCGGGGTGTAGCCGGATTGGTCAATGGGTGCGGGGTTACCTTTATACGTAAAGTACGGATCCACCACTTGTTGTCCGGCATACCCGTCGAACCACTCGAATTGCGAAGGTCCGCTGATACCACCCGGCAGCAGCCAGTAGCACACGCCACAGGTTCCCGCCGAAGAGGCGAAGTTGTACTGGAATTCGTTCCAGCCGTTCATAATCCAGAACACCGTGGGGAACTCCCAGTCAGAGTGGTACGGGGAAGGCGCACCCGGGTCCCCGGGTTCAGCCAGGATTCCCGGTACCTGGCGGTCGTTCTGGGCGTTGGCAACTGCGGCCCGCGCAAAGACGCCCAGGTTGGTATTCAGCACGTTGTCGGCTTCGGTTCCGTCTTCCAGATAAAATCCATGACCAATCGACTTGTAGCCGACATTGCGTGCCAGGGTCACGCCCTGGGTAGCGTGGATGGTGATCCAGCGCGTCATCGAGTCCCACATGGAGGAGTCTTTGACGTAAGTGTCCTTGGGCACCTGCCGCGCCATGTGGAAGTGCACCGAGTAGTGCCCTTTCGACCCGCCTTGTCCCATCTGGTAGAACTCGACGCCCTGGATCTGGTAGGACAGGAATCCTTGGCGCACCACGCTGTGAGCTCCAAAATAGCCGGTGAATTTGGAGCCGGCAGTTTCGCCATCAGTGACAATGCGGATGCTGCGGGACAGCAGCCCCACTGCGGCCCGCATATCAATGTTGCGGTCTGCTGGATTCTGCCCCGGCAGCAGGTCAGGCCCGATGTCGCAGGTCGTGGTGCCATTCGCGGGATTTTGACACGGGACCGTGGCTAGCGAATAGGTCTGCCCCCAGTGCGGGATCTTGACTGCTCCCGTCAGGTTGACCGTCGAGCCGGAAACGTTGGACACCTGTAACTGCTCGGCGTGTCCCGGCAGGTAATCAGTCGAGGTGACAACGATGTAGTCGTTCTCCTTCCAATCGGTGGGCATGCCACTGACCTGCAGCGACTGCTCGCTCCCGTCCCCCTTCAGGGTTGCGTTGAGCCGCATCCAACTGCTGCCGGTCACCATAGGATTGCTGTCGTCGCCACCCTGCGCGCCCTTGTACCCGGAGAGGTTGATGGTGCCGCCGTAGGACAGCGCCAGGACTTTGCGCCCGAAATATGCACCCGCGACGTCGTTGTTGTCGAAAACGCCGTACTGGTAGAAGCAGTCATCCACCCCGCCCGGAAGCAGCGTCGGTGGATCAAGCTGCGAGGTCTTGGTACAGGGTTTCGTCGGGTAGTGCATGTTGGTCATGTTCGAATCCCACACATCGGGATTGCTGGTAGGCACGCCACACGTCACGTCGTCCACTAGATTGTTGCCGCTGTCGAGCTTCTTGCAGGTGACGCCGGGGTCGGTCGCGTTGCCGTACAAATGGATAGTGAGGACTTGGCCGCCGTTGTTAGCGCCGATTCCCGTGGCCTGCAGGACGCCGCCGTTCTGCACCAGGATGTTGGCGGCGTAAAAGTCCATCGTCGCGTTATTGAAGACCAGGGCGCCTTGCTGCATGCCGCTGCCAAAAATGTAAACGTTGTGGAAGTTGTACGGCGCTTTCGTCCCGTCCACCGTGCAGGTCATGTTGGTGATGACCAGGTCGGGACCGGTCTGTCCCAGCGGCGGGCCGGAGTCGAGAACGCCGCCCGTGCAGAAGTCAGTGGCCGCGGACGCGGCGGTGCAAAGCATCATCGCTGCTGCCAGCGCGGCAACGATAAGATCCAGCGCGTGCAAGAGCCGTGTGCGTCGTAACCTCATGCGCCCTGGCGTTGACGCGCTACTCTCGCCGCGACTCTTCAACTCTGGGTCAGCATGTACAGAAACGGAGGCTGCCGTCGATGCGACGGCGTAGCCCACGTATGTGGTGGTTGATCGTACGATGGAGGACATTGGGCGCCTCGATTCTTCGTGATGGGCCGCGATGCTAGCGACCCACGGTAGTACGTGGTCAAGGGGACTGGTTGCTCACCCCAGGGCTGGATGGCGGAGGGGAATGGTAGCACAAAGCGTGTTTTAGCCAGTTAACGATATTTGTGAATATTCTGCGAGCCACAGCCCCGTACGGCGCCGACGATCCACCAGGCACAGAAGTGCCAGGGCACGCACAAGGCGCGGACAGCCGCTGCCAAGTGCACTCTCCGTAACCGGTCTACACTGAGACTGGCTACCGCAGGGATCATGGCTAGTAACGCAACCCAACGTGCTGAAGTCCTGGCCGCGCCAAGCGGCCGTGCTCACCGCTTACTGCTCTATGGGGGGGCGGTGGTGCTGGCAGCGCTCACCATTCTCTACGGTGCGTCCTGGATGTACTACGTTCGCGTCATGCCTGAAGTCGAAATCGGGATCGAAGAAGCGTACTCTTCGGCCGGGGTCGAGATCCGAAGCGTGCATCCCGGCAGTCCAGCGGAACAAGCCGGTTTGAGGGTGAATGACCGCATCGTTGCCATCAACGGCGATCGCGCCAATTCCCTTTCCTCCTGGAGCAGCTTATTGATCCGGGTGTGGCTTGGTGCGCATCCTGGAGAGACCGTGACCCTGACGGTGCAGCGGCCGGGACAGCCGCTGCCGCTTGTGATCACACCGCTGTTTCGCGCTGTGCAAGGTATGGGCGATACCCGAACCACCGCGCGTACAGTGGCGCAGCAGATCATCGATTCGTACCCCGTTTTCTTCGTGGTCGTGGGGTTGGCCGTTCTCTTTCTACGGGTGGAGGACCGCGATGCGTGGCTGTTGGCGATGGTTTTTGCAACCTGGAGTGCGGCTGGACCGATGCCCGCTCAATTCGCCGCCGCGCCGCCCCATTTGCGCGACTTTCTGCTGGCCTATCGCACGATGGCCAGTACCCTGCTGACAGGATTGTTCTATTTCTTCTTCGCGGTCTTCCCCAAGCGCTCTCCCATCGATCGCAAAGTTCCGTGGCTGAAGTGGTTGTTGCCGTTGATTAGCATTTGCCTCGGCCCTGGAGGGTTCCGCCACGGCAATCAAGACGCCCTGCCGTTCATCGCGGCGGTGCTCCCTTACCAGATCGCCCAGGACGCGCGCGTCACGATCGGCTACGGCGGCATCGTGCTGGGCGTGCTATCGCTGTTGTTGAACTTCTTGAGCGCTTCCGACGCGGCCGATCGCCGCAAGGTTAAGGTGGTTCTTTGGGGAACTGCGGTTGGCGTCACCCCCGTTGTTGCCCTGTATGCTGCCGCTGACATCTTTCACTACAGTGCTCCTTTCTGGCTGGGCTTCGTATGTGTGTTCCTGCTGGTCTTATTTCCACTGTCGTTCGCCTACGCGGTGGTGAAGCATAGAGTGATGGATATCCCGGTCCTGCTGAAGCGCAGCGCGCGCTACTTTGTGGTAGAGCGGGGTTTCCTATTTCTCATTCTGGCCGTTTCGATTGGCGCAACCATGTGGCTTGCCAAGGCCTTCTCCACCCACTTCTCCGCCAGCACCAAAGCGGCCATACCCGTGGGAGCTACCTTTGGCGTCCTGCTGATGTCCGGCGCGACCCAGGTCCATCGGCGCGTGCGCACCCACCTCGATCGCGCCTTCTTTCGCAGCTCCTACGATGCGCAACAGATCCTGCAAGAGCTGGCCGCCAAGACGTTGAGCGTCACGACACGCGAAGACCTGGCCAGGCTCTTGCAAAACAACATCCGGGATGCGCTCCATCCACGCTTGATGTTCGTGTACCTGGACAATGGCAAGGGCCAGTTCCACGCCTACGCAGGCAATCCACCGGCTGAGGCCACAACGCTCTCGCCCAAGGCGGAAGTGATCTCTATGCTGGCAGAGCGCTCCGAGCCCATCGAACTCAATCCCGAAGAAACCCCCGGCACGCAACTGGAGCTTCTGCAACCGGAATGTCTGGTGCCGATCCGCGGCGCGGGAGAAGGTCAGCTGCAGGGCGGAATCGTGCTCGGCACACGGCTCTCAGAAGAGCCTTATTCCACGAGCGACAAGCGCCTGCTGGCTTCGGTGGCCAGCCAGGCCGGCATTGCCATGCGCAGCATCACCCTGGCGGAGAAGATGGCGGAGCGCATGGAGGCTGAGCGCCGCGCCCAGCAGGAAATGCAGATTGCGCGCCAGGTGCAGGGACGACTCTTGCCGCAGCAGGCGCCCTCCCTCGAGACCATGGAGTGCGCCGGAAAGTGCATTCAGACCCGCTCCGTCGGCGGCGATTACTATGATTTTCTCGATCTCGGCTCCGGCCGCCTGGGCCTGGTTTTGGCTGATATCGCGGGCAAGGGAATTTCCGGCGCCTTGCTGATGGCCAATCTGCAGGCCAACCTGCGCAGCCAGTATGCTCTCGCGTTGGAGGATATCCCTCGCCTGCTGCGCTCAGTCAATCATCTGTTCTACAAGAACACCGAGGCCAACCATTACGCCACCACCTTCTTCGCGGTTTACGACGACAACACTCGCCATCTCCGCTATGTGAATTGCGGACACAATGCGCCAATGCTCCTGCGGGCGAACGGCACTCTGGAGCGGCTGAAGCCTACTGCAACCGTTCTGGGGCTTTTTGAGGAATGGGACTGCAACGTGACGGAGTCCCAACTTGCGTCCGGCGACATTCTGGTGATCTACAGCGACGGCGTCTCAGAGGCAGGCGAAAGCGAAGATGACAACACGGAAGAATTTGGTGAGGAGCGTCTGACTGCGGCGATTCGCAAGCGACGACAGCAATCAGCCGGCGAGATTTTGGATGGCATTCTGGCCGAAGTGCATGAGTTTAGTCCCGACGAGCAGGCTGACGACATAACGCTGATTGTGGCCAAGTGTAATTAAGATGGCGGGGCGTCTTGCTCAAGAAACATCTTCCTTGATTACGCCGCCCACGATGGTCCGCAGAACCTCGCCGTGCGGAGAGAAGACTGCAATGTCCGCATCGGCGCCAACTTGCAACGCTCCCTTGCGGTGTTCGATGCCCAGCACGCGCGCCGGGTTCAACGTGGCCATTCGCAGGCTGTTCTGGAAGCTCAAAGCCGCAAATCTCATGGCATTGTGGACGGCGCGATCCAAGGTGAGCACACTGCCGGCGAGCCTTCCGTACGACTCGCAACGATCGCCGCGCAATTGCACCTCATACAGGCCCAGCTTGTAGGTCCCGTCCGGCATTCCCGTGGCGCTGATGCCGTCGGTGATAAGCACCGCGCCCTCGACTCCTTTGGCGCGAACGAACAAATCGACGACCAGTGGATCCACGTGGAGTCCGTCCACGATGATGTCGGCCGTCAGCGCAGGATCGGTCAGGATCGCGCCCAACAATCCCGGATCACGGTGATCCAGCCGGCGCATTGCGTTGAACGTGTGTGTCGCATGACGTGCTCCGGCCGCGATACCCGCGAACGCTTGTGGCAGGGTGGCGTTGGAATGCCCGATGCTCACGCACACACCGCGCTGCGCCACATGGCTGATGAGATCGAGTGCGCCGTCCAGCTCCGGCGCGATGGTAAGCATGTGAACACGGCCGGCAGCTGCATCCCGCATCTGGTTGAACACCTCCAGCGACGGTAGCTGGAGATGAAGCGGCAGATGAATTCCGCGGCGGGCGTGACTCAGAAAAGGTCCTTCGAGATGGATACCCAACGGACGCGCGCGCGGCGGGGTGGCGCCGTTGCCGGAGGGCCGCTTCACCGCCTTGCCGAGAGCTTCCAGCGACTTCAGCGTCCTGTCGAGCGGCGCCGTAACGGTAGTCGGGCAGTAGCTGGTCACACCGTGCCGAGCGAGCATCCACTCGATCGCAGCCAGGCCGTCGTCGGAACCTTCCATCACGTCGTATCCCGCCCCGCCATGAATGTGAATGTCAATGAGACCGGGCGCCAGGATGGCATCACCGAAGTCCACGACACGCGCATGGGCAGGAATGGTCAGCGCCTCGCGCGGACCCACCGCCGAGATGATTCCGTCTTCGACGGCAAGCGCGGCATTCTCAACCCGCTCCAGCGGAGTGAGCAGTTGTCGGGCTAGAAGGTAGGTTGGCATGGGCCCGTGCAGGTAAGGCTCGTTCTAACGATCAGGCGGGGGAATTCGCCCTCACCCAACCCTATACTACGTTGGACAAACGCTGGATATGATTGCTGTCACAACTGTTTGGTAGGACCCTATCTGCACTCCACATGCGACGACCGACCAGCAAATAGCGGCTCTCTTATATCTGGTAGTCGATCTCGATGGCCTGCTGCAGCTTGTCGTTTCCGTTGGTGTGAACCAGTTCGCGGCCCTGCAACTCGCGTACTTGTTCCTTCAAGGCCTTGACCTCGGTGGCCACGGCGGCCAGTGCTTCGGAGAGAGGGTCGTTGATCTGCTTGGGATCGGTGATCACCACGCGTTTGCCGTTGCGGAAGATTGTGTGTCCGGGCACGCCGACTACAGTGGAGTTCTCGGGCACATCGCGCAGCACCACCGACCCGGAACCAATGCGGCAGTTCTGGCCCACGCTGATGTTGCCTAGCACCTTTGCTCCCGCGCCGATGACAACATTGTCGCCGATGGTCGGGTGGCGCTTGCCGGTCTCCTTGCCCGTCCCGCCCAGAGTCACACCCTGATAGAGCGTTACATCGTCGCCGACGATGGCAGTCTCGCCGATCACCACGCCCATGCCGTGATCGATGAAGAAACGCCTGCCGATCTGCGCGCCGGGGTGGATCTCGATACCGGTAATCCAGCGGCCGAGCTGCGACAGGGCGCGCGCCGGGAAGCGCCAGCCGCGGATCCAGAGCCAATGGTGGAAGCGATAGCCCCACAGGGCGTGCAGCCCGGAGTAGAGCAGCACCACTTCGAGCGAGGACCTCGCCGCAGGGTCGCGGTCTTTGACGGCGGCGACGTCCTCACGCATTGATGCAAACATGCTTAAACCCCTTCAGCGACCATCGCCAGAGCGTCGTTGCGGAGCTGCTCAAACAGTAGGCTGCTCAAGTAACGCTCACCAAACGACGGGATGATCACGACGATCAGCTTGCCGGTGTTCGCGTCGCGCCGGGCAAGCCGCAGGGCAGCCACCACCGCAGCCCCTGACGAAATTCCAACCAGCAGGCCCTCTTCCTTGGCCAGCCGGCGCGCCATTGCCAGTGAGTCTTCGCTCGACACCTGGATGACTTCGTCAATGTACTCGGTGCGCAGAATACTGGGAATGAATCCCGCCCCGATGCCTTGGATCTTGTGCAGGCCCGGTTGTCCCCCGGAGAGCACCGGGCTCTCCACTGGTTCCACTGCGACTGCCCGGAACGACGCTTTCTTCGGCTTGATGTACTCGCACACCCCAGTCAGCGTCCCTCCGGTGCCCACCCCCGAAACCAGGATGTCCACTTTCCCGTCGGTGTCGTTCCAGATTTCCGGACCCGTGGTTTCCCGGTGGATCTTGGGATTGGCCGGGTTGTCGAACTGCTGCAGCATATAACCATAGGGCGTCTTGGCCAGCAGCTCGTCGGCTTTGGCGATCGCACCCTTCATCCCCTTCGCGCCCGGCGTCAGCACAATCTCCGCCCCAAAGGCCTTCAACAGAACGCGGCGTTCCAGGCTCATCGTGTCCGGCATGGTGAGCATGAGCCGGTAGCCTTTCACCGAGGCTACGAAGGCCAGCGCAATGCCGGTATTGCCGCTGGTAGGCTCGATCAACACTGTGTGGCCGGGACGGATCTTCCCCGCCTGTTCCGCTTCGTTGATCATGCTCACGCCAATGCGGTCCTTCACGCTGCTGCACGGGTTCTGGCTCTCCAGCTTTGCCACGATGGTGGCCTTGGCGCCGTCGATGACTTTGTTCAGCCGCACCAGCGGCGTCCCACCGATCAGTTCCGTTACGTCATTCGCGATCTTCATAGCGCTCCTGCGTATCTGATAACCATTCGAGCCTATAAGTTTCCATTCGTGACGGGCAAGTCAACCGGCTACGACAGCGGTCTGTCCCAATTGCATTTGCCAGGCCCACGTGGGCGTGGCACAATCGCCGGTCAGTCTCAACCAAGGACCAACATGACGGCTCGCACGACTCGTTTCCTGCTGTTTGTTTTGCTGATGGCATTCTCCATCAACGCAATGGCGCAATCGAAACCGGCCCTGACCAGCGGTGGCGACAGCCCGCTGACGCCGGTCGCATGGCTTGTGGGCGGAACCTGGGTTTCGGACGTTAAGGACCCGTCCGACGGCTCGACCACCCACGTCGACAACCATATTCGCTGGGCGCCTAACCGTCAGGCCATCGAGTTCAACACTGACTTCAATGGCAAGCCTCACTACAACGGTTTCTACGCCTATAATCCGGTCGCGAAGACCATCGCCTTCTACTACACCAACTCGGAAGGCGAGCTGACCATCGGCACCGCCAGGCCCGATCCCGACGGCAAGACTCTTCACCAGGAATTCGACATCATGCATCCCGACGGCAAGACCGGCCACATCCGCTCCACCCTGGTTCGCGACGGCAACGACGCGTACTGGTTTACGGTCTTCATGCAGAGAGACGGCGACTGGGCACAGGTCTTCAAGATACGCTACGAGCGTAAGTGAGGCGAAGACCTCGCTTCCATGAGCCCTGTGATTTCTTGTCCCTGCATGCCGTCCTCTGTGTGACAATTCTCCCTTGAATTCACCTCCATTTTGTCGGGGATGAGTCCGGCGTGCAGTGAGGACTGCAAGATGAGAACAAGGTTCCTGTTGCGAGGCGGGGTCGTATTCCTGTTTATCGTTGCCTGTTGCCGGCTCGGCGGCTCGCAAGCGAATCCTGCACCTGCTCCTCCGGCGGTCACGCTCACACTGAAAGAAGCGGTGCGGCTCGCTCTGAAACAAAATCCGCAGGTGCTGGCTGCCCGGATTTTGTCGCTGGAGAGCGATCGCAACCGGCAGATAGCGCGCTCGGGCCTGCTCCCCCAGGTAAGCCTTTCGTCCAATCTGGCGCTTGAGCAATACAACCTCCAGGTCTTTGAGAAATTGCCGGCGCCGAAGGCCGTTGGGCCGTTTCAGTACATCGAGGCGGGTCCGGTCTTCTCGCAATCGCTGCTCGATTTGCCCTTGATCCGCAAGTACCAGATCTCCCGGGAAGGAATGCGGGAGACGCGGGCGCAGGAGGATGTGACCCGCGAGGACATCACCGCCGCGGTGGTGACACAGTATCTTCTCGTGCTGCGCGCTTTGGCCGTTTACGAGGCCGCCAAGGCTCGTGTCGCTTTGGCCGAGCGGCTTTATGAGCAGGCGACAAGCCTGCAGAAGACAGGCATCGGCTTGAGCATTGACACCACCCGCGCCCAGGTGGAGCTGCAAAACGAACGACAGAACCTGATTGATGCCGAGACCCAGACACACACCACGACGTATCTTCTAGCCGAGTTGCTCGATCTTCCCTCGAACCAGGAGCCAGCCGTGGCCGACAAGCTGGGGTTCTTCGACTTGCCAGCATATGACAAACAGGCAAGTATCACGACCGCGCTGGCGCATCGCCCCGAGATGCAGGCCCTGGCATCACAGGAGCGAGTCGCGGAACTGGAACGCAAATCGGCGAGTGAACAGCGTTTCCCGCGGCTCGATTTTTCTGGACTGTGGTACTACCAGGGCGAACATTTCAGCGACGCCATTGCCGCCTACACTTATCTGGTTAGTTTCGATATTCCGATCTTCACGGGCGGAAGAATTCAGGCGGAAACGGCGCGTGCTGACCTCGAGCAAAAGCGCATTGAACAGAATCGGCAGCTTCTGGAGGCGCGCATCGTGCGCGAGGTCAAGTCAGCCATCGACGACCTGGCTTCGGCGCGCACCGCCGTCAACGTCGCCAACCTCGGCCTTACCCTCGCCAACGAAGAGGTGGCGCAGGCGCAACGGCGCTTTCAGGCAGGAGTTACGACCAACGTCGAGGTCGTCACGGCTCAGGATGCGCTGGCCCGGGCCAATACCAATCAGATTGAAGCTCTTTACCGCTTCAACCAATCCCGGGCCAACCTGGCGCGCGCCATGGGCGAGGTGGAAAACACCTATGCCAAGTAAAGGAAACACACGGCGATGAGCACCGCCCCGAATCCCACCGCAGCGTTCGAAACCCCGCCGCCAGCCCATACGTCTGCCCTGGGCTCGTCGCTTCGGCAGCGGTTTCGTGAGTTGCCTCGCTGGGCCAGGTGGGCTGCGATTGGGATTCTGCTCCTGGTCCTCATTGTCTGGTACCTGTGGGTAAACCAGGTTACGACCGATGACGCGCAGGTGGACGCTCATATTACCGCGGTAGCGTCACAGGTTTCCGGTTACGTCGTGCAGTTGATGATCAATGACAACGTCGATGTCAAAGAAGGCGACGTGCTGGTGCAGATCGATCCACGGGAATATAAGGCACAGCTTGATCAGGCCAGGGCGGCGCTCGAATTTGCCGAGGCGGAGGCCCGCTCGGTGCAACTGCAGATCGAATTGACGCGCGGTACCACCACGCATAGCACCGGCGGCGCCGTGGCCCAGCGGGAATCCGACGCCGCTGATTACGCCATGGCCCAGGCAGAGCTAGAGCGCACCGCAACCGCCAACCTCCGGCAGGCCCGTGCCGAAGTTGCCGCCAAACGCGCCACCAACGAGCGCGCCCAGGCTGATCTGGAGCGCTACAAGCCCCTGCTGCAAACCGGCGACGTTTCCAGGTTCCAATACGATGCAGTGGATGCTGCTGCTCGCGTGGCCAAAAGCGATCTGGAAGCGGCCGAAGAGCAACTGGCCGCGGCGCAGCAGGCGGTGGACATCGCACGCGCCAACGTGAATTCCTCCAAAGCCAGGCTGGCCCGGTCGCAGTCTCTCCTGCTGGAGTCCAAAGCGCGCGAGCAGCAGGTGCCCGTTACCGAGGCCGCCTACAAGTCAGCCCTGGCGAATGTGGAGCGCGCCAAAGCCACTCTGGAACAGGCCGAGCTCAACCTGGGTTACAGCACCATCAAGGCTCCCATTACCGGCCAGGTAACCCAGAAGACGGTCAACCTGGGGCAGTACGTTCTCCCCGGACAATTGCTCTTCACCCTGGTGCCACTCGACAAGGTGTACGTCACTGCCAACTTTAAGGAAACCCAACTGGCGCATGTGCGCCCCGGGCAGCGGGCGCGCATTCACGTGGACACCTACGACACCGACTTCGAAGGTGTGGTGGACTCCATCGCCGGCGCCACCGGGTCCCGCCAGGCGCTCTTGCCGCCGCAGAACGCGACCGGCAATTTCATCAAGGTGGTGCAGCGCATCCCGGTGAAGATTCTAGTAAAGCAGAAGGCCGACCCGCATCTGGTTCTGCGTCCGGGCATGAATGTGGAAGCCACCATTTATACCCGCTGATCGGGCTAAGCATCATGAGCTATCTTGGCGGAAACATGCCCGGCGGCCTCGAAACGTGGGAGGAAGAGTACGGGGAGCGCATTGGCAAGTCACTGGCCGAGCTCTCACCGCGCCGGCGGTTGACCATCCTGCTCAGCGTAGGTCTGGTCACCGCCATCGAGATCTCCAACCGGCTCTCCATCAACGTTCTTCTGCCTGACATGCAGGGCAACGTGGCGGCCAGTTCAGATGAGATCAGTTGGGTCCTGATTCTCTACAACCTGGGCTTTCTGTGCTCCTTGGCGCTGAGCTCCTGGATGACGCGTATCTTTGGCGCCCGCCGCCACTTGCTGGGCAGCATCCTGGTCTATTCCATCGGCGCTGTGGGCTGCGTCTCCAGCGCCCACAGCCTGCCGCTGCTGCTGGTTTCGCGCGTCATCATGGGATTCGGCGGCGGAGCCTTTCTGGTGCGCACCGTCATTCTGGCCGGACTGATGTTCCCCGGCAAGGCGCGCATCTACGCGGTGACCTGGCTTTATGCGCTGCTATTCGGTTTCCAGATTGCCTATCCCGCGACCATGGGCTGGATCGACGACACCTTCCACTGGAATTATGCATTCCTGCTGGATTTCCCCTTTCTCGCCCTGGGTGCCTTCCTGATTTGGAAGTTCGTCCCCTGGGGATATCTCTATATGCGCAGCGGGCAAGGCTACGTTGACACCTGGGGCGCGGGCCTGCTGATCGCCTCGCTGGCCTCGCTGCAGATAGCCATGAGCCGGGGCGAGCGCGATCAATGGCTGGCTTCGCCGCTCATCGCTGGGACCTTGTTGATAGCAGTCGTTTGCTTTCTGATGTTCCTGTGGTGGGACAGCCGTCCTGAGAATTTCTCGCCAGTGTTGCATTTGCGTACCATCTGGCGCCACATCCCTTTACGGGCTTCGCTCTCCATCGTCATGATCGTGGGCGCTATCCTGGGTGCCGGCCTGTTCGTCGTTCCACAATACCTGCGGCACATACAGGATTACAGTGCGACCCAGACCGGCGCCTTCATTTCGGTGTACAACACCGGTCTCGGCCTGGGCCTGGTGCTCTCTCTGCGTCGCCTGCTGCCGCGCGTCGGTGGACCCGTGACCATCGCCCTCGGCATGGTCCTGACGATCGCCACGTGTGTCATGTTCATTTACATCTGGACTCCCACTACGCCGACCAGCGTCCTGCTGCCTGTGATCCTGCTGCAGGGCTTCTCGCTGGGCCCGATTCTGCTGGGTGCCGCCAACGTCGCCACCAGCCAGGCGGCCATGCCCGACTTGAACGATGTTTCCACCAGCTACTTCTTTGTGCGGCAGTTGGGCAACACTTTTGGTGTGACGGCCGCGACCGTCATATTCGACTACCGCATGACGCTGCATTCGTCGCGCCTGCTCGATACCGCCAACCGTCTCGACCCCACGGTTCAATCCACCCTGTCGCAATACGCGGCCACCATCGCCCGCAACGGAGGTGCCGCCAGCAATCCCTCACTGGGAGCCATCCAGTTGTTCCAGAGCAATGTGGTTACGCAGAGCCAGCTACTCTCCTACATCGACATCTACTTCGGACTGGCGGTGCTGGCCGGAGTCGGCCTGCTTCTGCTCCTCGCCGTGCGCGTAAGAAGCTACTCGGCAAACCTGCACTTCCATCTGTGGTGACGCGGACGCAGATCTTCAAGATCCATTACGAGCGCAAGTGAGCTGAGACGCGACAACTCACGCTCATGCACCGTCGGGGAGATGGACAGAGACTTACCTCAGCTTGGCATACACGGCCTTGGCCTGCTTGTAGATGGGAATGTCGGGATCGGCGTTTTTCCAGATGTTGAGGAAGTCCTGATACACGTTGCGGGCCTTCTCGCGAGCGGCAGGGTCGGTCTCGGCTTCGAGCGCGTAGGCCGCGAGCAACGCCTAAGCGCGCTAGAGCTCCCCACGTGAAGGCTCCCACAAGGCCGTAGTTATCGATGTACTTGTGAAATTCTGCTGCCGCTCGCTTGCCGTCGTGGAGCATGAGATAGGCTTCGCCCCGCAAATAGGCTGGGACCAGGGCCAGGGCGTTCGCGGCAAGTTCGATCGCGCTCGTGACCCTTAACAGTTCGATTGCGCGGTTCGGGTCCTTGCGTTGCAATGCAACGGCGGCCCTGATCGAAGGCAACCAGTAATCCTGCATAAACGTGCTCAGGGGATATTGCTCATTGAGCTCCACTTCCAACTTTTGCGCCGAGGCCAAGTCGCCTGCGATCGCCATCGCGAGTGCCGCGTTAGCCATGAGGTTGGGATCTTTCGACAGCTTTATCGCCTCGTCTGCATCTGCGCGCGTTTGCCGTGACGGCACAATGGGCGCCTGACCTAGCGCCCGGAATGCGATATAGACTGCTGCTGAACCGTCGCGCTTGCCTGTCCTGCGAGCTTACGCGAGTTCTTGATTTTCCCTTGCCACGCCTCGGTGTCCGCCATGGTAGCGAGGAGTGTATCTTCCATGCCGGGCTCCTCCTTTATAACGGCAGCCAGTTGGGCCATCTGCACATCGTTCCCCTTGAGAAAAGCCAACTCATACCGTCGAAAAGCCACCCAGTGCCCTGCCACATGGCGTTGCTCGGCCTGCTTCAGTACCTCTTCTGCTTCATCCAATCGGTTCAGGGATGTGTATGCGTCCTGGAGATTTTCGTAGGCGATGTAATAGGAATGCGATACCTTCTTCCCGATCAGGCCGGCAGTCTCGACCGGCGCCCGTACCGTAGCCGTCCCACTTGGCTCTGATGGGTCTGACAACTGACCACCTGCGAGTGCGGCGGGTACCCCGCCGCTGTCATCCCGAGGAGTCGAGGGACCTGATTTTCCGTCATGAGGGAGATCGTGTTGGCCCGACGAGTCATTCGCACTCATCCGTTCCACGCAAACGAGCAGCCGATATCCCCGCCGCGCCAGGTCGCGATGTAGTTTGGTTCATCGGCGGAATCCCCAAAGGCCTGCCGCAGCTTCCTAATGGCAATATTAATGCTGTGGTCGAAGTCCACGATGGTGTCATTGGGCCACAGCTTCTGCTTCAGTTCGTCGCGCGTGACGACTTCGCCATCGCGCTCCACGAACATGCGCAGGACCGACAGCGGCTGTTCCTGCAGCCAGACACTGTCCCCGCCATTACGCAGCTCTCCCCAAGCACGTCGAGTTCAAAGACCCCAATCCGCACGCGATCTGGCAGCGTGTTTCTCATGAGCAAGCAATTACAGCTTCTTGGTTGATGTGTAGTCGGTCTAGGGGTCTCGCGGGCCTACGTTCAGAATCGCGTTGTTTCTTGCTTCCCCTGCTGGTCTGCGACCTCCGCAGCGGAAGCGGCTTTCTTACCGTGGGTGACCGGGGTCAGGCCGGCAACCAAAGCCCGCCAACAGCTACCCGCACGCCACAATAAGGCACGACAGGCGATGCCGGGACTTACCTCCCAGGCCTCCGGTGCCCCCTTTTGCCTGGGCGTGCGGCTTCACGCTTCCCCATTTTTCTTCAGGCCCCAGGTTTGCGCCCCAATCTTGGGCGCGAACCTGCGTCGGCAATGCACTTGACGGAGGAAGCTATCGCGCGACTAAGGGCCTACCTTGGCTGATAATCATGATTATCATGATTATCATGATTATCACCACTGGATACAGCATTAAGCTGTTTACTATCCGCAGCTTACATTGAGTCAAGGCTGAAATTCTGATTTGAGCGGATGAAAATCGAGGGGGGTTCGCGTGGAGCAATTAGCCCTTAGCAATCAGAGTTCAGCGCGCAAGACGCGCGCTCTCTGAAGTTGCTTGACTGCTGCGCTCGGCGAACAGCGAGAAGCGAGACGCGAAGAGCGAAAGCCGAACAGCGGCTCTACAAGCGCAGCGTATAATCGTCGTTTGCGCACCTCATTCCAGCCTCATCAGGAACTCACGTGAGTCATCATCATGCGCATGCGCCCGGCGAGCCGCCGGCAGGTCCGCAGCCGCTTTCCGGCGTGGACAGCATTATCGCCATTGGCTCCGGCAAAGGCGGCGTTGGCAAGACCACGCTAGCGGTGAATTTGGCCATCGCGCTGGCCCGCATGGGCCACAAAGTTGGCCTGCTCGACGCCGACGTTTACGGCCCCAACGTTCCGCTGATGCTCGGCACCAGCGTCGCGCCCAGCGTCGTTGGCGAAGACCGCATTCTGCCGCCGGAACGCTACGGTTTGAAGGTCATTTCGGTCGGCTTCCTCAGCCCCGGCGACAAGCCGCTGGTCTGGCGCGGCCCGATGCTGCACTCCGTCATCCGCCAGTTCCTCTCGCAGGTCGAGTGGGGTTTGCTCGACTACCTCATCATTGACCTTCCACCGGGAACCGGCGATGTGGCGATCTCGCTGGTGCAGACCGTTCCCGTGACCGGCGCGGTCGTCGTCACGACTCCCAGCGATGTCTCGCTGCAGGATGCGCGCAAGGCCATCGAGATGTTCCGCCAGGTGAAGGTTGACATCCTCGGCATCGTGGAGAACATGAGCTACTTCGTGTGCCCGCACTGCGGCCACGAGATTGATGTGTTCTCCAAGGGCGGCGGCGAGCGCACCGCGACCCAGTTCGGCGTGCCGTTCCTCGGCAACATCGAACTGGACCCTGACATCCGCAAGGGCGGCGACAGCGGTCAGCCCATCGTGCTGGAAGGCGATCAGTCGCCCCACGCCAAGTCGCTGTTCGCCTTCGCACACCGCGTCATCGAGCGCGCGAAAGAAGTGCAGGAATCGGCTGGCGGAAGTGTCATCGAGATTCAGTGAACGGCTGGCGGCGACCGTCCTCGCGGCGAGTACTATTGGCCACGTTCTTGGGCGAATCGCCCACAACTAAAGTATAATTTTGACCCACACGCAGGTGGCTCAGCATCCCAAAGCGGGATTCACTCAGCGCACTTCTCTCCGATTGACCAGGCCAACAAACTTAGGGGCGCCAATTCTGTCCGGGGCTAATAGGAAACGGCTTCGAGAAAAGGAGAAGATCATGTGTTTTGCAGTCAGCGTTCGAAAACTGGCGGTAATCGTACTTGCCGTCTCGACTTCCCTTGCAGGCGGCAGTGCCATGGGAAACGCCCAGGCAGCCAACGCGAAGCCGCCTAACATTCTCGTCATCATGGGCGATGACGTAGGTTGGTTCAACATCGGCGCCTATCATCGTGGCATGATGTCGGGCAAGACGCCGAACCTCGACAAGCTTGCCGCCCAAGGCATGATGTTCACCGATTACTACGCCGAGGCAAGCTGCACGGCGGGGCGTGCCAACTTCATCACAGGGGAGATACCCCTCCGTACCGGTATGACTACCGTTGGCCAGGCTGGAGCTGACGTAGGGATACCGGCGCAGGCGGTTACACTTGCTACAGTTCTGAAGTCGCTGGGCTATGAAACCGGGCAGTTCGGCAAGAACCATCTCGGCGACCTGAACAAGTTCCTGCCGTGCGTGCACGGCTTTGACGAATTCTTTGGCTACCTCTATCACCTCGACGCCATGTCCGATCCCTACTGGTTCGACTACCCGCAGGACTGGATCGACAAGACCGGCCCACGAAATCTGACGCATTGTTGGGCTACCGACACCGACGACACAACCTCCCAGCCACGATGGGGACCCATAGGCAAACAGAAGATTGTGGATGAAGGTCCGCTGGCGCCATTCCCCAATATGGAGGGCATGCAGAACTGGCAGAAGGGCCGCCCCGCCAAGTACGACATGGAGACCTTTGACGAGGTGCTGGTGAAGAGCACCACCGGCTTCATGGACAAAGCCAAGAAAGATGGCAAGCCGTTCTTCATCTGGCACAACACCACCCGCATGCACGTCTTCACCTACATCCCGCCCAAGTACCAGGCGATGATGAATTACCAGACCAACTACAACCTCGAAGAAGCCGGCATGGCGCAGATGGACGACTGCATAGGCGAAATCCTGCAACATCTGCAGGATATTGGTGAGGCCGACAACACCATCGTCATCTTCACTACCGACAACGGGGCCGAGGTATTCACCTGGCCGGATGGGGGCATGACGCCGTTCAAAGGCACCAAGGGCACCAGCTTTGAAGGTGGCTTCCGCGTGCCCGCGATCATCCGCTGGCCGGGGCACGTGAAGCCGGGATCAGTTGAGAACGGTATCTTCTCCGGCCTCGACTGGTTACCCACCCTGGCAGCCGCTGCCGGAAATCCGAACATCACCCAGCAATTGTTGACTGGTGTGAAGCTCGGCGACCGCACTTACAAGAACCACCTGGACGGCTACAACCAGTTGGCCCTGCTGGAGGGCAAAGGACCGTCCGCTCGCCGCGAACTCTTCTACTTCGCCGGCCCGATGCTCGGCTCAATTCGGCTCGATGACTTCAAGTACACCTTCCTCCAGCAGCCCTGGGGGTGGCCGGGGGAAAAGGTCACGACGGACATGCCGACGATTGTCAATCTTCGGCAGGACCCGTTCGAGCGTACACCGTCGATTCGCGGCCAAAGCCTGAACGATATGGGTGGCGGCTATATGAACGATTTCTATGCGCGGGAGTTCTGGCGCTTCGTCATGGTTCAGCAAGAGGTGGCTAAGCTGGCCCAGACCGCCATCGACTATCCGCCGATGCAGGACCCAGCCAGCTTCAATCTGGAGGCCGTCAAACGCCAGGTGCAGCAGATGATCAAGGCGCACGAAGGCCAGTAGCCCAACAACTAACACGGCCAGTGAAGGGGGCGCGCGCATTTACACGCACGCTCCCTTCTTCACTGACGACGAAATCTCTGGCAGCGCGTAAGAACTTCGTCTCCTTGGCCATTTCGAATTGATCGCAAAGGAGGTTTGTATGCCGCTCAGCAAGCGATGCGCCGCTGAGTTCTTAGGAACGTTCTGGCTGGTTTTTGGTGGATGCGGCAGTGCCGTTCTGGCTGCCGCTTTTCCGACGCTGGGCATAGGGTTTGCCGGGGTCGCTCTCGCCTTCGGACTTACTCTTCTCACGATGGCATTCACCATAGGACCTATCTCCGGTTGCCATATCAATCCAGCGGTTTCCGTCGGACTGGTTGTAGGCAAGCGTTTTCCCGCGTCCGAACTGCTGCCCTATGTGATTTTCCAGGTCCTGGGTGGAGTTGCGGGTGCTGCTGTCTTGTACGTCATTGCCAGCGGTAAGCAAGGGTTTGACCTTGCAGGGGGATTTGCCTCGAACGGCTATGGTGCCCACTCCCCGGGCGGATATTCCTTGCTGGCATGTCTATCAGCTGAGGTCGTGCTGACGCTGTTTTTCCTGTTGGTAATCATGGGCTCCACGGACGAACGCGCGGCAAAAGGCTTTGCTCCAATTGCTATTGGGTTGAGCCTGACGCTGATTCACCTGATTTCGATTCCGGTGACGAACACGTCGGTCAATCCAGCCCGCAGCACTGCGCCCGCCATTTTTGTTGGTGGCTGGGCACTGGCCCAGTTGTGGCTCTTCTGGGTTGCTCCCATCGTTGGAGGCGCGTTAGGTGGGGCGATATACCACGGCCTGTTTGCGGTTGGCCCACAAGAGACACTGCGCACTGCCGAAAGAGCGCGATAACGCATTGGAAGTCGCCGGCTGAATGTTCAGTACCTTATTGTGGCTGTGAGGGCACTAATTGAAGCTGGTTTGTCCTAAGGGAGGCGCGTATGTGCCGAGTCAACATAGTAGTGCTCGCGTTTGTCTTCCTGAATCTGATCGCGCTCATGGGTTGTCAGCACCTGGTTATTGATACGGATAGGCTATTCAGGCCCGCCGAACTGTCGGAGATTGTCGGCTTTCTGGCAGGCTTCGGAACGACCTTTGCCGCGCTTCCCGACTTGATGGCCATGCTCAGGCGTAGGTCATGTGAAGGAATGAACCCACGGATGGGGGCAATCATGGGCGCCTTTCAGATTCTCTGGATATACTACGGCCTGCTGATTGCTTCGCGACCGGTCAACATATGGAACGTAATCGCGGTGCTAATCAATTTCCTCACGTTCGGCGCGTACGCTTACTTTCTGCGTAAGGAAAAGGAGGCACGCGCTGCGGGAGCCAGCTACTCGGGAAGCGAGAACTGATCTCACAAAACCTTCAGTTCTTTAGCGACCAATCTGCTCGACAACGGTGCGGAGCGGTGCGGACGAGATCTGGATCAGCCCGCCATAGGGGTAATACATTTCGATTATCAGGAAGATCGCGCCACTGGCCGCCGCAGCAGCAATGAGAAAGCTGACCACAACGGTGTAATTGGCGGGCGCAAACAAACCAAAGCTGATGAACAGTGCTATCAGCCAAAAGACAAGAATGACCAAAAGCAGCTTGGGCACGGGCACGCTTCTTTGCGTGTACATCAACAATCGGGTCTGTCCGGTTTGCGTGGCCAGGTTCAGCGCTTGCGATTGCAGGGACCGTTGCCTGTCGTCTTTGGGAGAGAGCTCTTGAATCTTGTCCACAACCGCTTCGCCGCCCGGACGGGATGGCGTTAAGCTTCGCAGTGCAGGAGCTCTGTTCCGGCCACAAAAGCTCCATCTGGTGGTTGATTCCGCTTCGCAGCTCGGCGCGGGCAGTGGCCGAGTCGGGACCATAGTGGGCGAGTAGGCGGTCGAGCAGAAGGACATTAGCGGCGAGCTGAGTTACCTCGTTGGTTTGGGTATCATAGAAGCCCTTAGCGGAGTAAACCAGAAGCCCGAGCACAAGCGCAACCGTGCTCGCCACCAGTCCCATGCAGATCCTTATCACATCTTTCGATTCGGGACTGACGTGCTGTTCTGGGAGCACACGGTGGAGAAACATGCCAAACAGCGCACCGCCAAACGCACTAACCAGAATGAACAGACTCGCGGTCACAGAGTTCATGGATATCAGTAAGCGAAGGCCGAACGAATTCTAATTGCAGTGCCGCGTGCAGAGGAACAAGAATGTTGTTTTTCTTGCTCCCAGGTTGCCACTTAAGGGCGAGTGGCTTCCCAGCAAAGGTGAGAAGATCGTCTAGGGGGTGGCCATGAACACCGCGCATCCGGGCCGCAAGCAGAAGGCCAAGCACGAACTGAGGGAAATGCTGGAGCTTTCCCTCTACCTGGCTTTCTTTTTCTGCGCTCTTGCGGTGTACGATATGCTCCTGCTGCGCCAATATTCCGCTGATTACTGGAATTTTGGATTTGCGCTCATCAATGCTTTGGTGATCACCAAAGTCATCATGATTGGAGAATATGCGCGGCTGGGCAGAAGGCACGAGAACAAGCCGGTTTTGATTTCTGCCGTTTGGAAGGCTTTTGTCTTTGGCTTGCTCGTGTATGCCTTCCACATCGTTGAGGAAGCGATCAAGCGGCTGATCCATGGCGGCGAACCGGCTGCCCTTCCGCGTGAAATACGCTTCGATCAACTGGCCTCCCGCAGTATTGTGGTGTTCTGCATCTTCATTCCTCTATTTGCCTTCCGGGAAATACGGCGGGTCATGGGCGAAGAAGAGTTTCGCAGTTTGCTCTTCGGGTCGGCGGGCGGGGAAAAGTAAACCAGGTTGCCGTGGGCCACGGCCCACACCTGCAGTCAGACAGGGGCCGCAAGACGAGCAGGAGGAAAGGCATGAGCAGGCGTTCGCGAAGATTGAGAGTCGCCGGCTGCCTGGCGATGAGCGTGACCCTCGCCGTACTGATGGGATGCGGCAAGAAGGAAGCCCCGCAGGAGAAAGCCGCGCTCGCCGCGGGGACCGCTTCTGAGCAGACCGCTGCACCCCAGGTCAACGAGGAAAAGACCAGTGCCGCTCAGGTCATATTGCCCACGCCTTTCGGCCGTTACACCGACGACCTGGACGGGATGTTGAAGCGCCGCAACATTCGTGCGCTGGTCTTCATCAATCCCATCAGCTTTTTCTACAGCAAGGGCCATCCCATGGGGGTGATGTATGAAGCGCTGCGTGAGCTCGAATCCTTCGTCAACCAGAAGATGAAGACTGGCACACTCAAAGTAAAGGTCAACTTCATTCCGGTTCGCCCCGACGAGGCGGAAGCCGCCCTGACACAGGGCGTCGGTGACATGATTGCCTACGGGCTCATCGTCACTCCGGAACGGGAGCAAAGGGTTGCATTCACCGTCCCGCTGGAAAAGGACGTGAAAGAGGTAGTCGTCAGCGGGCCAAATTTCGGGAACGTCTCCAGCGTGGAGGAGTTGGGCGGAAAGGAAATCTACGCCAACCCGCTACCGGTGGCATATCAGAGCCTGCAGCAGCTGAATGAGAAGCTGAAGAAGGAGGGTAAAACACAGATCGTCATCAAGGACGCTGACCAGTACCTGCTGGACGACGACTTGATTCAGATGGTGAATGCCGGGCTGCTTCCGGCAACGGTCACATCAGATTTGAGGGCGAAGCTGTGGTCCCAGGTTCTGCCCAATCTCACGGTGCATCCGGACCTGGTGATTGCCAGTGGCGAACAAACCGCATGGGCGGTGCGGAAGGGCAATCCCCAGCTCAAGCAACTGCTGGATGAGTTCATCACTCCACGGGCAGTAGGGACTTCCTTCGGCAATACTCTGAAGCGCCGCTATCTGCAGAACACCAAGTGGGTGAAGAACTCGACTTCTCCAGAGGAAATGAAGAAGTACGCCACGATGGTGGCGTTATTCCAGAAGTACGCTGGTCAATATGGCTTCGACTATCTGATGATTGCGGCCCAGGGATATCAGGAGTCGCTGCTGGACCAGAGCAAACGGAATCCCAGCGGCGCGGTGGGCATCATGCAGGTGATTCCGAAGAACGCGGCAGCCTCGCCCATCAACGTGCCCAACGTGAGCACGACCGAGAACAACATTCAGGCTGGCGTCAAAATGCTGCGCAACATTGAAGACCAGTACTTCAACGATCCCGCGCTCGATCCCGTGGACAGAACTCTCATGGTCTTTGCCAGCTACAACGCCGGCCCCAACCGTGTCGCCAGGCTTCGAAAGCAGGCGGCCTCGGAGGGACTGGATCCCAATAAGTGGTTTGGTAACGTCGAGCTGATGGTGGCTAAAGACGTCGGCCAGGAGACGGTTACCTACGTCAGTAACATCTATAAGTACTACATCGCGTACAAGCTTGCGGCAGCGCAAGCCGCGGCGCGGAAGAACGCAGAACACGCTGCAGCCAATTGAACTCAGAGCGATTTCCCACACACACGAGAAAGCAGACTTATGAGATTCATCATAACCATTGCCTCTGTTTGCCTCTTCGCCAGTTCCTGGGCCGTTGCCCAGCCCCAGCAGCAGCCCATGCCAACGCCCTCTCCGCAACATCAGCGTATGAGCTACTTCGCCGGCAACTGGACCGCGGAAGGCATGGTGCGGCTGAGCCCCAAAGGTAATCCGGCACCCTTCAGCCTGACGGAGAGCGGCGAATGGGTCAGCAATGGCTTCTTCCTCGAGACCCGCACCAAGATGAAGGGTCCCCTCGGGCAGATCAACAGCGTGCGGGTGATGGGCTACAACCCGGAAAACGGGCTCTATACCTACAACGTATACAACAGCCTGGGCGAGCACCAGATGGCGACCGGCACGCTTCAGGGCAACACCTGGACGTGGACATCCGAGCAGAAGCTGAACGGTGTGGTCACACAGGCGCGCTACACGATGACCACTGTCACACCCGATTCCTACACCTTCAAGCAGGAAGTCGCTACGCCCAGCGGAGAGTGGGCGACAGTCATGGAGGGCAAAGCGAGTCGCGTACAGTAGTTTCTGCCAGCGCACAATCATTGTGCAGCCGCTTTGAGGCCCGCCCGCACTGAAATCGATCAGTCCACTGGCTTCACGTCATCCAGAAGAAAGAACAATCCCTCCGCCCACGTGGGATGGATGTACACAGCGCCCTTGAGCAGCGTATAGGGAAGGTCGGCGAGCATGAGTGTATAAAGCACCTGGACGGTCTCGCCCCCATCGCCGGAGAGGATGGTCGCGCCCAGGATGCGATCATTGCTGGCATCCACGACGATCTTCATCAACCCGGCAGTTTCGTCACGTTCGTAGGCCCGCGCCACAACCGACATCGGAACCTTGCCGATCTTGAGCCTGTAGCCTTTGGCTCGGGCTTCCTTCTCAGTCATGCCGGCGCCGCCTAACTGCGGATCGGTAAAGACGCAGTACGGAACGATGCGCCTTTCGATGGTAAGGTTCTTGCCTTCGATGAGGTTGCCGTAAACGATCTGGAAATCATTGTAGGAAATGTGGGTGAAGGCGGGGCCTCCCTTGACGTCGCCGATGGCCCATATGCCGGGAACGTTGGTCTCGAGCTTGCTGTTGACCTTGATCGCTCCGTTGGGATTGGTCTCGACGCCTGCTTTGTCAAGGGCCAAGTCTTCGGTGTTGGGACGACGTCCGGTTGCCACGAGCACGTGCGAGCCGGCGACCGCAGCTGTACTGCTGTGCTGCTCGACAGTCACGACAATTTTGCCGTCCTTCTTCGTAACCCGCTTTGTGTCAGCGCTGAGCAGAAAAGTGATTCCTTCCCCTTCGAGCTCTCTTTGCAACTCTGAAGAAACCTCGGGGTCCTCGCGCTGAATGATCTGGCCGGTGTTGTGAATGATGCTCACTTGGCTGCCGAAGCGACGGAACATCTGCCCAAATTCCAGTCCAATGTAACCACCACCAAGAACGATGAGATGTTCGGGCACCTCCGTCAACTCCATGATGGTCTCGTTGGTCAGGTACGCGATCGAATCCAGTCCAGCAATGGGCGGAATCAGGGCGCGTGCGCCGGTGTCGATGAAGATGCGCTCGCTCCGGAGGAGCT
>Ga0335085_10001318_pt1 | contig 54468 bp, 55 predicted proteins | sample Lox_Sample_45_FD_206712 | JGI IMG/M metagenome (GOLD analysis project Ga0335085, IMG submission 206712) | Soil microbial communities from Loxahatchee National Wildlife Refuge, Florida, United States - Lox_Sample_4.5 | ecosystem: Environmental > Terrestrial > Soil > Wetlands | place: USA... | reverse complement strand
TCACTTAGTCCCGAAACTTCACCATTTCAATGCACTTTTTGCCGCTTCGACCACGCTTTCCGCGGTGATTGCGAAGTGCTTGTAGACGTCCTTGCAAACGCCGCTGGCGCCGAACGAATGCATGCCCACGAAGCCGCCGTTGGCGCCGATATAGCGGTCCCAGCCGAAGCGCACGGCGGCCTCCACCGCGAGCTTGACGGTGCCCGGGCCGAGCACGCTTTCACGGTATGTTGCGCTTTGTTGCTCGAACAGCGCCCAGCAGGGCATCGAAACCACCCGCGCGGCGATGTTCTCGGCGGCGAGAAGCTCTTTCGCCTTCAGAGCGAGCTCGATCTCGGAGCCGGTTGAGAACAGCGTCACCTTGGCGCCCGCCGCGCCCGCCAACTCGTAGGCGCCCCTGGCCGAGAGATTTTCGTCCGTGTGCGTCAAGCGCACCGTCGGCAAGTTCTGGCGCGTCAGCGCGATGAAGCTCGGGTGGTCGCGATCGGCAAGCGCCAGCGCCCAGCATTCCGCGGTCTCGACCACGTCAGCGGGCCGGTAGACGCGCAGGTTCGGCATGGCCCGCATCGCAGCCAGGTGCTCGACCGGCTGGTGGGTGGGGCCGTCTTCGCCCAGGCCGATCGAGTCGTGGGTCATGACATACACCACGCGAATACCCATGATCGAGGACAGCCGGATCGATGGCCGGCAGTAGTCCGAGAACACCATGAAGGTGCCGCCATAGGGCACGACGCCGCCGTGCAGCGCCATGCCGTTCATGGCCGCGGCCATGCCGTGCTCGCGGATGCCAAAGTGGATGTAGCGGCCGGAGAAATCGTCCGGCGTGATGTCCTTGAGGTCCTTTGTCTTGGTGTTGTTCGACGGCGTGAGGTCGGCCGAGCCGCCGATAGTGGCGGCCCAGTTGGCGTTGATGGCTTCGAGCGCCATCTCCGAGGCTTTGCGAGTGGCGACCGCGGGCTTCTCGGCGCTCGCCTTTTTCTTGACTTCGTTGAGTGCGGCAAGCACCGCGGCCGGAACGTCGCCCTTCTCAAGCGCCTCGAAGGCGGCTTTCGCGTCGGAGGCGGCGAGGCGCTCGAGCCAGGCATTACGTTCGGCCTTGCCACGCGTGCCGAAGGCGCGCCATTGCGACAGGATGTCGGCCGGAATCACGAACGGGTCATACAGCCAGTTCAGTTCCTTGCGCGCGGCCGCCACTTCTTCGGGTCCAAGCGCTTCGCCATGCGCCTTGGCGGTGCCCTGCTTGTGCGGCGCGCCGAATCCGATGATGGTGCGGAACGCGATCATGGCCGGCCTGCTCTGCGTCTGCGCCCACTTGAACGCCGCTTCGATGTCCGCTGCGTCGTGGCCGTCGGCGCGCCGCGTCGCCCATCCGGCCGCCGCGAAGCGCTCGATCGCGTCAGTGGAGTCCGACAGCGAGGTCGGTCCGTCGATCGAGATGTGGTTGTCGTCGTAAATCAGCACGAGCTTTTTGAGCTTCAGATGCCCGGCCAGCCCGATCGCCTCATGGCTGATGCCTTCCATCAGGCAGCCGTCGCCCGCCACCACATAGGTCCTGTGGTTGACCAGGCCGTCGCCGTAACGCGCGTTGAGAATGCGTTCGGCCATCGCCATGCCGACCGCGTTGCCCACGCCCTGGCCGAGCGGGCCGGTGGTGGTTTCGATACCGGGCAGGTGGCCGTACTCGGGATGTCCGGCACAGGGGCTCGCGATGTTGCGGAACAGCTTGATGTTGTCGATCGTGATCTTGGGATAGCCGGTGAGCCAGAGCAGCGAATAGAGCAGCATCGATCCATGACCGGCCGAAAGCACGAAACGGTCGCGGTCGGGCCATGTCGGATCGGCGGCGTCGAATTTGAGGAATTTGGAGAACAGCACCGTGGCGACGTCGGCCATGCCCATTGGCATGCCAGGATGCCCCGATTTTGCGGCCTGAACACCGTCCATCGCAAGCGCGCGAATGGCGTTCGCGAGTCGGCGGGTATGTTGCTGGAAGTCGCCGGCGGGGCCGGAAATCGTGTTGCTGCTGCTCATCGGAAAGCGACCTTTTCGAGGTGGACCGGGCCATAAACGAGCCTTTGCGGAAGGCGTCAAGGTCTTCCCACAGGAACATGTGCGCGCATGCGTTGACCACTGTTCTGGCACGCGTCTAAGGTCGCCCCTTAAAGCCTTGCGTAGATTGCGAGAGGAGGCGTCCATGAGCAGGTTGGAACTGGCGGCGGCGCGGCTCGCTGTGGCTCTGGAAGCGCTGGAAGAGGCCGTATTGCCTCTCGCGCAGGCGCGCGAGTCGGCAGCGGCGGCGCACGCACGCCTCAGCGAGCTAGATGCCGAGCGCGAGAAGCTCCTGGCACGCGTGGCCGAGCTGGAGGAAGAAGCGCGCTCGCTGTCGGGCCTGACCGAGGAAGTGGAAGGCCGGCTCGACGGCGCCATCGCGGAAATCCGCGCGGCGCTGGGACGGTAGCGAACTAAGGTGCGGTGAATAGCGAGTAGGGGAATCCCAATTTTGTCACTTTGCCTTGTTCGCACTTCGCCATTCGCTGAGCGCGAAATCATACGGAGATTCAAATGCCCCTCGTCAACGTCATGGTGAACAACCGCGCCTACACGATCGCCTGCGACGAAGGCGAAGAAGAACACCTGAAAACGCTCGCGGCCGAGGTGGACTCCAAAGTGCAGGAACTTCTGGGCTCGGTCGGACAGGTGGGCGACCAGCGCCTCATCCTGATGTCGGCGCTGCTGCTGGCCGACGAGAAGCTCGCGGCCGCCGTCCAGCTTGACACTCTCAAGGCTCAGCTTGCCGAGGAACGCGGCGCTCGCGAGGACGCCGGCGGTCGTGCGGAACGCTCCGAAAGCGTCGCCGCAGACGCCATCGAGAACGCCGTCAGGCGCATCGAGGATATCGCCGCCAAGCTCAAGGCGGCGTGAAGCGCAGCAAGTTTTCGCGCGCCTGCGCCGGGCTGGCGGAAGGCAGCTTGGCATCGAGTTCGGGACTGTCGTGGCTGGTTGCGACGATCGGCTGGTCGTCGGGCGACAGCGGACCGGTGGGTATGGCCTTCTGCCATTCGGCGTATCTCGTGCTCAGGCTCGCGTCCTGCATCGCTTCGTCTTTGGCAAGCGTAGATTTCAGGAGTTCGGTCGTGCTCACCACACCGATCGGCTTGTAGTCGGCCTTGGTGAGCAGCATCGCGTCGCTTTCGCCTTTCTCGGTGAGGATGCGCATCGCCTGCCGGCGCGTAAGCGTCGACTCGAGACCGTCAGGCAGAATCGTGACCTGCAGATCGGGAATGGTGCCGACCCCGACCCTTCCGCTCTTCTTCTTCTGCTGGTCGGCGGTGTCCTTCTGATCGCGCACCGCCTTCACGAACTCGTCGACCTTTCTGATGTTTAGAAGGTCGGCATAGGCCGCGTTTCCGTTCATCACATCGGCAGCAAATCGCGCATAGCGCTGATAGGCGACGAAGGTGTCTTCGCGCGTGACGAAACAAACCCAGTCGATTTGCTTCTTCTTCCGGATGTCGCTTTTTTCGTATTCCTCGATCTGTCGCCGGATGCTCGCGAAGCTGTAGGGCGGCATCAGGTTCCACCATCGCCTGTTGGTCTGGCGCAGGGTCAACAAGACCTTTGCCTCTCCCGGCACTTCATGGAAGCCCAACAGGAAATTCAGGCGGTCGAACGAACTTTCTCCCCTGATCCGAACGAATGCAGTGTGCGGATCGTTGTCAGGTCGGCAGGGGGCGTCGAGCCGCTGGTTGTGCTCGCGCCACTCGTCTTCATGCAAAATGCGGCGTGCGAAATAGATCAAAGGTGAAACCGCGGCCGAGAGCATCGCAGTGAGCACCGCGTTGCGTAGCAGCCAGGCGGAACGCTCGTGCACGGCGGCGATGAAGCTCGACGCAAGGACAACAAGGAACACGATCGTGGCGGTACCAAGTTCAGGCTTAAGCACGCGCAAACCATCGCGCAAGGCGATGCCCGACTTGCGGCCTTGAAGTCGCAGCCAGCCGAACGGCAGGACCACTGGCAACAGCGGCCAGCCCAACAGAAAACGCAGAAACTCCCGCACGTCCTTCCCCCAAAGGTAACCTTACCACCGGTGCTGGCATGCGCAGGAAGGGCACAATTCGGCACATGTCGACGGCAATATGGTTAATTCGATTGCCCGTTTGCCGCGCCACCCCTACATTGGCCTCGGACAGGTACTGCCTCGCGCGTCAGGAACGTGATGCCCAGGGGCCTTAATGGTACTCACCGGGAGCTGTCCCTGATCGGGGCCGTGGCCTCGGACATATGGCGCCCACCTGCACTTGCAGGCCCGTGAGGATCGACATCCAACGGCGTTGGCGGTCCTGTCCGCTTCGCAGCCATGACCGACAAAGCCTTGCTCCGCAAAGAGGCCGAGTTGCACCGACGCAAACTGCCGCGTGACGGCTTTGCGGCGGACATCGCCGGCTTCGCGGAGGCGCTTGCGTTGCCTGTGGGCGCGATCGTCGCCGGCTATTGGGCCTTCCGCGAGGAAGCCGATCCGCGCGCTTTGATGCTGGAGCTGGCGGCGAGGGCCCATACGTTGGCGCTGCCCTGCGTGGTGGCCCGCCACACGCCGCTGAGATTCCACCTCTGGCGCGTGAACGATGCGATGCGCGTCAGCGCGGTTGGGCTGACCGAGCCGCAAGCCGATGCCGAAGTGGTCACGCCCGCGGTACTGCTGGTGCCGCTGCTCGCCTTCGACGGCGAAGGCTACCGGCTCGGTTACGGCGGCGGCTATTACGACCGCACGCTCGCCGTCTTGCGCGCGCGCGGGCCTGTTCGGGCCATCGGCATCGCCTATGCCGGCCAGGAAGTGCAGGCGCTGCCGCACGAGGTGCACGACCAGCGCCTGGACGAGGTGCTGACGGAACGGGGCTTGCGCACGTTCTCGCGCGCATGACCGGCTATTGCGCCTTGCAGTCAAAGCCCTTCTTGTCGGTCCGCACGGTGCAGGCGCGACCGTTCAGAGGCTGTGTCAGGATCTGGCCGGCGGCCCCTTCGCCGTAGAAACACCACATCAATCCTCCGTTCACCATCGGCGCTTGGGACCAGCTAAGAGCAAGGACTGTGGATCCGGCATGCGTCCAACCCGCCGGTGGAGTTGTGACGATCGGAAAGGTCGCCGGACAGTCGACCGGGCCATTGTTGAGGATGTTTGCGTTCGGATGCGCATTGAGATGCGGCATGTTCGACATGAACATCGGCTCGCCGGCAATACCCGGGACCGCGAGCACGGCCGCAAGACTGGTTGAAAGCGACAGGCGCGACATCGATTCCTCCGCTCTGTTTGTTCGGAAATCATGGCATGACAACGGGCGCGTTGTTGCGGGCGCGACGCGAAAGCTCAATCGGCAGCTAGGTCGCGCTTCAACTTCTCCACGCCTTCAAACAGCAACGTCTGCATGCCGACTGTGCGGGCGGCTTCGAGGTTCTCGGGGTTGTCGTCGATGAAGAGGCAGTCTCCGGCGCACACGCCCAGTTTTTCCACCATCAGGCGATAGAATTCCGGATCTGGCTTGGCCAGCCTCTCCTCGGAAGAAACCAGGATGATCTCGAACAGCCGTTCGAGGTCGTATTTTGCCGCGATCTGGCGGAAGAACGGCGTAAGCGCGTTGGTGAGCAGCGCCAAGCGATGGTTTCTCCGCAGGTCCTCGAGCAGCGCCACCATCTCGGGATCGATCTTCACGAAGGACCAGAATTCCCGGTGCAGCTCCTCCGGCGGCACGTGGGCAATGACCGAGAGCCGGCGGAACATCTCGTCCTGAGTGATAGTGCCGGTGTCGGCATCGCGTACGATGGTGGACTTATAGGCTACCGCTTGTTCCTTCGACATGTATTTAGGCAGGACGAACGGCGCGATTTCGGAACAGATGACGCCGAAGAAGTCGAAGACGAGGACCGGCATGAGGTATCCGTCGAGGCTGCGCGGCCCTCTTACCAGAGGTACGGCACCAGTCGATAGCGCACTTTGGTCATGTAGGCGTCATATCCCTGAAGTTCGCGCTTCAGCTGGGCCTCCTCGAACAGCACGCGCATGGCCAGAAGCAGCGCCATCAAGGCCGCCCCCGCCAGTCCTTCCCAGCAGCCCAGCGCGACGGGAATGGCGAAATAGACCAGCACGCCCAGGCCGTACATCGGATGGCGCACGATGGCGTAGGGGCCTTTGTCGGAAACGGTTTGGGACGCCTGCACCTTGACGATCGCCGTCGCAAAGCGGTTGGCGCGGAACACGGAGATGTTGCCCACGAATCCCAAAAACACCGCCACCGCACCGGCATAGTTCGCCCAGCGCGGCATCTCAGCGATGCCGTAGATGCGCACCTGCAGGGCCATGTAGACGAGCCAGAGGGGAAACAGGACGAATAGCACCGGCAGCAGGACGCGATCGTAGGGCGGTTTCTTCTGCTTGTGATTGTGGCGCTCCTTGAACAGCGCCGGATCGGCGAGTGTAAGCCAGCCCTCCATCACGGCGCCGCCGCCGCCCATGGCCGCAAGAAATGCGTAGCCGCCCGGCCAGTCGAATCTGCCCGCGACGGCGAACATCACCGCACCGAGGACGACAGTGAACGCGAGCGAAGGCAGGATCGTGCGCCAGAACATGGCGCGTCGTGTTGGCTAGGGCAGTGGTGTTTTTGTGGCGGCCTCGCGGCATCGCAGTGGTCTGCGGCGCTTCACCACACGTGCGGCACCAGCCGATAGCGGACCCGCGCAGCGTAGCCACTGTAGCCGGGCAGCTCGCGCTTGAGCGCCCTTTCCTCGATGAAGATGCGCATAATCAGGTAGGCGACGACGATCGGCAGGACCGCCAGCCCGATGAACGAGCCGAGCACCAGCGGCGTTCCAAGCATGTAAAGCAGCGCGCCCGCATACATGGGGTGGCGCACGACCGCATAAGGCCCCGTGTCGATCACCTTCTGGCCGCGCTCCTTCTGGATTTTTATCACCGGCGCCGCAAAGGAATTCTCGCGGAAGGTCCTGAGCACGGCGAGGAAGCCTGCCGGGATCAATGCCGCGCCCGCCACCGTAACCCAGACCGGCGCGTGCGAGATGCCCCAGCGCCCCACGTCGAACCCCATCAGCGCTAGCCAGCCGTACCAGATCAGAATCATGCCTGCCATGAAGAGCTTGTCCCAGAACACTTGGCCTTTCTGGATGGGTCCGCCCAGGCGTTCCTGCAAAAGTCCGGGGTCATGACGCTGAAGCCACAACATGCTGGCGACAGAGCCCAGGATCATCTCGGCCAGGAAGATCCACCCGCCGGTCCAGGCGAGCGTCCCGGCGGAGCAGAACAGAAGCCCCCCCATGAATGCCATCCAAAGGACAGCCTTGGTCGTGTTTGCCCAAGTCATTCGCGTCTCCACAATGCTGGCCTGGATCGCTTATTATGCTAAAGACGGTGCATGCGCATCCTGTTCATCGGCGACATCATCGGGCGGCCTGGCCGCGAGGTCGTGGAGGTGGAGCTGCCGCGCCTCAGGGATCGGCTGAAGCCGGATTTCATCATCGCCAACGGCGAGAACGCGGCGGGCGGCTTCGGCATCACGCGCGCCGTGGCCGAGGAGCTGTTCGCGGCCGGCATCGACTGCCTGACCAGCGGCAACCACTGGGCCGACCAGAAGGAAATCCTCTCCTTCATCGACGACGAGGACCGCATCCTGCGCCCGCGCAACTATCCCAAGGGCGTGCCGGGCAAGGGCGCGGGGCTTTATGAGACGCGGGCCGGCGCGCGCGTTCTGGTGATGAACCTGATGGGGCGCATCTTCATGGATGCGCTCGACGATCCCTTTGCCGCGGCGGAAGCCGAGCTTTCGGCTTGTCCGCTGGGCGAGGGCGCCGACGCCATCGTGCTCGACATGCACGCTGAGGCCTCCAGCGAGAAGATGGCGATGGGCCATTTCTGCGACGGCCGCGTCAGCGCGGTGATCGGCACGCACACGCATATCCCTTCCGCCGACGCGCAGGTGCTGCCGGGCGGCACCGCCTATTTGAGCGACGCGGGTGGCTGCTGCGACTATGATTCGGTCATCGGCATGGACAAATACGAGCCGGTGCAGCGCTTCCTCAAGAAGATGCACGGCGCCCGCTTCACGCCCGCTTCCGGCCCCGCCACGCTGTGCGGCGCCTTCGTTGAGACCGGCGACAAGGGCCTTGCGTTGCGCATCGATCCCATCCGCGTCGGCGGCCGGCTGCAACAGGCGATGCCGGATATTTAGTGTCCAATCGCGTTCTGCGCTCGGCCTAACCGACTGTTGCCGGCGTGTTGCGAAGGCGTACGGAAGAGCGCTAAACAGTTTGCGACGCCACCGAGGTTCAAACGATGGAATTCCGCCAGCTCGGCCGTTCGGGCCTGATGGTTCCCGCCCTCACGCTGGGAACCGCCACCTTCGGTGGCGTCGGCGGCTTCAAGGCGTGGGGCGAGTCTGGTCCGGAGGAAGCCCGCAGCCTCGTCGACATCTGCCTTGAAGCCGGGCTCAACATGTTCGACAGCGCCGACATCTATTCGCGAGGGCACTCGGAAGAGGTGCTGGGCCAGGCGCTCAAAGGCCGCCGCGACAAGGCGCTGATCTCGACCAAGGTGACGTTTCCCACCGGGCGCGGCCCCAACGATACCGGCTCCTCGCGCCATTACCTGCTGCGGGCGGTGGAGGCTTCGCTCACGCGCCTCGGCACGGACTATATCGATCTGCTGCAGCTACACGGCTACGACGCCGTGACTCCCATGGAAGAAGTGCTGTCCACGCTGGATGGCCTCGTGCGCGCCGGCAAGCTGCGCTACATCGGCGTTTCCAATTTCTCCGCTTGGCATCTGATGAAGGCGCTGGCGGTCGCCGACCGCCGTGGTTACGCACGCTACGTCGCTAACCAGGCCTATTACTCGCTGATCGGGCGCGACTTCGAGTGGGAGCAGATGCCGCTTGGCCTTTCCGAAGGCGTGGGTGCGGTGGTGTGGAGTCCGCTCGGCTGGGGCCGGCTCACCGGCAAGATCCGGCGAGGGGTGCCGCTGCCCGCCGTCAGCCGCCGCCGCGACGAAAAGCAGAACGACATCGGTCCGCCGGTCGATGAAGCCTATTTCTTCCGCGTGGTCGATGCGCTCGACGCGGTGGCGGCACAAACCGGCAGAAGCGTACCGCAGATCGCGCTCAACTGGGTGCTGCAGCGGCCGACGGTTTCGACCGTAATTATCGGCGCACGCAACGAGACGCAGCTCAAGGACAACCTGGGCGCGGTGGGCTGGGCGCTGACGCCAGAACAGATGAGGCGGCTCGACGAGGCAAGCGCCGTGCCGCTGCCTTATCCTTACTGGCACCAGCGCCAGTTCGCCGCGCGCAATCCGCCGCCGGTATGAAGCGCAATCCGAAAAGGTGTGGCGCACCTTTCCGTCGGAATACGCGACAAGAAAGGGGCGTTCACGCCACCGCTAGTGCGGTTTCCACGGCGTCTTCGCCTTCCAGCGTGGAGGCGACCGCGTGCACGACGGCGGCGATGCGGACTGCGGCCTGAACCTGCTCGGCCGTCATGCCGGCGTTGCGCACGACCTTCTCGTGGCTGTCGATGCAAGCACCGCAGCCGTTAATGGCGGAAACCGCCAGGCACCACAACTCGAAATCGGCTTTATCGACGCCGGGCTTGCCGATCACGTTCATGCGCAGGCGGGCCGGCATCGTCTTGTAGTCCGGCGCCGTGGCGAGGTGGGTGAAGCGGTAATAGACGTTGTTCATTGCCATGACCGAGGCGGCGGCGCGCGCCGCGGTCAGCGCTTCGGGCGAAAGCCTGGGCGCGAACTCGGCAAAAATCGCCTTGGTGGTGGGCCCATGGCGCGCCGCGAGCGCGCAGGCAATGAAAGTGCCCGCCCGCTGCTGCTCGTTGAGCGAAGGTTCCTGCGCCAGTGTGGAGAGATTGAGCTTTTGGTCTTTTGCGTATTCGGGCAGGCGGTTTTTCAGCGCGTCGAGCGACATGTCTTCACCTTGGGAGTCTTCCACCTCCGGAAAAGAGAAACCCCGCCGGCGGGAGGGGGGTACGCCGGCGGGGCCTCACTGTAACCTGGCCGAAGGGAGGGGGTCAGCGGCCAGGCCATATCGGCAGTTACGCGGCGGGCTTGATAACGTCCTCGCCTTTCTGCCAATTGCAGGGGCAGAGCTCGTCGGTTTGCAGCGCATCGAGCACGCGCAGGACTTCCTGCGGATTGCGTCCCACGCTCATGTCCGTCACGTACACGAAGCGGATGATGCCGTCGGGGTCGACCACGAAGGTGGCACGCTTGGAAACGCCCGCTTCCGCGTCGAGCACGCCGAGCGCGGTGGAAAGCTCGCGCTTGATGTCCGAAAGCATGGGGAAGGGAAGGTGCTTGAGGTCGGTGTGGTTCTGGCGCCAAGCCAGGTGGACGAATTCCGAGTCCACCGACACGCCGTAGATCACGGCGTCGCGATCCTTGAAATCGCCGTAGAGCTTGCCGAAACCTGCGATCTCGGTCGGACAGACGAAGGTGAAGTCCTTGGGCCAGAAGAACACGACTTTCCACTTGCCGGCATCCGACTTTTCGGTCAGGTCGGTGAATGCGATCTTGGGGTCGGTGGAAACAACCGCCTTGACGGAAAACTCGGGGAATTTGTCGCCGACGCTCAGCACGGAAATGATCTCCTCTCGATTGTTGTTATTATACTTAGAACAATTCTAAAATCATGTCAAGCGAAGCTGACGCCTGCGGCAATTTTATCCACCATGGATGACAACCGATTGTTATATCAGCGTAATTAAATACGAACGCGACGCGTTCGCACTTTTGATCGAGAAATTACTTCGAGCATTATGGGCGATCTGGTCTTTTCAGCAAAATCCAACGGCCAGCTTGACCGAGCGTCCGTATGTGTACTGACGTTTTGTCAGCGTTCGCGCCAGCGTCAAACCGCGGGCTCGCCTGCTACTTCCGCCTGTGCCTGTGTCCCTGGCGCCGCTTTGTGGCGTCCGTCATCCGCCCTCGACTTCTTCCTTGGCGGCGGCACTGGCCGCTTCCAGGGCGTGGCTGAAGCGCACGGCGATTTTGGCGAACTTCTTGGGCCCCCACACGCAGTGCAGCGTTTCGGCTTCGCCCGAGGTCTGGCGGAAAATGATGTCGCCGTAGCCCAGCATCTGCTCCCAAAAGGTGTAGTCCTGCTGTGCATCCACGACGCGCGAAAGCAGGATGCCGTGCATGTGGTAGTCGAAGATGCCGTGGTGGATGATGATGCGCAGCGGCGTGATGATGTAGCGGTGCGTGCTCCACTCCGACACGTGGCTGATGGCGAAGGGGATCGCGAACACCAGCGGGATGTAGAATCCGATCAGCACCTCGTTGTGCGGCAACAGGTGGAAGATCGCGCCCGACCATCCGGGATCGCCGCCGAGTTTCTCGACGCCGAGGCATAAGAGCCAACCGGCCTCGAACAGGCTGACGAAAAGGGCGATCAATACGGGAATGCCGATCCAGCGCCATGCGGTCTTGTCGGCGCGGATGTCGCGCAAGAGCTTGATCCAGTGCACGCTGGTCTCGTGCACCTTGACCTCGTTCTCCTCGAGGATGCGCCGGATGCGCGATGAGCCGCGGAATAGGTTTGCGAGCTTCATGAACACGAGGAACATGATGAGCGAGGCAAGCCCAGTCGCCACAAAGCTGTTCACCGAGAACGGCGTCGAGCTGTAAAACAGCAGCGCATCGATGGTGAGCGCCACCGCAAATGCGCCCCAGCGCAGGCCCTTCCACAGTTTGCGCATCGCCGTCCCCCCGGAGGCGGATTCAGCTTGCGCCAAAATTCTCGCTGCTCAATGCGGCAATTCTGCGTTGAGGAGAGATTGCCTCAGTCAGCGTCCTGATATTGCAGCCGAATCTTGCGCAACCAATTCGCATAATCTGCGTCCGGATCGAAACCGGCGGCCTTCGTGCCGACGGTAAGCAAACACAGAGCTCACCAATGGGAGGGGGCCTCGATTGTTGTCGCCATACCCCGCAGCACATACAATGGTTGTACCGACAACGTCATGGGGGCTTTCATGTGGAGAACGTTGTGTCTTGCCGCGATCAGCATCGCTTGTCTGAGCCCATCGGTGGCGGCGGATGATGTGGTTTCCGCCGAGGTGCGGTTTTCTAGAGAGAACACCAGCTACGAGCAGTTTCGGAGCGATCGGCAACAGTGTCTCAACCACGCGTCTCTGTGGTATCCATGGTCAACTTGCTACACTTCCAATCAACCCAGCTATGACCCTGGCGGTTCGCTTGTAGCGAATGGTGCGCAGACGATTTGTCGGCAACACCCGTGGGTGGGCCACAGGCCCGTGATGTTTTCACGATGCATGGTTCAGCTGGGTTATCACGTCGACAAAAACGGCTGGCGCGCCGCACGTTTCCTCCGTTTCCGGAACGGATTCAGGCTGGGCCCAGACGACCAGATTGCAGCCGACAAGTAGATCCGGCCTGAACTGTCAGCTTCTGCGCCGCGCGCGGATATCGCATTCCAGGAACCAGCTGCCATCGTCCATTTTGCGCTCGCCGGTCCAGCGGAAGCTGTCGGGTCGGATCTCGGTGAAACTCCAACGGATGTCGCGGTCTTCGCGCCCCTTGCCGAGCTGGACGATGTCCTTGCCCGACACTCGGCCGATCTGGTGCGTGAAGTACTGCTTGAACGGCTCGTTCCACAAAATGTGCCAAGCGTCGATTGTGGGGTCGTAGACGCGCAGCGTCGTGCCGTGAAACCAGCCCGGCAGGTTCCACACATCCTGGATGGCGCGGCCCTCCAGGATCCAGGCGAAATCGATGGTGCCGGTCGCATCCACCCATTTGCGGGGCTCGGGCTGCAGCCTGGCCGCCATCGTCCAGCTGCCGATCAGCCAGCCGTAAAGCATCAGTTTTTCAGTGAGTTGGGGTTGCGGCCCACTGGCCAGCAGCACGCGCGCTAGCGCGGAATCGGCGGTCATGTTTGTGCCCTGTTAGAATGTTACGGCAGGGTCATAAGGGTGGTGCCGTCCGCCCGCTTGGGGAAAATTGCATGTCGCAGATGGCGCGCGAACTGGCGTCTGGGCTGGGCTGGGCGGTGAGCGACATCATCTGCACCTTGGGTCCGCACGCCCCGGTTGAGGAGGAACGCCACAGCCGATTCTGCATCGCCGCGGTGCTCGGCGGCACGTTCCAGTATCGCGGATCGGCGGGCGCGGCCTTGATGGCGCCGGGCGCGCTGCTTTTAGGCAGTCCGGGGCAGTGTTTCGAATGCGGCCATGCGTACGGGGCGGGCGATCACTGCCTCAGTTTCCATTTCTCGCCCGATTTCGTGGGTGCGATCGCGGCCGCGGTGCGGGGTTCCGACGCTTTTGGCGCGCCCAAGCTGCCGCCATCGCCCGGGTTGGTGCCGCTGTTCGCTGAAGCCGCCGCGGCCCGCGAGAGCGCCGATGCCGACGCGTTGGAGGAGTTGGCGTACCGCTTTGCCGGTTACGCGCTCAGCACTGCGGCGAGCGGTACGCCATCCGTTTTTCGCGGCCGCCTCGAGGAGGAGCACGCAGTGGCGCTGACGGCGCGCCGGATCGAAGCCGGGGCGGGCGAGCTGGAATCGCCGTCGCTGTCGCTCACCGCACTCGCCGCGCACGCCGGCATGGACGCCTATCGCTTTTTGCGGCTGTTCCGGCGCCTCATCGGTATGACCCCGCATCAATACGTGCTGCACTTGCGGCTCTGCCGCGCCGCCGAATGGCTGATTACGCGCCCCGACGATATCTCGACCATCGCTTTCGACGCCGGCTTCAACGACCTGTCGACCTTCAACCACCGCTTCCGACGGCTCATGGGCGTCACACCGGGCGCCTACCGGGTGCACGGAACTGCCGCCGCTTGAGTCCGTGCGGCCGGATCAGTGATAGCGCTTGAGTTTCGGCCACCGCTGGGCAAGCGGCGGCTTCATACCTCTCAGCACATAGATCGGTTGGATCTCGCTCGGCTGGGCATAGGGATTGTCGGTGCGGCCGGCCAATTCTACGGAACGAAACGCCTTGTCGCGGAATTCGGGATCACCGCCCAGGGTGATCATCACGCTGCCGTCGGCCCCGTGCGGCCCCCACAGGTAATAGTTGTTGTGCGGGCTGATGGCGGGCGGCAGACCCAGTGCACGCCCGAACAGGTCGACCGCAGCGGCATCGCCATAGTTGCGGCCATAGAACACCGCGTGTTGGCGATCCCGCGGCGGCAGGCGCCAGTAGATCGCGGCTACCTTCTCCGCGAGTTCGGGCCAGCCGTGCATGTCGCCGAAGTGCTGTGGCATGCGTCCGTTGATGTGATTCTCGGCCGACGTCAGGGCGGGTCCCACGTGCAGCGCCGCCATGTAGGCGATGATGGTCTCTTCAGGAAGGATCGGCATCGCCATGGGCGCGAACGCAACCGCTTCGGCGGCAATCGCCGCGCCCAGCACGAGCCGCGCCCGTACCCCGCGCTGTTCCCAGAACACTGCGCCGCCCGCCAGCAGCACCGGATAGATTGCGGCCATGTAATTGGCTTTGCCGTGCTCGGCGATGAAGCACGCGACCAGCAGCACCCAAGCGATCGCGAACGGGCGATACGGTGCGCGCGCTGCGAACCCCCACAGCCCCGCCCCCCAGACGAGCACGGTGAGCGGCCCCATTGCGAACACCTGCTGCGCCAGGAAGGCCGGCGGCGACAGCGCACGGTTCTTTTCGTGCGACAGCACCTGGCTGAGTTCGAGGAACGGCCAGTCGTGGCGATATTGCCAGGCGATATTGGGCGCGATCATCGCCACCGCGAGAAGCGCGCCAGCGTAAAACCACGGCGAAGCGAGCGAGCGGCGCAGCGGCGTGGCCGGCAGGCTCGCGATCAGTGCCGCCGCATAGAACGCGATCAGGTATTTGCTCCACAACCCCGCGCCGACCGCTGCGCCGAAGCCAAGCCACCAGCGTTCGTCTCCGGTCCGAATGCGCTTGACAAGGCACCAGCTCGCCATGAGCCAGAAAAGCGGCTGCAGCATATCGGTGGTATAGAAGACGCCAAGCGCCAGGAGCACGGGTGCGCACAGGGCGCAAAGTCCGGCCAGCCACTGCGCCGGCCGCCCGCCGCCGAGCGCGCGCGCGAACTCGGCCGTCGCCGCAACGGTCGCGGCCATTGCCAGCCCTGGCGCCAGGCGAAAGAGCGTCAGCGAATGCGCGAACAGCGCATAGAAGCCAGCTGCGATCAGGGGAACCACCGGCGGCTGGTCGACATATCCCCAATCGGGGTGCTGGCCGCAGACGATGAAATAGAGCTCGTCGCGGAAAAAGCCGTAACCGCCGTTGCCCACGACGTGAACCGCCAGCGTCGCGAGTCCCAGCACGACCGACGGCCGCAGGAACGCCGCACGAGTCTGCACGACCAGATCTGTGCGGATCACCATCCCCTCGCGATTGGCTTTTCCTGGCACTTGTACCATCCAAGCCGAAGGGCGTCTGCGGTGTTGCCGTGGCCGCTCGCCTTGAGAAAGAGAAGCAGGCGACGAGGATGCGATCCCCGCCAACATCGTCCTAGCGCGACGACGCAAAGTTGCCCAGCGCAGGAAGCACTTGCCGGCTTTGTCGCGAATCATCGCAAAGCAACCGATCGGTAACGGTGTTTTTCACTGCGCGCCGGATGCGGCCGGATGGCACGGAGGATGCTTCCCGCACTGGCGGTGGAGCGCGACTCAACCAAGGAGTCCTTATGTCCATTGCAGCGATCGGGAGTGGGCCAAGCCAGATGCTGGCAAGTCTTCTCTCTAAACTGAGTTCGGCATCATCGACAACGGCAGCCGCCAGTTCAACGGCCGCGGCCACCGATTCAAGCAGCACCGCGGCGGTAATTCCCGGCAGCTCAAACAACACAACTACGGGAAGCGCCACCGCCCAGCTCAGTGCGCAAGTGCTGGGCGTCCTGCTGATGATGCAGGCGGATTCGTCCGGGGCGTCGGGCGCGGCATCCTCCGGCTCGACGTCTTCCGGTTCGACGGATGCAAGCCCGCTTTCGAACCTCGTTTCCGCCATCGATACGGATGGGGACGGAACGATCTCTGAGAGCGAGCTGGAGACCTACATTGAAAGCAAGGGCGGCACGCAGGCGCAGGCCGATGCGCTGTACGCTGGTCTCAACCAGAATGGTTCGGGCAATCTCACCCAGGCGCAGATGCAAAGCGACCTTCAGAACGCCGGCGCGGCGCATCACGGCCATCACCACCATCACCACAATGGCGGAGGCATGTCGGCCAATCAGGTCGGCTCGCAGCTCGTTCAGGCGATGGACTCGAACAGCGACGGTTCGGTTGACCAGTCGGAGTTTGAGAGCTTCGTCACCGCCTTGGGCGGCACGACCAGCCAAGCCGATGCCGATTTTTCCTCGCTGGCGGGTCAGACGGGCAGCGGGATCACGGCAAGCCAGTTCGGCAGCGCCGTGTCCGCGTTCGAACAGAGCGCGATGGGAGCCGCTTCGCCCGTTCTCAACCTGCTGGACGACATCGCCAAGACGGCATCCGGCACGGCCAGCACCGCCACCGCCTGAGCGGAATGCCGAGAATCGTCAGGGGCTTGGCAGAAGCCGGCCCCTCGCTCACGCGTGAGTGTGCGCCGGCCTATTCGCTCTCTTTCACCTTGATCACGAAGTACAGGAAGTCCTTGCGCTTGGGCACCAGGAGCTGGTGCGGCGTGCCGGCGGGGATGTGAACGACGTCGCCGGGACCGAGCGGGGTGCGCTTGCCGTCCACCACCGCCGTGCCGCGCAACTCGCCGGGGCTTTCCTCCTTGACGTCCGGAATCGAGCCCTCGGTCAGAAGTACGGCCTTGCCGCGCACCACAAAGAAGATGTCTGCGAACTGGCGGTGGATTTCGGCGCCGCCGTCTCGGTTGCGGTACGCGAGCATGGTGAAGTGGTTTTGATATTGCTGCAGTTTCTCGCTGGCCGATCCGCTCGCGGCAGCCTCGGCCTTCAGCTTGGGCATCTCTTGCACGAGCTGGGCCGTGGTGTAGTGGTCCGCCGGTGCTGCTTGCGCCGCCGCTGCCGCCAGCAACGCGCCCAGGATCGTACTTGCCGCTCTTGCCGTCATCTCCGCCTCCGCGAAATCGCGACGCAGAGTGTGCATCGGCGGCCGGGCGCTGGCTACACGGCGGAGCGCTACGTTATGCCTCGGGCTCGACCGTCACGTCCTCTTGGCGCGACGGCGAGCAGCGAAGCCGAGCAGGCCGGCGCCGAACAGCGCCAGCGTCGCCGGTTCGGGAACGGGGGGATTGTTGCTGCCCAGGGTGAGGTTGAGGTTGTCAACCGCACCGTAGCAAGGGACGTCCGATTGGATAGAGAACAGGACGATTGCCAACGACTTGAGCTCGACTCCCGCCAGGTTGCCGGCGGTAGGGAATTCCGTGGTCCAGTTCGAGTAGGTCGGGTCGTAAACGTTCGTGGTGTCGAGCGTGTAGTACTCTTGGATCTGCGTGCCGTCCTTGGTCACGCCCACCAGGCTCAGCGCCTGCTCCTGCGGCGTGGTGGTGTCCTCATACGCCGCGAAATCGATGCTGTTGAACGTGAACAGCTGACCGTCGGTGCGGAACACGACCAGCGATCCGCCGAGCGTGTCCTCCATGGCTTCCATATCCTGGCCAGGATTGCCCCACTGGTTGACGTAGAGCGAACCGTCCGTCTGCATGTAAGTGAATCCGTTCTCGGTCACGGGCCCGGTGAAGTTCGGCCCATAGGGCGCCGTCTGGAACGTGATGTCGATGGGACCGGCGGATGCGGGAGCCCCCAACGCGATTGCCACTGCAACGAACGCCGTTTTGAATGCACGCATCTCTTCTTCCCCTACGGTCGCGGCTCGCCTGTTTTGGCGATCACCCAGCGCTTCACGGTGGATGTAAATGCAAATGCCGGGCCGAATGACGACACTGTGCAAGTTCAATCGCTTGCATCGGGGCGGGCCCGCTCGGCAGTATAGGTTGTAAGATCAGTTTACAGTGGCCGCAGCGTCAGGCGCCGAGCGCGCGCGCAATGTGAAAAGCGGCAAATGCGGCGATATAGGCCAGCGCCAGCATGTAGGCGAAGGTGACCGCCATCCACTTGGTGCTGCCGGTTTCGCGTCGTATCACGGCCAGCGTCGAGGCGCATTGCGGCGCGAAGATGTACCAAGCGAGGAACGCCAGCGCGGTCGCTAAGCTCCATTGCCCCGCCAGTCGCGCGCCTATGGCGCCGGCCGCGTCGCCGCTGCCGGAGATGGAATATACCGTGCCGAGCGCGGCGACGGCCACTTCGCGCGCCGCCATGCCGGGAATCAGCGCCACGCTGATCTGCCAGTTGAAGCCGACGGGGGCAAGCAAGGGATGAATCAGCCGCCCGATCATCGCCGCTAGGCTGTAGTCGATCGCGGGCCCTGTCGCGCCCAAGGGCGGTCGCGGGAACGAGGCCAGGAACCATACCAGCATCATCATCGCGAAGATGGTTGTGCCGGCGCGGTAAAGGAACGCCTTGGCGCGGGTGGCCAGCCCCAGTACCACCGTCTTCGGTCGCGGCAGCTTGTAGTCGGGAAGTTCCAGCATGAACGGCGGGCTTGGCTCGTCGCGCCAGAACACGTATTTGGCCACCGCCGAAACGCCAAGCGCGGAGAGGATTCCGGAGGCATAGAGACCGAACATAACCAGGCCCTGCAGGCTCAACAGTCCCCACACAGGCGTGTTCGGAATGAAGGCGGCGATGATCAGGGTGTAGACCGGGATGCGCGCTGAACAGGTCATCAGCGGCGCCACCAGGATCGTGGTCAGCCGATCGCGCTTGTTGTCGATCACGCGCGTCGACATGATGCCGGGAATGGCGCAGGCAAAGCTCGACAGCAGCGGGATGAAAGCGCGCCCGTGCAGGCCGGCGCCGCCCATGATCTTGTCCATCAGGAAGGCCGCGCGCGCCATGTAGCCCAGGTCTTCCAACAGGAGGATGAACAGGAACAGGATCAGGATCTGCGGCAGGAACACCACCACAGAGCCCACCCCGCCGATCACGCCGTCGACCACGAAGCTCTGCAGCAGGCCTGCAGGAATGAGCGCCTGGGCCTCGCCGCCCAGCCACCCGAAGCCGGCAGAGATCAGGTCCATCAGCGGTTTGGCCCAGCTGAACACCGCCTGGAACATCACGAACAGGATGGCGAAAAGGATAGCCAGCCCCGCCACGGGATGCAGCAGCACGGCGTCGAGCCGCGTCGTCAGCGTGTCGGGGCGGGCGGGTGCCTTGACCACCGCGCGGATGATTTCGTCGGCGCGGCGTTGGTCGGCGCGCAGCTCGGAGGCGTTGGGCGCGCGCCACGAGCTGTCGACGATGCCGCCCTGTGGTGCAAGCCGGTCGAGTTCGACAAGCACCGCGCCGACCCCGCCCTTGCGCACCGAAACGGCGCTGACCACGGGAATGCCGAGCATCTGCGAGAGCTTGGCCGCGTCGATCTCCATGCCGCGACGGCTCGCGATGTCGAACATGTTGAGCACGAGCATCAGCGGCCGGCCAACCCGCTTGAGTTCGAGCACCAGGCGCAGCGCCAAGCGCAGATTGGTTGAATCGGCGACGCAAACCAAGAAGTCGGGCGGCGTCTCGCTCGCCAGCTTGCCGAGCACCACGTCGCGCGTGATTTCCTCGTCGGGGCTGCGCGCGCGCAGGGAATATGTGCCCGGCAGGTCGATGAGGCGGACGCAGTGTCCGGCGGGCGTATGCACCACGCCGGCTTTACGCTCCACGGTGACGCCGGGATAGTTCGCCACCTTCTGGCGGCTGCCGGTCAGCGCGTTGAAGAGGGAGGTCTTGCCGCTGTTGGGGGTGCCCACGAGGGCTGCGTGGCACGAGCCTGCCGCCACGCCGGTCGCGCGCGCCTCAAGCTCCGGCGTGTCGCTGCAGCAATCGTCCATTTGAATACCGGTCTGCTAGACGACGAGGATGGCCATGGCTTCACGGCGGCGAAGCGCGATCGTGGCGCTGTCCACGCGCACCGCGATCGGATCGCGGCCGATGATGCCTTCGTGCAAGATCTCCACCGAGGCGCCTTCAACGAAGCCGAACTCGATCAGGCGTCGTTCCAGTTCGTCGGGCGGCAGCCCGGACCCGCTTCCCGCAGTATGGATTGCATCGATGCGGCCGCGAAATCCCGGCTTGGCTCGCCCCAGAGGGGAACGCGAAACGACGGGAGGACATTCGCGAAGCATCACATACGATCCCAGTTGAGAATTTAGTTGCAAACCATTCTCAATATCATTTAGCAGAAACTTGGACAAGGTGTCAAGGTTCTGTCTGCCGCACCTGCATCGGCTTGAAACTGATAGGCAAAGATAGCGTCGGCGTCGCCTTGGTATTTCCCGCACATGCCGGTAATTGCCGCTCTCTCCGCAATGTGAACGCCAGCCGGAATCGAATTCTCCATACTCGTGCTGCGGACAATCCTGGGGAGGGGACGTTGAAGAGCTTACTGGTGTTCGCGTGCATGGCTGTGTGCGGGGCTGCCCAAGCGGAAGGCTGGCTCGATGCACGGCAACAGGAATTCGCGCAGTGGCAGTCTACCCATCCCGATGCCGAGCTGCGTGCGGAAAAGCTCTTGGTTCGCACAACGTCGCGCTTTTCCCCAGGCATGCTCGGGGCGGTTGCGGCGCCCGCCGTGGTGCACCGATTCATCGGGGCGCTGGGACAATTGTGGGATGATCCCGTCGCGCCGCGCCTCACCGTCATTCCCGCCGGCGAATTCACCATGGGGTCGCCCGAAACCGAGCCCGATCGGCAGGCGGCGGAAGGTCCGCAGCATCGCGTGGTGATCAGCCACCCCTTCGCGGTCGGCACCTATCTCGTGATGCGCGACGAATACGCGGCCTTCGTCGCCGACACCAAGCGTCCCGATCCCCAAGGCTGCATCCTGACGCATCTTCACGGCCAGAATGGCGAAACCAAGGGCTTCAACTGGCACAACCCTGGTTTCGCGCAAGGCGGCAACGAGCCGGTCGTGTGCGTAAGCTGGAAAGACGCGCGCGCCTACGCCGCCTGGCTGAGCGGAAAGACCGGCCGCAGCTATCGCCTGTTGTCGGAGGCCGAGTGGGAATACGCCTTGCGCGCGGGCTCGACCACGTCGCGGCCGTGGGGCGACGCCATCGGCTACGACAACGCGAACTACCGTGCGGAAGACGGCGTGGCGAAACAGTGGCAGTTCACGTCGCCCGTGGGCCAATTCCCGCCCAACGCTTTCGGCCTTTACGACGTGCTCGGCAACGTCTGGCAGCGTGTTGACGACTGCTGGAACCCGGATTTCACCGGCGCACCCACCGACGGTTCGCCGTGGATCGTGGGCGACTGCACCTTACGGACGGGACACGCCGGCGGCTTCGATGCCCCGGCCAAGGTGATGCGGTCCTCGTTCCGCGGCAAGGTTGCGGGCGACGCGCACTACTCCGACGGCGGCTTCCGCATCGCGCGGGACTTGTAGACCGCGCACGAAGAGGGCGGAACGGTTTCCCGTCCCGCCCCCTGAATGCGATTCAAATCAGCGTCAGTCCAGCCACAAGGCGCTGGTGATGATGCGCGGGTAGTAGCGGCTAGCCTTGCCTTCGCCCGACACGATCTGGTCGCAGCAGGCCCAGTACGCGCTGCCCGCCGTTTGCCACTTCACGTGCGCGGCATCCGCCTTGCGGAACACCTCGGCCACCGCCGGGTCCTTGTCGAGGCCGAACACCTTGCGGGTGACGTGCATGAAGATCGAGATCTTGCTCATCCACGAATTGGTGGAGGTCGAGCTGAGCTTGATGCCGCCGTCATCGAAGGCGTTTGGGTGCTTGGGGTCGATGAGCAGCTTGCGGGTGTGCTCCTTCAGCGCCTCGAACATCTTTTTCTCGGCCGCACTGCTGTAGATCGCATCAGCGCCGACGCCGGCATAACCGGTCTTGGCGAAATAGAGCGGATAGGCGCAACCTTCTACCGCCGGCAGGATGCGCGAGTGGTAGCCGGGATTGTTCTTCTCGAAGATGGCGGGCAGGATTCCGTCGACCGCCTGCCGGGAAACAACGTCGGCCACCTTCTCCGCAAGCTTCTGCGATTTCTCCTGGTTTGCTTGGTCGCCGAGGTCGCGGAACATCAATGCCAGCGCGCGGTAGGTCGCCCAGCTCTTCACCGCCATGTAGACGTTGTTGCGCGTCTGGGCGAGCGAGTGGTCAAGGCTGTCGTAGGTCGTGATTTCCTGGCCGCCCGCGGTCTTGGTCGAGTCGAACTGCGCAAAGCCGACGTCGCCGCCGCGGTTGATCATACTGGCAAGGCAGTCCTCCACTACCTTCCTGCTTTTCTTCAGCCACTCGCCGTCGCGGGTCTTGGCCATGTAGCAGGCCGCGGTCAACGTCCAGTTGCAGAGTTGCTCCGCCGTCATGTAGCTGAAGGTGCTGGTGAGGTTTGCCAGTTCGTAGCTCGATCGGCCCTTGGGCGCGAAGTTGTTGTGCGCGCCCATGTCGTGGCAGAAGCTGACGCCGCCGGGCTTCTTGTCGTAGGGCCGCGCCAGTTGCGCCGCGTCGGGCGGCGGCGGAGGCTGCGACGGGTCGTGCTCGTGCGAGGAAAGTTGTACCTCGCCTTTGTAAACCTTGACCTCGTCGGTGTAGCTGTAGCTCCTGACGAAATTGTCGAGCAGGTTCTTCACCAGCCACGGATTGTGGTCCAGTTCCCAGAACACGTGGTCGACCGACAGGTCGAGCGTGTTCATCATGCAGTACTCGCCCTCGTTCACCACCCAGAACGGCTGCTTGTCGATCTCGAGCAGCTGGGTCGAGCCGTAATAGCTGTGGGTGGCGTGGCTGATGAGGAACTTTTGTTCGTCGGACAGAGCTGCAGCGTCGAGCTTGTCGCTCAGTTTCTCGGCTGCGGCCATCATCTTGCCGGCCTCGTCGAGGGTGGAGCGCAGCACGTCGGTCAGGCTGGTGTAATAGCGTGTGTAGAGGAAGATGCCGTCCATGCCGGTGGTGACCGGTTGCTCCAGATAAGAACCGATCGCCAGCACCATAGCGTACTTCTTGCCGGGCGGCACCTCGATGCCGACGCCGGGGCACGAACCCAGCAGGTGCACTGGATTGTACTTTTCGCGGATGCCGTCGGTGGCCGACCAGCGCATGAAGCCGAACGGCGTCGGCCCCGGCTTCTTGCCGGCCGTGATGTCGAACGCTTCCGCCGCCACACCAGCCTCGCGGCGGAAGGCGAAGCCGACGCGGGCGGGGTCGCCCAGATCGTCGGTGATCATGCGCGGGCCGGGGCGCGAGTGGTTGAGCGAGAAGATGCCGGTCTTGGGTTTGGTGCCCTTGGTGTTGTCGACGATGAGCTCTGCCACGATCGCCGGGCGCAGGGCCTCGCGCATCTCTTCCTTCGAGGCCTTGGCGGGATCGGGAATCGCTCCGAACGGGGTGTAGACCGTGAAGGTCAGCTCGCCGGCCGTCCAAGTGTCGGTTGCCCAGCTGTAAAAGCGCTGCATTTCGGCGGCCGCAAACGGCACCGCGTCAGGGCGCACATTGGCTTCTGAGGGTCCCGCCGTGAACGCTTCCACCGCGCTCGAGGCCGCGCCGATATAGAAGGGCAGGCACTTCAACGGCACTTCAGCGTAGCGGTCGCCGTCAATCAGCCCGATGAACACTTCCTGGTCGGCCGGCTGGCCGATCATCAGGCCGATGCCACCCTTCGTTCCCGGATTGCCGCAGGTGAAACTCATGAAGGCACCCATGGGCGAGTGCTGCGCATTGAAGCCGATCGGGGCGGTGAGCTTGGTCATGGGGTTTCCTCGCGATGGATTGTGCCGTTCCTGGCGCGGCAGAAGGTTGTCGCATGGTAACGATACCACGCGCAGGCACAAGCACCGCACCACCGCTTTTCAACCGGTCCGGCGGCCGTCAGGGGCCATTATCACGCGATAGGTCGGCTGGGCTGGTCCTAGCGCTGGCGGCGCACGGCGGTTTCGAAGGCAATTGCTGCAGCACGCCGCACAAATGCGTCGCGCCTCCTGATGCCGACGATTGCCATCAAGCCGATGGCGATGAGGAACAGCGTTCCCGGCTCGGGGATGTCGTAGCCCACGGCCTCGAACGCGATGCGCTCGGGCGTGCCGTAGCCGACGTCGCTGATCTCGTTGTTGCAGCCGAAGGCGTCCTGCACATAGCCCAGGCCGCCGGCGAACGTGCCACCCGGGCAGCTCCTGCCGATATAAGCCCAGTCGGCGGCATCGCCCAACGCCATGTATTGCTGATTGAACCAGTCGACGGGGTACCTGCCGCCGTCGATCGAGAAGTAGCAGTCGTCGGGCGACTGGTCGGTGTTCAGGTGATAGCAGGGCGCGCCCCGCGCGGAGTAGCGGTACGGGTCCAATGATCCGTAAACGTCGCCGCTCACGCCGTAGAAGTCCTGCGCGAAGTTGGGATCGACCAGTGCGTCGTTCAGCGTGGAGCCGGGCCCGCCGATGCCCAGGACCTCGTCGATCTCGTGCTCCATGGTGGATTGCACGTCGAAGCAGAACTCGACGCTGACGTCGGGCACCGGACGGCTGTAGCACAGTGGCACCGAGCTGCTCAGCAGAACGATGGCATCGACCGTTCCCCCGCCGCCGAGATAATCGCCGGTACTGGAGAATTCGGGCGAGGAATCGATCACGCCGAACGAACTGGGCGCCGCCACGCCCAGTCCGACCGCGCGCGCGTTGGCGGTGGTGGGTGCGATGAAGGCGTTGGGGTCGCCGGCGCCGTTACCCTGGTTCAGATGCTGAACGGCGGCGGCAAGCGTCACGTTGTAGGGATGCGCCGCGGAGTCGGCTTGAAGCGCCGCCACCCAGTCGTTGTAGGCGTAGGCGACCGTGCCGGTGAGGCTGGCGCCCAGAAAGCCGCCTTCGGGGGCGTCGTAGAACAGTATGTTGACGGTCGTGTTCGTTCCGGTCAGCATTCCGCCGACCTTCTTGGCCGCAGCTTCGATGGCCTGCTCGGCCGCGGGATTATCTGCCAGCGACACGATCGGACCCACTCCCAAGTCGCCTCCGGTGTAGCTGGTGGCAAAGATCGGATTGATGGTCACGGCGGCTGCGGGATTCGCAGCGAGCACGCCGATCAACGCGAACGTGATCAGCCAAGGTCCCAAGCGACGCATTGGCGGGCTCCCCTCGATGCGGTATCGATGGGCGCACAAGCAAAGGTCGTACCTTCACGGGAAACGGCTCGAATTCGGCATTCTGCGGCAAGCACCGGGCGGCGACCGTCAGAATCCTTTACAGGAGGGGGCATGCATAGCGCGTTGGAAGTCATTGAGTTTTCGACTGGTATCCGCACGGTCGTCCACCGCGCGGAAGAGCGCATCGAAGCGCCGAACTGGTCGCCTGACGGCCGCTGTCTTGTTTTCAACAGCCTCGGCTTGCTCTACCGCCTGCCGCGCGCGGGCGGGGTGCCGGTAAAGATCGACACGGGCGCACTCGACCGGCTCAACAACGACCACGGATTTTCGCCTGATGGAAAGTGGATCGCGCTGAGCGACAAGTCCGAACCTGACGGCAAGTCGCGCATCTGGGTCATACCGGCAGACGGCGGCACGCCGCAGCTCGTCACGCCGCAGGCTCCTTCCTACTGGCACGGCTGGTCGCCGGACGGCCGCACGCACGTCTATGTCGCGGCGCGCGGGGGCGAGCGCTGGCTGAACCTCTATTGCTGCCCGGCGCAGGGCGGCGCGGAAACCCGTCTCACGGTCACCGACGGAGCCGACGACGGTCCGGATTATTCGCCTGACGGGCGCTTCATCTATTTCAACTCGATGCGCAACGGGAACATGAAAATCTGGCGGATGGACGCCGATGGCAGCCGACCCGAGCAGCTCACCTTCGAACCGGAGACGCGCGACTGGTTTCCGCATCCTTCGCCGGATGGAAAGTGGATCGTGTTCATGTCCTTCAACACCGACGTGCCGGTGCCCGATCATCCGCCGGGCAAGAACGTCACGCTACGCGTCATGCCTGCGTCGGGCGGGGCTCCGCGCGTGTTGGCGCGGTTTGTAGGCGGCCAGGGCAGCTTCAACGTGCCGAGCTGGGCGCCCGACGGGCGCCACTTCGCCTTCGTCAGCTATGAGCTTTAGGGCTTCTCCCCGCTGCGTCTTCCGGCGCATGCGGATTTAGGGAATAGTTGCCCTCAGCCTTCCGGATTCCGCCATGCCGTTTTCCGCGCTCGATCTCGTTGCCGTCGTGCTGTTCCTGGTGGCGCTGTTCGGCTGGGTCAATCTTCGCACTCTGCACCTGCCGATGCCGGTCGGGCTGCTTGCGATCTCGACCGCGACCGCGCTCGCCATTGCGGCCGCGGACAGGCTGTTTCCGTCCTCAAGCCTCGGTTCGCTGCTCGGCGAGTTGATGACACGGATCGACTTCTCGCATGCGGTGCTCAATTTCCTGCTCAGCTTCCTGATGTTCGCCGCGGGCATGAGCATCGACGTGCGTGCCTTGAGCGGCACGGTGTGGACGGCCGGCGCGCTGGCCACGTTCGGCACCATCATCTCCACGCTCTTGGTGGGGCCGGCGTTTTATTTCGTCGCCGGGCTGTTCGGCTTTCACCTGTCTTTCGCCTGGGCGCTGGTGTTCGGTGCGCTGATCAGCCCGACCGATCCGGCCGCGATGCTGGCCAGCGCCAAGTACGTGCCGCTGCCGCGCGACGTGAAGGCGCTGCTGCAGTTCGAGTCGGTGTTCAACGACGGCGTCGGCATCGTGCTGTTCACGGCGCTGGTGGCCGCGGCGGCGGGCGGCGGTGCGGTCGATTTCGGCGCCATCGCCCGCGACGTGCTGGTGAAGGGCGGCGGCGCCGCTGTTCTGGGGGGCGCCGCAGCGTTTCTCGCCATCCGTGCCATGCACCGGATCGACGACTATGGCGTGGAAACCGCGCTCACGATCGCGCTCGCCACTGGGGTTTACGCCCTCGCCGATCATCTGGGGTTGAGCGGGCCGATCGCCACCGCCGCGGCGGGACTCATCGTCGGCACCGAGCGGGCCAGGCTCGCGATGAGCGAGGTCACCCAGCGCTACGTGCGCGCCTTCTGGAACCTGATCGACGAGATCGTCAACGCCGTCCTTTTCCTTCTCGTCGGTCTCGAGGTCGTGCTGCTGGTGTCCGCCTGGCGCTTCTTTGTGCCTGCGGTCTGCGCGATCGCCGTGGTGCTTCTGGCCCGACTGGTTTCAGTTTCCGTTCCGGCGGCAATCCTCGCCCGCTGCCGCCGCACGATCGGCTGGTGGGTCATTCCTGTCCTGACCTGGAGCGGGGCGCGCGGCGCGCTATCGATTGCGCTCGCCCTGATGCTGCCGGCGGGCCCCGAACGCGCGCTGATCCTGTCCTGCACCTACGCGATCGTGCTGTTCGCGATCTTCGGGCAGAGTCTCAGCATGCCCGCGTTCCTGCGGCGTCTCGGCATCGCTGAAGTTCCGCCGCATGCCGGCTGACGGGCTTGCATCGACGCGCCCGCGCGCACACTCTCGCCGGAGCACAGCAAGGAGATCGTCATGGCCAGGCTTCAGGACAAGGTCGCGCTCGTTACCGGGGCTAGTTCGGGCATCGGGCGGGCGGCGGCCCGCGTGCTGGCGCGCGAAGGCGCCAGGCTTGCGCTCACCGCGCGGCGCCGCGAGCGGCTCGAGGAACTCACTACCGACGTCAAGAGGCTCGGCAGCGAGGCGGTGTTCGCGACCGGGGACATCCGCGAGGAACAGACCTCGAAGGACATCGTCGCCCGCGCGCTCAAGGCGTTCGGTCGCATCGACATCCTGATCGCCAACGCCGGCATAGCCTACTACAAGAACCTCATCGATACCGCGGCTTCCGAATACGACGAGATGATGGACATCAACATGAAGGGCAGCTGGCTCATCGCGCGCCACGTCGTGCCGGTGATGATCAAGCAGAAGGAAGGCCAGATTCTGCTGGTGTCTTCGATGGCGGGCGTCTACGGGTTCGCCGGTGAGGCCACCTATTGCGCCACCAAGTTCGCGCAGGTCGGCTTCGCGCAAGGCCTCGATAAGGAACTGCGCGCACACGGCATCAAAGTGGGCACCGTCAATCCCGGCGGCGTGAAGACGGAGTTCGCGCTCGGCAAGGGCCGCACCGACGAGATCGTCGAGAAGTCGGGCTGGCTCGAAGCCGAAGATGTGGCAGAAGCCATCGCGTTCGCCTGCACGCAGCCTAAGGCAAGCCGCATCATCCAGATGCAGATGCGCACCATGGCGGAGTCGCTGACATAGCGGAAAGCCCGCACTCCGGGGGCTGTCGCAAGAAGCTCACAAAACGGGCACTGGTCATTTTCGCGGCGCAGCTCGCCGACGCATGTTCGATCCGCGGAATATTCTGGAAGATGTCACCGCGGCACGGTTTTCTTTTGCGCCAAAAGCGCGGATGCTGCGCCTATGATACCGCTTCCGCTCATCGCATTCGGCGTGATTGCTTGCCTTCTCGGCATCATCGCGCTGTTGCCGGATTTTGACGGCTTCAGCGACGAGCAGCTGACAGACGAGCACCTGGGCCGGCGGAAATAGTCCACACACGGAATAACAACCGCAAGCCTGGCGTGTGCAGGCTTTCGTCCGCGCGGCGACCCGCGGCCGGTGCCCGACATATTCCGCGATTGCTTGTCAGGTTCTCGCGGCAGGCGGCGGTTCATCGAAGAGGCCTCGCAAATGCCATGTGTCCGCCGCGGCGCGGCCATCGAAATGAACGCGCGATGAACGGCCACACCAGGTCAGGTTCAGGCGCGGCGGCTCATCTTCCTGCCGACGACGCAATCACGGTTTTTTTGAAGGAGGATTACATGAAACGCCTGTTGAGCGCGGCGCTGGCTCTGACACTGCTGGGCGGGTCGGCAGCATACGCCGGTCCCTACGGCGGATACGGACACTATTACGGCGGACACCGTCACTTCGGCTGGCGCCACGACGATGCCGGTGCGGCCGTCGCCGTCGGCGTCGGCGCCCTGGCGCTGATCGCCATTCTCGCGGCTCAGGATCGCGAGCGCCACGAAGCGCAATACCAGGGTCCGCCGCCGAACTACCCCGACAACACTTATCCGGACAACGCCTATCGGGATAACGGTCCCCCGGCCAATCCGGATGCGCGCGGTGGCTCGGCCAGCGATCAACCTCCTGCACCTCCTGGCGCCTACCCCGGCGGCGAGCAATGAGGATCGTGGGCCGGTTCGGCTCAGCCGGGCCGGCCCCTTGTCGCGCTGCGCTGGGCGCGCTCCACCGCGAAATCTCCGTTTACAGCCTCTCACGCTTGGGTTTGCAGGCGATGCCGTCGGCATCGTGGTCCAGCCACGGCCAGTAGCCAGGGGCCCCGCGGTGCGAAGGCGCAAGTCCCACCGCGCGGGCGGCATCGCAACCGAAGGCGGAGGCGAAGTGGCGCATCGAGGTGGCAAACGGCCACGGCGTCGCGATCACCAACACCGCGGCGGACCAGGAGAGGATCGCAAACGACCACGCGCCCACCAGCGTGCGATCCGGCAGACGCCACGGGCGGCGGGACGTGGGTTTGGACGGAACGCTCACGTCTCCACTATATCCCAATCCATCGCAATCGCGGATGCGCGCCGTCAGGGCGCCATCTTCCTCGGGGGAACTTCGCAGGCGACGCCGTCGCGCGCGTGGTCGAGCCAGGGCCAGTAACCCGGCTCTCCCTTTCGCGCATTGGCAAGCCCCAGCGCGCGGGCCGTCTGGCAGTTGGCGGCGGCGGCGAAGTGGCGGACCGTCGTCGGCAGCGACCAGCCGGTCGAGAGCATCACGGCTGCCAGCGGAAATGCGATCACCGAAGCCGCGCAGAACGCGCTCAGTCCCCGTCGCAACCGGCGCCTCAAGCTCTCGCGCCGCGCGGCCTGTTCCACGACCAGATCGCGCAGCCGCGAGGGGTTGGTGGCCGACAGCGTCTTCGGCAACGAGGCGGCTGCGGCAACCTCTGCGAACGCGTGCGTGCGGCAACTCATGGTGTGCACTCCTGCCACTCTGAACGATTGAAATCCGCGGCGATGAACGGATGCTTGCGTGGACCAGCGGCATTTGAGTCGGATTGCGGCTCTTGCCCGCCGCCGCCATTCTGCCGTGAGGTCAAGCTTAATGTGAAATTTCGGAAATGCACGCGCGCCGGCCAGCCGCGACAGAAAGATACACTCACCGAGTTGCCTTTGCCTCAGCTTGGCCCGAAACAGGTGTTCCGGTGGTTCGGATGACGAGTTTGTTCCGTATGGCTTCCGCGCAGCCCTCGGCGTCGCGCCGCGACGACCGGGTGGACTTTTTGCGCGGCCTGGCACTCATCGTGATCTTCATCGACCACGTGCCGAAGAACTGGTTCGAGCCTTTCACGCTGCATGCCTATGCCTTCAGCGATGCCGCCGAGGTGTTCTTTTTCATCTCGGGATTCGTCGCGGCCCTGGTTTACGGGCGCACCATGCTGGGCAAGGGTTTTGTCGCGGCGGCCAAGCGGGTGTGGCGCCGGGCGTTTGTGGTCTACCGTGCCCAGCTCGGATTGCTGGTGGCCGTGGTGGTGCTAGCGGGGATTTTCCTGGCGGCCACCGGCGATGAGAGTTTTCGCTGGATCTTCCGTGTTTATTGGGTGTTCGAGCATCCGCTGCCCTATATCCTTCCGGCGCTGACGCTGCATTACCAGCCGGCCTACAGCGACATCCTGCCGTGCTACGTGATCCTGCTGGCGGTGTTTCCGCTGGCGCTCAAGGGGCTCGGCCGCAATTTATGGCTGGTGGTGGCGCCGTCGTTTGCCGTCTGGCTCGCAGTTCAGGTTTTCGGCCTAACGCTATGGACCTCGACCGGCGAGCGCTGGTTCTTCAACCCGTTCGCCTGGCAATTCCTGTTTGTGCTTGGCGCGGTGTTCGGCCATCCGGCGTTGAACGGGCGCTGGACTTGGCTTGACTCGCGCTGGCTACTGTGGGCTTCGGCGGCGATCGCGGGTGTGATCGCAATAATCCAGATCAGCGTGGCGCTCAACGCCTTCTTCCCGGCGCTGCCGTCGCTGCGGCCTGATGGCCTGCCGCTTGACAAGACCGCGCTGTCGCCGCTGCGCCTGCTGAGCTTCTTTACGCTCGCGGTCGTGGTGCGCCGCTTCCTGCCGCCGGTCGGCGCCCTGTCGCGCAATGCGGCGGCGCTGGCGGTCATCCGTTGCGGCCGTTCCTCGCTGCAGGTGTTTACCTTCGGCGCGCTGATCTCGAGCGCCACCGTGGTCAGCCTGGTCCTCTCGGGCGGAAATGAGGCGGTCCAGTCGATCATCTGTATTGCCGGCATTGGTGCCCAGTTTGCCTATGCCGCCTGGCGGGACGCCCGCAACGAAGACGCACCGCTGGTGCCTGTTCCGGCCGCCGAACCGGTCGTGATCCGCTCGGAGCCACAGCGCAAGCAACTCAGCTGATCGCCGCAGCGATGCTAACCGTTCAGCAGCTTGTCGAGTATCGCCTGGTCGATCTGGTTGATGTGATCCGATTCCGCTTGGGTCAGGAAATCGTTGTCGAACCCTCTGGGCGGCATCGGCGCCCTGGTCGGAGGCGGCGTGAACAGGCGCAGGAAATCGCGGGTGGCCATGAACGGCTGAAGGCCGGCGCATTCGCGCTTGCGCAGCACCTTGTTCAGCTTGAACTCGGCGACGTCGTTGAGCTTCGGAATGACGTCGATGTCGTCTTGCCTCACCCCGCAGCTCTTCATCCACGCCGCATCGTCCGCGGACGCCGGCTCAACTTGCGCCGTAGCGGACCCGCACAACAGCAGTGCGCCGATTATCGCGGATACTCTTCGCATCCGGTCCTCCTTCGGTTCCCCATGAGCGTGCCGGTTCCCCCATGAGCCCTCCACAGCCGCCAGGATACGCTTGTCGCCGATAGGCGGCTGCGATTAAGGCTCATGCGCCATGCCACGCAGCCCGTCCCCGGACAGTTCACGCCGGCCGCCTTGCCGCTGGGGTCGACAATACCCACTTAATTTGTGTTCCTGGGCAATGAACTTTCGGTCGAGAGATGTCGCCACTCAAGGGTGCAAAAACAAAAAACAATTGTATTGCCGAACCACAGTTAATATATTGAAAAACAATGATTATCGTTGATTTTGTGCGCCCAAGCGGGCCCCGCAGGTAGACTTGCGCCCTAACGCTCTCGGCCAAGCGCCTCATCGGGGCCGCAAGCACGGAACGCAGTCTTGCCACTTGAGGGTGCGCCCGGCTATCTCAGCGCCCCCACCCGACGAAGAAGTTCTGCTATGGCCGGCCACTCCCACGCCCACAATGTCATGTTCAAGAAGACGAAGGCGAACGCGGCGCGCTCCAAGCTGTTCTCCAAGCTGGCGCGCGAAATCACGGTCGCCTCGAAAATGGGGATGCCGGATCCCGACCATAATCCCCGTCTCAGGGCGGCGGTGATCGCCGCCAAGGCCCAGTCCATGCCCAAGGACAATATCGAGCGCGCCATCAAGAAGGGCCAGGGCAGCGACGCCGAGAGCTACGACGAAATCCGCTACGAGGGCTATGGCCCCGGTGGAGTGGCGCTGATCGTGGAATGCCTGACCGACAACCGCACGCGCACAGCGGCCGACGTGCGTGCCGCGTTTTCGAAGTTCGGCGGCGCAATGGGGGAGACCGGTTCGGTCGCCTTCATGTTCAACCGCGTCGGCGTCATCACCTATCCGCTCGACAAGGGCAGCGCGGACGCCATGCTGGAGTTGGCGCTCGATGCCGGCGCCGAAGAGGTCGACACCAACCAGGAAGAGCACGAGTTCCTCACCTCGCCCGACAACTTCGCCGCGGTGCGCGATGCGCTGGAAGCCAAGCTGGGCCCCGCCGCTTCGTCGGGCATGTTCTTCCGGCCGCAAAACACCGTGGCGGTGAAGGACGATTCCGGCGAGACGCTGATCAAGCTCATCGACACGCTCGACGACCTCGACGACGTCCAGCGCGTCACCGGCAATTACGAGTTGTCGGAAGCCTTGATGGCGAAATTGGAAGGCTGATTTCCTTCGCCCCCTTTAGCAAGAGAGGGTCAGCGTGAGGGGGACCGCTTCTCGCTGTCCAGCATCGCCATCTGCGCTTCACCGTAGCGTGATCCTTTTACCGCGTCCGCCGGCATTGCCGCTTCGACAGCCTTCAGTTCTTCCGCGCTCAAGGTCATGTCCAGCGCACCAAGCGACTCCTTCAGTTGCGTGCGCTTGCGTGCGCCGATCAGCGGAATGATGTCGTCGCCACGGCTCATCACCCAAGCGATCGCCAACTGTGCCACCGTGGCGCAGCGCTGTTCGGCGATCCTTGCCAGCGCTTCCACCAACTTCAGGTTCTCGCGCAAATTGCCTTTGGCGAAGCGCGGATAGACGTGGCGGTATCCGCCCATGCTGCCGCCCTTGAGCGCCGCGTCGCTGATCAGCCCGCGCGACAGCACGCCGTATGCGGTGATGCAAATGCCGGCCTGACGCAACCGCGGCAGGATGTCGGCTTCGATCCCGCGGCTCATCAGCGAATACTCGATCTGCAGATCGATCACCGGCGTCTCTGCGTTCGCCTTCAACACCGTGTCGGCCGACATTTCGGAAAGACCCAAGTGCCGCACATAACCTAGGGCGATGAGGTCCTTGATCGCGCCTGCCACCTCCTCGATCGGAACGTCTGGCGAAAGCCGCGCCGGTCGATAAATATCGATGTGGTCGGTGCCGAGCCGCTTCAGGCTGTAGGCCAGCGCCGTCTTGATCTGCTCCGACCGCATGCCGTAGCCGAGCCAGCTTCCGTCGGGGCCGCGCATCGCCCCGAACTTCACGCTGAGCACCGCGCGGTCGCGCTTGCCGCCCTTCAGCGCTTCGCGCAGCAGCATCTCGTTGTGGCCCATGCCATAGAAGTCGCCGGTGTCGATCAGCGTGATTCCCGCCTCCAGCGCCGCGTGGACGGCGGCAATGCTTTCGGCCTCGTCCGCCGGGCCGTAGAAGTCGCTCATGCCCATGCAACCCAGTCCGACGACGGAGACTACAGGTCCGTTCGCACCAAGTCTGCGCGTCTTCATGTTGTGCTTCCTGTGAACTTCGCGTTCTCTGTGCCCGGTTTGCGGTGGAGCGCGCAAGCGGGCAGTTGCGCTGCCCCTGCGTGATCCGCGACACTGTCGTCAGCGATTCTAGGGGCTGACGCATGACGGTCGTCCGCGTCCTCGGGCTTGACCCCGGCCTTGGCCGCATGGGCTGGGGCGCCATCGACTGCGAGGGCACGCGGCTTGCCCACGTCGCCCACGGGGTGATCGTCACGCGCGGAGGAGACTGTCTCGGCGTTCGGCTGCTCGCGCTGCATGCAGAGGTGTCGCGCATCATCGCCGAGCTCAAGCCCGGCGCCATTGCGGTGGAACAGGCATTCGTGCACAGGGACCCGTCCGCCGCGCTCAAGCTGGGTCACGCCCGCGCCGTCGCCCTGCTCGCCGCTGCGCAGGCGGGCCTCGACATCGCCGAATACGCGCCCAACCACATCAAGAAATCGGTCGTCGGCGTCGGCCACGCCGGCAAAGAACAGGTCCAGGCGATGGTCAGGCGCCTGCTTCCCACCTGCCGCGTTGAGGCACCGGATGCCGCCGATGCCCTGGCGGCGGCGATCGCGCATGCGCATCTGGCGGGCACACGCGCGCGCATACTGGCGGCGCTGGCATGATCGGCAAGCTCACTGGCGTGGTGGACACCATCACGGAGGACAGCGTGATCCTCGACGTGGTCGGGGTCGGCTATCTCGTGCATTGCCCGTCCTCGACGCTGTCGCAGCTGGAGAAGGGTGCGCAGGCCTCGCTGATGATCGAGACGCGCCTGACCGATGAGACCATCCGGCTCTACGGGTTTTCGACCGCCGAGGAGCGCGAATGGTTCCGCCTGTTGCAGACGGTGCAGAATGTCGGTGCGCGCGTCGCCCTCAACGTGCTGTCGGCGCTTAGCGCCCGCGATCTTGAACGCGCCGTGGCGCTCGGGGACAAGGCGATGGTCGGACGCGCGCAAGGCGTGGGGCCGAAGCTGGCCACACGCATCGTCACGGAACTGAAGGACAAGGTGCCCGCGATGATGCTGCGCAGTCATGAGACCGAAGGCGTCACGGCCCCAGTCGCGCCGCGCGGCCCAGAAGCCGATGCGGTGGCGGCCCTCATCAAGCTCGGCTATTCCCAGGCCACGGCGGTTGAAGCGGTTGCCGGCGCCGCGCGCAACCTGGGGGAGCACGCCGCGCTCGACGCGTTGATCCGCGAAGCGCTCAGGGCTATGGGTCGATAGATGGCAAGCCCCACGCCGACCGATCGCTTTGTTGCCCCCGAGCGGGGCGAGGACGACGCGCTGGAAGCCTCGCTCAGGCCCAAGCGTCTGGCGGAATTCGTCGGCCAGCAACAGGCTCGCGAAAACCTCGGCGTGTTCATCGCGGCGGCCAAGGCACGCGGCGAGGCGCTCGACCACGTGCTTTTCTCGGGCCCGCCCGGGCTGGGCAAGACCACGCTGGCGCAGATCGTGGCGCGCGAGCTGGGCGTGAGCTTCCGCTCCACCGCCGGGCCGGTGCTGGCCAAGGCCGGCGACCTCGCGGCCATCCTCACCAATCTCGAGCCGCGCGACGTGCTGTTCATCGACGAGATCCACCGTCTTAATCCCGCGGTGGAGGAAATCCTCTATCCGGCGATGGAGGACTTCGAGCTCGACCTCGTCATCGGCGAGGGACCGTCGGCGCGTTCGGTGAAGATCACGCTGGCGCCGTTCACCCTGATCGGCGCCACCACGCGCTCTGGCCTCATCACCACGCCCTTGCGCGACCGCTTCGGCATTCCGGTGCGGCTCAACTTCTATTCGGCCGAAGAACTGCTCGCGATCGTGGAGCGCGGCGCCAGGGTTCTCAGCCTCGATCTCACCCGCGACGGCGCCTGCGAGATCGCGTCGCGCGCCCGCGGTACGCCGCGCATTGCCGGGCGCTTGCTCAAACGGGTGCGCGACTTTGCCTCCGTCGCGGGGCATGCGCGGGTGGACGCCAAGACGGCCGATGCCGCGCTGATCCGCCTCGAAGTGGACGCGAAGGGGCTCGACGCCTTCGACCGGCGCTATCTGAGGTTAATCGCGGAGGCCTTCGGCGGTGGGCCGGTGGGGATCGATACCATCGCTGCCGCTCTGGGCGAAGCCCGCGACGCCATCGAAGAGACCATCGAGCCCTTCCTGCTGCAGCAAGGGTTCATCCAGCGCAGCCCGCGCGGGCGCATCCTCACCTCGAACGCCTACGGGCATCTGGGATTGCCGGCGCCGCCGCGCGACCCGGCGCAATTCGGTCTGTTTGCAGATGAGGGCGGCGATGCTTGACGGCCGCTTCGAGGGCAAGACGTTCATCCTGCCCATCCGCGTCTACTTCGAAGACACCGATCTTTCCGGCATTGTCTATCATGCGAATTACTTGCGCTTCATGGAGCGCGCGCGGACGGAGTATTTCCGAGCCTTGGGCGGCGTGCAGTCCGATCTGTCGGCCCAGCAAGAGCCCGTGGCCTGGGCGCTGCGCAAGCTGGCGATCGAGTATCTGCGCCCGGCACGCATCGACGACGTGGTGGAGGTGCATACCGTCGCACGCGGTCTCACGGGGGCGCGGCTGATGGCCGATCAGTCCATCCTCTGCCACGGCGGGACGTTAACGCGTGGTTCGGTCGAGGCGTGCTTGATCACGTTAAACGGGAAACCGCGGCGAATCCCATCGCAAGTGCGGGAGAAATTCCAGCCTTTCCTTTCTGAAACATAGGTTTAACGATAGCGGTCGCATTGTCGCCCACTTTGGGTGAGCAAATTTTCGCAGCCCCCGGCATAATCAGCTAGGGGCCCGGCTCAAGGAGATCAAAGTGAAGAGGGGTATCGCCGCGTTCTTGCCGGCATTCGCATTCCTATTCGCCGTATCGCTGGCAATGCCTGTATTGGCACAGACGACGCCGCAGGCAGCACCGACGGGGACACCGGCTCAGACCGAGCCACTAGCCGCCCCGACAACCGATGTCGACGTGCAGAACGGTGCCACGACGGTGGCGCCCAATTCCAGGGGCGTTTCCATCATCAGCCTGTTCGAGCGGGCCGATCCCCTCGTTCAGGGTGTCTTCATCATCCTGCTGCTGGCGAGCCTATGGTCGTGGGCGATCATCGTGAACAAGGGTTTGGCGCTCGCCTCGCTGTATCGCCGCGCCGGCAAGTTCGAGAAGGTGTTCTGGTCCGGCCAGTCGCTCGACGAGCTTTATTCCCAGTTCGCCTCCAGGAACGATCATCCCTTCGCCGCGGTGTTCATCTCGGGAGTGCGCGAATGGCGTCGCGCCTTCGAAAAAGGTACACCGGGCGTTGCGATCCTGTCCGGCACCAAGGACCGGGTCGAGAAGGCGATGAGCGTGACGATCTCGCGTGAGATTGATGCGATCGAGCGCCATGTCAGCTTCCTGGCCACCGTAGCATCGACCGCGCCGTTCGTCGGACTGTTTGGCACGGTCTGGGGCATCATGAATTCGTTCTCCGCGATCGCGGCCCGGCATGACACTACGCTCGCCGTGGTGGCGCCCGGCATTGCGGAAGCTCTGTTTGCGACCGCCATGGGCCTGTTGGCGGCGATTCCCGCGGCCGTCTTCTACAACCGCTACGTCAACGAGATCAGCCGCTACGCCAACCGCCTGGGCACGTTCTCCGAGGAACTTTCGGCGATCCTATCGCGGCAGCTCGACGAGAAGGCGCGCTGAAATGGCAGGCGGATTGCAACCGGCAGCAAAGGGGCGCCGGACCGGACGGCGGCGGCCGCTCGCGGAAATCAACGTGACGCCGTTCGTCGACGTCATGCTCGTCCTGCTCATCGTCTTCATGGTGACGGCTCCGCTTCTGACGACGGGCGTCCCGGTTGATCTGCCCAAGACGAAGGCGCAAGCGTTGAGCCAGGATCGCGAGCCGCTGTCGGTCACTATCAAGAAGGACGGCCGCATCTACCTCCAGAACACGCCGGTGCCGGCGGACGAGCTGGTCGCCAAGCTCACGGCGATTTCCGAGAACGGCTACGACCAGCGTGTTTTCGTGCGCGGCGACACCTCGGTCCAGTACGGGCGCGTGATGGAGGTGATGGGAATGCTGAACTCGGCGGGGTTCACCCGCATCGGTCTCGTCACCGGCCCGCCGAAACAGAAGCCCGATGAGAAGTAGCGCAACGGCAGCACGGGCGGCCCCGCCGCCCATCGTGATGGTAATCGTGTCGCTATTGCTGCACGGCGTCCTTATCATCGGCCTGTTCGTGAGCTTTGCGAAGCGAATCGATTTTCCGCTTGCCAATACGCCGATTGTGCCCGTTGATTTGGTCACGGTCGCCGAGCAGACCAACATCGCTCCGCAAGCCGCCCCCGAACCCGTCGCCCCGCCGCAGGTGCAGATGCTGGAGCCCGCCCCCCGGCAGATCGTGGCGCCTAAGTTCGAGATCGCTCCCGAAGCCAAACCCGCAAAGCCCAAGCCGGCCAAGGACCAGTACGCCGCCCTGCTCGAAAAACTCACGGCGAACCCGCCCGTCGACGCCAAGCGCGGAGCCCGTGCGATCCAGGGCGTGGGTACACAGACGTCGTTGACCGCGGACCTCGCGTCGGTTCTGTTCAGCCAGATCTACCGGTGCTGGAGTCCGGACATGGGCGCTCCGGACGCGGCGTCGTATGTCATCACCTATGAAGTCGTCCTCAACAAGGACGGCACGGTAGCGCGCACGGCGCTGAGGGCGGCCGCAGGGCCCCCGAGCAGCTATCGCGATGCCGCGAGCAGCACGGCCGGACGCGCCGTCTACGCCTGCCAGCCCTATCGCCTGCCGCCGGACCGCTACAACGATTGGCGCGACTTTACGATCAATTTCGACCCGCGTTATCTCACGGGCCAATAGGAGAACGAGGAATGAGCAGAGTAGGACTTGCGTTTGCGGCGGTCCTCGTGCTGTTGCAACCCGCTTCCGCGGCGCTCACGGTTGATATCAACCAGGCGAACATCCAGCCGTTGCCGATCGCAATTCCGGATTTTGTGGCGCCGACGCTGGGCGACACCACCGCCGGCCAGGACATCGCCAAGGTGGTTCGCGCCGATCTCGAGCGCTCGGGATTGTTCAAGCCGCTCGATCCCAAATCGTACATAGAGCCGGTGAAGGACATCAACGTCACGCCCAACTTCGCGAACTGGCGCATCATCACCGCGCAAGGGCTGGTGACAGGCCAGGCAGCGCTGCAGCCGGACGGCCGCCTGCGGGTCGATTTCCGGCTGTGGGATTGCTACAGCGGGGAACAATTGATCGGGATGAAGTATTTCACCCAGCCGCCCAATTGGCGGCAGATCGCCCACATGATCTCCGATGCCATCTACCAGCGGATCACCGGCGAGAAGGGATACTTCAACACGCGCATCGTATTCATCTCGGAATCCGGCCCGGCCACGGCGCGAAAGAAACGGCTCGCGATCATGGACGAAGACGGCGCCAATCCGAAGTTTCTGACGTTCGGTGACTACATGGTGCTGACGCCGCGCTTCAATCCGACCGCCCAGATGATCGCCTATCTGTCCTACATCGCGCGCAAGCCGAGGGTCTATCTGTTCGACCTCGAAAGCGGGCGGCAGGAAAAGCTCGGCGAGTTCCCCAACATGACATTCTCTCCACGTTTCTCGCCCGACGGGAACTTCATCGCCATGGCGCTTGAGACCGCGGGCAACTCGGACATCTACGTCATGGATCTGCGCACGCGAAAGACAACGCGCCTCACCTTCGAGCCCGGCATCGATAGCGCGCCTTCTTTCTCGCCAGACGGGAAACAGATCACCTTTGAATCGGATCGCGGCGGATCGCAGCAGATTTATGTGATGAATGCGGACGGCTCCAACCAGCACCGCATCAGCTTTGGCGAAGGCAACAACGGAACGCCGGTGTGGAGTCCACGCGGCGATCTGATCGCCTTCACCAAAATCACAATGGCCACCATCCGCATTGGCGTTATGAAGCCGGACGGCACCGGCGAACGGATGCTGTCGCACGGCTGGGAGGACGAAGGTCCTACCTGGGCGCCGAACGGACGCGTCCTGATGTTTACCAGAACGCTCCAGGGCGGCCGCGGATCGCAGATCTGGTCGATTGACGTGACTGGACGCAATGAACGTCGGGTTGCAACGCCGGGCGATGCCTCAGATCCCGCTTGGTCGCCCTTGATCCAATAGGTCTATTCTCCCTAAAATCGCCGATCGGGCGTGTTGGGGGAGGTGCGCTTGCGGGCGCGCATTCCAGACGGAACGCCAGGTGCCCGCAATGAGGAGTCGAAATAGCCATGAGGAAATTGTCTGTCGGCCTGAAACTGGCCGCGATTGCGTTTGCCGTCGTTCTTGCGGGTTGCGAAACCAAGCCGCCGCCGGCACAGCCGACGCCGCCGCCAGCTCCGGTGGCCACGCCGGCGCCGTCCATCGTTCCGGGCAGCGCGGAGGATCTGAAGGTCAATGTCGGTGACACAGTTCACTTCGACTACGACAAGTACGCCATCCTGGATACCGACAAGGCGACGTTGCAGCGTCAGGCCGCTTGGCTGTCGAAGTATCCTTCCGTTCGCGTGACGATCGAGGGGAATTGCGACGAGCGTGGCACACGCGAATACAACCTCGCTCTCGGCGCCCGCAGGGCGAATGCCGTCAAGGAGTATCTGGTCAGCCTCGGCGTCTCCGCCGCGCGCGTCGACACGGTCTCCTACGGCAAGGAACGTCCGATCTGCACGGAATCGACCGAGTCATGCTGGGCGCAGAACCGGCGTGGCGTCACCACCATAACCTCCGGTGCGAATTCGTGAATTGGGGCGGATAATCCACTCAGAAAGGGGCGCCCGCACGGCGCCCCTTTTTCGTTCGAATCGCATTTTGGATTAAGAATTGGTCTAGTGTCGTGGTTTCAAAGTTCACCAAATCGTCGATATTGGCCGTTTGGCGCACTTCGAAGCCGATACGACACTGGGATTCAATAAGCTGCTAGTGTCCTTTCGAATCTGAGTTTCGCAAAGGAGCCCATATCGAGACGATGCGAATTTCGGAATCGGGACACGAGCGAGAGTGACGACAATGAGATCGCAATGGACAGCCGCCATGGCGGCACTCGTTCTGACGTTGCCGCTTCCCGCCGGCGCGTCCAACTATTCGGGCGCCTCGTCGCATCAACGCATTCAAGGCGTTCAGCTGGCGGGGTTGTTCGGCGAGAGTGATGAGGAAAAGGCCGCCCGGCAGCACGAGAGCGATCAGGATGCGCAGATCGCCGACCTCACACAGCGCATCCACGATTTGGAGCGGGCCTTGCAGCAGGCGACAGGGCAGAACGAACAGCTTGCCCAGCGACTCCAGGAACTCTCCCAGCGCGTCGACCAGCAGCGGAAGAACTTTGACTACAAACTCTGCGCCCTGGCTGCGCAGCAGATCGGCGCGGGCACAAGTGCCGATGAAAGCGGAAGCGGTTTGCCGTGCGACACCGCCGGCTCGACGTCGCCACCGGGCGGCACGGCGCAGGCTGGCGCGCCTGCGGGCGGCGGAACGCTGGGCACGCTTCCGGGCGGTCAGGCGACGCAAGCCTCGACGCGAGCGCAGTTCGACGAAGCGATGAACCTGCTCGCCCGCGCCCAATATGATCAGGCGCGCGCCGCTTTCCAGGCATTTGCAGACGCCAACCCGAAGGATCCGCTGGCGCCTCAGGCGGATTACTGGGTGGGAAAAATCGCCTTCGTCCAGAGGGATTACGCCGGGGCGTCGCAAGAGTTCGCACAGTTGATCAAGAGCTTTCCGACCAGCGCGCAGGGACCTGAAGCCACGTTGATGCTCGGCCAGTCGTTGATCGCGCTCGGCAAGACAAAAGAAGGTTGCGTCTTTCTTGGCGCCATCAAGACGAAATACAAGCACGCCCCCGACTCGATCCTCGCGCAGGCGGCCACAGTGTACGCCGCATCGTGCAAGCGATCCGATTGACGAGCGTTTCGCGGAGGCGATGGCCGCCATCGGCGCGCCCTGGCCGGCAGCCGTCGGCGTGTCGGGTGGCAGCGACTCGCTCGCCCTTATGTTTCTGCTGCGCGATTGGGCGCGCCGGCGAAGGCTTGCCGCCCCGGTCGTGCTCTGCGTCGACCACCGCATGCGGCCCGAATCGGCACGCGAGGCCCATCAAGTCGCAGCGTGGTCGCGCAAGGCCGGTCTGGTCGCGCACGTGCTGCACGCTGCTGACGCGATCACCGCGCAGTCCGACATCGAAGCCGCCTGCCGCACGCTGCGGTTTCGTCTCTTCGGCGAATGGGCCGCGAAGCGGAAACTGCACGCCGTCTATCTGGCGCATACGCTTGATGATCAGGCTGAGACCTTCCTCATCAGGTTGGCGCGCGGCAGCGGCGTCGACGGGCTCGCGGCGATGCGGTCCGTCACCTGCTTTCCGGTTCCCGCCTTTGCGCATCTGAAGGTGGTTCGGCCGCTGCTGGGCTTTCGCCGCGGAGAACTGCGCGGGTACCTGAAGGATGCGGGGCGGACTTGGTTTGAAGACCCCATGAACGGAGATGTTCGATTCCTGCGTGCGCGCATCCGCCAGGCTTGGCCCCAGCTCGAGGCCCTTGGCTTGACCCGGTTGCGGCTTGCGGAAACCGCCGGCCACCTCGGTCGTGCCAGGGCTGCGCTTGACAGCGCCAGCCAAGCCGTTGCGGCACGGGCGTTCCGGCCGTTGCCGGACGGGGTTGCCGCGGACCCGCGCGCCTTGGCTGCCGCCCCCAGGGAGCTGGCACTGCGAGCTCTGGCCGGGATCCTGATGCTGGTTGGGCAACGCGCCTACCGCCCACGGTTTGAGAGCCTGGCGGCGTTGTTCGACAGCTTGATTGGCTCAGGAATCGGCAACGGCAAGACCCTGCACGGTTGCAGGATTGCACCGGCTACGCCGAAATGCGCGCCATTCGGTGCATGCACGCTGCTGATCCGGCCGGAAAAACCCAGCAATACGCTGGGAAAAGGCTGACGCAAGAGCCAACAGGATCTTAAGGGCGTGCGGGCATACTCATTGCCGAAGCCGCGCAAATTCCTTAATTTTTCCAAGCTGGCAAAGGCGCCAAAACGCCTTATGTAAGGAAAGAGCGGTCCCGCCTCGCCCCGTGTCGGGGACCGGAGAAAGGAAAGCCTTGAACAACCTTCGTAATCTGGCGCTGTGGATCCTCATTGCGCTTCTGCTTGTCCTGCTTTTCAACCTCTTCCAGGGGTCGAGCCAGCATTCCAGCTCACCGCCGCTGAGCTATACGCAGTTTCGCCAGGAGATTCTTGAAGGCGACGTCAAGAAGGTCACGATCCAGGGCGACCAGGTGCACGGCGAACTCGGGAACGGCAACCAGTTCACCACCACGGTTCCGACCAACGACCAGTCGCTTTGGAGTCTGCTCAACGACCACCACGTGAATACGTCGGTTGCACCGCCGGATGACGGCATGCCGCCGCTCCTGGGCGTGCTGCTGAATTGGTTCCCGATGCTGCTGTTGATCGCGGTGTGGGTGTTCTTCTTGCGCCAGATGCAGGCGGGCGGCGGCAAGGCGATGGGCTTCGGCAAGTCGCGCGCCAAGCTTTTGACCGAACGCCAGGGCCGGGTGACGTTTGAGGACGTGGCGGGCGTCGACGAGGCCAAGGACGATCTCAAGGAGATCGTGGATTTCCTGAAGGACCCGCAGAAATTCCAGCGCCTGGGCGGGCGCATCCCGAAGGGCGTGCTGCTGGTCGGCCCGCCGGGTACCGGCAAGACGCTGCTGGCGCGTGCCATCGCCGGCGAGGCGAACGTGCCGTTCTTCACGATTTCCGGCTCCGACTTCGTCGAGATGTTCGTGGGCGTGGGCGCATCGCGCGTCCGCGACATGTTTGAGCAAGCCAAGAAGAACGCGCCCTGCATCGTGTTCATCGACGAGATCGACGCCGTAGGCCGCCATCGCGGCGCGGGTCTCGGCGGCGGCAACGACGAGCGCGAGCAGACGCTGAACCAGTTGCTGGTCGAAATGGACGGCTTCGAGTCGACCGAGGGCGTGATCCTGATCGCAGCGACCAACCGTCCCGACGTGCTCGATCCGGCGCTGCTGCGCCCGGGCCGTTTCGACCGCCACGTCGTGGTGCCCAATCCCGACCTCGGTGGGCGCGAGAAGATCCTGCGCGTGCACATGCGCAAGGTGCCGCTGGCGCCCGACGTCGATCCGCGCGTCATCGCGCGCGGCACCCCAGGATTCTCGGGGGCGGACCTGGCCAATCTCGTCAACGAAGCGGCGCTGTTGGCCGCCCGGCGGGGTAAGCGCGTCGTCACCATGAGCGAGCTCGAAGAGGCCAAGGACAAGGTGCTGATGGGCGCCGAGCGCCGCTCGATGGCAATGACCGAGGAGGAGAAGAAGCTAACCGCCTATCACGAGGGCGGCCACGCCATCGTCGCATTGAACGTCAAGGGGTCGGACCCGATCCACAAGGCGACGATCATTCCGCGCGGCCGCGCGCTCGGCATGGTGATGCGTTTGCCCGAACGCGATCAGCTGTCGATCACCCGCGAGAAGATGATGGCGGATTTGTGCGTCGCGTTCGGCGGCCGCATCGCCGAGGAGCTGGTGTTCGGCCATGAAAAGGTGACGACCGGTGCAATGAGCGACATCGAGCAGGCCACCCGCATGGCTCGCGCGATGGTAACCCGCTTCGGCATGTCGGATGAGCTCGGGCCCATCGCCTATGCGGAGAACCAGGAGGAAGTCTTCCTGGGCCACAGCGTGTCGCGCCAGCAGAATGTCTCCGAAGCCACCGCACAGCGCATCGATTCCGAAATCCGGCGCATCATCGACGATTGCTACAAGCGCGCCCATCAGATCCTCAGTGAGAGGATGAGCGACCTCAACGTGCTGGCGCGCGGCCTGCTCGAATACGAGACGCTTTCCGGCGACGAGATCGTGGCGCTGCTCAAAGGCATCCCTCCGGTGCGTACGCCTTACGAAGAACCCGAGCCGCAGCGCGGCCCGGGGCCGAGCGTGCCTCAGGCCGGCGTTCCGCGTGGGCCCGGTCCCGGCATCATCGCGCCCGAACCTCAGCCGGGACGGTGATCGGAAAATCCGACATTGGTCAGCCGGAAGGAGCATCCTGTGCCTTCCGGCTTCCTGTTGTTTTCGGCATTCTAAACGTCACGCGCGACTCGTTTTCGGATGGCGGCAGATTCTTGACGGCGAGCGATGCCATCGCTCACGCACGCGAACTCGTGCGGGCGGGCGCGCATGTCGTGGACGTCGGTGCGGCAGCGAGCAATCCCAGGGCGGAATCTGTTTCACCGGATGAGGAGATCGCCAGACTCGAACCCGTGGTGCAGTCGCTGAAGCATGGTGGTGTGCCGGTGTCGATCGACACGTTCGCGCCGCAAGTCCAAAGATGGGCGCTCGCGCAAGGCGTGGAGTATTTGAACGACATCCACGGCTTTGGCGAATCTGAGCTTTATCCTGTGCTGGCGGACAGCGCCGCCAGGCTCGTCGTCATGCACGCGGTGCAGAAGCAGGGCAGGGCGACCGCGGTCGACGTGCCGAGCGAAAAGACCTTCGCAGGGATCATCGATTTCTTCGATGCTCGACTGTCCACGCTTGAGCGGGCCGGTGTCAAACGGTCGCGGATGATCCTCGATCCGGGAATGGGCTTCTTCCTTTCCAGCCGGCCGGAGGCCTCGTTCGATGTCTTGCGGCGCCTGCCGGAGTTGAAGGCGGCGTTCGGCCTGCCCGTGCTTGTGTCGGTCTCCCGCAAATCCTTCCTGCGACGAACGGCCCGGCGCGCCGCCGGCGAAGCGGGGCATGCGACCCTGGCAGGGGAGATTTTTGCAGTTTTCCGGGGGGCGGATTATATCCGCACACACGACCCGGCGGCGCTGGCGGACGGCCTCGCCGTTTGGACCGCCGCATTAACCGGTAACACAACGTCAAGTTAATCATCTCGACCCTTCTGATATAAGAAGCGGCCGCCAGGTCCACGGATGAGGGGCATTTCACCATGACGCGCAAGTTCTTCGGCACCGACGGCATTCGCGGTCTGGCCAACAGCCATCCCATGACTCCTGAAGTGGCGATGAAGGTCGGCATGGCCGCAGGGCGCATCTTTACGCGCGGCGAGCATCGCAACCGCGTCGTGATCGGCAAGGACACCCGCCTGTCGGGCTACATGGTAGAATCCGCCATGGTGGCGGGCTTCACTTCGGTGGGGATGGACGTGTTCCTGTTCGGTCCGCTGCCAACGCCGGGCGTTGCGATGCTGACGCGTTCGCTGCGCGCCGACCTGGGCGTCATGATCTCGGCTTCGCACAACGCCTATACCGACAACGGTATCAAGCTGTTCGGCCCAGACGGCCAGAAACTGTCGGACGCCCGCGAGCAGCAGATCGAGGCGCTGATGACGAACGGCCTCGAAAAGGGCCTTGCGCCGTCGTCCAAGATCGGCCGCGCCAAGCGCGTCGACGACGCCCAGGCCCGTTACATCGAACTGGTCAAGGGCACGTTCCCGCGCAATCTCCGCCTCGACGGCCTGCGCGTGGTGGTCGATTGTGCCAACGGTGCCGCCTACAAGGTGGCACCCGCCGTGCTTTGGGAGCTGGGTGCCGATATTGTGCCGGTCGGGGTCGAGCCCAACGGCGCCAACATCAACCTCGAATGCGGCTCGACCGCCCCGGACGCGATGTGCGCCAAGGTGCGCGAGGTGCGCGCCGACTTCGGCCTTTCGCTTGACGGCGATGCCGACCGGGTGGTGCTCTCCGACGAGCGCGGCCGCATCATCGACGGCGATCAGGTGCTGGCGCTGATCGCCAACAGCTGGAGCAAGAACGGACGGCTCAAGGGCGACGGCGTGGTGGGCACGGTGATGTCCAACGCCGGGCTGGAACGGTTCCTGTCGAGTCTCAACCTCAAGCTGGTGCGCACTCAAGTCGGCGACCGCTACATCATCGAGGAGATGCACAAGGGCGAGTACAACGTCGGCGGCGAACAGTCGGGCCATATCGTGCTCAGGGACTTCTGCACGACGGGCGACGGCCTGATAGCGGCGCTGCAGGTGCTGGCCGGCATCGCCCGAGAGGGCAAGCCCGCGAGCCAGGTGTGCCATCTGTTCGAGCCCCTGCCGCAGGTGCTTCACAACGTGCGCTTTCGCAAAGGTGCGCCGCTGGAGGATGCCAAGGTGAAGTCCCGCATCGAAGAGTGCCGCAAGCGCCTCAACGGCAACGGCCGCATCCTGGTGCGCAAGTCGGGAACCGAGCCGGTCATCCGCATCATGGCGGAAGGCGACGACGAGAAGGTCATCCAGGCCGTCGTCAACGAGATCGCCTCGGCCATCGAGGAAGCGGCGGCGTGAAGCCCAGTCGGCTTCTCATCATCGCGGGATCGGATTCCAGCGGCGGCGCCGGCATCCAGGCCGATATCAAGACGGCCGCCGCCTTCGGCGTCTACGCCATGACCGCCATCACCGCCGTCACCGCGCAGAACACGCGCGGGGTTGCCGCGATTCATCCCGTTCCCGCCGACATCGTGAAGAAGCAGATCATCGCCTGCATCCAGGACATCGGCGTCGACGCCATCAAGACCGGCATGCTCGCCAATGCGGGCCTCGTCAGGGTGGTGGCGGAAACGCTGAAAAAACATGCACGAGATGTTCCCCTGGTGCTGGACCCGGTGTTGTTTTCGACCAGCGGCGCGACGCTGTTGAAGCCGGATGGGCAGAAGACGCTCATCCGGGAGCTGCTGCCGCTGGCAAGCCTTGTCACCCCCAACATCCCGGAGGCCAGGCAGCTGACCGGCATGCGCGGGAGCGGCAGAGGCGCACTCGGCAAGGCGGCTGCACGCCTCATCGAAATGGGCGCCAAGGCGGCGCTCATCAAGGGCGGCCATTCGACGCGGGTCACCATCAACGACCTGCTCCGCTGGCAGGGCGGCGAGGACATCTATGCCTTCCCGCGCCTCAAGACCCGCAACACCCACGGCACCGGCTGCACGCTGGCGACCGCGATCGCCTGCGGGCTGGCGCAAGGCATGCCTCTTCCGGTGGCGGTGGCCAAGGCACGCGAGTACGTGCAGGCGGCCATCGCCGATGCGCCCGGTTTCGGCAAGGGCCGCGGCCCGCTCAATCACATGGTGGCCTGGCGCGGCAAGCCCGTTGCGGGCAGCACGGGCCCGTAGCTCACTCGTTCCAAGTGGTGGCGATCAGCTCGGGATCTTCCTGGGTGCGGCGCTCATTCGCCAGGAAATCGTAATAGCCGCAGCGCCCCGTGGGATAGGCGCGGCAGATGTGCGGGCGCGCCTTGTACACGGTGCAGCTCCGCTTCTCGGTGTCGAAGAAGCGGCAGATCCTGCCGAAATGCTCGTCGGCCTTGCGGCGCATCTTGAACTCGCCGTCTTTCCTGTCCTCGGCGCGGCCCTGGGTGACGAACTTCGCCTTTGCCTTGGCGAAGCTGATGCCGAAATGACCGGCCAGCCGCTCAAGATCGCGCCGCGTCACCGGGATGATGTGATAGGAGCAGCAATAGCCCGGGCACTTCGAACAATTATAGCTTTTCGACATGGCTCACTGGATAACAGCGCAAGAGCGTTCGATCAATTCGTTCGATATGCGCACTCGCATAGAGGGCAATCAGCCGAGATACGGATCATGGACCATGATGGTGTCTTCGCGCTCGGGGCTGGTGGACAGCAGGGCCACCGGCGCGTCGATCAGTTCCTCGATGCGGCGGACGTACTTGATGGCGTTGGCGGGAAGCTGAGCCCACGAGCGCGCGCCGCGCGTGGAGTCCTTCCAGCCTTCGAGCGTTTCATAGACCGGCTCGATGGCCGCCTGTTCCACCGCGTCTGCGGGCAGGTGGTCCAGCGTCCTGCCGCCGAGACGGTAGCCGACGCAGACCTTGATCTCGCCCATGCCGTCGAGCACGTCGAGCTTGGTGAGCGCGATCCCGTCCACCCCGCCGGTGACGATGGTCTGGCGCACCAATACGGCGTCGAACCAGCCGCAGCGGCGCTTGCGCCCCGTCACGGTTCCGAACTCGGCCCCGCGGGTGCCGATCGTTTCGCCGATCTCGTTTTTCTGCTCGGTGGGAAACGGGCCCTCGCCGACGCGCGTCGTGTAGGCCTTGACGATGCCGAGCACGTAGCCGATCTGGCGCGGACCGATGCCGGAGCCGGCCGCGGCCTGCCCCGCCACGGTGTTGGACGAGGTGACGAAGGGATAGGTGCCGTGATCGACGTCGAGCAGCACCGCCTGGGCGCCTTCGAACAGGATGCGCTTGCCCGCTTTGCGCGCCTCGTCGAGCCTTTTCCACACCGGGCCGACGAAGGGCAGCACTTTGGGTGCGATGGCCTTGAGCTGGGCGAGCACGTGTTCCGCGGCGAGTTCTTCGGCGCCGACCCCGCGGCGCAGCGCATTGTGGTGGGCGAGCAGGCGGGCGATTTTTGCAGGCAGCGCGTTGAAGTCCCCGAGGTCGACGGCGCGGATGGCGCGGCGGCCGACCTTGTCCTCATAGGCGGGACCGATGCCGCGCTTGGTGGTGCCGAGCGCCTGCACGCTGTTCGTGCTCTCGCGCGCCACGTCCAGCTCGCGATGCAGCGGCAGGATCAGCGCCGCGTTCTCGGCCACCATCAAATTGCCGGGCGTGACGGAGACGCCGAGGCCCTTGAGCCGTTCGATCTCGTCGGCCAAGGCCCACGGGTCCACCACCACGCCGTTGCCGATCACCGCCAGCTTGCCGGGGCGGACCACGCCCGAGGGCAACAGCGACAGCTTGTAGGTAATGCCGTCGATGACGAGGGTGTGGCCGGCATTGTGGCCGCCCTGGAAGCGCACCACCACGTCGGCGCGCGCGCTCAGCCAGTCCACGATCTTGCCCTTGCCCTCGTCGCCCCATTGGGCGCCGATCACCGCCACGTTCGCCATTGTCCGTACCAGGATGAATTGCCGCCCCGCGGTCGATTCCCGTGGGCTCTGGCGGCTTTATAGCGGTTGACGCGGGCCCGCACAGCGGGATTTTTGCCGCCGCAGAGGGCGGATTGCGCTCGAACGCCGGCCCGGCCTTGCGCCGTTTGATGAAACGGCGGGCACAGGTGCGCAGGATGACGCCGCCTCGCATCTCAATGACCAGATTGACCCGAGGCCGTGGGGTCTGGCGGCAGAGCAGTTTCGCCTCTTCGACAAGCGCCCGGCTGCGCCGTATCCGCTCCCAGACCGCGGCTTTGAGCGCGCGCATTTCATGAGTGCAGCGGCCGTGCTTCAAGGCGTTCCCGTTCCGGGGCTGGGCGCCGCGGCGGCGCGAGACGGGTGGCGGTCTTGGGGGCGGGGGCAGGATCTTCTTTCGCGCCGTCATGGCTCAGACCGGACGGCGCGCGATGGGGGACAGGAAAAAACAATGTGCCAAGTCGAAATCGAATCGTTCGAAATCCGCGCAGCCGGTTCAAAACACTCGACAATCGCCTTGCTTCGCCGGGTACCGCCGGGTGCGGTTCCAGCGCCGGCGCGCCGATCTGCAGGGGCCGCGCCGGACAGGCGGTCGGCGGCAACAATGTTGTCCCGGGAAAACAAAAGGTGACGGGGCACGCCGTCGCGTGGCTGGCTCCAGCGTGGATGCACGAGGTTGCGCCGCGGCATTCCCACCCCAGCGTCGAGCAGCATTTCGGGCCTGTGTTCGTGCGCGAACATCCTTCCACCACGCCGCCCACACCGCGCTTGGCCAGCACGCTGGGCCTTCCTCGGAACGGATATGGAACGGCTTATCGTCGTTTCAAGCGGCGGTCGGCAAATTTAATGTGCGAGTTGGAAGCAATATAGTCCGTATAATGACCATCCGCGTTCACTTTGCGACATTTCTCAGCCTTCGCTTGCACGGGTCTTTCTGCGACGCGGAACGTACAAACCGTGGGACATCCAGGGCGTTGATTTGCGGTATGGCATTGCCCGCGCCGGAATGATCGAATCGGGACGATTCCGAGGGGAGGAGGATTGCCATGCGCTTCACGAAACGATCGATGCGCCCGGGCCGGACGGCGGTTGTCGCAATGGTTGGGCTTGGAATGGCCGTCCTCTTGGCCATTGTGGTGGCCGAAGCGGGCGCACCCCCGGGTGCTCGCGTTCCTTCAAAAGTCGATTGGTCCGCCAAGGGCGTCATTTCTCCCGTGAGGGACCAGAAAATGTGCGGAGGCGATTACGCCTTCGCGGCTTCGGAGGCCGTGTACAGCCTGTTCGCGATTTCCGGGAAACCTCCCGCCGACGTCTCCGAGCAGCAATTGCTCGATTGCACCTCGGCCTACGGCGGCCAGGGCTGCAACGGCAGCGGCGCCTACAGCGCGTTTGCCTACATCAAGGCGCATGGCGCCACGACGAACGACGCCTACCCCTACACCGCCAATTCCGGGACGTGCAAGATCGAGGGCGGCCCCATCAGGATTGGCGGCTACAAAGCCATCCCCAAGGGCGACTGCAAGGCGCTGGCCGCCGCTGTTGCGCATCAGCCGGTCATGGCTGCGATGGCGGTGCCGGAAGCGTTCATGAATTACAAGGGCGGCGTTTTCCCCACATCCGATTGCGAGATCACCTCGACGAACAAGGAACTCGGCCTGCATGCGATCCTGGTCGTCGGTTACACGCCGGATTACTGGATCGTGCAGAACTCCTGGGGGCCCCTTTGGGGTGAAAACGGCTTCTTCCGGATTGCGCGGGGCAACAGCTGCGGCATCTGCGATACGGCGGTCTATCCCACGGGCGCGCGCTGGAGCCCGGCGCCGCAGGGGGCGGCCGCAACCCAGGCGATGAAATTCACTTACATGTATCGCTCCGGGCCTTATGTGCGTGTCGTCAGCGGCACGGTGAACGATCCGGCCGGACTGTGGAACGCGCTTCAGGCTCTCCAGCCTCCACCGGGCGCCCGCGGGGGTTATGGCCTGATCGGCGATGACCACTTGCTGGGCAAGGAAGACGGATACGGCCTGCGCCAATTGGGTGCCGTGGCGCGCCGTTATCTGGCGATCAACAGCATCGATGTGGAGCAGCCTTCGGGTTTTGAGGAGATCGGCGCGCAGAGCGGCACCTTCACGCGCCCGGAGCAGTTGAACGACACAACGCTTGGCTGGGTGATGTTCGATCTGCGGGGAGACTTCGAGAGCGACCTCAAGCAGCGCCTGGGCAAGTGAACTGCCTGGCGTTTGCCGTCGGAAAACCAGTCGAACACGGCACTGATTGCTCGCAACCTGGGGAACGTCCATGGCTGACGTGAACCGGGCAAGTGGTGAAGGGCGAGAATCAGAGCGAAGCGGACATCAACCCCCGCCCGAAACGCTGCGCATTTCGACCACCCCGCAAGGGGAGGCGAAGATCCGTTTGTTGCCGCAAGGCGTACATCGACCGCGCCGCCCGCCGGTCACCGAATGCCCTTCAGGCTTGTCGGCGGCACTTTCAGGATCTTCCGGAACACGCGCGAGAAATGCATCTGGTCGGCAAAGCCGGCGGCAAGCCCGGCCTCGCGCACCGAGATGCCGGTTTCCTGCAGCAGACTCGCGGCGTGGTGCACCTTGAGCCGCGTCAGGAAATGATAGGGGCTTTCGTGGCCATAGGCCTGGAACAGCCGGCACAGATAGGAGCGGTCGACGGTGCAGCGCGCGGCAAATTGGTCCAGCGTCTTGAGGCGCAGGTAATGCTCCTCGGCGTATTGCCGGCAGCGCTGGTAGGTGAGGAACGCGTTCGATTTGGTGTTGCTCGGCGGCGCGGCAGCCACCGCCAGCTTGAGCGTGAGCGACTTCAGCAACACAACACAGATCGCCTGGCCCGCCGGCCCTCCATGCAGGCCGGCTTCGATGATCTCCTCGAACAGCTTGACCAGCGCGAAGGTCGGCGCGACGCCGTAAACCTCCCCCGGCTTGAGGCTGGCTTTGGCCAGCATGTCGGCCGCGCCCCGGCCGGCGAAGCAGACGAAGAACTTGGTCATCGGATGCTTCAGGCTGCCGGCCATGTCGATGCCGATCCCCGGCCCGTAGGCGAACACGGTGCCGGCGGAAAGCTCGTGGCGCATGGCGCGGATCGACAGCGTGCCGGTTCCCTGCAGGACGTATTCGAGGCAGAAGAACTGGAAACCATGTTTACGGTGGATGGCATATTCGGCAGCGCAGGTTTCGACGCCGCCGCAAACCACGCTGAACCGGTTTTTGGGCGGATCGAGGTCGAAGTAGAAGCGCCGGGAATAGGTCACTTCCGCCGAAAAGAAGGCGGGCGCGTCACGCTGCGGCAGGCGTTCGGACATCACGACGAAAGTCAAACATATCCATATCGATGTCAACTATAGCCATAGGGGGCACCCTGAAATCGACCATATCCTTGCGCGTCAAGTGCCGAACCCGCATTGCGGCACGGGCTGGGTCACGAAAACAAAAATGGTCGCCATGGGAGGCAACCGGTGCAGGGCGGGACTCGCTGTCTGGCACTCGATTGCGGCGCATCCAGCATCCGGCTGATCGGCGTCAGCCTGGGCCAAGATCGGCTCGGCTTCACCGAACTGGCGCGGATGAGCAATGCCGCGCACAACCTCGGCACCCGCCAGGTGTGGGATTACGAGCGGATCTATCGCCAGATCGCGGCGGTGCTGACCGCGATGGGCGCCTCCGCAATCGAATACGCATCCATCGGCGCCTGCTCCTGGGGCGTCGATTACGTCCTGATCGACGGACACGGCGGCGCGATCGGTCCGGCGGTGTCGTATCGCGATGCGCGCACCAACGAAGCCATCGCCCGCTACACCGCCCGGCATTTCTCGGCGCACGATCTGTTCCGCACGACCGGAATCCAGTGCCTTCAGTTCAACACCCTGTTCCAGCTCTACGCCCAGAGCCAGAGCGAACCGGAAATCCTGCGCGGCGCCCATCGCCTCCTGTTCACCGCCGATTACGCCCACTACTGGCTGAGCGGGCAGGCCGCCAACGAGCGCACGCTTTCCTCCACCAGCCAGATGCTGACCACGAACGGCGAATGGTCGCCGCCGATCCTTGAATCGGTCGGGCTGCCGACGTCTGCGCTGTTGCCGCCCGTTCCCGCCGGAACCGTGCTGGGCCCGATGCGCGAGGGACTCGTCCGGCAAACGGGCCTGCGCAAAATGAAGGTGATCACGCCCGCGGCGCACGACACCCAATCGGCCATTTTGTGCACGCCGGCGAACGGCGACGGCGACTGGGCCTATCTGTCGAGCGGCACCTGGTCGATCCTGGGCGTGGAATCGCGCACGCCGTTCACCGGTGCGGCGGCGGAGCGGGCCGGCTTGAGCAACGAGAGCGGTTATGGCGGCACATACTGCGTGCAATCGACGGTCGCCGGGCTGTGGCTGATCCAGGAAATCCAGCGCCTGCTGGGCGGGGCGGCCATCGCCGATCTTGCCGTGCAGGCCGGGCGCGCCGCGCCGTTCCGCTCGCTGGTCAATCCCGCCGATCCGCGCTTCTTCAATCCGAAGGACATG
>Ga0335085_10001317_pt1 | contig 54482 bp, 46 predicted proteins | sample Lox_Sample_45_FD_206712 | JGI IMG/M metagenome (GOLD analysis project Ga0335085, IMG submission 206712) | Soil microbial communities from Loxahatchee National Wildlife Refuge, Florida, United States - Lox_Sample_4.5 | ecosystem: Environmental > Terrestrial > Soil > Wetlands | place: USA... | reverse complement strand
TGAGCGTGACGATTGCCGGAGTGAACGGATGCTCTGGCGGCAGCCCGAATGGAACGTTTACGGTCGTTCTGGCACCTTCCAACACCACGTTCGTCATCAGCATCGGCAGCGGACTCTCCGGCTGCACGGCCAGCACCGGCACGCTTTCCTGGACCAACGAAATCAACGCCAACCACGCGCACCTGGTTCCCGGCTACTTCATCATGTCGCAGTTGAACGGCAGCGGGTCCACGCCGCCGGTCTCGAACACAGCGACCATTGGCCCGGCGCAAGTGGCGCTCAACGCGACCTGTCCGGGGGGTGGGCCTCCGGCGAACGCCTGCGCGGGCGTGCTCGAGATTCCAGCGGCAGGAGCGGTTCTCACCACCCCTCTGATTCTCTCCAATCAAGAGAAAATCGTCGGGCCTTCCACCCCGCGCACCGGAACCTCGCCGATTTCCTGCACCTGGGCCGATCCGTGGACCGGGTGCGTCATCGCCGTGGGCAGCAGCGGGAATTCCGTGGAAGGCATCAACATCGAAAGCGCCGGCAACGGCCTGATGCTCTTCAGCACCAACGTGAGCAGCCGTTTTGCCGGCGGCACGATTGTCGGTGGCTATCCGGGCCTGCCCGGGCTCTACGGCGCCGTTCGCATCATGTCCGGCACCGGCCAGATTTTCGGCATTCACTTTGAAGATGTGTACCTGAGCGGGGACCGCGCCGCCGTGTTCATCACCAACTCCATTGGGGCGGGCCTGATTTTCGAGGGCGGCCGCTGGGATACGAACATCGCCGCCTTCGTCGACGAGAGCGGCCCCGGCGACCCCGACCGTATGGGCATCGGCGTGGGCGGGGCGATTTCGGGCGTATCACTGAAGAACATCACGACAGAAAGCGGAACCGGTGTGGTGTTTGACTTCCGCAATGTGGGAACCGTTCTGGACAACATGCTGCAGGCAGACTCCGTGCCTGCGGCCAACACTCCTTCGATTGTGCGCTACGGGGTGGACTCCTGGGGCAGCGGCGCACCGATTTTCAATGAGATTCGCAACACACGCTTGATCAGCAGCTCAAACTACGGCGCGATGGTGCAATACGTATCGAACTCCGGGAACAGCCTGAGTGTTCAGTTGTTCGAGAACATGACCTTCGGCGGCGGAACGGTGTGCATTGACGAGGGGAACGTGCTGGGCACCACACCCGTGGCGCTGGTGAACGTGGGCCAGTGCGATCCCACACCCGGCGCGGGCCACGTCATCAACTTCTCCAGCGTCGGCACCGGAATCACCGTCGTCGGATCCTACGGCGCCGGCTATCCCTCCATGTTCGGGCGGCAATTCATCATGGCGCCCGAGTCCGGCGGCTTCCCAGGAAAGGCCCGCCACTGGTTCATCGACACCGCGAGCAACAACAATTACTGCCTGAACCCTCCCGGCACATTCACCATCAGCGCCACCGCGCAGGCCGATCTGTGCGTGGACAATCAGGACAACGCCTACATCCTGGGCAAGCTGAGCTTCGGCGGCGGAACGGCAACCAGTCGCGGCACCTTTGCGCCGCCCGGCGGTGGTTTCACCGCCACGCGCACCTTCACCTGGCCGGATGCCAGCGGCACGCCTGCCCTGGCCCTCACCGGAACCTCCAGCAGCCTGGGCGGAAGCGCGCTCACCGCGGGAACCTGTTCCAGCACCACCGTCAGTATTTCCGGCGCCACCACCGGCATGGCTGCGGTCGCCTCCCCGGCCTCCGATCCCGGCGCGGGCTATTACTGGCTGGCGTTTGTTTCCGCCTCCAATACCGTCACCGTGCGCATTTGCGCTGCCGTGGCCGGCACGCCCACGGCCGCCACCTACAACGTCCGCGTCATCCAGTGAACGGTAGCCACGGTCAGTGCAGTTCTGACCGTGGGTACTTTTTGAAGCCCGGGGCGGCGGCGTCTGCAACCGCCGCATTCCCGATAAAGGCCTTCGTCCGCAAGGGGCAGGGAACTTCATGGCCAGCGGTTTCTGGCGCGGTGTCTTCAGCGAACCCGATGGAACCCCCAGCTTTTCGCGCGTGGCCACCGCGGTGATCGTGGGATTTGCGGTGGGCTGGGTGACCGCGCTGGTGCGCGCCAATCACCAGCTTCCCGATTTTGGCGGGCTGGTACTGCTGATCGGCGCGCTCTACGGCGTCAACAAATTCTCGGGCGCCATCGGCCCCCGCCCCGGCCCCGATCGCTTCGAGGATCGCCCACGGTAGCTGCTGGAGCGCAGGGCAAGGCCCTTTGCGAGCCGTAGGGGCGCTGCTTGCTGCGCCCTGTGGTTTGGATCTGTAGAGAAGAACAAAGGACAGAGGGCGCAGCAAGCAGCGCCCCCACAGAGCGGCTCGAATTCACTCCGCAGTCGCCGGCCAAACCGCAGGGCCACGGCCCTGCGCTGCATTCGCACCCGCAACGCCCGGCGTGCACAGACGCACGGTGCGGGAAGGGAACTCACATGCCAGTCGTCGGCTCTTCCGGTTACGGCACCGCCTCCGGCGTCCTTTCGCTCGTCCGCTCACTGCTCGACGATGCCGCCGTCTCCACCGGAGACGTCTTCACCGACGCCGTGCTCATCCCGTTCGTCAACTCCGCTTACCACCAGGTGCAGTTCGAGATGGCCAATCACGGCATCGAGACGTTTATCAAAGACAACGTCATGTTGACCGTGCCGGCGGTGACCGGGGTGGACCCTTCGGCGCAGGTGGTGCTCAACGATACCCAGAACCAGATGACTACGGTATCGCCCACGCCGCAGATTCCCACCGACCTGCTCGTGCCGGTGCGCATCTGGGAGCGGCAAACGGGCTCCAGTGAGCCCTTCCTCCCCATGGTCCAGCAGAAAGATGGCCTGCCCTCGGAGAGCCAGCAGGAGCGGCTGCGCTACTGGGAGTGGCGCACGGATGGAATCGTTTTCCTGGGCGCCACGCAATCGAACGATATCCGCCTGCGCTATGAATCCGTGCTGCCCGATGTGGTGCAGGGGTCGGACACCATCCAGCTCCGCGGGGCGCAGGACGCCATCGCGTTCTTCGCCGCGGCCCTGGCCGCGCAGTCGCGCGGATCTCCGCAGGCCCAGACGTTTGTTGCCGCGGGTACCGAAGCCCTGCGAAAAATCCTGGTGCGCGGCACCCGCCGCCAACAGCACGCCATGCACCGCCGCCGGCCCTACGGCTGGTGCACCCAGAATGTAGGTTTGTAGGGGCGCCGCTCCTGGCGGGACTGGTCCGCCGTGCTGCGCCCGAATGTGATTTCGTAGGGGCGCTGCTTGCTGCGCCCTGCGGTTCGGGTCTTCAGAAAAAACAAAAGCCACAGGGCGCAGCACGCAGCGCCCCTGCGGCTCGCAAACGGAAGGAGCAGGGAATCATGGCATTAACGCTTACCGTGCATCAATTCGACGTGGATTCCACCGGCAAGCAGGTGTACGTGGCCGGAGTGGTCACCGCCAGCGGCAACTACACCACCGGCGGAGACACGCTGGACCTTTCCACGCAGTCCTTCATTCCCTCGGCGCAACTCCCCAAACAGGTGGCGCTGTTCACGCAGACCGGCCAGGTCTACAACTACGCTTTCATCCAGGGCGCCGCGCTGAACAGTTGCAAGGTGAAGATCTACGCCGCCGGCGGGTCGGAGCTCGGCGCGGGCGCGTACCCCGCGGGCATCACCAGCGACGTCATCGCCTTCTCCGCGGTCTACCCGAAGTTGCAGTAAGGCCACTCTGTGCCCTCTGCGGCGCGACCACTGTCCAGTGGCTCGTAAGTCTGCTCGGTCATCCTATCGAGCCATAGGTGAAGTCGCATCCGGCACAGCATCAATCTGCTGCTAAGTAACAGACAGGTCACATGTTAGGCACGATTGCCCCGCAGGGGCCGGCCTGCTGCTGCTGGGTCTTGACCCGCGTCAGATGTGATGTCAATATTAGCGCAGTGTAATGGCAAGACCGTGCGGGGCCCTTGGGGAAGAGTTTCTCTTCAAGCCAGGAGGATGCAAATCAATGCCTGCGCCAAAGGGAAGTCGAAAGGGCAGGGTGCGGGCGACCGTCCGAATGCCTCGACCCTTGTATGACGAGGCCTGTCAGTTCGTCGAGAAGGGATTCAGTCCCGCATCTTCCATCAATGATTTTTTCGTCTCTGCGATCAGCGCTTACGTGAAACTGCTGAAACGGAAACGAGATGATCTCGCGTATAGCAGGATGGCCCAAGACGTCAACTACCAAAAAGAAGCCATGCTGATCTCAGAGGAATTTGCCAACAGCGATTGGGAAGCCTTCGAGGCAGTGGAACGGGAGACTGTCGAGGCCTAGCGATGACGCGGGGGGATGTGTGCCAGGCGGATCTGAATCCCACGAAAGGGTCGGAACAATCCGGCATTCGTCCGGTCGTGGTCGTCAGCAGAGATGCGATCAACCGGAGCAGTTCGGTTGTCATCGTCGTTCCCGTAACAAACCGGGCGAATAAGACTCGCTTGTATCCCAGCCACGTTGAGATACCCAAGGGTGAAGGGGGCCTTTCCATGGATTCTGTGGCCCTCTGCGAGCAGGTGAGAGCCATCTCTGTCACATCTCTTCGAGCGCCGCAAGGCCATCTTCAACCGGCCACCGTGACCCGGATCAATGCCGCGCTGAAAAGCGCCCTGGACTTGCCATGATGGACCCCTCGCGCTAGCGCGATGGAAGCAGTATGAGTTTGGTTTGCTGCTCCCGGCAGCGCCTGCGGGGGCGTGTTCGAGGCCAGCCTTCGGGCTGGCCTTTGTGTTTTCAGCAGGAATGCCGACGGGCTTGCCGGACTGTGGTGACCTGCGGGTCGGCTTGTGCTTCCCATGACAATCTCTGGACTATCACCGGCGATCGTAGACGTCTTCGGCTCGCTGGTCACCTATGCGGACCCGTCCGTGCTTCCGCCCGGAGTCTCTCCGGACTGCCAGGACGTGCAGTTCACATTGGACGGAGTGCGCACGCGCGACGGCCTGGTGTCCGTGCTCGGGCCGCTGCCCGGGGGCGTGAACGTCAACGGCCTGAAGACCCACATCACGCCGGCGGACGAGCTGCGCACCCTGGTGCTGGACAGCGCCGGAAATCTCTACCGCGAATACACCCCCGGCACGCTGCAACTGCACACCCCCGGCCTGGCCGCGAATACTTTTCTTGCTTCCACCACGCTGTTCGGGCGGGAGTACCTGGCGCTTTCCGATCAGCTCACCGGCGCGGACCTGCCGCGCCAGTATGACGATTCGCTGAACCTGGACCGCGTGAGCCAGGTGGGGCCCGGGGAGCCGCCCACGGCCACCGACGAACTCACCACGCCGGTAGCCATCGTTGCGAGTCCTAACGGCGCGTACCAGGGCGCGGTGGTCAATGTCGCTTCATCGCCCTCCGGCGCCACGCAGTCCGGGCTGATCTGCACCATCGCCACCACCTCCGCGCATCAATGCACGGCCGGACAAACCGTAATCATCGCCGGCGTGGGCGTGGCCGGCTATAACGGCACCTGGATCGTGGCCTCGATCGTGGACGCGACTCACTTCACATTCGCCAACGTCGTGAGCGGCCCGGCGGCGAGCGGCGCCGGCACCGTGACGCCGCTCACGGAAACCGTCACCATCCAGACGTCCACCGCGCACGGATTCAGCGCCGGTCAGACCGTGGCCGTCTCCGGCGTGGCGCTGGCCGCCTACAACGGATCGTGGGTGATTACCGCGATTCCCGATGCCACGCATTTCCAGTACACCCTGCCCGGCCAGTCCGGCCTGGCCGCGAGCGGCGGCGGCACGGCGCAGGCCGCGGGAAACATCTCGCCCGGCGCCCACCAGATCACCGTGCTCTTCCAGACGCGCCAGGGATATCTCACCGCTCCCGCTCCTCCCGGCCAGTGGACCGCGGGAGGCGGGCGCCGCGTGATCGTCAGCCACATTCCCACCGGACCGTCCAACGTGGTGGCGCGGGTGCTCGCTTTCACCGGAGCCGGTGGGGCGAATTTTTACTACGTGCCTTCCACCATGGTCATTCCAGACAACACCACCACCACGGCCACGGTGGATTTCTCCGACACCATCCTGCTCTCCGCCGCAAACGTGGACGAGCAGTTTGCGCTCCTGGAGCTGGGTGAATGCGCCGGCGTGGTGGGCTACGCCTCGCGGCTTCTCTGGTGGGGGGAACGCAACAAGCAGTCCAACTGGGTCAATCTGACATTTGACGGCGGCTGGGATCCCGCCGGCACTGGCCGGCCGCTCGGCTGGCAGCAGGACGCCACCTACGGCGCCGGCGGCGCGCGCGAAGCCACCGATGTGGTGTGGGGCGATGCCTACCGGATTGTGGCCGATGGCGCCACCGCCACGCGCGGGCTCATCACACAATCCGCGGTGGCGGATTCCCTGGGCGTGGCGCGCATCGCCGCGAACACGGATTATTCCGTGCGCGTGCGCGTGAAGCGCAGCGCCAATCTGGCGCAGGGCACGCTGCACGTCCACCTGTACAGCGCCACGGCGGGAATCAGCACCGCGGGCGTCACCCTGGTGGCCGGCAATGCCTCCACGGACTGGACGGAATACACCGGTGAACTCACCGCTCCGCTCCCTGCCATCCCGCCGGACCTGATCCTGCGCGTATTCGCAGACGGCACCCCCGCGCCTGCGGGCGAATCGTTTCTGGTGGAGAACATCGAGATTTTTCCCTCGAGCGATCCGGTGAACGGCTCAGTGGTGCGCGCCAGCCGCGTGGAATCGCCGGAAAGCTACGACGGCGTCGACGGATTCCTGAGCGTGGCGGAGGAGGATGGCCAGCAGGTGCGCTGTGCCTTCGAGTTGCGCGGCAATCTCTATTTCGTGAAGGACCGCGGCCTGCATTCCACCGCGGACGACGGCATCAACGAACCCTCCCTGTGGCCCATCACCGAAGTATCCCGCCGCATCGGCACTCCCAGTTTCCAGGGTGTGGATGTGGGAGATGACTTCGCGGTGATTGCCGGGCGCGACGGGCTCTACCTCTTCACCGGCGGCGAGCCGCAGAAGCTCTCCACGGAAATCCAGCCCACCTGGGACGCGATCAATTGGGCGGCGGGAGAAACCCTGTGGGTGCGCGTGGACCAGCAGGCCAAACGCATTCTGGCCGGCGTCCCGCTGAACGGAGCCATGGCCCCCAACGCCGTGCTGGTCCTCGATTACCGCGACGGCTTCAACCCGCCGGTGCGCACTTCGCTCACCGGCCGGGCGATTGCGGACCCCATGGGACGCCGCTGGAGCCGCTGGAACATCGCCGCCAATTCCTGCGCGCAGGTGGAGCGCGCGGACGGCACCGCGAGGATCTTCTTCGGCTCGAACGCGGGCACGGGGAAGATCCTGCAGCTCACGCCGGGGGCGTATTCCGATGACGGCGCGGCCATCAACAGCTACTACTCGACGGCCTTCCTCACCGGCTCACAACTGGAAAATATTCCGCCGGTGGGCCGGCAACTCTTCGGCTATTTGCAGTTGAACGTCAGCGGGGCAGGGAACTTGAACGTAACGGCGCAACCGGCCGCGGCAGGCACCGCCAATCCCGTGGCGCTGCGTCCGCTCCCGTTGGCCAATCCCCCGCTGCACGACACGGAAATCACCACGCGCATCTACAGCGAGCGCGTCAGCTACACGCTGGCCACTACCGCCGCCAACCAGTGGTTCTCCCTCGGAAAACTCGTGGCCTGGCTGCGGCCGGCGCCGTACAGCCTGGTCCGCGGCGGAGTGTAGTTACTCAATTGGGGATCGAATCCAGTGTTTGGCTACTTAGAGCATTGTTGTCCACGCTGTCCGTTCGGATAGCAAACACCCTGTGGGCACTCTATACTCACAAGGAGCACGATCCGTCAAGGACTCTTTCGTTCTAATGCGTTGAGCCTTCAGACACTTATGGGCGGTCACAACGGGAATGGCCTTGACGGCGGCCGATAGGCGTAGTAGTTTGAGACACCAGCACAAAAGAAAGGGGAAGGCGCGTGGAAAGCACCGTTATCGTAGTGACCGCCGCTGCCCTCTTGCCGGTCGTTCTCAGGCTGCTGCTTCGGCTTGAGCGTTACTTGGCGCAGAAGAGCACCTCCTCGAAACCGCTCGCAACTGCCAGGCAGCAGTAACTAAGGAATCTGTTACACTTGCCGCCCAAAGGGGCGACATGCAGCGTTTACACAACTCCGTCACGTTCGTCTACGGAGTGATTGTTGGACTCGCCATCCGTGAGGCGCTGGTCCGGACTGTCCCTGACATCCTGCATTTAACCCAGATCGTGGGATGGAGGGCGAACCTGGAAGCGTTTCGGCTTGTGCTTTTTCTCTCATTAATCGTTCGCTTTTATTTTGGGTCGGGGACTTACTTCGAGTCCGTATACCTCGGTGAGAATGCCCCGGCCCCCAGCCTTCAAACTAGAGTCAGCTATGGGATTGACTTTTCGAGTGGATTGGTTCATTTCCTCGTCTTTTTTGCTTGGTCGCTTACGCTTACAGATCACAACCGTCCGTGGCAAGGAACAGGTATCTTCCTCTGGGTGCTAGCCGTAATTCTCGCTTTCGATGCAGTCTGGTATTTCGCCAATCCCAGTGCCCTAACTAAGGACCGAATCAAACTCTGGGCCGAGTTTAACCTCGCAACTCTAATTCTGGCAGGCATTCTATTCTTTGGGGTGCGAGCCTTCACGGGAAATGACGTATTGGCAGAAGAGTGCTCTTTCCCGCTGATTGCGCTTGTCTCTCTTATAGACTATGTGGAACTCATCTCAGGTCGTGATGTGTTCGCTAGGGTCATCCTACGGATGCTTCCAAGCCGCTTCCAGAAGGAAAATCCCACTGTCGGCGGGCGTACACAACCTCCGGATCCGCAAAGACCAACTTAAAGGCCATCGCGTTGCATTCCCGTAGTAGCACGATACCGACTTCATTAGGTGCATTTACAGCGAGCGCGTGAGCTACAAGCTGGTGGCTTCCGCCGCGAATCAGTGGTTTTTCACTTGGGAAACGAGTGGCGTGGCTGCGGCCCGCGCCTTACAGTCTGGTCCGCGGCTGGGTATGACGAAAGAGGGTCCTAGACGGCATCCACTCTTAGGTGGTGGGTTAAAGCGGTGTGGCTAAAAGGTAGAGAGATAGGATTTCCTATTTCGCCGATTAATCAGGGCCACTTTCACCGTCGAACCGACCTTGTCTGGGTTGAAATGCGCTTCGACCTTGATGAGGCTGACCGCGCCGGCGAGGCCTTCCTGCAGGGTTCCTGGGATGTCCGGCAGAAGCTGCTTAATGGTCGGGCCGATGTCCTCGACAGTCTTAAGAAAGTGGGAGCGCTCCGGTTCGAGTCCTTTGGAGGCACGCTCAAGAAAATAGTCTTCCCCGAAGTAAACGTTGTGCGGGAGCTGCTTTTTATGGTGCAGCGGAGACACATAAGTCAGCCCATCGCCCTGCCGATTGATTTCAACGCCAGTCTCGAAGACGTAAGCCTGTTTAAAACTCTCGGTATACCCAGCGACGATGTAGCTGAGAATCCTGTCTCCTGGACGATGACTCTCCCAGTAGCCTTGTTTAACCAGGGGTTCTGTTGGCTCGAAGGTGTGTCTCAGCTGATCCCAAATGGCTTGCGAAATGGCACTCGGAAGTTTGCTGGCCGTACGGCCATGACTTTCGATGAAGTCGGTAATCCAGCTTTGAACATCGTATTTGAGGGCGCTGTCCACCATCAACCCTGCTGTCCCGATCAGGACGTCGCCAAACACGCACACTTTTGTGAAGCTGCGGCCGGACGGGGTCGCTTTGCCGTCCAACTCGGTATACACCAGGTCATCTGCGGCCAGAAAAACGCCATCATCCATCGCCAAGCAGATCAGTGTCGTGCCGTTGCTAGTTGCCAAGGACATCGCCATTCCCCGAGTGTCGTTGGGTTCGATGAACGCGTACCAGGTTATATCACGTCATCTAGGGCGCTCCCGCGACCTGTGCCTTCGCGAGCCGCTCACGACATTCCTTGGTAAGTCGCAAGATGCGACGCAGACACACCCATGCTGAATATTCCGCAGATCAGCGAGACCCGGCAGATCAGCCCGTATCTTTACGAGTCGCTGAACAAGATTGTGGGCGCGCTCAATTCCCTGGCCGCGCGCGTGGGCGTGGACGCCGCTCCCGCGGCCCAGGCTCCGGCCGGAATGAGTTTGCCCGCGCCGGCAGCCCCCGCCTCGCTTACTGTCAGTGGCGCCGCCGGCGTCTTCACCGCGACAATGGGTGCCAGCGCGGGAGCCACCAGCGCGGCGCTTTACTTTCTGGAAGTTTCCGGCGATGCCGGTTTCCGCGCGGGAGACACCACGGTCTACCCGCTGGGGGCATCGCTGCAAGCGAACCTCTCCCTGGGAAACCTGACCCGCTATTTCCGCGCGCGCGCCAAATATCCGGACTCGGATTACAGCTCCTACGTCGTCTTCGGCGGCGCAACGCCCGCGGGGGTGGTGGGAGGCCTGGCCGGTTCGAATAACATCCAGGTCAACATTCCGCTGAACTCCACGAACAACGCGACCGTGGATTCAATTGACGGCGGGTCCAGCGCGACCGCGCGCATCTATGGACCCGGCGGCGTGGGCTCCACATGGATGCGCTACTCAGGGCAGGGAACTGAGAATTATCCGGCAGGCTCGATCTCCGGCCTGGCCTACAACACCATGTATTACGTGATGTGGACCGGCGCTGCCTACCAGGCGTTCGGCCAGCTCTCGCTGGCGCTTGTGGATAGCTACGTGTACGTGGGAAAGATTACTACCGTCGCCTCCGGCGGCGGTGGAGGTTCTTCCGGCGGAGGCGGCACGGGCGGCGGCAACGGCGGACGGTTTCTGTTCTGATTGTGCACGGCACAACTTGGTACGCGAACCCACGGCGCGGAGACGCCGGTCCGCCCCTGCGGTGGCACATGGCAGCGCGAATTCTGGACAAATCGTTTGACCCACACGCCGGCGCGATCGTGGTGACCATCGAGGATGATCTCGGCGCGCGCAGCGTGCACACCATCCATGCGCTCGCGCCGGATGGCAGCGAGGCGGACGTGGCCTCCTCCATCGCCCATGCCCTGGCCCAGGCAGACCAGCGGGCCGCGGGAGTCCGCGCTGCGTTCCAGAAACATGGGTGGAAGGGGTAGCGCCGTCGGCCCTCACGTTTCGGGGCCGTCACACGCGTTGCAAAGTTTCGGCGCCTTTCGGCTTCCCTGCGGGTACGTCACACGCCGTCGCCGCATCCATGCTCATTCGAGACTATCGGCCGGAGGACGAAGCCGCGCTGCGGGAGATGCACGCGGCGCAGGGCTTCGACTATCCCTTTCCGAACCTCGACAACCAATTGTTTCTGACGCGTCTGGTCCTGGAAGACGATGCCGGGCGGCCGGTGATGGCCGCACTGGGGCGCGTCACCTGTGAAGTATTTTTGCTGGCGCGGCCCGCAGACGGACCTCCCCACGCACGCTGGCAGCGCCTGCTGGTGCTGCATGAAGCCATGCGCCGCGCATTGCAGGCGCGCGGATTCGAAGACGCCACGTGCTGGATCCCCCCGCGCATCGAGCGCTCCTTCGGACGCCGGCTGCGGCGCCTGGGATGGGTGCGCGACGCCTGGGCTGCGTACTCGCGCAGCATTTCCGCCTGAAAACGCTCTGGTGCGGGGCCGGAGCTCCGCGGGCCCTCCAGGCAAAAGGAAACAACCGCAGGGCTGCCGCCCTGCACCACAGAGGAGAGAACCCTGATGGGACGATCCGCCAGCACCACGCGCGCTGACACCGATCAGCAGCGCAACTATGAGAATCAGATGAACCAGCAGTTGCTGAACGAGCGCCAATCGCTCTCCGGGATTCTGCTGCCCCAATACCAGCAGCTGTTGAACCAGGGCTATACGCCGCAAGAGCAGGCGGCCATCACCGGGCAGAGCCTCGGCGCCGTCAATTCTGCTTACGATGCCCTGCGCCAGAACGCGGCGAACCGCCTCGCAGCGACCAACAATTCGGCCGGCTACTCGGAATTGCTGGACGACCTGGGCCGCGCTCAAGCGCAGCAGACCGCCAGCACCGCCCAGCAAAACCAGATCCAGTTCGCGCAGCAGCAGCAGAATAATTTATTGCAGGGACTGCAGGGCATCGCCTCGCTCTACGGCGTGGACACGGGCCTGCTGGCCTCCGGGCTGGGCGATGTGGGGCAGCTTCTGAACACGCGCGCGGGACTTTCTTCCAACGGAAATTCCCTGTTCGGACCGCTGGCCGGATTGAGCCTGGCCACGCTGGGCATGTTCTAAGGTGCGGCCATGGACGATCCGTTCTTTGGGGAAAAGTTCGACGACTTCCGCGTTGAGGTGATTGACCGCCTGGCGCGCATCGAGACCCACCACATGCGCATTTTGGAGCGCCTCGACCGCATCAACGGCACCATGGACGACCACGGCGACGCGCTGGACGAACACGAGGCGCGCCTGGCGCGAATGCGCGGCGCGGCCACCGTGCTCGCTGCGCTCACCGCCGCGGCAGTCAGCGCCCTGGTCAGCCGCCTGCGCATCTGGTTCGCGCCATGAGCACCCAACCTCCGCCGGCGCCAGCAGCGGCGCAGAAAGTAATCGCCCAGGTGGAGAGCGCCGCCGGTGCGCTCGGTTCGCGCGCCGTCGGCATCATCGCACTGGCCGCGATTGTTTTTTCGGTGGTCGCCTTTCGCGGCTGGCTCGAGGCCCGGGACGACCGCACACGCATGCAAGCCACGCTGGCCTCGCAGGGCACGCTGATTGCCGCCGCGCAAAAGCGCGAAGAGGACCGCGCCCAGCAGTTGGCGGACACTCTGAAGCAGATCACCGACCTGAAGCGCACCGTGCAAACACCACAGCAGGTGATCCGGGAGTTCCCGCAATTCCTGCCGACGCTGCCCCAGCCCATCGAACCGATCCCGCCGCAGCAGGGCACCAGCGCCCCGGGAGCAACGCCGCGGCCAGGGGGCAGCGCCGCGCTCCCTTCCGCTCCGGGAAAACCCGGCGAGCCCCCGCCCCAGGACGTGCGCGTGCCCGCGGCGGACTTAAAGCCGCTGTTCGACTTTGCCCAGGACTGCCGCGCGTGCCAGGCCAAGCTGACCGCGGCCCAGCAGGACGTGAAGGACGAACGGGCAAAGAACGCTGCGCTGACCACCCAGCGGGACGCTGCGGTGAAGGCGGCCAAGGGCGGGGGAATGTGGACGCGAACGGTGCGAGCCGCGAAGTGGCTGACCGTGGGCTTCGCGGTCGGCTATGTGGTCCACGCCGCGGCGCACTGATGGTCCGGAGACCTGGGGGAGGGGCCGTTCTCGGCGCCGCGGAAGACAGGGGGGCATTAAGAAGTGAGGGGCGGCAGGCGATTTCACTTGACAGCATGGGTCCGATAAGATATATTATGTTAACTACGAAATCGCCCTGTATTTGCGCCCCTTTCCTGGCCTTTCCGGCTTCGCCGCACCCCTGCCCTGTCGGCCCCCCTGGGTAGGGCGGCTCACCACATTTTCTAATCTCCGAGCGGGCCAGCTCCTTTGGATTTTTCCCGTGGCGGTGGGGCACTCCTACCTCAAGCGGGGGTGTCCTGTCCCGCGGAAGTTTGTGCGACGCACCTTACTTCGGGGTGGAAGTCTTTGCCGGGCGGGGGTGCGCGCTCAGCCGGGCCAGTTCGAAGTCAATGTACTGGACCAACCCCTCGCGCTCTCCCCCCACCAGGCGGCGTCCGTTCACGAAAACGGTCGGGGTATTGGCGACCTTCAGTTTGATCCCCTCCGCCGTGCTCTTGTCGATCTCCGCTTTCATGGCCGGATCCACCAGGCACGCCTTGAAAGTGTCCGCGTCATACCCGGCGGCCACTCCCTGGGCCACCACCGTCTCCCAGACATTCCCGGCGCTGATCTGGTCCTGATGGTCGAAGATGTATTCCGCATACGTCCAGAAGGCGGCTGGATTCTTGTGATAGATGCAACGTCCGCCGAGCGCGGCGGTCAGCGACCAGACGTGGATCTGCGTGAGCGGAAACTCGCGGAAGACGAAGCGCACCTGCGGATAATCCGGAACCAGCGAGCGAATCACTTCGCTCAAGCGGCGGCAACTGGGGCATTGAAGGTCCGCATACTCCACCACCACCACTTTGGCGCCGGCCGGCCCGCGCGATGGCGCGGAGGAGAGGTCCATATCGGCGCGCAGAGCCACGAACGGGTCCGCATCCATGTCCGACAAATCTCCCTGCACCAGGTAGCGCCCGTCCTCGCTGACGTACATGGTTCCCTGGTTGTTCTGCCCTTGCGTGGCGATTTCCACTTCCACGCTGCGCAAGCCGGGAATGGCCGTGGGCTGCGGCGGTCCGACCTTGATGGTGAATGTCGGCCCCAGCGCGTAGAGATTTCGCAGGTAGGCTTCCACACGGCTTCCCACACTGCCCGCCGCGCCCGCCGCGGGCGCGGCCTGCGCCACGGAATCCGCGGGCGCCGCGGCGTGACCGCCGGAGCCAACGCTCACGTCCTGGGCCCGAGCCGCGGCCGCGGCGAAGAGCAGACCCAGAAGCACACGGAAAATATTCATCGCCTGATTCCCTCCCCTGATGTCCTGCTCACGAAAAATACTCTTGCCCGGCACAGTTCTCGATTCCGCGACTTCGAACTGGCCCGGCTGAGCGCCCACGACCCGCAGACTTTCGCGCAACAGCAGATCCCTGGTCCCGATTCCTCGCGGCTCGGGATGACAGAATTGTCTCTGCCGCGCGGCGTCACGACTCCGCGGGCACGCGCACTCGCGCGGCAGATCGAAAGGCCTGGGCAATGGGAAACTTTCTGCCAATGCCGAAAGCCTTCGATGTGATTTTCAGGCCCACGGCTGCCTGCTGGCGCTTGTACTCGTTGTGGTCCACTTTCCGGGCGATGCTTTCCACCAGCGCCAGCGGCAACTTTTCCTTCTCCGCGATTTCCTCCGGGCTCATCATTTCTTCGATGTAGTCGCGCAGGATGCGGTCCAGGGTCTCATACGGAGGCAGCGTGTCCTGGTCCGTCTGGTTCGGGCGCAGTTCGGCGGAGGGCGCTTTCCGAATGGTGGCCTTGGGGATGAGTTCCCTGCCCTTTCCGGAATTTTCGCCGCCCAGCATTCCTCCCGTCGCATTCAGGTATTCGGCGAGCGCGTACACCATGGTCTTGGGCACGTCGGAAATCACCGCCAGCCCGCCGGCCATATCTCCGTAGAGCGTGCAGTAGCCGACGGAGAGCTCGGATTTATTTCCGGTGGTCAGCAGAAGCGAGCCGAATTTATTGGAGAGGGCCATCAAGAGATTGCCGCGGGCGCGGGCTTGCAGATTCTCTTCGGCCACGTCTTCCGGGCGGCCGTGGAAGGCGTCGCGGAGGGCCGCGCGGTAGGCCTCAAAGATCGGGGTGATGGGAATGAGCTGGAACTCGATGCCCAGATTTTCCGCCAACTGCCGCGCATCGCGCACGCTTCCTTCGGAGGAATACGGGCCGGGCATGCCCACGCCGAGCACGTTCTGCGGTCCCACCGCCTCCGCGGCCAGCACCGCCACCAGGGCGGAATCAATCCCGCCGCTCAGTCCGATCACCACCTTGCCGAAGCCGCATTTGCGGACGTAGTCGCGCGTGCCCAGCACCAGCGCCTGGTGCACGGCTTCCATCTCTTCCTCCGGCTGGGCGTGGCGCTCGCCCTGGCGGGAGTCCGTGTCGTAGAGCACCAGGTCTTCCGAAAATGCGGAGGCGCGCGCGGCCACTTCTCCCTCCGGGGTAATCACGCAACTGGCGCCGTCGAAAACCAGGCTGTCGTTTCCTCCCACCTGGTTGACGTACACCACCGGCTTGCCGTGGCGCGCGGCCAGCGATTGAATCATTTTGGAGCGGAGGGCGCGCTTGTGGAGGTGGAACGGCGACGAAGAGATGTTGACGATCAACTCCGCGCCCTTCGAGGCCAGCTCGGCCACCGGGTCGCGCTCATAGAGCGGGCGGGCCCAGAATTGCTTGTCGTTCCAGATGTCCTCGCAGATGGTGATGCCCAGGGGCACGCCGCAGAATTCGTACACGTGCTGAGTGTGCGCGGGCTGGAAGTAACGCGACTCGTCGAACACATCGTAGGTGGGCAGCAGCATCTTGCGCTGCAGGAACAGCACGCGGCCGTAGCCGATCAGGGCCGCACAATTTGCCGCCGGTTTGCCGACGTCATCCTGCGCGCGGCCCACCAGGCCGACGATGGAGGTCAGGGGAATTTCGCCGGCGAGCCGCTCCAGGACTTCCAGATTCTGCTGCACGAAGGCGGGACGTTCCACCAGGTCGAAGGGCGGATAGCCGCACAGCGACAATTCGGAGAAGATGGCCAGGTCCGCGCCGCGTCGGCGCGCCTCCGCGGCCGCTTCGCGGATTTTCGCCGCGTTGCCTTCGAAATCGCCCACCGTCGGATTGATCTGGGCCAGCGCAACCTTCATGGCTGTCCTTAGGATACGGAGCGGCCCGCGGGGATGCAAATAGGGCCCGGCCGCGGAAGGAACCGTTACCGGAGCGTGCCGCGGAGCCAGGCGAGGATCTCCGAGCCATCGCTCTGCGCAGGGGGCGCGAGAATTCGCCCGCCGGCGTTTGCGGCAAAGCGCTCGGCGAGGCCTTCCTTCTCAAAGTATTCCGCGGCAAGATCGTCGAGATACCACCAGTCCTCCGAGAAATCGATGTAGCTGACGCGGCGCCCGGGTCCCGGCACGGTCATGGTCACCCGCCGGAACCAGGCGAGGTCCGAAAACGCTCCCCAGCACATGTTGAACAGGATTTCCAGACTGTCCGGCTGCCGTCCCAGGTCGGAGAGAAGCCGGATGGTGTTCTGAACATTACTCACACAGACCAGGCGTTCAAATCCGACCTCACGCACCGTGCGTTCAAAAGCGCCGCCGGCCAGGGCGGGCTTGCAGCGATACTCGTCCGCGAGGGTGCGGTTGATGTCGAAGTAGAGAATCTTCATCCCGTGGGACCTGCCGGCAGTCAATTATAGATGTGCGGTGCCCCGGCGGCTGCGCAGATTTCGATGGGCGGGGATTGCGGCCAGAGCGAGGGAGGGCGACATCCGCCAGAGGCATGCGGGGATCCGCCCCTACGGTTGGAACGGAGCTGGGCCGGCGGGTCGCGGAGCTGTTCAGCAGGCGGGTGGAACGCCGTGCATCTTGACCTCGAACTCCCCGTCAAGTCCCGTACAAATTCCCCACCCTTCCCGCCCCGAAGCCTCGGGGCCGCCGGGAAGAATGGGGCACCTTCATCCCATAACTGCGCGATGAATTATTGCGGTGGTATCATCTCATGGTGTTTGGGAGTTAACAGAGAATCGGGCGGAACAGCCAGGCCACCCGCCCGGACGTTTTCCGGCGGGGCAAACCGGTCTTCGTCAACCTCCGTGTAAGCGTGCGACCTCCCCCTAGCTGGGACAGCCTAAATCTAGTAATCTTCGACTGAAGTTGATACCCACTTTGAGAAATAGAAGGTACGCAGCCCATGAATGCAGAGCGGCTGAACATAATTGCGCTTAGTCTTCGGCGAGAGTTTGACTCGCGGGATGCCGCCGGGCAATTAAGCGCCTTGGTAAGCGCGTGCCAACAAATTGGCCAAAATCCTGGCAATCCGAGTGTGCAGCAAAACTTTGTAAGTTCACGGGCAGGCTTTTACAAGGCAGTTACCAATACGCCTAGCGACACCTTTACTCCCGCCTGGCGACAAATTCTTGTCGATATCGGCGGAGAAGGTCTCTTTGGCAAAAACCTAAAGGAGCACGTGGAACGAATCCTCGCTGAGAACCAGTCGACCCTCAGTGTCGCATACGCGCAACTGAATGGAATTCTCACAAGGCTTCAGAAGTTCCGGGAGTCGTTGACCCGGCTTACTGATGCGTTTACAGAATTGCACATTGGTTCTGAAAAACTGGCTCCCGGGGAAGCCGAAATCGGCTTATTCATTCCCCGGAAAGAGGTTCGTGACAGGCTCATCGACTTTGCGGATGAGCTCAACGAGATCGAGTTTGTCCTGAACACGCTTTCGGAAGTTGCTACCGGGCAGAAGGACGATTTGACCATCAGAACCATGTCGTCGAGCGGTCTCACCGTATTCCTTGCTGCAAGCCCGGTGTTTGCTGCGATCATTGCGAAGGCCGTTGATCTTGTTGTCGGGGAGTATAAGAAGATACTGGAGATAAAGAAGCTTCAACTAGAGATAGAACGTCTTCAATTGCCCAGTGACATCTCAGAGAGCACCAAGGCCTACGCGAACACTGTCATGGAATCTGGAGTGGAGAAGTTCGCGGTGGAAATCATGAACGAGTTTTACAACGGAAAGGATGAGGGGCGGAAGAACGAACTAAGAACTGCGGTGCGGATTTCGCTTAATCGAATTGCGAACAGGATAGACCGGGGCTTCAACTTCGAGGTCCGAATCGAACCTCCTGCAGCTCCCGGCAGTGACACGGAGGGAGTTACAAAGGCAGTCCAGACCATTCGCGCGGCAACGGAGAATATACAATACATGAAGCTTGAAGGCCCACCAATTTTAGCCCTACCAGAAGGCGTGGAATCTGGCGACCTCGGCGACGTGCGGCACAAGAAGAAGGGCGGTTCTAAGAAAGAAGGGTAGGAATTACCAGCATGCCTTCCTGCGTCAGAGCGCGAATTCCCACCCATAGGACGGGCAGGCGCTAATATGATTGGGTTCGGCTTGGTGACGTACTCGAGCCGCAGAGTGGACCGCACGGCGTGTGGGAATCAGGAGACAATCGCCCGGAACAGCCGGGGCCGCCCGCCGAGAATAGTACGAGGAGTTTCATCTATATTCATTACTTGCACTCTACTTTTGTCGGCCATAATATACCAGCCCTCTTACGGCCTTGTGCTGGACGAAAGATGGAAAAGCCAGGACGTAAGGAGCCTCGTTCGGTGAGCTAGTCATGACAATGTTTAGTTGGGTTGTGTCCCCTCCTGAGGAGCGAAACATGAAGCCCATTGTGACGACAGTGTTGTTGCTCTCAATCCTACTTGGAGGAGCCAAGATTGCCCGAGCGGATGGCTTCGTTCTCGCAGGAGGCGTGTTCACACCGATCAATGTGCCCGGTAGCACTGAAACTGAAGTCAACGGAATCAACAACAGCGGCCAGGTAGTGGGATTGTTCGCGAACAGTACAGGCCAGTACGGCTTTGTCGATTCGGGGGGCGACTTCACAACAATTAGTGTCCCCGGGGGCGGTTCGACCATTGCGACGGGGATCAACGACGGCGGCCAAGTGACGGGCGTGTATAGCCTCATCGGCGGAGGTGCCAATGGCTTCATTGAAATGGGAGGCGTCTTCACGACGATTAGTGTCCCGGGCAGCCTCGTCACTGTCCCCTACGGAATCAACGACAGCGGGCAGATAGTGGGTGCCTATGGGAACAGTACCGGAGGGTTCAGTAGCTTCCTTTACTCGGGGGGCCTGTTTACAACGATTTGCGTCCCCGGCAGTTCTCAGACTTACGTCTACGGAATCAACAACAGCGGCCAGTTAGTCGGATACTTCGTCGACAGTACTGGCGCCTTTGGCTTCATAGACACGGACGGCGTCTTCACTACTATTAGTGCCCCCGGCAACTCTCAAACCTACGCCTTCGGAATCAACAACAGCGGCCAGGTAGTCGGTTCTGACGACGACGGCGCCTTCATTTATACGGACGGCGTCTTTAGCACAATCAATGATCCATTCCCGCCTGAAGATCATCTCGATGCCTTTGGAATCAACGACAGCGGCCAGATCACTGTAAATACGGCGCCCGAGCCGTCTGGTCTCATCCTGTTGCCGTTCGGCCTGGCCACAGTCGGGATAATGTCCCTTCGAGCGCGTCGACCCGAGCAGGCCGGACCAGCCAGTCCAAGACGCCATTAGACGCAGGCATAAATCGGACGCGCGGTACTGCAGCGGGGTGGTCCATTCTTCCGTCCGTGGTTTGGACGGAAGGGTGGGGTACTTCGGTCCCATTCTCGGTGCTCTCTTCCTCCGTCTTGAGGGTCAATCCGCAAGTATTCATGCCCGTGGAACGGCTGTAAATTCTTGGGCACCGCAACACCACCCAGTGCCCCACCCTTCCCGCCCCGAAACCTCGGGGCCGCCGGGAAGGATTAGGCATCCCGCTCCCATAACCGCACGGTGAGCCATTGCGGTGGTAGCATCTCACGGCGTGGCGGAGTCAAGAGAGATTCGGCCGGAACAGCCTGAGCCACCCGCCAGGGCTTGGTAAAGGCCAGGTACGCGGATCTTCGAGACTAAGTGCGCGTAAAAATCCGAAAGGGAGGGAGGAGGCCCGACGCGCCAATTCTTCGGAGCTACGAATCCGAGGTATCAGAGTTTCCAAATCGGCCGCCTTAGCCGCCGGCCGGAGAGAATGAGCGATCGTCATCCAGTTTAGCGGGAGGACCAGATGCAAACCTTTGCAAAGATGTGGGTCCTGGCGGCGTTGAGTGGAGCCGCCCTCCTGCCTTGTTGGTCCCAGCAAAACGCTGATCTCACCACCTTTTTCAGGGACTACGCCGGGCTGAGCCAGGAGCAGATTGAGGACATTCAGCACGGGAAAACCATTGCCAAGATTGTTGACTCGCCTAGTCCCGATGAAGTCTTCGTGTTCGGCGCGGTGTATATCGCATCCACTCCGGAGAGCTACCTGAAGCTGGCGGCTGATATCGGTGAACTTCGCAAGCTCCCGAGCTATTTGGCGATCCGAAAGTTCAGTGACCCGCCCCAATTGTCCGATTTGGACGGCTTCACTGTTGAAGACCAGGACGTCAAGGAACTGAAGGACTGCAAGCCTGGCCACTGTGAAGTGCAGTTGCCGGCGGAAGCCATGGAGGAATTTCAGCGATCGATTCATTGGTCGGCGCCAGATGCGGCAACTGAAGTAAACCGTCTCGCGCAAAAGATGGCCCTTCAGGCCCTGCTTGCGTACATGCACGGAGGAGACTCGGCGTTGGGCACCTATCGCGATAAGAAGCATCCGGCCGAGGTGGCGGATGCTTTTCAGTCGTTGTTGAGCCAGTTGAAAGCGCTCCCGGTGTATCTTCCCGACCTGGACCGCTATCTTTTGGAATATCCCAGATTCAGCCCCCAAAATCTCGAAACCCAGTTCTATTGGGAAAAAGTCAATTTTGGCCTGAAGCCGACACTTCGAATTGTTCAAGCCATCGTTTACCGGGGCGCGCTGCCCTCAGAGCCCGCTTACGCGGTGGCCGTAAAACAAATCTACTCCAGCCACTATTTTCGGTCTGCGCTGGATCTCACCGTCTGTGTCAGGGAAAAGCCAGACGAACGCGGTTTCTACCTGATCACTGTCAAGGGCTCGCAGCAGGCAGGCCTTACGGGATTCAAGGGAGGAATCGTGCGCCATGTCGCGGTGGGCAAGACGCGTTCATCCTTGGAACGAGCCCTCGCCACGATTAAGCAGAAGCTCGAAGCCACACCGGATTAGTGCTTTGTAGCGAATACGCAGCGAGGATCTATGGCATTCCCTGATCGCCGAACCTCCAACATCGTCCTGACGATTCTGCTGTTTGCAGTGTTGCTTGCGACGGTGTACCTCGCCCGGCGCACCATCGTCATCTTCATTTTTGCCATCGAGTTCGCCTACCTCATTGAACCTGTCGTCGAGTTCTTGCAGCGACACGCGCCCTTCTACAGGAACCTGAAGGGGCCCCATATTGTGACGGCCTATCTCGCAATTTTGATTTTTCTGGGGATGGTGGCCCACGGAGTTGCGCCCGGTTTGTCCAGACATGCGGGTACTTTCTTCCGCGAAGTGCCAAAGTTGGCGGACGGGCTCTCAACTGGAGAAGTCGCTACACGCCTTGCCAGCAAGTACCAATGGACGGACGAGCAGGAACTTCGGCTGAAAGCCTTCTTACTCCACCACCGGGAGGATATTCAGGGCATCATCGACGCTGCGGAGCGCCTGACCTCGACGCTGATTGGGGCAATCTTTGTGATTCCAATCCTCGCCATCTTTTTCTTGGGTAGCGGCGCACGGCTTACCGAAGAAGCCATCCGCCTGTTCGCCCCGAGCGACAGCTACGCCGCTGCCCGTTCCCTCGCGGATGAGCTGAATACGATGTTCCAACGCTACATTCGGGCCAAGGTAATTCTCTGTGCGCTTTCATTTCTCTATTGTTCATCAGCGATGTTCGCGTTGGGCTTCCCTTATGCGATCACATTGGGTGTAGCGGCGGGTATTTTGGAGTTTGTTCCCATCGCGGGGTGGATGATTTCCGCAACCACGATTATCACCGTGGGTGTTCTCACCAACTCCCACTGGATCTGGATGGCTGCGCTACTGGGTTTGTGGCGCATCCTGATGGATTACTGGATTGCTCCGCGAATAGTGGGACACGAGCTGGAATTTCATCCCCTTCTGGCCATTTTCGCCGTGATGGTCGGCGGGGAGATTGGCGGAATCGTGGGGATATATCTCTCCATTCCCCTGGTGGCCGCTCTGCGCGTGATCTGGAAGGCCTGCATCGCGACCCGTTTACCCACCCAAGGGACTCCGGCTACATCTTGAGCAGGGGTGCCAGCGAGCAAGTTCAAAGGATAGGGTCAAACGTGAGAGGCGACTTATGGACTAGGCCAGATCCGGGGGGAACATTTGCGCACCAGGATCTGTAACTCACAACGGAGTTGACTTCGCACGCCCGGGCCACCTCCGCAACCGATTCGCCGGCCCGAACTCTGGCAACCGCTGCGAGCTTGAATTCCCTGGAAAACTTCCTCCGTATGACCATCACAGTTTCCCCTTTCGCTGCATTCTAAGGGTTGACTGCGTGTCGCAAAAATGGGGTCCACTCCAAGAGAGATTCGGGCGGAACAGCCTGAGCCACCCGCCTTTGATTGGAATGTTCGAGGTCTGCTCGCTATTGCGATTCCTCAAAGGCTGAGTGGCCAAGCTTCGCGGCGGCGACCAGCGCCTCGCCTTTGAACTCAACATTCCCCTGTAAACTGATCCAGCATAATCTTTACCCGAACACAGATTCGGATCCGCCACAACCGTAAGGGTGCGCACTGGCGTTCAAATGTTGGACGGCCACGATTTTTCTGAAACATCCGGCTGGCGGAACATGGAGGGAAGACTGGAGCGATGACGAGCAACCGAAGGTCAAGGAACACCATGGCAGTCCCGAGGGTCATACTCTTGATTTGCGCGTGGCTTTGCGTCCAGTGGCTCGTTGGCTTCGTGCCAGTAAGGACGTTCCGGAACGCCTACGTGAGTTGCCAGCATGATCCCTCCTGTCGCGGGCATGACGTTGCCAGAGAATGGGACACTCGCCGGACTTACGCAGCCATTCTGTGGAGCCAATTTGCCCAGCCCGTAGGATCGGCGTTACTGCTGTCCCTAACGAGAACCAGCAGGAGTCGGCGACGTCATCTTCTCAAGGCAGTTGCGTTCGGCCTTCTGGGGGGAGCCCTAGGGGGTATCACCGGTCTATTGGTCTACGACTATTTCCCGCGTCCGGGATACTGGTCAGCAGGCAATGTCCTGCTGGAGGGCTACTTTGTTTTCCCGTTGTTCCCGGTTCTAAGCCCCGTCGCAGGGGGTCTAAGCTGTGGGATTCTCGACTGGAAGATGTGGGTGAGCCAGGAGTCCACATCTGGCGACCCACCTCGAGCCGGGGGCTACCCGACCTCCAAGGCGGGTGGCGCAGGCACAAATCGGATGCGCGGGACTGCAGCGAGGGGCACCCCGCTCCCATAACCGCACGGTGAACTATTGCGGTGGTATCATCTCACGGTGTGGGGGAGTCAAGAGAGAATCGGCCGGAACAGTTAGGTCACCCGCCGGCAATGTCGAGTGGGTCGTTGACGCCGGGCGGACCATTGGGTTTGAGAGAAACACGGGACAAGCTACATCCATCTGCACGGTCATCACCAATACGGCGGGGAGCCTGATAACCGCCTTCCCTGGTCGGCCCTGAGGAGGTCCGATGGGACTCGTTGTTGTGCGCCTCGACTGTAACGGCGGGAAGGTGGACACAGTGGCCGACCCCGACAATTTCTTGCATCGGCTGCTTCCCCCAATGGACGAGGACTCCGATAATCTGCTGGCCAAGGTGGATTGGTACGGAGATACGTATTTTAATTATCGGCAGATGAAGAGGTTCATCTCAGAATGGGACCGTCTGGCGCAGCGCGCGCAATCACTCCATGAAGGGGAGATGATTACCCGGGTACGAGCTCTTGCTGTCCGCTGCCACATTGACCGGGGGCTGCTCAGATTTATCGGAGATTGAGCTTGGATGCGAGGCAGGTGGAACAGCGATGCCTCGCGGCGGGTGGCGCAGCCTTCAAAACGGCCTGGGGCTGATTCGATGAGGGCGTCGGCTCCGTCTGCCGAGCAAACTTGGTTGCTGATGGAACGACCGAGGCTCGGAAGAAAGGCGCCGAGCGATGCGCACAATAGATTGTGATGTTCACACGCGCGATCAGCCCGCATTCGCGCTGCGGCCCCGGCACAGAACGACCCACTGCTCCAGGGCCAGCCTGGGGAGGAGCCGCGAACCTCCGCTTAGGAGACGGCGTCTATTGGTTCTGGATGCGGACGCCGGGGATCTTTCGGAACTGCTGATCGAAGGTGGCGATGGGGGTGTCTTCGGCTGCGGCGGTGGAGGCGAGCAGGCAGTCCACGAAGTGAAGATTGGTATTGCGATAGCGCTCCAGGGCGTCGAGGTGAATGGCCGCGCCGCTGATTTCGACACCCGGGCTGGAAATGAGGCGGCTGAGCACCGCGGCGATCTCCGCGCGCGGATGCTCGTAAAACGACTCGAGCACGAACACGCACTCCGCCAGAACCGCGGGCAATAGCACAATCACCAGGCCGCCGCGGTCGCAGGCCTCGAAGAGCTTGCCGGCGGCCCGGGCCTGCTTCTGGTGGTCCTGGACCAGATGACGAACGATGAGATTGGTGTCGAGAAGCCTGCGCGGGGTCACCGGGCGGCCCCACCGCGCCGCGCGGCCCGCACCGCCGCCCGGCGGATTTGGGAAAAGGACAATCCCCTGCCCTTCTTGCTGGCGAGCAGTCCCTTGAGCGCGCGCGTACCGGGATGCACGCGGAGGGTGGCATGGTCGCCTTCCACCGCGTACTGGAGCGTGTCCCCTGCTCGCATTCGCAATGCCTTGCGGATTCTTCCCGGAATGGTGGTCTGCCCCTTGCTGGTGACCCTGGAATGCAGCATCCTAATGTCCTTACTCTGTATAGCTTCCTTATCTAGGAATTATTCCTTACCTGGTTGCGCATGGCAAGCGATATTTGCGGATTAAAGCGCACCGGCAAGAATGCCGGTGCTACAAAAGCGCCGGCGGCGAATGCCAGAAGGCCATCGAAGCGGGCCCGACGTTCGGCAATCCTTACAACGATATCGGCGCCTACCTCTCGAGGATATTTCCCTGACAGCGGAGGCGGAGGGGGCGGACACCCGCCAAAGGCAGGCGGGCGTAGGCCCCCACGAGGGGGATAGAAGGCGGACGGTTCGCCGGTTGCGATTGCGGTGGCAATCAACCTGAGGCGCGGCTTATAGGGGATTGAGCGGAGGGGCGCCTGGGCTGCGGCCGGGCGGCGATTCCAAGAGGTTCAGAAGATCCTGCCGGAAATTGCTTAGCTCTGCTTCGCGCTGGGGGGTGGCCTCCACGGCCTCCTTTTTCCACACATACATTTTTTTGCCCTGGCGAATGACGGCGACGGCGAGATTGCCCTTCAGCAGGTAGCAGGGCTCTCCTTGCATGGCCAGCGGGGCATGGGCCGCGGGAACCAGCAGGGCTGCACATTCGCCGCGCTGCACTCCGATGGCGTTGGCGTAGAGCGGAAACGGAGTGATCGCAAATCCCCCGGCAATCAGCCGTTCCAGGATGGAGATTTGCTGTGGGGTGAGTTCCAGCACCCGATGGATTGTAGCGCGAATGGGGGCGAGAACCGCGCAGGAACAGCCAAGAATGCCTGTTCTACGCGGCGGATTCGGTTTCCGCGGCCAGGGCCTTTTCAATCTCGCTGAGCGCGGCGCGCAGGGCCAGCACCACTTCCGCCTTGGCGATCTGGCTCTTCTGGAACTGGATGCTCAAGCGGAACGCCTTGGTCTCCGGCTCGTAGAAGAAGCGGAAGGGCCGCGGACGCGCCGCCAGGTCGCGCTCGGCGCGGCGCTCGTCGCGCGCTTCGGTGCGGGTCATGCCGTCGCGGGCGATACGCTCGACCATCTCCAGCATTTTTTTCTCGTTGGGCTGGCGGGCCACCTGCAAGAGCAGGGATTTGGAGACCACGCCGTTTTCGAGGCAGCGTTTGCGCACCAGGGGGGTGATGGCGCACAGGGTGAGCGTCTCCGTGACGGAGACGCGGGAGCGGCCGATCTTGCGGGCGATCTCCTCATGCGTGTAGTCGAATTGCTGGGCCAGGCGCGCCAGCCCCTCGGCTTCCTCGAAGGCGGTCAGATCTTTGCGCTGGAGGTTTTCGATCAGCGCGATTTCCAGGGACTCGGCGTCGTCGGCCACTTTTTCGATGCAGGGCACTTCGCGCAATCCCGCGGCGCGGGCGGCGTGGAAGCGGCGCTCGCCGGAGATGATGTAGTAGGTGTTTTCCTTCTGGTTGAAGCGCACCAGCAGCGGCTCGAGCACGCCTTTCTCGCGGATGGATTCGGTGAGCTCGCGCAGGTCGCCCAGCGTTTTGCGCGGCTGCTCCGGATTGGGCTGCACCTTGTCGAGCGGAATCATCCGCCCGATGGCCGCGCTCGAGTACGCGGTCAGGGATTCGACGTAGTGGGCGTCATGCCGCATCTTCAGCGTGACGGGAAGACCGATGCGCTTCGACACGTTCGATGACCTCCAGAGCCAGTTTGCGGTACTCCGCGGCGCCCGGCGATTTGGGCGCGTAGGTAAAAATGGTTTCCTTGTACGCCGGGCTTTCCTCCAGGCGGACGTTTTTCGAAATTTTGGTGCGGAACAGGGTGTTGCCGAACACGGCGCGAATCTGTTCGTGGGTATCGCGGCTGATGTTGGTGCGCTTGTCGTAGAGGGTGATGAGCACGCCGACGATTTTCAGGTCCGGGTTGGGCCGGCTGCGGATGCGGGAATAGGTTTCCAGGAGATCGTCGGTGCCCTCGATGGCGAAGTAGGCGGCCTGGATGGGGACGAGCAGGTGGGTGGCCGCCACCATGGCGTTCACTGTGAGGATGCCCAGAGCCGGGGGCGTATCCAGCACCACGTAGTCAAAATCTTTGAGCGCGCCGGCCAGCGCGTCCTTGAGCTTGAAGGGCGCGTCGAATTGCCCGGCGAGCTGCACTTCGAGGCGCGCCAGGGTGAGCTTGCCGGGCACCACGCTGAGGCGCGGGTGCTTGGTGGGCCGGATGACGTTGGAGATGGAGGCGCGGGCTTCGCCGAGCACGTCGTAGACGGTGGTGGGACACTCGTCGGCGGAAAAAAAGGCCAGGGTGGAATTGGCCTGGGGATCGAGGTCCACCAGCAGGGTGCGGCGGCCGCGGTCGGCGAGAGCGGCAGCCAGATTGATCGCGGAAGTGGTCTTACCGACGCCGCCCTTCTGATTGGCAATGGCCAGGATATGGCTCAACGCCCGCGCAGCTCCCCCTGGGCAACCCACCGGCTATGGATGGGGCCCGCCTCTTGCCTGCCCCTACAGGTAGCAGCACTGTAGCCAAAGGGCGGGTTCAAAGCAAGCAGATTGTGAGGCGCGGAGGTTCCTGCGGAGGGTTAAGGAAAAGGATACGCGGATGGCGGCAGGAGACAGAAAAGGAGGGGGCAGGAAAGAGTGGACAGGCAGGAATGCCTGTCCCACCGAAGGCAGGAGCAGACCGGCCCTTCCTGCGTCAGGAAATGCGACAAGAAGGAGTGCCCTTCCACAAGGCTTGACGCGGCGGTCATCCATGCTTTACCGCGCGGCCGAAGCCGTGAACTTCCGCGGCGAGCTACAAACTTTGCAGGCACTCTTTGTGGCACCGCGGCGGATCGCCGTGGAAGAGCGAGCACTGCCGCACATCCACGACCGCCAGGCCGGCGTAGGAGTCCTTGAACTGCGCTTCCTTCTGCTCCGCAACGACCTCGGCGTGCATTTTGAACACGGGGCACCACACGGTGCGCCGGCGGATTCCCGGGCCCCACAGCCACACGCCATAGGCCGCAAGGGCCCACAGGGCCAGGACCACGATCACGACTGCTACAGTTGCGAGGCTCATGTTCCAGCCTCCTTCGGCGAGCACGTCGCCAAACTCCATGCAAATCATGGGCAAAGCAGAACGCACAATCGGTGACCGCGCTCACCCGGCCGGGTGACTCCGGCCACGCGGGCGGAGGGGCGGGCGGCGGAATTTACACGGTTGCAACCTTGGCGGAAGCGGTTTTCTGTAACATGATTGCAACCAGGAGGGACAGATTCGCGGATGGATAAGAAGAACTTTTTATTCGTTTCACTCACCGGACTGATCAGCGACATCGCCTGGCAGGTGTCCAAAGAAGGCCATGAGGTGCGCTACTTCATCGGCGACAAGAAAGAAAAAGACATTGCCGACGGGTTTGTGGCCAAGTCCAAGGACTGGGAAAAGGACGTGGACTGGGCGGACATCATCATTTTTGACGACACGCTGGGCCAGGGAGAAAAAGCCCAGGCGCTGCGGGGGCAAGGCAAGCTGGTGATCGGGGGCACTCCCTACAGCGACCGGCTGGAGGACGACCGCTCGTTCGGCCAGGAGGAACTGAAGCGCGCGGGAGTGAACATCATCCCCTACGCGGACTTCGATTCCTTCGACAAGGCCATTGACCACGTGCAGGAGAATCCCGGGCGCTATGTGATTAAGCCCAGCGGCGAGGCCGCCAACGTGAAGCGCCGGCTGTTTGTGGGCGAAGAGGACGACGGGCTGGACGTGATCCGCATGCTGGAGGCCTACAAGAAGGCCCTGGCCGACGAGATCAAGGTGTTCCAGCTGCAGCGGCGAGTGGTGGGGGTGGAAGTGGCGGTGGGCGCGTTTTTCAACGGAAAGAATTTTGTCCATCCCATCAACGTCAATTTCGAGCACAAGAAACTTTTTCCCGGCGATATCGGCCCGCCCACCGGAGAGATGGGCACCACCATGTTCTGGAGCGAGCCGAACCGGCTGTTCAGCGATACGCTGCTGAAAATGGAGGCCAAGCTGGCGGAAGAGGGCTACGTCGGGTATATCGACCTGAACACCATCGTCAACAATCACGGCATCTATCCGCTGGAGTTCACCGCGCGGTTCGGGTATCCGACCATCAGCATCCAGCAGGCGGGAATGCTGACGCCGATCGGCCAATTTTTCTGGGACCTGGCCAGCGGGGTGGACCCCAAGCTGAAGGTGCGCAGCGGCTTCCAGATCGGGGTGCGCATCGTGATGCCTCCCTTCCCTTTTGACGACGACAATACGTTCGACTCCTTCTCCAAGAACTCGGTGATCGTGTTCAAGAAGCCTCCCAACGAAGAAATGCACATCGAAGACGTGAAGCAGGTGAACGGCCAGTGGCTGGTGGCCGGCACTTCCGGAGTGATCCTGATTGTGGTGGGCACCGGGCAGACCATGAAGCAGGCCCAGGCCCAGGTGTACTCGCGCATCAAGAACGTGCTGATCCCCAACATGTACTACCGCACGGACATCGGGGACCGATGGGAAGAAGACAGCGACCGCCTTCACAATTGGGGCTATTTGCGGTAAAAGCACAGTGCAACGCGGCTGGAGCCGGGTGTACCGGCCCGCGGGAAGCTGCCGGCACGGCGACGGATGCCCCTTCCCGGCGCAGGAGGGTGGAGGCACATGGACGAGGAACTGGAGAAACTTCAGGGCGAGTGGGCGGTGGCTTTTCTGGAAGTGGACGGGCTGACTCCCGCGTGGAACGTGTTTGCGGGGGCCAAGATTGTGATCGAGGGCGACCACTTTACTTCCCTGGGCATGGGCGCGCCGTACGAGGGGATTCTGGAGGTGGACGCCTCCGCGGTGCCCAAGGCCTTCCGGATGAAATTTACGGCCGGGCCGGAAAAGGGCAACACCAATCACGGCATCTACGAACTGGACGGGGACCGCTGGAGGATTTGCCTGAGCATGACCGGCGGGGCCGCGCCCACGGAATTCGCCACCTCTCCGGGAAGCGGGCGCGCGCTGGAAACCCTGAACCGCGAGCCAAAGGGATTGCCGGTGCCGGAAGGAAAGCCTCCGGTGATTCTCGAGTGAAGCGCCGCGCGCTGGCTTGAGAGAAGCGCCGGCTTGAGGGAAGCTTCGCGTTCAGGAGAGCAGAGACTCCAGGGCGCGCAGAACGCGCGCCTCCGCGATGTGCCCCATCCCGCGAGGATCCCAGATGTGCCGATGGCGGGAGAAGCAGAACCCCCAGTGCCGGTAGCGCTTCTTCCCCGGCCCGTAGCGCACGTTGCGAGGCCCGAAGAGGCCGACACCCGGAACGCGGTACAAATCGGCGGCATGCAGCATGCACGAATTGACGCCGAGAAACAGGTCACTCTGACCGATTGCCGCGAAGGCGTATTCGAGCGGCAGGCCGGGAGAATGAAGCACCCGGTCTTTGAATTTTTCCGCGCAGGGGCGGGGCCGGTGGAAGTCGAGAACAAACACAACGAAATCCGGATGGCGCTCCAGGAAGGATTCAATCAACCTGGCGCAATGCAGCGGCGGCCACATCTTTTCCGGCTTCGTCTCGTTGTGCACGGCGAGCACGCGCTTTCCCGGAGCCCGCTCCCGCAGGAATTGGCGCACGCGCGCGCGGCAGCGCCGGGGCAGGCGCATGGGGTATGCGAAGTCCGCAAGGCGCAGGGAGGGATCCAGGTGCGCGGGGACGCGGAAGGCCCACTCCGCGGCATGACGCGCGGGGGTGCGGGAGAGGGCCACCTGGAATTCGGGCGTCAAGCCGACGGAAAGTTCCGGCGAGAGCAGGCGCACAAGTTTTCGGGCCGACGGGGATGACCAGGAATTGAGGGACAGGAGAAGGTCGCACCGACCCACCCGGCGCGCCACGCGCCGCGCATCAAACACGCGAGTGCGGCCGCGGTCATGCATCTCCACTTCGCACACCAACCGCAGCGGGAGCTCGGAAAAGAAGTCGCGCCGGGAACCGGGCATGCAAATCAGCGCGAGCCGTGACGGAAAAAGCGCGGCCAACGCCCGCAGGGCGGGGAGGGCCAGCAGGTGGTCTCCGATGGCATTGCCGAAGATCACCGCCGGAAATTGGAAGCGGCCGAGTTGTCTTTTCAGTCGCACCGGTGGAGAGAAACAGCCGGGCCGGGGAGCGCGAGGAACTGCTCAATCGTTTCCGCGGTTTCCCGCGGCGCGCAGAGCAGATTGGCGGAGACGATGCGCCCGAAGACATTGGCCCGGTTTCCGGCGTAATTCCTGGGATTGAAGAGCGGAGGCAGATGCCACCACATTTGATACCCGAACCTGGCGATCAGGCCCACGAGCGTCCGGCTGTTTTCCGGGCGATCGTTTTCCACGTAGAGCAGCGGCCGATGCCGGGAGATGAGGCGCCGCGCGCCGCGGAGCGCGGCGATCTCCATGCCCTCGACGTCGAGCTTGAGCAGCCGCACGGCGGACAGGCGCAGGGAGTCGAGCGCGATGACCCGGACGGGATGCCCGGAGCGCGCGTTGCGCAAAGAGACGCCGCCGAAATTGCCCTTCGCGGCGTAATCCACAACGGGCACCGGGAGCCAGCCGGCGCGGCGGCCCACGGCGGCCCGGAGGGCGCGCACGTTGGACAGCTTGTTCAGCGCCAGATTGGCGCGGAGCAACCGGAAGATGGCGCGCTGCGGTTCGTAGGCCAGCACTTTTCCGCGCGGCCCAACGAGTTTGGCCAGATGCACGGTGTGCGCGCCGATGTTGGCGCCGCCCTCAATCACCACGTCGTCCGGGCGCAGCAGGCGCGAGAAGAGTTGCCCCTCGATTTCGCTGAATTCGCCGTACAGGCCGAGGGAGCGGCCGATGTATTTGTCCCCGGGCAGAAACGCCATGGTGCCATGCCGGCATTCGCGGACGATGGCCGGCACGCGAGATCCCACCTCCGCTCTGCCGCGAAATTCGTTTGCTGAGATGAGTTCCACGTTTGCTTGGGTGGGAAGGATGGGCGCAATGCTTCGGGACATGGCGGCGGCCGGGCGTCAGCCGACGGCGCGACAAGGTGGGACTGGCGGGCAGGACCTTTCGGGGCTGCGGTCCCCCGGACCTCGAACGCGGGATGGAACGCCGCGCGGGTCCGTGCTCTTCCCTGCCCGCCCCACTCCGATCGGCGCTAGATGGTGTTGCGCAGGGCGCGCATGGACTTGACGGACGGCAGTTTCTTTCCCTTGGACATCTTCTTGCTCTTGGCCATTGTCGGTGCCTCCTCGTTCAAGATGTGCCCAGACGGGCTGCCTGGGTAGAGTGCACGCAGTCTACCAAACTTTTCCGCCGGCCTTTAGCCGCAGGCGATGGAAAGCCTGGGGTTGCAGGCCCGCCGAGCCCGGGGGAGGCCGCGGCCGCGTGCCGCAGGGGTAATCATTCCCCGCGAGGGTGATTTTCTCCTTTCGCGGACACAGTCCTTCGGCGGGGGCGGGCCGGAGCCTAGCGTCCGTGGCGGGTCCTGTGCGCGCTCGGAGAAGGCGAAGTGCCCGGGGCTTCCTTCACCCGATGGCTCCACAACGGGATGAAAAATCCGCGGCACCGTGGTAGCGTGAACTGATGTGGTCGCGCCCGGAGAGGCAGGCGGTTATGAAGCCCATGGTCTGCACCATCGCGCTGCTGGCGGCATGGGGGCCGCTGTGCATATGCGCAAGCGCGCAGTCTTCCGGGACGGCGGGGGCGGATTCCATTCCAGGCACGGAGCGATCAGGAGAGCCGCGGCCGTTTTCGGTGGGGCAGAAAGGCCCGGCCACCATTTCTTCGGAACCGCCGTCCATTCCCGTCGAGCAGATCATCCAGAAATTCGGGGAGCGCGAGCAGGAGTTCAAGCGCGAACGCGATAACTACACGTACGAGCAGACCTTCGTCATCCAGACGATCGACGCGGATGGAGAAGTGGACGGGGAGTACCGCCTTTCCAGCGAAATCGTGTTCACACCGGACGGGAAGCGCTACGAACACATCACCGACGCGCCCATGCCGACGCTGAAGCGCATCATGGTGTCGCAGCAGGACCTGGACGACCTGGAGCACGTGCAGCCCTTCGTGCTGACCACCGACGATCTGCCCAAATACGACGTGACCTACGTGGGCCGGCAGCAGGTGGACGAACTCGCGACTTACATTTTCGACGTGGCGCCGAAGAAAATCGAGAAGAAGCAGCGCTACTTTCAGGGGCGCATCTGGGTGGACCAGCGGGACCTGGAGATCGTGAAAACCTTCGGCAAGGCGGTGCCGGACATCCACACCCGGAACAATGAGAACGTTTTTCCGCGGTTCGAGACCTTCCGGGAAAACATCGAGGGCAGTTACTGGTTTCCCACCTACACCCGGGCCAACGACGTGCTGCACTTCATCGGCCAGGACGTGCGCATCCACATGTCCGTGCGCTACCAGAACTACAAGCGGTTCGGCGCGACCATCAAGTTCGGCACGGCTTCGGAGATCAAATCCGACAAGCCACAACCGGAAAAGCCGCCGCAGCCGCAGAAGCCTCCCGCGGAGTGAAGTGGTGAGGGGAGCGTAGCGGGGAGAGGGAGCGCTGCTGCGCGAAATGAAATGCTGCGCGCGCGTGCGTTCGGCGCGCATTGCTTCCAGGGATGGAAGCCCGGCCGGTTTCGCTACATCTTGTAGCGGCCCAGGTCTTCGTCGGAGAGCCCTTCCAGGTAGCGGCGCAGCTCCTCGTTGGAGCTTTTCTCGGTGACGGCGTTGGCGACCTTGGAATTCTTCAGCACCTGCTCGCTGACAAAGATGGGGCAATCCAGGCGCAGGGCCAGGGCCAGGGCATCCGAGGGGCGCGAATCCATGGAGATCATTTCCCCGTCGCGCTCCATCCAGATGATGGCGTAGAAGGTGTCGTCCTTCAGCTCGGAAACCACCACCTTGTGCACCTGCACTTCCAGGCCCAGCAGCATATTTTTGAGCAGGTCGTGGGTCATGGGACGGGGCGTTTGCACCTTTTCGATTTCCAGGGCGATGGCGTTGGCCTCGTAGACGCCCACCCAGATGGGCAGGATGGCCGTGCCCTGGACGTCTTTGAGGACCACGATGGGCATGTTGGTCACCGGGTCCATCATCAGTCCGCGGATTTTCATCTCCACGTCCATGGTCCCCTCCCTAGAAGCACCGGCATCGAGCCCGGGCCGCGGGTGGCGCAGCCGGCCGGGGGCACCGGCTGGTCCCGAAGCTTCGGGACCTGTGCTACTTACATCTCCTGGCCGAGCAAGCTGTTCGGCCCGCCGTGCGTCACCCGCACGTTCACGTATTCTCCCAGAAGGTCCGGGCGGGCCGAAGTGAAATTCACCACGCGGTTGCTGGTGGAGCGACCGGCCCATTGGCCGGGCTTGTGCCCGCGGGAGTCCACCAGCACATCGAAGGATTCACCGGCGAGCGCCTGGTTGCGGGCCAGTTGGATTTCTCTCTGGCGCTCCTGTACGGCGCTGAGCCTTCTTCCCTTCTCTTCCTCCGGCAGCAGGTCGTCCATCTGTTGGGCCGCGGTGTTCGGCCGCGCGGAGAATTTGAAGCTGAAAATGGAGTCAAACTGGGCGGCATCGAGCAGGGAGAGGGTGTCCGCGAATTCCTGTTCCGTTTCTCCCGGAAAGCCGACGATGATGTCGGTGGTGATGCTGATGGGCCGGCGCGCCGCGCGCAGCATGGCGATCTTTTCCAGGTAATCTTCACGGGTGTAGGTGCGCAGCATGCGCTGTAAAACGCTGGTGGACCCGGATTGCACGGGCAGGTGCACGTGGTTGCAGACGGCGGGATGGGATTCCATGGCCTCCACGATGTCGGGGCCGAAGTCCCGCGGATGGGAGGTGGTGAAGCGCACGCGGCGAATGCCCGGGACTTCCGCGACGGCCAGCAGCAACCGGGCAAAGGAAAGGCCGCGCGGGGAGGGATCGCGGTAGGAGTTCACAGTCTGGCCGAGGAGCTGAATTTCCGAATAGCCGAGCGCGGCGAGCGAGCGCACCTCTTCGAGGATGGAGGCGCCGGCGCGGCTGCGCTCCGGCCCGCGGGTGTACGGCACCACGCAATAGGAGCAGGCCTTGTCGCAGCCCTCGATGATGGTGAGGTAGGCGCGGAAGGGATTGTCGCGCCGGGTAATTTCCGTCTCAAAGGTTTCCTCGGTATCGGTGTCCAGGCCCATCACCCGGCGATTGCCCGCTTCGAGCTGCGCGAGCAGCTCCGGTAATTTGCGGTAGCTGGCGGAGCCGCACACCAGGCTGACCCACGGGGCGCGCTCGAAGATTTCTTCGCCTTCCTGCTGGGCCACGCATCCCAGCACGCCGATAATTTTGTCGCGTCCGGCCGGCCCGCGGTAGAGCCCCAGGCGGGAGAACACTTTTTGCGCCGCTTTCTCCCGGATGCTGCAGGTGTTGTAGAAAATCACGTCCGCAGCCGCAGGGTCGGCGACCATGCGGTAGCCCCGGCCCAGCAGAACGCCGGCAACTTTCTCTGAGTCGTGGGCGTTCATCTGGCAGCCGAAGGTTTCGATGTGAAAGGATTTACCCGCGCCGGCCGCGCTCAGTGGGCGAATCCCTGCCCCGCCGGCGACGGGTCCCCAGGAAGGGCGCACCATGCCGGTTAGGGCTTCCAGCGGAACGTGCAGGGAGTCTCCCATCGCCTACTGCGCAGTGTATCACGGCCGCGCAGGCCACCTCGACCGCGCGCGGCCGAAGGAGAAACCCGCAAGGGAGGGCGATGGCGGGCGTCCCGCGCACCCCGCAACCGCGGCGGAATTTGATGGTTAGTGCGTGGAGACGACCGCGGCGGGGGGAATCAAAACAAAGATGCAGCCCGCTGGGGCGGAGTCGCAAGCGAGAATTCCGCGCCGGAGGATTTTAACGGGCGCATCGTCGGGGCGTCGGACATCGTACTTCGCTGACTGTATCGCGTCCGTAGCGCCGCGCATTGATTCGGGACCGCTCAGGAAGCGCACCTGAGGCGGCTGAGGCCCTGCATCCAGGAGCACAAAGAATTCCGCGGAGCCGAGGCGAGCGCCGATGCCAGAAACCTTTACAGCGCGAAGCTGGCCAAGCTCCCCCCGGGCGGCATCGATGGTTTTCTGAGCCAGGGCATCGCTGCCTTGGAGCGCAACCAGGCGCGCATGGCTGGAATCCGGGGGACGCCCGGCCGCGAGCGCGCGTGCATAGGCGGCGATGGCCTCCCGTTTCCTGTGCTGTTGCTCGTAGAGGTGGCCCAGATGGTCGCCAATATCAGCCAACTGCGTGAGGTCCCAGCCCGCGGTCAGATATTTCTCCGCAAGATCCAGGCGGCCGAGGCGAAACTGGACCCATCCCAAAGTATCCCAGTAGGCTCCGAGTTCCACCATGGTGCGGAGATCCTGCGGCTCGACATTGTCCAGTGAAATCTCCGTGCTTCGTTTCTCGACTGCGGCCACCGCCTGTTGCGCGTATTGCAGAGCCTCTTCGAGGCGGATGCTGTTCTCCGCCATGGTGTACGCAATGGCGTTGAGGAGGTCAGGAGTTGCGCCGGTTTGCACGGCGAGGTGGAATCTGGAGATGGCGCGCTCCTGATCGCCGACATGGAGATAGGCAGAGCCCAGGACATACTGGGCGCGGGAGTTGGAGGGATTCCGGGCCGCGCCCCGTTCCAGCTCCGGGAGAGCTTCCGCATAGTGATGTTGAGACAGCAGGATCTCGCCGATGTTCATGGGCGCGTCCTTGTCCGCCACATCCGCCTGGTCAATGGCCCGCCAAAGATCGAGCGCGTCGCTGAGCAGACCCATCTTCTCCAGACGCAGGGCGGTGAGTTTGCACTGCCTGGAGGTGCCGTGATCCAGGGCGATGCCTTTCGTCATTTCCGCAACGCCATTTCGCACACTTCCCTGCGAGACGTGGGCGATTCCCAGGGAGACCCACGCGGCGCCATATTGCGGGTCCTTTTCCACGGATTTCTGGAACAGCCCTGCAGCGGCGGGAAAATCCCCCCTCAGCATGGCCTGCGATCCCTGGTAGGCGAGAGCCGAGGCTTCGGGGTCCGCGGACGGGGCGATGCGGACGGATTTTTCCGCAGCGTTGGCGCCGGAGTCCACCGCGTTCAGGGAAAGGAACTCCTGCTCCTCATCGAGGATTGCCTGCCGAAACTTGCGGTAGGCCGGGAACTGGGCCGGCAGGATTTTACGCGCGGTCTGGCGCAGAACTCTCTCCGCAATCAGCGTACTCTCCGCGACCGAGTAAACGGAATCGTAGGTGGCAAATTCCTCTTTCAGCTTCAGGTTGGAAGGTGGCAGCATGTGGGAACCGGCGGGAAGCTTCATGCTGCAGTGAAATCTGGATTCGGTCAAAGTGCCCAGAACCACGGGGTCCGGTTCTTCCGCGGACTCCGAGGGAGGTTCCGGAAGGTAGAACAGGGGAACGGCGGCCAAAATGCGCCCGTTCGCCCAGTCGCCGAATTCTTTTCGCGAGTACCGGTAACGGAGATGAAACGGGGTATGGGTTGAGTCCGGCGGGTCCGCGGAGACGTCACTCACATCTCCGCCGAAACTCAAGGAAGCGGACACGGCCTGGACCACCTCCTTCCATCGTGCCTGGGGCGTGCTGCGCAAGGCGGACCGCAAGAGGAGCTCAAAGTCGCCGCGCGTTACGATCTCGGCCTGGCCTTGAAAGGTTCCCTGGTCGTTCAGAGCGCCCTGCATTTGAAAATCGAAGGTGGATGGAAACGGGAGGTCCGCGGGAATGGAGACCAGCCGGGAGGGCCCGCTCTCTGGAATCAGCAGGGCCTGCTTCTCCCGCAGATTGGGGATGATGTAGCCCAGAGGGGCAACCTCCAGCGTGGAGTCGAGCCACTGGAATCCCTGCTGCTGGGGCCACGCGCTGATCAGGTGGTCAAATTGATTGGGCGAGGGCGTGTCGGGATCGAGCGCCACGGCGGTATTGACCAGGGCCGGGTACACCTTAACCCCCACGGCGGAGAGCAGCGATGCCAGCAAGGTGTGTTTGTCCTTGCAGTCTCCGTAATCGTTCGAGAGGACCTCGGAAGCGGGGTGCGGCTGGTAACGCCCGATTCCCAGGGAAACCCCGACGTAGCGGAACTTCGTGGAGACGAAGTCATAGATGGCCTGGACCTTTTGCGCGTCGGTGGCCGCGCCGCGGGTGAGTTGCTCCGCTTTGGCGCGGATTTCGGGGGTGGGTGCGACCCGCGGAGCGATCAGGCCGCGGAACCAGTCGCCGACCTCCTCCCAAGTACGGAAGGTGGTGACCTGGACTGAGGGCAATTCCGGTTCTTTCTTCTCCGCCGATGGAGTCTTCTTGTCGTCGTGTCTGATTTTGAGATTGGACACTTTCCAGGAATAGAGGCGGTACGCGCCCTGGTCGCTCACCACGGGCGGATGGTCCTTGGATTGGACCTTGGTGTACATCTCTCGGGGCACGCTGATTTGCAGTGATTCTTCCAGGGTGATGGCATCGTGGACAAAATTGTAGGCCAGCCAGAAGTGCCCCGGGCTCAGGGGCGTGGTTACCTGTTCCCGGTATTCGTATTCCAGGACATCGCCGATCTCCAGCCCCTTCACGGCGACCTGCTTCTCTTTCAGGTCACTGTAAAGAGGGGCCTGGCGGGTGATGTCGGCGGGCATTTCCAGGACGTTTTCCGGGGGTGTGGGAACGACGCGGCCATCCGCCTTCAGGACTCGCACGGAGACGATCTGCATGGTGCCGGTCGCGGAAGCATAAGCAACATGGATGACACCGAGTTGCTGCAAGCCTGCCTGGGACTGAATGCGCACACGCAGCCGGGTGTCCTGGGTGGAGGTGCCATCCTTCTCAAACTTGAACTCGGCGGAGGATCGCTCGATGACTAACGGTTCATCGGGAAATTCGGGGCTGGTCTTGCCCGGCGCGGTTTGCTGTGCCCGTACGGACGCGGCGAGGCTGAGGAAAAGGAAGGCCCAGGCGGATGCTCTGGCGATCCGGCTGTATTCCGGTAGCATGTTTCCTCCGCTTCCAGTTAGGGGACAGTAACAGAGCACAAGTCTAATGTGGCGAGACCGCGGCGGCTAGCTGTTTGTGAACCGTTTGGGACCACCGACGAATCGAAACAGCCGCATGCACACAGGAGATTCCGAGGATTGCATGGTTCGTTTCACGGATACCGGCGGGATATGGTATCAATGGGCGCGAAATCTGGGGGTTCCCGAGCGGTGCGGAGGACGAGTGCGGATCGGAAGTGGCGAGGAAAGCGCCGCGGGGCCGGAGCCGGAGCGGCATTGCGCCTGTACAAACACGAAAAAGGAAAGCAACCATGAGCCAAAAAGGCCGAATCGTGGGAATCGGCGGAATCTTTTTCAAGTCCGCGAACCAGCAACAAATGAAGGAGTGGTACGCCAAACATCTCGGCTTCGAGGATAGCGGCTATGGCGTGATGCTGCCGTGGCGCGAAAAAGACAATCCGGAAAGCGAGCAGATGACCATCTGGAGCATTTTCCCCGGCAATACCAAATACTTCGAGCCCAGCCCCGCCTCGTTCATGGTGAACTACATCGTGGACGACATGGACGCGGTGCTCGAACGGATGGGGAAACAAGGCGTGCAGATCGACCCGAAGCGCCAGGACGAAAGCTACGGGCGGTTCGCCTGGATCTACGATCCCGACGGCAACAAGATCGAACTGTGGCAGCCGCTCCATTCAGACAAATAGGGCGTTTGCCGCCTCCAGGCCGGCCCTGGATTTTGCGCGGGTGACGGGCAATTCGAAAGCAGCCGCGCAGTGGGGTTACTTCGCGATTGCCGACCACACCTGCAGAATCCATGCCGCACTGCCGGATTGCCGACCTTGCGGCTCGCGGCGGGCGCAAGTGGCGCGGCTCAGATACGGAGGCAGCCGGTTGCAGCGAGAGTGGCCTTAGCGGCCAACCATCTTTTGCAGTGCTTCGGGGTAGCGAGCAGCGTGAACGGTGAGCCTTGCCGTGGCGTCTTCAATCAGACGAAGCTCTTCAGCCGTAAGTGTGACGTTCGCGGCTGCGACGTTCTCTTCGAGCCGGTGCAACTTGGTGGTGCCGGGTATGGGAACGATCGAGGGATTCTGCGCCAAAAGCCAAGCGAGCGCGATTTGGGCAGGCGTGGCATTCTTTTGCTGAGCAATCCGGGCAATCCAATCAACCAGGGCCTGGTTGGCCTTGCGATTCTCCGGGGTAAAGCGCGGCACAATGTTGCGGAAATCGTTTGTGTCGAACTTTGTGTCGCCGCTGATCGTGCCGGTAAGAAAGCCTTTGCCCAGAGGGCTAAAGGGAACGAACCCGATGCCCAGCTCGTTGAGCACAGGGATCACCTCTCTTTCCGGCTCTCTCCACCACAGCGAGTATTCGCTCTGGAGCGCGCTGACGGGTTGAACCTGGTGTGCGCGGCGGATCGTCTGGACTCCGGCCTCCGAAAGGCCGAAGTGCTTTACCTTCCCCTGCCGGATCAGGTCCTTCACGGCCCCGGCGACATCTTCGATGGGAACCTCAGGATCCACGCGGTGCTGGTAGAGCAAATCGATGACGTCCGTCTTCAACCGCTTGAGCGAATCCTCGGCAACCTGCTTGATGTGCTCCGGCCGGCTATCGAGGCCCGCCTGCTTGCCGCCGGCAATCTTCCATCCGAATTTGGTGGCAATCACGACCTGATCGCGGAAAGGGGCGAGAGCCTCTCCAACAAGCTCTTCGTTCGTAAAGGGGCCGTAGACTTCCGCGGTATCGAAGAACGTGACGCCACGCTCGACGGCCGCGCGGATCACCGAGATCCCTTGCTGTTTGTCCATGGCCGGGCCGTAACCAAAACTCAATCCCATACAGCCGAATCCGATGGCGGAGACTTGCAGATTGCTTTTCCCAAGCGTGCGTTTTTGCATGGCTCGCTCCCATACGATCGGTTCTTACCAGTGGAGGTCCGGCATCATTGTACCGCCAAGGATATCGGTCGCCCGAGCGGCAATTCCGGGCGGCAGCCGGGCGATGCGAAAGGAACGCATTTCCGCCCACCACCCGCGGCAATTGGGCCGCAATAAGGATTGCCGAGCGGTTTTGCCGTTCGTATCGCCGGCCCGCGGAGAGCGTTGACGGGGTAGGCTATACGAACGGGCAAAGTGCTACACCCCTGCCCGGGCTGTGGTAAGCCAACCACAAATCCAGATGAATAGGTCGACGCGCGCCGACATTCCCACAGTGTTACTTCTTGGGCGTTACAATACTCGTCCGGTTAGCACGTTCATCAGGTATGTGGATTACTTCCGGATAGCCTGTCATACGCCCATAATCAACGTGAAGGCGGTACCATCATCCCTGGGAGCAAGCCGTGAAACGTGGTTGGTCGATCTTGTTTCTCGTGGCTGCAAGCATCGCATTCGCGCGAGACCATCGGGGTAATATGGCCGCGCCATTTACCCTTCACTGGAACCAGGGCAAATGCCTGAGTTGCCAGACTGCTTCAGGGCTCGGTCGGATTCAGGTCATCAGCCGCCAAGAGGCCTGGGCCGTTGGCTTCCGGTACCCTCCTCCCGGATATCCGGGCGCGGGCGACTTTGTCGCCGTTCACACGAAGGACGCGGGCCTTACCTGGACCGAGGTATCTGAGACCCGCATGCATGCGGGAGATGTGGATGGGCCTCCAGCCATTTCCTTCCTTGATGCCGCGAGGGGCTGGATTGCATCCTGGGATCCAGCCGATGAGGCGAAGGTTCTGCACACAAAAGACGGCGGTCGCCATTGGCAGGTAGTGTCTGACGAGCCGCTGCAGCAAATGATCTTCTTTGACGTGAATCGTGGTTACGGCTCCGAGGTCACAAACTTCCTGCGCACTAGTGACGGCGGCCGCCATTGGTCGGAGAGCCAGATTCCCCACGTTCGTTTCATTGACCGAATGTTTTTCCTCACTCCTGACATGGGCTGGCTCGCGGGAACTGACGGGCAAAACGCCTGGGTATTTCGGACCGAAAACGGGGGCCAGAGCTGGGAGTGGTCAAAGATCACGCTCCCGACCGAAGTCGCCCGCGTGGCAGATGTTTTCTTCCTCGATCACAATTTGGGCTGGCTGATTACATGGCACTACAACGACGAGGGGACGTTTCTGTATTTTACCCGAGATGGCGGAAGGAACTGGGCACCGGAGGCAGATCAATCGTTCCAGGGAAAGGGAAAGTGGGCTGGTGTCGTGCGTTTTCTCTCTGAAAAACTCGGTTTTGTCTTCGAGAGTGGAGAGGACAATAATCTCCTCTACACTCTTGATGGTGGTTCCCACTGGTCAAAAGAAGCCCTGCCACAATTTGTGTCCGATTGCCAGATTTTCGAAGGCGACCTCTTGTGTAGCAGCGGAACAAAGGGGGCGGCTTTCAACTTTCTAACACTGCATCTCAAATAGTCGGATTACCTGTGCTTGAGGCTCCCACTAAGCAAGCGGCGGTGCCGTAACTTCCCCCAACGGGACTTGTGGGGAGCTAGGGGAGATTCTCCGGTAAGCGCGTTACTCAGGCAGGCATTTGGTCCAGTTTTTCGGTAGATAGCCGAATGTAGTAGATTGCTCGTTGATCCTGCTCCGATGCGCACGTTTCCCAAGTCCCTCGCCACGTTCCGGCAGATTGTCGATGAGCGCGGACAACGGCTGCGAAAACTGACGCAAGAGGAACTCAAGAGACTTGGAGCTGCGCCGTTAGAGCACCTGATAGTCGAGTCCCGTCCGGCGACAATTGGGATCATTGTGGAATCCAAATCAGATGGACGCCTTCGAGTCGTCATCCGGGGCTTTATGAAGGCACGCTTCGTACCGGGGAGCCACGTCGCCATGGATGGATTCTACAATCACTCGGACGGAACCGTAAGCGCGATGCAAGACAAGGAGTTTTATGAATTTGAGTAGCGGATTTCCCGGCTGGTACTGATAAGCCGGATCGACCCGCCACATGGTCCCGACCGTCCAGAATCGGGTTATGGGAAGTAGCGGCCACTGCTCGGGCAGCCTCCCGTAGCTTCCAAGACCGGTTTCGCGTCTACTTGGCCTTGGAGAGCTTGCGGTCAGAATAGATATTGAAACAGACCAAAACCTCGCCCTAACGCAACGACTGCTAGCCATAAAGTGATGACGGCCCCGATCAGACCGAGTGACCTCTCAAACCTGCTGCGAGGCTCCCGATTCTTTGGAAACAGTGCTCTGCGCCACAAGTAAAGTGAACATGCGCTCCAAAGCAAGAATCTAGGCAAGAAGGTGTAGTCCAGGTGCATCCGGAACGCAGCTTATTCTCAAGCCGCCCTCAGAGCGGGATTATACGTCCAGCGGAGCTAAGTCCGGGTTGCTCCCCTCACTGTACAGATGGCGTTACGGTCCACAAACGGCGTTGTCGGAAGTTACGGCCACCGCTCAGGCATCCGCCCGTAACTTCCCACAACCAGACTTGTGGGGAGTTAGGAGGCATTTGTCCGGTCAGCGCGTTTATCAGGCATGCGAATTACTTCCGGATAGCCCCTTATCCTGGCACACACGCCGACGGGAGGCGATTCACTCCAGAACTTCAATTTTGGGATTCAACGGAGATGAAGACTTGAGCCTCGAAACCCCTGCTCCCCTGTTGACTCTCCCAAGTTAGGTCACGGGCGCGTCGCAAAGTAGGCGACCAAGCTACCGACCGCAGCCCCAGTCACAGCGCCTGTTGCAACGATCTGCGAGCCGGGCCAAACTGGCGAAAAACAGAAGGCCGATATGGCGCTCAAGACAGTCCCGGAACAAACCCCGGCCAACAGGCCAGCCTTAAGTGCTAAGGGGGTAGCCCCGGGTCCGAGCTTGACCACCACCATCTGGCCGGCGTGGGCAAGTAAAGATGCGCGACCCATATACGAACCCAGGGCGAATCCGGCGACGGCCCCCGGGACCAGGGCTGCGAATGTCCACAGAGCGCTGTGTTTCAGCGTCCACAGGGATGCCCCAGAGGCAGCCGCCCCAGCAAGCAAAGCGGTGCTCCGAACAAGCTGGGCTAGATTGACTACCTTGTCGCCCGCCAACAGACCTGGTGAGGGCATCTTCGGGCCTCCATTGGGCAAATGCTACCGCACAGCATCAATGGAGCGGAATGCAAAGTCAAAAGGTCTCGAATTTTCCCGGCGATCCCGAAGCTGTGCCGCAGCGCGGAGAACTTCCGGACGGCCCGTGATCTAAGTGCAATCCATAAACGGGCGCCGAATGTCGATTCCGAGGCACTATGTGTCTGACTGCTGATAGCTCGTGCAACCGGACAGACACGCCTAGCGGTCCAGAAACGGCGTTGTAGGAAGTTACGATTTTGGAGACGAGGAGAGGGCATGGTCGCGTTCGCCCGAGCTGATTGCATAATCCGTGGCGGGCCAGGTCAAAAGCAGATATTGTCGGCAATCGAAGGATCGAGCTTGTGTCTTGGGCTGGAGATTCCCTCGTGAGCAGTGACACCCCCACCAAGCGCTTCAGCTTTAAGCTTCTCGGCGAACTGACGCGCGGAAAAGAATCGTCCAACACCTTCTTCTCACCTTTCAGCCTCATGCTGTGTCTGCTGATGCTCTGGGAAGGCGCCAGTGGAGAGACGCGCGACGCGATGGCCGGCGTCCTAGAATTCGCCGGCGTGGACCCTGAGACGTGGCAAGGAGCCGTGCGGCGTCTAAAGTCGGCCCTGACGATGAACGAGCCCGGCTTGGAGCTGGCCGTCGCCAACTCCCTCTGGTGCGACGACAGGCTGCAGGCGCAGAGCGCCTTTCTGGCGCTGGTTGCAGAGAATTACGCCGCGGAAGTAGTGAGACTTTCCCTGCAAAGTCCCCAGGCTGGCGCCCGAATCAACGGCTGGGTTGCGGAGAAGACGCGGGGGAAGATCCCCAAGATTGTCAGTGAAGGAGACCTCGGTCCGCTGGCCTTACTGGTGGCGGTGAACGCCATCTACTTCAAGGGCTCGTGGGACAGTCCCTTCGAGGAGCGACTGACCCGTGTGGAACCGTTCCTGGTTTCCGGAAGGGAGCCGGTGCGGATTCCGCGGATGCTCCGGAGCGGCGAATTCAGATACTGCGAGACGCGGGAGTTTCAAGCCGTGCGCCTTCCATACAGGGGAGGGCGTGTGGGCATGTACGTCTTCCTTCCGGCAAAGAAGTCGAGCTTGGCCGACTTCCTGGGGACTATCGACGCCGCACAGTGGGATCGCTGGCTTTCGGACTTCAAAGAAAGGGAGGGCACTGTCGGATTGCCGCGATTCAAGCTGGAGTACGGCGTTTACTTGAAGTCCATTCTTTCCCGCATCGGGATGGGCGTGGTCTTCGATTCGGTGCGAGCTCGCTTCGAGCGACTTGCACCTCCTTCACCGCCGTTATGGGTGGACGAGATCATCCACAGGGCCCTAGTCGAGGTGAATGAGGAGGGAACCGTGGCCGCGGCGGTTACCGCAACCGTCACGGTGGGAGTGGCGCTGCACCCGGTGAGTCCGCCGCCCCCCTTCGAGATGATCGTGGACCGGCCGTTCTTTTTTGTCATTTGCGATGACCTCAGTGGCACCGTGCTGTTCATAGGCGCGGTCAACGACCCTCGCGGTGGCTGACAAAAACGTGTCGCACTACCGGGCCGGTGGCCCTCACGGGCCATAGATGGAGTTGTGGGAAGTTACGGCCACCGCCCAGGCAGCCTCCCGTAACTTCCCACAACTGGACTTCTGGGGAGTTCGGGGGACTTAACTTCTTCGATTACCGGGTTTGCCTAGGAATGTAATTCTGAGACGCCCAGCTTGACGGGCGGCGGAGAACCTGCTTGCTTTGGGCGTGTAGCTGAGGTCCAGCCGAGCGGACCTTAAGGCATTCTTCCGATCGGGAGCAATCTCGGGGAAAACAGTCTCCCCACCTACCCCCGTGGCCTGTTCCGTGCTCGCGCCGCCTTAGCTCACCAGGCCGATCCGCTCCCGGTCAAACTGACCGTCTGGGAGGCATCCCCGGAGTTGTTGCCATACGTGAAGGTGAGCGTTCCCGTCCGGTAACCGATTCTGGAGGGGGTAAATGTAACGCTGAGCGTGCAACTGGCCGTTGGAGCGAGGGTCGCGCCGCACGAATTCGACGCGATTACAAACTCACCGGAATTCGACGTAATTCCGATCCCGGTGAGCGTAGCGCCCCCCGCGTTGGTGAGCAGAATACTTTGTGGGTCGCCCGTGGTGTTGATTCGTTGCCGCGGAAAATTCAGCGACCGCGCCGAGAGGGCGGCGATGGGATTGGGGCCTCCCATGCCGGTTCCAGCCAGGTCCACGCTAATGGGAGCGGGCGCGTCGCTCTGCCTCATTCCCGGTGGCGGGGCAAACGTGAACGTAATCTTCCCCGTGCTCGTACCCATATCCGCCGGTGTGAACACGACGTTGAACGTGCACGTGGATGATGGGGCGAGCATGAATGCACCAACGGTGCACGGCGCGGAAGCGGGGGTAACACTGAATTCAGCGCTGTCCACAACCGTCACTCCGGAGATGTAAGCGCCCAGGCTCTCGTTGAGGTTGGTCAGCGTCAATTGCATCGGGCTGCTGGAGGACCCGGCCGCCACCACCACCGGGAACACCATCGGATTCGGCGCTGTGGCCAGGAAACTCAGGGACGGGACCACTCCTGTATCGTGTGTCCAGTCTCCCGTGTAGTCTCCCCGGTCGTCACCGGTGGCCCCCAGCACCCAGAACTGCTTGAAATTCTCCGGGGTGCCCGCGCGGTCATTCGTCGAGTTTTGGAATTTGAATGGTCCCCGCTGGTCGTCCGCCGGCTTCACCCCGATCTGGTTGTAGTTGGCCGGATCTGTCGGCAACGAGGTGTAAACGGCCGCGCCCCATTCCCAATCGAGGGTGACTCCCGGCGTGTCCGTCGAGTAGGAAGCAGACCAGTTCACCCTTTTGATTCCGCCCGGCAGCCCTCCGGCCGGTACCAGCCACGGCAGGCCGGTCGCAAAAATTTCGCCGGGCACGTCGAACTGCTGCAGGTGGTTCCACGGCGAAACCGCAGGCACTGTGGTAATCCATTGCATTCCATCGAAGGATGTAGACGCTGCGGTGGCCGTGGGATCGAGAATGATCCTGCCGTCAGGCACGTTCAGGCTGTAGGTCTGTGCCCCCGAGGTGAAGCTGATTGTTCCCTGGGTCACAAAGATCTGCACCTTGTCCTGGCTCATGTCCAGTTCGTGTCCGTCGTCTCCGTGCGGCCCCTTCATAGAGAGCACGCTGTTGAACCAGACCACGTTCCCCGCGGCGATGCTCTGTTTCGTGAAGTCTGTGGAGGCGATGCTCAGCGAAGAGCCTCGCAGCCCGATCACCTGGGTCACCATACTTACTGAGCCGCCGTCGTTGTCGGTGAACACGAGTGAGGACATTCGATCGCCCGTGGCGGACGGCTGGAACGCCACATTCACCGCGCAGCTCGCTCCTGCTCCCAGCGCGTTCAGGCCCCTCGGGCAGGTTGTGGACAGAATCACAAAGTCGCTGCTGTTGCTTCCGTTGATCTGGATGTTTCCAAGACTGAGCGGCGCCGTGCCGATGTTCGTCAGTACGACGGGCATGGACGCGCCCGTGGTGTACACATCCTGCGGGGCAAAGGTGACCGCGTCCGGCGAAATGCTTACCACCGGAGCCGCGGTAACCGTTTGCAGCAGGGGGCTGCTGTTGTTATTGCTTGCTGCGAAATTCGCATCGCCGCTGTACACCCCGGTGATTGATATCGCGCCCGCAGGCACTGCAAATGTGCTCAGGGTAGTCACGCCTCCGCTCAGCGTGTTCGTCCCGAGCAATACCCCGGCTGCGTAGAAGCCGACTGCCCCCGTGGGCGTGCCGCTGCTGTTCGGCGATGCATCCATAACGGTCGCCGTAAAGGTCACCTCGCTTCCGTACACTGTGGGCGTTTGCGACGTCGCCAGGGATACGGAAGCCGCCGCCTGCGTTATGGTAAGCGTCCCGCCTGTAAACACGATGCTGTAATTCGGGTCCACCGCTCCCGAGACTGCGATCGGATAGCCCCCGACGGGACTGGTTGCAGTCGCCGTTGTCCCCAGAGTTGGCGGCGTGTTCGGCGGGGAATTAAAGGTTGCGGGTGAGTCGCCATTCACCAGTCCCGAGTAGCTGGCGGTCAGGGGCGGATTCGGCGTGCCATAGGTCTTCGTTTTGCTGTCCGCCCAGATACTGAGCGGGGCTTGCGTAATCGTCAGCGTGCCACCGGCATAGCTGATTCCATAGTTCAGGGTCGACAACGGCCCCGTGCACGTAATGGCATACGTCCCCACCGGGCTTGTCGCCGTGGCCGGACTGCTGCATGTGGGATTCACTCCGATGGAAGCCAGCGTGTCTCCATTTTCCAGGCCGCTCTCGCTCACACCAAACGCGGGATTTGCTGAACCGTACTGCCGTGTTGCATCGTTCGCCGTAATCACCAGCGCCGTGGGAGAAATCGTGAGCGTGCCGGCTACATACGAAATGTTGTAGTTCTTGCTCTCGGCTGGTCCGGTACACGTGATGGGGTAGGTTCCAACCGAACTGCCCACGCCGGCCGGGCTGTCGCACACCGGAGTGACCCCAATCGAAGCAAGCGTGTCTCCATTCACCAGCCCGCTTGGGGTTACTCCGAAAGGCGGATTTGCCGAGCCGTAAGGCCGCTTCGTGTCATTCGCCGTCAGCACCAGCGGCGCGGAGGTGATCGTCAGCGTCCCCGGTGAGTACGCGATGGTATAGGTGGCGGAACTCTGTCCCGAGCAGGTGATCGGGTAGCTCCCCACGGGGCTGCCTTGTGTTGCTGTCGTAACGCACACCAGCGTCCCGCTCAGGCTCTCTGGTGTATCGCCGTTCTGGAATCCGCTGTACGTCGCGGTGAGCGAGGGGAGCGGCGCGCCATACACCTGTGTCGCGTCATTGGCCTGGATGGTGAGCGGGTTGATGATGCTCAAGGATGTAATCGGGTGCAGTTCGTTCCACAGCATGTCCATGTCCGCCACCCAGCGTCCACACACATGCACCGTCATCCCCGGGCGCAGAGCAATGAGCTGTGGCAGGAAGTTCGGTTCGTCGAGCACGGGAATCTCGATGTCCAGTCCATTCGGCGGTTCCGAACCGCCCGGCCCGGGCAAGAAATTGTGATAGTTGACGAACGGGAGGATTTCCGGACCGCTGATATCAAAACTCCTGTCACCATCGTAACCAATGCTCAGGCCGTTGACGGTCCCGGTCACGCAAACCAGATCCGCCCCGCTGTTGTTCGGCGAGCCTGCTGTGCCGGGCACCGGCAATTGCGAGAAGTTCCCCTGGCTATCGGGACGCTCGCACACACCCACGTTGTTGCCCTGGCTGTCCTTTTGGAGATCCGGATCCAGTTGCGTACACACCGGTCTTGCCCACCCGATCATTCCGCCCCAACACAGGCCGCTGATCCCCACCGCAGCGCACGGGTTGGGAGATGGAGGGCTGTTGAAAGGAGCCTGCAGGAGCGAGAAGGGTATCAGCCGCTGCTGCAAGTCTGGATTCTGGAGTATGGCGTTTGTAATGTCGCTGCCATTGCAAGAATAACCCGCGTGTCCGCAAGCCACCGCGCCGGTGACGGCCGCTTGAGCAAGGACCAACTGAGCCGCTGTTCTGGTACCGGGATCGGCGGCTTGGATGGTAGCAATTGCCGCGATCATCACTCCGTCGTCCGGAATTTGATTACCCAGAAGTAATTGCTGGGCCGAATAGAGAAAGTAATCGATAGGCCCGCCTCCGCCGGCGGGTCCGGCACAGACAATATCCACCATGTTGTACGGTTTGGTCAGGTCAAAACCGGAGTCGGGCACGGCAATTCCCGCATCACTGGCAGCCTGAAGTGCCTGATTCAGAGCCAGGCAACCGGTGGGCGGCGGGAACACATCATTCAACGCCGCGGCCAGCGCCGCGGCCCCCACGAAGCTCGGCCCTCTGTTGCTGAAGTCGTAGCCCCCCGGCGGCTTATTGCTCATAGTCTTCGAGGTGGGCTTGGTGTAATTCGAATCAATTTGCTTGCAATCGGAGAAGAATGACAGGGGGTCGGCTGGGGAGAGCCCAAACATGCACACGGTAACCGCATCGTCTATCGTACACTCCTGAAACAAGCACGAATCGATATGCATGGGGATTGTGCCCGCCGGAGTTGACGAGGGGCTCGCATGCATGAAGTAGCCACCTGGGAATCCCGTCACAACCAGCGAAGCGGAAAAAGCTCCATTCGCGTCTGACGCTGCGGAAGTTCCTCCCCCCGCAAGGGTCCCGTTCGGATTTTGGTCGTACCACACATTGATGATGCTGCTTGGGGAAAAGCCGAAGCCCGAGACCGTCACCGTTGTTCCGCCCCCGAACTTGGAATGAGAGAGTCCCATTGTTACCGTCAGTGATGTCTGCGCGGTTAGCGTAGTTCCGGTGCCTGTACAGAGCCCGACCGCTGGTGCGTGGCTGCACGTCCCGGCCAGCATCTGGAAGGCGCCGGCGTGAACGTCTACCAGTACCCAGGGAAGCGGGGGAAACGCGCCCAACGCGTCCGATTGAACGGGAATTGGGAAGACCGGCTCATCTTCATCTACCTGCCCGTTGCCGTTTGTGTCCAGCCATACGATGATCGGCGCGTTGGCAGGAAATCCCGTCCCCGAAATGAAAACAACGTCTCCACTTTGGACGCTGCTGGTAGAGACGCTTAGGGAAGGCGGAGCCGCGGCCGGCACCGCGATCGGTGCGAAGAGCGATAAAGCGACGAATAGCGCGAGGAGCCACGCGCTTCGCAGAGTCTGTGTGAAATTCGCTCGCTTCGCTTGACCCGTCATGGCGCCTCCTAAACGGGGATTCCCATTTTGACCACCCGTATGAGCGTGCTTATACACCTGAAGCCTTTCCAAGTGAATCAACTTCATTCTTCGTCACATCATCTTTCAGTTCGGGTGGCGCCAAACCCGGTTCGCGTTGATATCCAATCGACTGAACTTTTGTTCCGAAGCATTTTCTCGGATACCGGTCCCCTTGTCTCAGTCGCCGGGCCACAGCGCAACAGTATTCAGACGTGCTATTGTCATAAATCGTACACATCCTTTTGAGCGAATCGAGCAGCACTTAAGAGAAGCAGTACTGTACTTCTATGGAATGCCTCTGTCCAGGGACCGCGCAGGCGGGGGGGCTGGAGCGCTTCGAGACGCAGTCGACAATCCCACACCGAAACTGAGTGGGTGTAGCGGTTTTGCCGTTCGTATCGTCTGCCCGCGGAGAGCGTTGACTCACCTGCAGCCCCAACCTAAGATTCCTGCAGCGCGGTTCCGCCGCCATGTCTGATCTATCCCCAGACAACCAGTCTCAAAAAACCACCCCGCGGGAGGCCGGGCCTTCGGGGAAGAACCCGCCGGGGGCGGGCGGGCCCGCACTGCGCGGACTGGAAGGACGCTACGAAGACATCCGGGAAATCGGTCGCGGGGGAATGGGCGTGGTGTACCGCGCGCGGGACCGCGAAACCGGGGCGCTGGTGGCGTTGAAAGAGCTGGTCCCGGAAATCGCCAACGACCCGGACCGGCTGGAGCGCTTCAAGAGCGAACTGATCCTGGCGCGCAAAGTGACGCACCCGAATGTGTGCCGGGTGCACGAGTTCCTTCCCCTGGGCGAGACCGCGGTCATCTCCATGGAGTACGTGGAAGGAGAAACGCTGCGGCGGTTTCTCGGGCGCTATGGACCTGTTTCCCTGCGCCGGGGCCTGGAGTGGGCGCAGCAGATGACCTCCGGGCTGGGAGTGGCGCACCGCCAGGGAGTGGTGCACCGGGACTTGAAGCCGGACAACATCATGCTGTGCGCGGACGGCAGCGCGAAGATCATGGACTTCGGCATCGCCCGCTCGCTGGACACCAGGAAGACCGTGACCGGGGCCATTATCGGCACCCCGGCGTACATGAGTCCCGAGCAGGCAAACGGGCGGCTGGCGGACGCGCGCAGCGACATCTACGCGCTGGGCCTGATCCTTTACGAGATGTTTACCGGGCGCCCGGCTTTTGAAGCGGAAAACGCGATAGCCCTTCTGGGCAAACAAGTGAACGAGACTCCCGCTGCGCCATCGCAAGTGGAACCTTCCGTTCCCGAGCACGTCTCGCAAGCCATCCTGAGATGCCTGGAGAAGAAGCCGCAGGCGAGATTCCAGACGATGGAGGAACTGGACGGGGCGTTGAGCGGGAAGATGGAGCCTGCGCCGGCACGCGTGGCGACGCCTGCCACCCGCGGACGACTCTGGGCCGGCCTGGCGGGCGCCGTGTTGGCCCTGATCTGCGTGGCCGCCTTTCTTGCGCTGCGCGGCCGGCCCGCGCCGGGAATGCGGCACGACCGCGAAGTGACTTCCATCGCCTTCAGTCCGGACGGGCGCCTGCTGGCCTCGGGGAGCGAAGACAAGACCGTAAAGCTGTGGGACGTGGCGGCTGAAAAGCAGCTTCAGAGGTGGAGCGGCCACACGCGCGCGGTTACGTCCGTCGCCTTCAGTCCCGACGGCCGTCTGGTGGCCTCGGGCGGATGGGACAGCACGGTGCGGCTCTGGCCATCCACAGGAAATGCCACGGAGCGCGTGCTCAAGGGTCACACCCGTCCTGTGGAGTCCGTGGGCTTCAGCGCCGATGGCCACTGGATCGCCTCGGGGAGCGACGACGCCACGGTGAGACTCTGGGAGGTGTCCACGGGTGGGGAACGCCTGGTGTTGAAAGGGCATGAAGGCGCGGTCTATTCCGTCGCTTTCTCGCCGGATTCCTCCGCGCTGGCCTCCGGGAGCGACGACGAAACGGTGCGCATCTGGAATTCCCGGACGGGCGAATTGGTGCGCCAGTTGCGCGGGCACGAAGGAGCGGTGAATGCAGTGGCCTTCAGCCGAGATGGCCGCTGGCTGGCCACGGCGAGCAGCGATTCCACGGCCAGGATCTGGGAAGCGGACACGGGCCAGACGCTGCGCACGCTTCACGTAGCCGAAAACTGGCAGGTCAATGCGGTGGCGTTCAGTCCGGACGGGGCGCTGCTGGCCACCGGCTCTCAGGACGGGATGGTGAGGGTGTGGGAAGTGGCCGCGGGGAAAAAGCGCGCGGAGTTCGCGGGCCATGACGATGTGGTCAGCGCGGTGGCGTTTTCGCCGGACGGGAAGCAACTGGCATCGGCGAGTTGGGACAGCACCATCCGATTCTGGCCTCTCCAGGGCCTTCTGCAGTAGTCCTTCGCCCAGTGGGGCAGACATTCTTGTCTGTCTCCCCGTCTCTTTCTGTGTTTGCCCCCTGTCTGTCCCCTGGAAAGGCTGGGAGGAGCAAACGCGAGGAGACAAGCAGGAATGCCTGTCCCACGGGTCTGGCTGATTCGGTTCACGGAATCAGGGAGTGTAATGGGTGAATACAAAGTCGCGGGCTTTTGCCGGCTCGTGGCAGGGGAAACAGTTTGTGTGCACGGCCTCGGTGGCAGGCTTGCCGTGCTTATTGAATTGCGCGAAGCCCCAGCCGCCGGTCGCGGCGTACTTTTTTGAGTCCTTCACCATGAACTGGAGATACCACTCCGGGGCCGGGCCGGGAACGAAGGACTGCGCGCGGCCGAAGGCCTTGTTGTTTTCCTCCGAGGGGACGTAACTCCAGGCGATGCGGGCAATGATGGAGCCGTCCGGGAAGGGGAGCTTACCTTTCCGGCAGGCCTCGATGGCAACGTCGTTGCCCAGGATGGCGCGCAAATCGTTGAGCTTGCCTTCTTCGTGGGCCACGGAGATCAATTTCCAGTCACGATAACCGGGTGGGATTTTGATTCCGAAGATCGGGGCGGCCTCGTCTTCGGCGTGTCCAAGTGCGGGGGCCAGGCAGGCGAGAACGAGGGCGACCGGAGCAACCGCAGCCAGCAAGAAAGCGATCCGTTTCATGGCTTGCCTCCGTCCGGAATTGTTGGGGAGGAACCGCAGGCGCGTGCGCTCCGGCCTTCGATCACTCCGGCAGATCCTTCCCAGCTTGTTCCGCCACCATGTATTCGGCGTACCAGTCGGGCCAGTTCGGGTCCGCGGCGCCGGTACGCTTCTCGTGCTCGCCGTGCGCGGCCGCGGCACGCCGGAGCGCGCTCGCCAGGCCGGTTGCGGAGCCGAAGGAAGTCGCGGCGGGATCGACGCGCCCGGGCAGCCGGGAGGTGACCTCCTGGAGCAGCCAGCCGTTGCCATCGGGATCGCGGAACCAGGCGAAGGAGCGGTAGGTGCCGTGATTGGGGGCGGGGCCGCTGACGCGGAGGTTCTTCGCGTGATCGAAGCGAGCGCCAAGCGTCCCCTCGTGGAATACCTCGCCGACCTGGACACCGCGGGCGAGCAGGTGGTTGCGGGCGGCCGCGATATCGGGAACGACCAGGTACAAGCCCTGGGCTGAGCCAGGGGCCTGCGACGTGACGTTGGTGCCGAATTGA